>Ga0335072_10000230_pt1 | contig 122035 bp, 109 predicted proteins | sample Lox_Sample_21_FD_206725 | JGI IMG/M metagenome (GOLD analysis project Ga0335072, IMG submission 206725) | Soil microbial communities from Loxahatchee National Wildlife Refuge, Florida, United States - Lox_Sample_2.1 | ecosystem: Environmental > Terrestrial > Soil > Wetlands | place: USA...
GTCTAGCAGCTAGACGTGTGTCTGGCACCTAGGCAGGGTGGGCGTGTGTCTGGCGCCTAGGCGTGTCTGGCAGCTAGGCGTGTGTCTAGCAGCTAGACGTGTGTCTGGCACCTAGGCAGGGTGGGCGTGTGTCTGGCGCCTAGGCGTGTGCCGGCAGCTAGACATGTGTCTGGCACCTAGGCGTGTGTCTGGCAGGGGTGGGCGTGTGCCTGGCAGCTAGACGTGTGTCTGGCACCTAGGCGTGTGTCTGGCAGCTGGACGTGTGTGGCGCCTAGGCATGTGTCTCACGGTCATATTATACTCGTACATTCGTATAGTTCAGTTGTATAGGGACGATTCAGTGTATAGAGAGAGTTTAACTATATGGAGATAATTCAGCGAAATAAGAACAACCCCAGCCCTCACCACGGACAGGATGCAGCCATTCTACTTAGTCGTGCGTACGAATTCGCGACTTTTGCTGGTCGCTGGCCTGGTGTCGCATTTCACTTTTTGGCGCTAAAATGCCAAACTTGGCGGGTTGTCCCTCGGGCCCGCCGTACCTCCGTAATCTAGGACTCGTCACTTGACTCAAGCGACCGAGTGCGGCTGAGGATCATCGCGCAGGCTGGGCCTGGCGAAAAGCACAGATAAGGCTAAGCAGCGAATTTGATGGAATCAACCTTAAGCCCAGTGATTTCACTTGTCACCTGTTGATGTTCCATCTCTAGCCTTGCTCAGTCGTCACGACGCTCTGATTGATTTCGTATTCTTCTTGCTACCTCGAAGCGTTCCTAAGCACATTCGAGCGACTCGAAGGAGACGTACTTGAGGTGTATCACGTTACGGGGCTGGCTGGACCTTCTGCATCGTGTTATACTGCTTTAAAGGTCAATGTCGCATAATGCACTTGCCTTGACATGGAGCCATTTGGAAGAACGCACAGACATCGCCAACATCCTGCACGAGGCCATAGGGCAGCATACCGTCATTCACAAAAATCTGCTGCCGGACGAGACGCATGAGTTGACCAAATTAAGCTTTTGGAGGCTCATTACTCTTTTCAAAATTTCCTTTGACATCCAAAGAACCTATCTACAGTCCCGGAAACCTTCTGTTACTCTCAAAGAGTATCTTTTGGCGCCAAGGCAACTGCTTCTTTTCTTATCATATCTATGCCACATCGCTAGCGACGACCAGTGTGCAAGTTTTGGACCATCCTTCTACGACGATGGCGCTCTAAAGGTGATCCTGGGGCAAACCTTAGTTTCAGGTGTCCGAACACTCGTTCTTCAACATGCGAAGTCTTTCGCCTCTGGGGAATCTGTTGAGCTGGGACGAATCTGGACTCCAACTGCAGAAGAGGTTGAGGAACTAAAAAGTCTCAGGCTGCTTCTGAGTCTTTTCCATACCTATAGCTCCGACACGCCACTTTGCTCTGCTCTGTTTGAACTGAGTCAGAAAGGTCTAGCAGGACTGTTAGATGAGTCTGATGATCACTACAGTCATGTACGAACCGAATGCTGTACGCGCCATGGAGCATTAGATTTGCCTGATTTTGCTGTTGGCTTGGTATGCTTCAAGTGCAGACGTTTGTTCGCTGTTCTAATGGTGCAGTTACACAGTTTCCGATGAATCCAATGAACCTCGAGATTGTGCAAAGGGCCGTGGCATGCATGAAAGGTGTTTGTCCTCAGCATCTGACCAGCTTCTGGACCTGCTACGATGCACGATGGGCGACTGTTGCCGCCTCAATCTCCATGGCCTCGAAAGACGCGGTTCCGTTAGAGTCTCCGTCAACGAGCGACACCGTCCAACAGTTTATGCGAAGACGCGATCAAATAACGGAGGCAATATTTGCCAGCCATATTCCGCCATCCCAAAAATGGCAGCCGAGGTGGCTTATCTTGGCAGGTGCACCTTACCAGTCCTGTCTTTCAGAAGATTGCGCATGCTTCGCCTCTATGTTGCAGACATTACCTAGTACTGTAAGCAGCACCATGTGAGGATATTCTGGACGCAATAGCTGACCCTGAGGTCATAGCGAGAGACACAGCCGACAGCTTTACAGGAGTGGAGGCATCCGCAAGTCGATAAACTCATGAAGTCCCTGCAACTGTTTCTAATTAAGAGGAAGGATGGTCTTCGTGACTCTGGACGAACTACCACAAGCCTGGTCACGTCTTTTACGCAGAGCCTCCATGACTGGACGGAAACACAGAACCTGCCGTCGGGAAGGGAAACTAGTGTTGAGAGTCCATGGCAGGTATACGTGCTGGGCTGTCCGCAGATGCACCCTATCTTTGCCGACGATCTCTTGCAAAGAATCCCATATCTAGATGATCGCGAAGTAAGTGTTCTTTTGAGATTATGCCCTACTTTCGCGCCATTCCGATGTGACAATACAGGAGTGCGTGACTGACTGCCAGATAAGTCTATTCAACAGGAAGCGCCTCTTCTACAACTACGACATCCAGTCATCTGTCCACATTGTGATCAAGAATACCATGTGAAGCAGGCCCGACTGCTTCAGCCTCTGCTGAACCTGGCAAGATCAGTTGCTAAGCAACAGCTCCAGCCAGCTTTAGCGGGTCCAGACCCCGTCGAATTCGAGGAACTTGCCATGGTCGCGAAGGCTGCCACAAGACCGGGCCTGGTGATTCCCAGAGGCGTTTCTCGCGCTGCGTCTCCCCCAGGGCCAGAGCAAGGTGCTATTAGCATCATGGCGCCAAGAGATGCAGAAGCTGAATCACTCAAGTCAATAACGGAAAGTCCTCCGCCGAGTGCACCGCAACGTAACGGGAAGTCTTCGTCCCAGCAAGCTTCAAAGCGCATTTCAACGACATTCTTTGCCAGGAAGCCTCCGAAGTCGGCGATGTCAGTTAGGCATACTTTTTCCTCAAGTGGAAATTGCATCCTGGCATGGACTTCGGAACAGTTGGCGATTGTTGACGTTAGTCGCATGTCGACCAGTACAATATCTCTTGCAGATATATCCCATGCTGCTGCTGGTTGTAAGCTCGTTGCAGTCGTAACATCTGGTAATTTGGTAGGGATGGGTAGCCACTACAGAAGAGTAACACTGACATAGTCCAGAACCATACGTTAAAAATTCTCCACGACCTGCCAGATGTACGGGCAAACATTGGAATCAACTGCGATCTCTACAGCATTGCAGTGTCTCCTGATGACGCTAAGGTTGCATTGGGGTCCGCTACTCAGATTCTTATTTACTCAGCGCATCTGCGACAAATGAAGGTGCTCAATATGCCGGCGATTCCTGTTCTACCAGATGCAAAGAATGTCAAGTCACAGGTGATGGCTTATTCCTCAGATGGGGAGTTCCTTGCAGTCGCCACTCACTACGACATACAAGCCGCTCGTGTCTGCGTTTTCAACAAGTTTGGAGATGTGCTTTACTCGAAGCTGTACGCTATGCCACTGGTAAGTGAGGTGCGCAAATATGTATCGTGTCCGTAGGCAAGGTCAACACGCTGGGCATATTTCGTATTTGTCACTCTGCTGACTGTTTTCCCGATATAGTCTGGCAATGCAGGTTCCGGAGAGCTAGGCTTCTCTGCTATTGCCTGTCATGCGCCTTCCGGCGCAGTTTACCTCGGTGCATTTAGTAATGAGACTTTCCCTCGAGTTTTCAATTTTCGGAATGAACAATCGCTCGGGTTTCCCATTGATGCGAAATTCCGGAAGTGTCCTGGTACGAGAATTCAATGTGCAGCAGGAAGCCTTGGCAAGTCGGCCGAACCATGCTTTGCCATTGTCAACGAACAAAATGCTATCTTCAGGATGAGACGGAATAGCGAGGAAAAATGGGGTGTCAAGGAAGCTTGTACACGGCTTACCTCGAGAGTACGAAAGACTGTTTTTGAACTCAATGACCGGATGTCCATTGCGATGACCTCTCCTGATGATATCCTGCTTTTCTGGGTGCCAGCGGACAAGTCTCCGTTGAAGGGTATTCTAGCGACAAGCAGGCTGGATGTTGCAGAACCGGACTTTCGCGAGGTCGAATTGAGGTTCACAGATTGACCATCCCAGTAGTCCAGACATTTATAGGCAAGAATATTGCCCGCTTTTGGAATTGAATCTTGGTTGATCTGAAAGAGAGAAAGGTGGCATTTCAAGCGCTTGGCTTTGAGCCGCAATACGGTAGGGTATAGGGAACTTTTCCCCAAAAACCCAAATTTCCAACCATCATGATTAGGCACGCGGAATCTCGAGATTCTAAGCACTTCTCTATTCGCATTACATATAGAATCTCCTCGTCGTCGCCCCCAGTGAGGTATTAGGGCTAGGTCACGTAACAAGGCTTCTGTCAGACGGTGGCTGTCTGTTAATTGCAGGCCGGGCCTGCGATTAGAATCTGTTCTGAGATGAAAGAAGATGCTGAATTGCTTGATCCTGCTATCTATCGTCGCTGGCGCCCCCGGTAAGGCCCTCGACGCCCTCAACGCCTTGTAGCATCTCTATAACAGCGTGCAGGTCCTCCTCCGCAGCAGGGCCCCCCTCTAGCACCTTAGCTTGTTGTCGTGTGATCGTATTAGAGCGCTTCGCAGTAGACACCTCGCCAGAGATGGTGCGAGGACGTTTTGGCGTAGGCTCGGGCCCGGCCTTGACCTCCTTCTTGACTTTGATGCCCCTTTCCTTCTTGAGACCCTTCTTGGCCAGCTTGCGTGGGGTGGGTGATTGTACACCGGGGGGAGGCTCTGAGGTCAAATGTAGCCAAACAGAGACTAGTTTGCGTGTTGTACCGGCGATAATCTTCTGCTCGTAGGCTCCGGAATCAATCATGGTCGAAAGGAGCTTAGCTTGGTCCCAGGGCACTATATCTCTCGCAGGCCCCTTGACCGGATTAGTATGACCGAGGCTCCAATCGCCGCCGTCGCAGTCTAGCCACTCCTTCAGATTACGTCGCTTAGATTGGTTGCCGACCTGGTAAAGAAGCGAGGCGGCTAGGGCATCGGAGGTAAGCTCGCAGTTGTCCTCGTCGATCGACCATTGGTTGCTAACGCCAATCCAATGCCCTTCATCGTCCTCAAGGTCGCCGTAGACCCAATGCGCAACTGCGACGGAAAAATGAACGATCGGGATCGTAAGAATAAACGCCGTTTTAGTCTTCCGTTCTGCAAGGCGTTGATCGACTAGTTGACGTTCCTTTTCAGCGTACCCTAGCTTGAAATTGGGCAGGGTAGGGATCTGAGTAGCAAGGCCCCAGCGCTGAGCCGGTGGTATCCCTTGAGGAGGCGGTATAGGCCTAGGCGGGGTGGGGACTCCTCAATCCGGGGCTGCGCTGGCTCAAGCAGCCGTTTACCCGGGATTCTATGTAGTTGGGATTCAACAACGTGCAACGACCGCAACGCACAGTTGCGACCGTAGAATGAAATAAGAGTTCTTTACTCTTAGGGCAAGCGTCGGAGGGATCGAAATAGTCGGAAGTTATAGGAAATAGAGATCGATGGACATTAAGAAACGACGGAATCTCGACAGTTCCTTATGATTAGTAGGCTAATTCTGAATCTGTCGTTTCCGAGCCTGTTTCCGCGTCTGTTAGATGGCCGCCCTCGATTAGGCCAAGAGTGTCAACCTCATTGCGCATCTCGGCAAGAATCCATTGCTGCACCTGCCATTGGCCAGCATTGTCGGTTTTGGGGGCGATAGAAAGCGTTGGGGCTTCATCGCTCTCTATATAGACACGAGCCTTAATCCGCAATTGTCGAAACCACGTTGGGACGAGGAAATGACGAACGCTAGTGTCACGGTCGCTCGCATATATGGTAATCTGCCAATGATTTCACTGAAGTGAAATCGTTTGACCTTTTTGTCGCCCACATAGGCGAGGGGCAAGGGCAGATCCTCACAGTTGCTATTTCCAACATAGCACCATTGAATGCACCTGACATCGACGGCGGCGTAGATCTCAATGCCGTAATTTGGAAATTTGTCGTGACCGTCCCAACACCATAATCTGGGCCAGGAGTAATACACTCGCCGTCTTTTTGTCGTTTGTCAGGTCCTCTGCGGCGAGATTCAACTCCTGTAGTATCCAACGCTTTTAGCGTCGCGAATGTCGTCCTCGCGCGCGCTGTGACGGTATTTCACCCGTAGATAGGTCCGGAATAGTCCTCTGCCGTAGTAGCGAGCTTCGCCTTGTTGGAGCGCTTGTGCTACTAATGCGAACGTTTCCGCCCTCGCATTAGCTAGTTGGGCGTCATGATTACTCCGACGTCGCCAGTTATGAGCTAGGCGGACCTTTTTGATCTGAGACTGCGTCACAGGGATGCCCTGAGAATTAATATTGCATGCAATAGTCTCGTCGTCATGCTGAGTTGTGTGAAAAGCCGTCTCTACCGTGGCAACCAGTGCAGGCTCTGAAACTACGGTTCCTGAGCGACGAGTAGCTGACCAAGCGACGCAACGAGTAGATAACGTATTTTTACTAACTCTGATGCCTTGTGTAGCTAGCCAGCTACGTATTTCCTTGTGTGTTTGGCCGCTTGCGACTCTGAGTTCGATTTGGGTTTGAAATTGGTCGAGGCATCGTAGGCTTCGCAGGTGATTAGAAATCAGGACTCGTGGGCTATAGGACTCGTTAGCGCAAATCGAATGAGATACCTCTTAAGATCATACGACGTCGTGGCAGCTGGTCGTCGTTGTTGCAAGTGCCATTGTTGTTGTGCAGGTGGGAAATCTCAAAATTTGGGTTTTTGGGAAAAAATTCCCTATACCCCACCGTACGCAATTTCGAGTCTAATAGTGCCTTGTGGCCCCCTAAAGTTCAGCCTCGCAAAGACGTGAGGCTGCGAATTCCATTGAATGGATTTCGTTCATCAAGTTTCCGCAACGTCCTTCTGTAACCCCACAAATCTTCCCGATCAACACATCGTGCGCGGGCAAAGGCAACGAGAATCCGTCAGGGGGTAACTTGAGGCAACGCGGTCCGAATCAAACAGCACTTGTATCATCGTTACATAATCTGGTATTACACGTATTGATGGTAATTCTCTTCCTTCGCAACCTGATGAATCTGCTAAGATCTCTGCTAGGATTCACATCAGAAAACCATCTGTTCCATCTGCGAGCGCCTTCGAGGGATACAGGAGCTCAATCAGTGCTCCAATTGCCGTCCAGCAGGCGAACCTAGACCATACTTTTGCGATCGCTATTGCTCAGAGGAGAGCTGCGGCCATGCTCTCGACTGCACCGACGAAAAGCATGACACCTGCTGGGATGCCCACATCCCGCAGAAGGGAGCGAAAGCCCACAAGAAGATTGACGCCTTCCCTGACCTCTACGTCAACGCAGTTACCTATTCGGAGTCAGACCCACAAAAACAGAGGAGACTGCACGAACAAGATCGAATTGCACAATGGTTCATTGTAAATTTAGGACCGCCAGATCAGTCTCATGCAACCCTACACATATCCCAAAGATTCCAGCAATTGTGTAATCCTGGAAGCCTGGGAAATAGATCAAGTTGGACGCAGTACCCAAGTCTGGTTTCATTCGTGGGGGATACCGGAGTCGGAAAATCGACCTTAGTTCGCGCAATGATACTCATGGGAAAGGTCGAAGCACTCGGACTCTACAGCGAAACGGTATCGCGAAGAGCCAGTGTAATAGGATCGACAAGTCGAGGGGACGTCTCAACGCTTAATGACATACTAGACGCTGGTCTTCACGGTCCCGTAACGAGAACGACTAATCTAACTCATGTTAACGAAGCGACCAGTTCTGGCGTTCACCTTTACCGCGATCCGACGAATTCCAACGCGGAGTACAGGCAACCTGATCCAGCATCGGGACAAATACCAATTCTTTTTGCTGATTGCGAAGGATTCCGCGGGGGAACTGCCAAAACTAACTCAGAGCGTGCCTTCGAATCCAGCTCCGACAACAGACACGGAAGGCCTCGTTCGAGTTCTTTCCGCACTCTGACACTCGGATCGAATTCAAGAGAAGTTGACCGTGCTATGCATGCGGACCACTTCGTGCAAACGAAGATGATCACCTCCCCTGAGTACAGCGGAAAGGGCAAAGAGGGGGCGGAACTTTTCTATGCCCGCTTCCTTTATGCCTTCAGCGACGTTGTCGTCTTCGTCACTAAGGAGGATCAACAGATTCGTGGTGACATACAACGCCTCCTTGAGTGGGCAGTATCGGCGGATAAATCAGTCAACCTGCGTCCCCAGAAAACTTTGGTTATTGTTCGAAATATGGCGACATTTCACTCTCCCGAATACTATAACGACTCTTTCCTGAAGGATGCGTTGTTTTGGAACATGAAGGAGCTCTGGTTGGACTCGGCTGTTCTTACAGAGTACAGAGACAACTACAACCACCGGTACCGCAACCTCCAACGAGAGATCCGCACAAACAAGGATTTGCTTTCGGTTTTCTTCCAAAATGTCAAAGCTTGTTATATACCTTTAAAAGCACACGCTCCGACCGATCAGATATTCAAGCAGTATCGCTCCCTTCGGCTTCAGATTGTTACTGCAACTAGCGATGCTCAAGAGGTCCGAAAAATCGCATGGACTCGGTACAATGTCCCAATCCTGTCCGACCTCCTCCACAGAGCGTTCGAACATTTTGCAACATCAGACAAACCGTTTGATTTCCATTCGGCCGCTCGGAAGGATAACCCAACTCCAAAATCCATGGCTGGTCATATTGCGAACTTCTTGAGGCATATGCAGAGCAACAACGTTGAGCTCGATGTATTGCCGACGATTGTTTCGAGTTGTTTAATCAGCTATTACGACAGGCGCTACCGCCATGGTATGTAGGCACCTGTTTGAAAAACGGAGTTACATGCTGACGGGACGGCAGCGCTTGAGCCACGAACCATGTTCAAGAATGAGCTACGTCCCATTTGCGAAGACGGAATCCTCCACTACCACAAAGAATATCAAAAGTGTGCCTACACCTTTCCCAACGGGCGGAAATGCGTTGCATTCGCCATCACCCATAATGAACATTGTTATGGAGAGATCAAAGCTGCAGGAAACTTCGATCATAGCGGCTATCCAGTTGATCTAAATTCGACGATCGAAAGGATCGAAGATCTCTTTCTAGAGGCGTACACAAAACTATACTCCAGCCAGACGAGGGACTTTAAAGTACAATCACGCAGGCAAGTCACGAAGCTGCGTGAGGACCATTTAGCAGGTCCTTTGATGGCCGCGTCCGACGTGTGGAAGAAAATAAAAAGCAACAAGACGTGTCTGACTTGTTTACAATCTGTTCCCGACCATGTACTCCCATGCGGCCATGTGTACTGCGAAGAATGTGTGAAAGAATTTGGCCATCTCTCTGCGCATTATGAATGCGCTGTCGTGATGAGCCATTGCATACTTTGCCGGGCTTCGTTCCGCGAGGGATTCACACAACTCGTGAAACTTAAACCCAGATGTGCCGGCGTGAGGATCCTCACTCTTGATGGCGGAGGCGTGCGTGGGGTTATCGAGATCGCGGTCCTGCAAAGGCTAGAACACCAGATGGGATTGAACCTCCATGTCCGCGAGATATTCGACTTGATTATGGGAACAAGTACTGGTAAGTCTCCCTATCGCATTTTTGTACCTTCTCTGGTTGCAGGGTCTGCAAGGGTAGATCCTAGCATGGCATCCTTGCAACACCATTTCCTAGTCCACGTATATTTGCATGTTGTCCAGATGCGTACATCCAGGTTTCCAGTCTCTCTCCGCTAATCCCAGGCAGGAGGAATTATCGCCCTCGGCCTCGCTACAACAAGGTTAAGTTTGGAGGAGATGAGGTTCAAGTTTCAAGATTTAGCAAAGACTACCTTTCGGCACACCAGAGATGGACGTCTGTGGTCTTACATTGACCCGGCAAGCATCACACCCAAGCTTTTCTTGCTTTTTCGCATTTGGGAGAGCATATATCGGACCAAGCCTTTACGTGACAGTTTGGTCAAGCTTTTTGGAGCAAATCAGCGTTTGTTCTCGTCATCTCCAGCTACACTACAGCAACGAGCAACCCGCGTCGCTGTTACGTCTTCTAGTGATGGCAGTCCTTGGATTATTTCCAACTATAGCCGACCGACTATGGCGGAGGATTCGAGTATACCTGAGATAGCAAGCACATCCACTGAGGGGACTGCTTCTGGGTTCTCAAGATTCGAGCGTGAAGATGAGCAAGATAAGGAGATCAAAGTTTGGGAAGCGTAAGTTGCTGCTAGGTCTACCTTTATAAATCTCACTTCTTAAAGCAATCTGCACTTGACTAACGTGTGTCACTTTCTGTGCAGCGCTCTCAGCACGTCGGCCGCGCCGTACTACTTCAAGCCTTTCAGGCGCGGTATACCTATCAGAGAATTTGCAGATGGTGCTCTGCACGCAAATCTACCGGTCAGAGCTGCTCTCAGGGAAATGAAAAGACTTTGGCATGCCACTACTAATCTGGACGCTCTTGTGTCCGTAGGGACTGGCATCCAAGATCATGAAGTTCAACTTCCTAATGTGGCTAGAATTGGAGGCTTTGAAGCAGTCTGCAAGACTTTCTTCAACAGCTTGGACACCGAAGCAACTTGGAACGACTTTACCCACGAGCGAGAGTACTCCGCAGAACTGCACCATCGACTCAATGTACCTATCAATGGAGACTACGTTGGCCTCGATGACTACAAGGCTATCCCAAGAATGCTTCAGTCCGTGGAATCGCAGGACAGAAACACTTCCTGGTCACCACACTCATATCTGTTCAGGCTTGGGATCGTGGTAGACCGCCTGAAGGCGAGTCTTCTCTTTTTCGAGCCCGATCCCTCACTGGCAGCGGAAGAGTCCACCTTTCTACGCGTTGGTCCAGCAGGCTACGAACTCCGCGGAACTATACGCTGTCGATTATGCAAGTCAAGTGACAGTCTCGGCCTCCTAGTGGATAGCATCGAGGATTTCAGCCAGAGTCAACGAACAAGTTCCAGCAGCAACGAAGTCGAAGGACACGCGACGTGGACAACAATCAAATTCTCGGATGCCTTGAGAAAAGATGTTCGCACCAGCGATGCGTGGCTGCGTGTGCCATGCATTCTCAAGTCTCGTGACAAAGACACGGAGCACACCGTCGCTGTGCGCTTACGTAAGCCATTGGGAGCAGGAGCGTCCGGCACGTCTTTGACAGCCCGAATCCCTATCAGTGGCTTTCCAGCCACCTTCGGAGAGTTAGAGGCGAAAGCTCGGCAGCGATGGAATGTGGGAGACTAGTTAAAGCTCCGAGATTCGTACCTCTAGCAACTGTTGTAGAAAAAGTGATTCCTGAATTGCCTGCCCTCCTATCAACCTGGGGAAGACTGTCTAGCTATATAGACCTGCCAAAACGCCTCGGATGGCCTGCAAGTGAACACTGTTAGCGACTACTAATGCTGAGTAAGATGGATAATTAGCCCACATCATCAGAATCCGTCGTCAGCCTACGTAGTCGCTGGCCGAGCACGAGAAAGGAGATCGGTGAACGAAGGGAACTCGCCATTGTCTATCAACGTATCCCGCTCGTGAAACTGTGACTTGTAGCAAGATCGACGGCTGGGACGCCCCGCGACGAGGCTTCTCCGAGTGTGGCTTAACTACTTCTCCGTCCAAGTGTCGCGTCGCGTCATCTCTCGGATGATTTCGCGGTGAACTGCTCGGAGGATGTTTTGCAAAGGCGAGCTTAACAAGTTACGAGGAGCAATGGGCCTGACGAACATATAACAGCACGAGAAACAATGCCAAGAGAGAACACTCTTAAGGTTTCTTCTTTACTCTCACACCTCACCTGACTCTCAACAATCCACCTCCACTACTTTCCCCGTATGCAAATCAAACACCCAACCTGTCACCAACACCGATTCCTTGATCAACGGATGGGTCTTCAAGTACAGCACGTCCTGTCGTACGCTGCGCTCCACTCTTTCCCTCTCCATCGCCTTTACATCCTTGAACCCGTTCTTTTTCGCCTTCACTCCGTCTTCCACCATTGTCTCTCCCACCTCCTCGCCGCTGTTGGTCAGGACAGCCAACTTTTTCACGTTGTCCTCATCTTCGGCAACTGGCGCAGGGACGACTCCTGGTGGTGGACCAACAGGGGCCGGCGCCGGCGAAAAGGGGAGATAGGCAATCGCCTCAGCCCAGGCAAGGGCGCCGGGCTTCCAGGGCCCACCGGGGGCAGAAGGTTCGTTGGCTGCGATCATGCTGTGGACCCAGGCGTCGGTATAGGCAAGGGCGCCGCAATCTGTCCTCCAAAACATCCCCAAACCGTTAGCAATGACTTGAGGATTGTATTTAACAGCCGACAAGAAATCGACAACTTTCTCTCTCTCTCTTTCTCTCTCTCTCTTTCTCTCTCTCTCTCTCTCTGTGTGTGTGTGTATACTTACCAGTGTGATGCACGACCTTGATCTCCTTAACCTCACTCAACACCTGAATCAACGCCAACGTCCTCACCACGCTCTCCTCCGCCGTCCTCCCCCCGCCGTTCCTAATCACAAACGCCTCATTCGGTGGCAACATGAAGAACTCCTCGGGACTGCATCGCGCGTCGCAGCAAGTGATGATGCCGGTGCGGGAGCGGGCGCCGACGATGGGGTCCGGGGTGAAAAGCGGGGAAGTAGTGTAGCGGCTGTTGGCGGAGGCGAAGTCGTAGGGGACGTAGGGGGCCGTTTCGTCGTGGCCTTGGCCCATGGTGACTGCGTGGAAGGTTCCGGCTGGCGGGAGGTCTATACTGAAACGTGGACAAACGGGTCAATATCGTCCCAGTCTCAATGGATATTCCGGTACCAGTATCGGTGGAAAAATGTCAAAATCCAAACAGCTTCATACGAGACAGATCTCATCACTAGAGAACTGGTACCTCACACATCTTATAAATGAGGAAAGCGGGCTGCGGGTCTGGTGCGAACTCGGATATCGAGCTGCCCCCATTTGCCGCGGGGATTTTGGGTTCCAGAGTTCAGATCCTGCAACCCGTCCCAACTTCTCACCCTCGATATGTTGTGGGAGATGCAACAGGACGGATATTCGACAAACGCGAGGAGAGTTGCCCCTGCTGACCTAAGCACGGGAACACGGCCTTGGCATTTAGCACAACCCGGCCTCTGCCCGGGCTTTCTCGGCATCGCACAATGCAAGTCTCTCAGATCGATGGCGCCTATTTTCCCCCCGGCCCGTAGCGCGTTTTGACGCCTTTTTACGACCCCCTAGTACTGAAAAGTAGACACGCCCTTTCCCAGTGCTTATGCGTCGAGTCCGAGGTCCGTGTGGGGGAAGGGGGAGGGGCCTGGCTGGAATATGATTGGAAATACAGATCCCCCTAACTCAATGTCGCTCGCAGGCAGTGTTCAGGTGTTGTCTTGGGGTAAGAGCAGAAGAAACCGGTCCGCGCATGAGTCCTTTTCAGGAGAGGGAGCTGATCCCCAGGTTTCGACGAGTTGGACGAGTTCTACAATGAGCAAAAAAGGTTAGTTGTGACTGTTCCCGAGGTGGGATGTGATGTATTTCGCAGATGAAAGGAGGGGAACACACTCAGAGCCGCCGACCCAATATCCCAGTACTGGCCAATCCGCTCAAGCACGAGCTTGAGCATGTCAATATAGATAGTGGACCGATCGTGGGCTAGCGCGGCGCAGACGTTGACGGCAAAGGGCCCGATCAGCGTGCACGAGACAAGCGGACAGGCTAGGGGAATGTACTCGGAGTCCCACGCACTAATGGCGCGGAAAATCACCTGGCGGTCGTGGTGGAAGTCCTGTTCTTCGTCCTGGGGCGAAGAGGCTGCCGACGTTCCCGACATCTCTTTTGATCGTTTACGGGCAATGACTCGCGCCCTAAGATTGTATTGTTAGCATTCAGAGAAGCCTTCAATTCAATATCCTGGCAGTGAACCTACGTGTGCAGCATCAACGCAATGGAGATGATCCAGTTGTTGGTCCCGAAATTCTCGGTGTCAAAGGCCAGCGACATGTTGGAATTCAGACGGTATTTTGACGGCAGTAGCAGATCAAAGCAAGTCAATGACGACTCAAATTCTTCCAAATCTTCCGCTGACGTGCGGTGTCTCTGCGACAAGTCGTGGGCTGTTCCCATCAGAATCTGGCTGACCAGAAACCATGCTCGCACATTTTGATTTGGGCAGTCCCGGAGGCTCTTCCAAATGTTGAATGGCTCCGGGTTGATAAAGTTGGACGCGACCGGGATATCGGCAAACCACTCGGAATCACAGACCGGTAAGAGCACGTGCATCTGACTCTTGTCGATAGTGTGAGGGCGGCGGAGGATTGTTGACGCAAACATGTCTAGCTCCCAGACCAGCCACCACGCCCGTCGACGCTCCTCACGTTCGGTCCAGTCATTCGGCGACGTCCACTGAATGTCCTTGTCCACTCCCAAAAGATCTTTATCCACATTATTGAGGTCGAGGCCGTATGCGAGACGGCAACACGTTCCCACGAGCACCCAGCTTTGAGCTGTCAAGCCGCATATTTGATGATAATAAGCCAACAGGAGGCATCCCTGCAAAAGAGGAAGACTGGGTTTTGCTGGCTGGTCCAGTTTCATGGCATCTTCATAAATCGACTTGGCCACGCGTGCGAACGGACGTCCTCTGTCCTTCAGAGGAGTATCTGCAAAATATGGGGAAGGGGAAAATCGGGCGGACAGGGCGAGCAGCGCATTCAGGATCAGTGCATCCTCCATCTCAAGATTTTGATACCGGGCGCCGCATCCTTCATCTGCCTTGTATTTTTGGTAGAACCTTGGTCGATGGAACAGCGCTACAAAATTGGATATTTTGACAAAAAATAGATTGATCCTGCCCAGCTTAGAAACAGAATTCAAAAGGTCAAGAGAGCTTGACTCACAGTTCATCCACCAGCGCCGGGTCAATCGGAATCGCATATGTCCTTCTCGGAGCAGGCTCGCCGTCTCTGGTATCGTCTGCAGAGATCGGAGGAGAGATGGGATGGAGGAAGATATCGCTGTTCACAGCACTCTGTGGAGTAGTGTCCAAAATGGTCCACGGCTGAAGATTGTCGTTTCCGGCTGGCTCGGCATCATACGGATCGGAGTCATAGCGGGCGTCCCACTGGTTGAACCCTTGAGGAAGTAGGTCTAGCTGCGCCTCATCCATCGGGAGAGTGTCGTTGCCCATTGGAATGTCCTGCAGGCCGTTGACCTCCCCAAATTGCCAAGTATCTTCCCCTGCATCGCTCGCAGGCAAAGGCAGGTCGGTGCTTGCATCTTGCGAAGTAGAATCCTGCCGCGACCTCACCGATCTCGCTGGATATAGACGATCGAGAATCTCATCTACTTGTTCTGTGAGTAAATTGACATAGGATGTGGACTTGTGGCGCGAGTGTTGGCTGCTCGTCTAAGTTCTCACCTCGAAACTCGCCTAAAATGCTCTCTTCCGACAAGTTGAAGGGCCACGGCGCATTGGGACGCTTTCGGCGTGTCGGATAGAGACAGGTCTGACCGGTTCGATCGCAAAGCGAGCATTTTGGTTTCTTGCGGTCGCCTGAATGTTGTAAGTCTCTTCATCAGGTCGCAATGGACCCTCCTTCATGGCCTTGCACGAGGACGCTGGGGAGAATCGCACATCTTGTTTTCTTCCTACACACAGCCAGCAACTTGAAGTCAGCGCACCGGAGATTCGGAGTTTTGATGGCACGCACCGATTGCATTGACCACACGCTCTGTTCTGGTTCTGCTTGACCGACACGGGCGATGAGTCTGGCATGATTCCGCCTGCGCTCAACAAAACTGGATGCCAAACGGCCTTCACCAACAATGTAATGGCAAGGAGGAATGAAGAAACGCCATCAGTTTGTCGTCTTGGAACGAGAAAATCTGCGGGGTTCTCTTTTGGCACAGACTGTGGGTAAGAAGCGCGCAGCTGGGGGGCGGAAGCTTAGGGTGATTTAGGGAGAAACTGCTGGCTCGGTGCCCGTGCGAGACTTGCGCCAGCCTAAGCCGCCCCCCAAGTCGCCCATTGCCACGTCCAGTTGGTGCCCGGTTCAGGGCTCGACTTCTGCGGGGGAAGAAGACTCTGGGGGAGACAAAGGGCAGCATATGCTCGGTGGCCCGTACCCTTGGAGGCTACGTATGTTTTATGTCACTAAACATAAATTGGTTGCATAAGCAGGCAAGTTGCGCTAATTTATTGATTCTTCGGCTGATATTGTTATCCCAGTGAGCAGCAGTTAGCAGCTATGAGCAGCTATGAGCAGCTGTGACCAGTCCCCTGAATCCTTGATCGTCAATTATACAATTGGTATTATCTATCAGCGAGTGCCAAGTACACTTATTGTCCCAGCATTACGAATGGCCTAGGCCTCATGGCCTGGTACCAATTACCTTCGTCTTTCAGTTGTACCAATTTTGGACATCTGTGGATATTGACAAACAGATCTGTCTAGCATCTCATAAGAACGCCCTGCCTTACCAAAGATTCAAGAATCACGAAGTGGACAAGATACTTTGAAGCACGCGAAGAAGCACTCCCTCGCAATCCTCCGGCCTGGCTTTGGACCGCCACGCAACAAATCTGTCTGGTCTCACCAGCACGCATCCGTAGTCATCCACTTCGCGGATTCTCGCCCAGGCAAAGTATGGGTCCGTATAGTCCTGACGCGGTCCAATGGACAGAGCCGTGATGGGAATTCCGAGTTTTTCTGAGGCCACCGCGGCAGCCTTCTTCCAAGGGTCGCCGCCAACTCCGGTGAGCAGAGTGAAACGGCCGTGGCCAGTCAGGTCGATTGTCGAGATGGCTTTCGACGGGACGGTGGTATTCAACCATGCGTGAGGGACGCGTGCACCGGGATACGTGGTCGGTTGGTGGTACAGGACCGGGTCCACGGTGATCTTCGGAGCTTCGCCCTGGTCCAACTGATAGACTCCCTTGGAAACATATCTCTGGTTCATTTCAATCCCAAGGCCCTGGTATTCGTACACCGTGCCTTCAATCGCCTTTTGAAAATCGAGGCGGCGTTGGCGACCCTTTTCGGAATCTTCAGAGAGTTCAGCAAACTGTGCTGTTCGCTCCTCCACTGTTGCACCGAGGATTCCAATAGCCTGCCAGATTTTTCGATGTTCTCGGACTCCGTTATTGGCCCTGTGAAGACAAGTCAGAACATCTGTATCGTTCAGCAATGAAAGTTAAGCTTACCGTTCGACAATCGCTCGGCCGACAGGCTGTCTCTCTGCGTTGTACGAGTCCAACAGTTCCGTTCCCGCAATTCCTGGTGAACCAAAACGTGAGTATGGCATCTTCATGGAAGGACACTTGAAGCTTACCTTTCAACACGTATGAGATTTTCCACGCCAAGTTGAAGGCATCTTGAATACAAGTATTCGAGCCTAATCCATTGGCCGGCGGGTGTCTGTGAACCGCATCCCCAAGGCAGAAAATCCGTCCTTTGGAATACTGATTGGCGTATATCTCGTTGATCTGCCATTTCGCAACGTCCAAAATCTCCACCTTGACGGAGTCATCTCCGATGAACTGGTTGATTCGCTTCATCCACTCGTCAGTTGATGGTGGTGTGATCATTTTATACCCAGGAACGGGTAGGAAGATGATCAGCCATTCGTCCCATTCATTCACCGTCCTGGGGAATCCAATCCAACCCCAATCGGGGTGTCCGACATCATGCTGATAGATCCAGTGCAAGCTTCCCTTGCGCGAATCCATGAGATGAGCCAAATCGGCTTTCACAAGGATGCTCCAGGCCAGCCCACCGCCCTGATCTTTTGTCAAGGGGAGTCCAAGCTGGTTCACGATTCTGCTTCGGGCTCCATCGGCACCAAACAAGAACTTGCATCGGATTTTGAAAGTTTGTTGGAAAACAGTGTCCTTGACAGTGACGTCGACTGTCCCATTGGTGTGGCTCTCTGTAAAGGAGACGAATTCGGTGTTGAATCGGCAAAGGAAACCGTGGGTCGCAGCATAGTTGATGAACTGGGGCTCCAGCTTATTTTGAGGTAGGTCGATCGGATCGCATGGGCTCACTTCCCGCCAACGCCCCTGCAATGTTCAGTCCTGCTCGCCACTCTAACCGAGTCAAGGAGCCTTACCTCGTTTAAAGGGCCATTCCCAAAAGCATATGCCCTGGCATATTCTTCTCCGGCCATGCTATAGCTCCAACGAGTATCACCCGTCTTCCCCCAGGACAGCTTTCGACACTGGTCTTCGAGGCCGATATCGCGGAGGCATTCTGTATCGAGTCAGAACTGTCTGATAGCGTTTGGAAATTTCGATTCATACCCATAGAGGCCGAATTTGTGAGATGAGCTCTCGGCGTGTCAGCAGTGCTCGATTCGCGAGACATCAAAATTCCTCTGACTCCTAACTTGGTTGTTAGGTCGGCAATTCATCCCAGAGTGGGTGTACCATTGTATGCTAGGAAAGATGCGAGGGAGCTCCCAGCAGGCCCGGATCCGATAATCACACAATCCGTCGTGAAGTCTGGCGGGCTGGAATCATTGACCTCAGCCTGGCCAGCGCCTGTAACAACCTCTCGCGCTTGGGAAACCATGATGAAATCGGGTTTGATTGATGGTAAAAACGGCCTTTGCAACTACTACTCCTTTCTACAGATTGGCGTCCGCCCTCACCGTTTATGTCTGCCACATATACGACCAATGCGATATTGGAATGCCGACAGGCAGATCCTCGATGACCGTCTCCATCTAGAAGGATTAGGTCAGATTCAAATGGTCTCGAGTCAGATCAGACTTTCACTGTCCGCACAATCGCCGGCATCCCGTAATTTGCAAGGGGTGCGTCGTGAACAAAGAAAGTGAGATCATCGAGGCCGAGTGGACGGCGTCACGTGACGCGGGCTTGCGAATGCCGATCCCCTTTTCGGAAGCGACACGCCAGATCCCGAAGATCCTTCGACGGTATGCTGCTTTTGCCTGTGTTTCCGCTCTGCCAGCGTCCCCACAGTTGTGGCCACAGCGATGATGCGTTTGTCACCGGCTCGATGTCACGGCCGTGGTGGCCGTCGGCAAGCTGTTATATCAGGCGTGTCGGTAGGTAGAATGGCTCTGCAATCGCGAATTTCGTCGCAGATCACGCATCATGTCTCTCAAAGTTGGCAATATCGATGTCCTTTTTGGACCACTTTCTCCCCCTGAAGCCGAGCATTCTTTCTACAATGGCTTTAATCCCTCCACTCAAACACTGCCTGCCGGGCACAAGAGGTATCCACGCTCACGTGTCTTTCCGGTGGCCACAATCTATGAGCGTGATGTTGAAATCCCCATGAGAGATGGCAAAATCTTGCGAGCCGATGTCTTTCGGCCGGCAGATGCAAATGGACCAGTTCCGGCCCTCCTCCCATGGAGTCCTTATGGAAAGACTGGGACGGGTAAGTTACCCCTGGCCTGCTGCACCCCGGCAGTTTGCTGACTGGTACCTCAGGCGGAGCACGGCTGGAAATGGTCCCGGCGCATATCGGTATTCCCTTTGATTGGCTGTCCGACTACGAGAAGTTTGAGGCCCCTGACCCAGCCGACTGGACGGCGAGAGGGTATGCGGTCGTCAATATCGATGCTCGTGGATCTTGGGATTCGGAGGGTGACATGAGGTCCCATTCTTGCATCTCCTTCACAAAGGATCTATCTAACAAGTGTGACAGGTGGTTCGGCACTCCGGAAGGTCAAGATGGATACGATGCCGTGGAGTATATCGCAAAGCTCCCTTGGTGCAATGGCAGTGTCTGCATGGCAGGCAACTCCTGGCTCGGCGTGGGACAGTGGATAACTGCTGCCGAGCAGCCGCCATCATTGAAATGCATCGCGCCGTTTGAGGGTGTCAGTGACATTTATCGAGAAATCATCTGTCGTGGTGGGGTGCCTTATACCGCGTTCTTCAAATGGGTGGCGAGCACCCTTCGAGGTGCGATTCCATTCACTCTCACAATAAATAGGGTCCATACTTATGTCAACAGGGCGAGGCAAACAGGAAGACCTCGCTTCGATGCTGGAGAAGTATCCTTTGATGAACGAGTACTGGGCGGATAAACGAGCCAGAGCCGACCGGATCAAATGTCCTGCATACGTTGTTGCAAGCTACTCTACATGTCTTCACACTCCAGGCACATTGCGCGCTTTTGAAGATATTCAGCACAACAACAAATGGTAAGTGACGAGTACAGAACCTTGATGGGGACGTGGTTAACGAGCCCAGGCTCCGCATCCACGACACGCAAGAATGGTATGATCTCTATCAACCCATTACCAACGACGAACTGCAGAAGTTCTTCGACCGGTACACGAAAGGCATCGAGAATGGGTGGGAGTCGACCCCGAAGGTCCGGGTGTCACTTCTGGGGTACAACGAGGTATGCCGGGCCAGTTCATCTACGCTCCTTATTGGTATAGCTGACATGCTTATTTAGCCCAACATCGTCAACCACGTCTTCCCTGACTGGCCCGTTCCGGGCACCAAACACCTTACCCTCTACCTCACTTCGTCAGGCACCCTGTCCCCCTCACCCCCTAGCTCGTCATCCAGTCTCACCTACGATGCCGCTGCACCCTCCACCCAAGAAGATGCCGACCCCGGCGAACTCCACTTCACCTATACCTTCCCCTCTCGCTCCTACCTCCTTGGCAGCTCTCTCGCCACCCTCTTCGTCTCCACCGCCGCCACCGACGACCTGGACGTCTTCGTCCAACTCCGCAAGGCCGACCAGACGGGCAAAATCCTGCAGAGCTACAATGTGCCCCTCGCCGACCTCGCCCGTATGGGCATGTCGGAACACGAAATCCCCGTCATCAACCCGCTCATCTACCTCGGCCCCACCGGCCACCTCCGCGCCTCCCACCGCGCCCTCGACCCGTTGCTCAGCAAACCGCATTGGCCCATCCATGCTCACATGGCGGAAGAAAAAATTCCACCCGGCCAAGTCACGAAATTGGATATCGGGGTGTGGCCCGGCGGGATGGTGTTTTCGCCGGGCGAACAGTTGGTGGTTAAAGTGAGTGGGCATTGGATGACGTTGGCCGAGTATCCGCATTTGAGGGGCGAGGCCAAGACGATCAACAAGGGCGAGTGTGAGTTGTGGGTTGGCGGGGAGAGGCCGAGTTGTGTAGTGTTGCCGTTTGTGGAGATTTGACAATGATTTTCAACGAACGGAACCCGACCGATAAGTGCGGCAGAGAGCTAAGTTAATCATGAAGGAAGGGGGGAGGGGTGAGTGAGAGTGGATATCGAAAAACGTGAGTAACAGTCTGCGTTGGAGGCTCCCTGGGGTACTTGGCGCTCTAGAGCGTAAAAAGGGGTTAAAGCGACTAGAGCTTCGGCATAGGGCAACTAAGCATATTTTCGGGATAAAGGCATGCCAAATGATTGGTCGTACATTTGGGAAAGCATGGCAGTTAGGGAAAGGGAAAGCCTAGAGACGCGTTGTGTAGAGCTTGTTTCTATGTGTCTGTCGGGAGGGGCAGAGATAGCGCTGGCGCGTGAGTCTCCGCGATGTCACTGACAACTGGATGTCAAGGAGTGAGCCAAATCTGACGAGCTTTGCTGGAAAACCGGGGATACTATAGAATATGCATTGATTTGTTCGGTTGGCAAGACTTTAGAAAATTCCACTTTGGAGGATATAAGCCTGCTCTATTGTCAATAACCTTTAGGGGACGAGGTGAGCGAGAAATTTTCAAAAGGGGGGAGGAATTAAGGCTTATCTCTGAAATGTCTGCCCGATTTCTTCTAGCTCACATGACAAACCACATTCGCTCGGTGTGTTGCTTGCATGTGAGGTGGCAAGCTTCCATCGGTTAGGTGAGTGCGCTGCTGCTCCAGGACATACTGTGAAGGCATGAATCTGAAATCCTTCACATCTTCAGGGAACTTGAGTTGAGATTTGTATGCCCGCTCGTTTGGCTCTGCCCATTCTCATACCAAAGGTCCGATACTAGATCACGCCGGTGCAAACTCGGCCAACACGCTCCTTGGCTCTCTGTATAAGCCTAATGGTCTGTAATCGAAATCAAAGCCAAACGCACTCGGGCCGCCAATCTTCAATCCCAGCTCACTTTCCAACCACCGCTGTGAACATGCAATCCCTAGTACGACAACTTGCACCCCATACCGATACTCTGGGACTCCCAACGCCCTCCCTGTGCCAGCATCAAGCACTGCGATCAGATCAGGTACCGATGCAATGACTCCATCTCGATCATGCTCAGCCATGATGTTCTCGTTCTTGAAAGGAATCTTCAGTGTCCCACCCTCCACCGTTGCTTCCATTTCCGGCCGTTCACTTGCTGTACCCTTTATCACCACCTCACCATACGAGTGACCTTTGTGCAGCCTCCGCTCCACAGAAGTGATCTTTCCCCGGAAGAGGATCTTGCCCGCCTCTGATCCGCCTACTTCTGACACAATAGCTTCGGCGACCGTTGATACGGTATTAGTGGCCTGGGCAATCGCAATGCACCGTCCAATCCGCCAGGCCAATGAGCAACTATTTATGACCCCATATTCCTTGACCCGAGAGCCTGTTGTTGGGCGAGCGGCCATTCCGACCCTAGATCCCATTTCACTACACGAACCGCGAAGTGCTCGATCGACAATCTCATCGGTTGACGCACGGGTCATGATGATAGAATTACCATCTCCTGAATCAATGGCGCACGGTACCAGCTCACCTGGCCTGTGTGCTGCGAGAGTGATCTGCCAGTACGTTGGGTATGCTCTACCCATCCAATCCGCATCAATCACTGGCCGATCAAAGTACTTCGAAGAACCAAGGAGGAATGGTTCAAGGCCATTGGCTCCTCCAATCTCCAGTCCCATTACAGCGTCAAATTGATCATGTTGAAGGTAATCCATGAGGACTTTAACAGCTTCAACAGTTTCGGTGCTGGCAAGGCGCTCAACCGAGACAGCTGGAGAGCCCATATGGCCGCCCCAGTATATGTTTGAATTGTCTGGAACCGAATCTACGCTTACCACCCGCATGCGATGGCCAGCGCGCAGTTGGTCTCGCAGTATTATCCGGGTGGACTCTGGATTGCCACCCCCAGCGCAACCGAGAACATACATTCCCGTCGCCAGAAATTGGAGATCCATTTCAGTTATGTTCCATTCTAGGCGACCGCCATCACACCGCTGAACGTCTGGCCGGTACTTACTGACATCCACATTTGACATGACAGAGGCAGGTGCAGGAGCTTTTTCTTCCTCCTCAACGGCATAGTCTTTAAGATCCACATCTCTAGCCACGTCAGCCAGCTGCCCTCTCTGCCTCGTACAATCAAGATCTCCCACGGCCTTGACAATGGTGCGAATCTGGTTTGTGACATACTGGAGAGGGATCGAATCAACGTCGGCTATTGTTACTGATGATGGCTCCGCCCCTGACGCCACAGCTCTCTCGACTGCAAGCTTCTTCGCGTACTCAACCGCCTCCGCCACAGTCTGCTTCGCTGTGCCTTGTACGATATCAACAGTGCCTCCGACCTTCGAGGTTGCAGCACCAACGGCATTTGCCACATCATGGAAAGCAGGTCGTACAATTTTAGACGCTCCTCTCAACTCTGTTGGAGCGGTGATAGCACCCCCACCCACAAGCAAAACTGGCAATGGCTCTGGAGATGTCTTGACCGCGTCAATGGCATCTTCCAAAGATTTTCTGATGATTGCTTCAGACTTCGAAATGGTTTCCACTGTCACGTCGCTCACAAGGTCTTTATTACCTACAATGCCCTTCCCCGCAGCGACACTGATGTCAGTCGTCGTCAGCGTTTTACCTCCAAACACGTAACTTTCACTTTCCAGGCGGTAGCCGACTGAGTCAGGCCCAATAGTGACTCCGGAATCGTGATGCCGGACAATCGAACCACCTCCCAATGCTATCGAATGCAGGAGTGGCAAGCTGTAGTTGACGATAACACCAGCAATGGAAACGTACGCAGGCGCCTGACGAGGGAAACCACTTCTCTCAAGAACACCAACGTCACTCGTGGTGCCGCCCATATCCACCACAATCATAGACGTTTCCCGGTCCAATCCCGTCCCCGCAAGGTATGCAGCGCCTCGCATTGAATTTGTCGCACCAGACGAGAATGTCTTGATAGGGTATTCCATGGCAGAGACCGCATCAACGATAGTGCCGTCATTCTGCGTTAAGTAGAGTGGACAGCTAAGATGTAACTCCTGCATTGACGCCTTGAAAGCACGTATCGTACGCCGTGCAAAGTGAAGTATCGATGCATTGAGAATCGAAGCATTCTCCCGCTCCTTGAACCCAATATTTGCCACTTTGTGTGAACATACCACGTCCACGCCTGGCATCTCTCGCAGCACCAATTCCCGAACCCGATCTTCTTGGTGAAAGGTCTCATCAATAGGAGAGAAGACGCCAGCGACAACGACCGACTTGATCTCCAGCTCTTTCATCTTCTTGCAATGCTCCAATACCTGATTCTCGTTGACCGGACTCTCCTCACTCCCATCGATAGCGAGGCCCCCATCAACATAACCGAGGTAACCATCGCAGAGTCTGGCTAGCCCGGGAGGGAATTCAGAGAACGGGGGAATCTCGCGAAGGAAAGACTTAGAGAGGCGCAAAATGCCCACCTTCTTCAGACGGCGAGCATCTTGTTCAGCTACTGCGTTGATGAAGGATGTCGTGCCAATGATCAAGCACATAATCTCATCCAAAGGGACCTTTGAGATCTCCAAGACATGTTTCACGGCTGTAGTGATCGCTGATGTGACATTTGCAGTAGTCGGCGTCTTGTAGAAGGCAAGCGGATCTCGACTTGTGGTAGATTGAGCCGTGACATCAAGAATGACAGCATCTGTGTTCGTCCCTGATTGAAGATATCAGCGACGGTAGAGGATAGGCTAGTGGAACGTGGTGGAGGACCTCCCACATCGACACCAACCTTGTACATGTTGCTCTCACTCTTCAAGGCCGTTTGCGTGAAGGTTTTCAAACTGCATTACAGTTGTATGGGGATTATCATAGAGATAGCGAAGATTAGGGCAGCTCGGAGGACATCAATGCCTTCCCCGAAAGCCGCCGATTTGATCACATACAAGACTTTGAGAACCTCCATTCTTCTATCGGCCGGTTTTCAGTATCGTTCTGAGCACACCAGCCCGCTTGTTTTCCCGCACCATTGTTGCATGCGGTCCAACCCTAGAAGACCTATGTGCATTTAGTCAGGTCAGCGTCAAAGCAGCGCCAATCCGATGCATCGGGCGGCGTCGTAAGAATACCCTACAATCGAGCCCTTGGCAACATACTGGGCATCAATCTCGCTGCTGGATTGTTTGTGTCGTAGCATTTCTCGATCATGATGTGAGCTATCTTCTCAAGGCCCATAGCTATGGATCCCCTCTACCGAAGCGCCTTCGTGAATCCCACTTGATTCAACTTGAGTAGAAATTTTTACCGCTGAAACGACTGAACTTTTGGAGCCTCTCTCTACAACTTCTCTAACTCGCCTCCTTGACGGCTCTAAACCCAACCACAGGGATACTCGTCCTCATAACCAAACTCGAGCAGACGACACTTAGAGAACTCATCGCCATAGCCAAACTCGCCCACACAGGGTTCAGTCTTGGATGTCCATGTGCTGGATAAATCACCCCTGCCGCAACCGGTAGCAAGACCACATTGTATACCAATGCTCACGCAAAGTTGAACTTGACTCTCTGGAAAACCGTATGCGAGAGCGTGATGAGAGTCAAGACGGAATGCAAATTTGACGACACTAGCACGAACTTGGCACTTGAGATAGCAACATCTGAGCCAGACCCAATAGCGATTCCTGCGTCTGCAGCAATAAGGGCGCGGGAATCGTTGATACCATCCCCGACCATTACCACGATCGCTCTCCCGTTCTTGCCATTGCGTTTAGAGACAGAAGATTGTAGCCAGTGGATCTTGTCAGCCTTCTCCGATGGGAGGACACCGGCGATGATATTGGTGGCTGGGATACCGAGTTGATATCCCACAGCCGTGGCGGTTATGGCGTTGTCCACTGAGATCATCCAGATGCTTAACCCTTGCTTGCGCAGAGCAGAAATTACAAATGAAGCTTCAGGGCGAAGCCGATCTGTGATAGCAAACTGCGCCGCAAGCGTAAATGCAGGTTCCTTCCCATCTGAGGGGGAAAGAGGACGCATTGCCAGAACAGCGACACTTTTCCCAGCAGTTTTCCATGTCGAAGCATTTTGGGACCAATAAGCGTCTATCGGAATGCCTAGGCAGGAGATGAAAGTTTCACTGCCGATGGCAGCCTCGTATCGGGTGTCACTGGTGGATGTGTGGATGGTAAATGTGCCTTTGAGGCCGCGTCCAGGAAACTCTTCGATAGTAGACTTGGTGATGGTACTGCGGTCCTTTGTTGCGCAGAGTGCAGTATTCGCTTTTGCTATAGGGTGGCTTGAGGACTCTTCTAATGTTTGTGCGATTGCCCATACAACCTTTGTCTCCTCTAAGCTAGATGCCATGATATCATAGTTTGTTGCAGTGGGGTTTCCGCCCTCGGTCAGCGTGCCAGTCTTATCAAAGACAACCACGTCTAGAGCTTCAGCCTCTTGAAAGGCTTCTCCGCCCCCTTTAACCAATATTCCATGTTGAGCCGCCAGTCCAGAACCCACGAATAATGCCGTCGGAGCCGCAAGTGCAATGCCGCACGGGCAAGCGCCAACAAAGACTGCGATAGCAAACTGCAACGCCCAGAACGCCCAGCCTCCAGTATCAATATCTCGCCAATCCTCTGGAAGTACTCCACCCTGGCCAAGTCCAAACCAGATAACAAATGTTGATAGAGCTATAAGGGTAATGACAGGAACAAAGTATCCCGTCAAGATATCGGCCACTCTCTCCACCGGCGCTCGTTTTGTCTGGCCTTCACGGACAACCTTGACGATTTGATCGAGCATTGACGCACCTAAGATTTCAGTGACTCGGACACTGATTGGTTTACCGGTGTTGACTGTTCCCGTAAATACTTGATCACCAGCATTCTTGGTGATAGGGCGAGACTCTCCAGTCAAAGAGCTCTCATCAAATGTAGAATTGCCGAAGAGGACTGTGCCGTCGGCTGGTGGAGAGGCGCCGTGAAGAACTCGAACTACGTCTCCGACTTCGAGGAGGTCGACGTTGATTTTCTCGATGTTGGTTGTGGCAAGAGATGGCTGACTATCCTCTAAGGAATCTTCCAAGTCCGAGTCAGATCTCACAAGCAGAGCTTCCGTTGGTCTGAGCTTTCCGAGCATCGTGACTGCATCGCCGGTCTTAGTCTTGCTATACGATTCCAAATAACGACCAGCAAGGATGAACATCGTCAAGAACACAACTGCGTCGAAGTACGTCGATATCGGTCCGTTGCGCTGTCCCGTTTTTTGTGAATCTAGTACAAGCACAGCGACCGAAGGGAAGTACGCCACAGACGTACCGGCGGACATGAGCAAGTTCATGCTGCCGAAACGGTAGAATCTGCGGAGAGTGGGAACCTTGCTATTTCGCCCCCATAATGCTCGAATCTCCTTGATCGCTCTAACGTGGAAGACGTCGGCCGCGAGGAACATCACAGGCGTTGCAAGGAAGAAAAGCGCCCACTCAGCGCGAGTGTCGGTACCGGCCCACATGTCTGCTTCGAAGAATATTCGTGTGGGGTTGGAAGAAGGAACCAAGCTCGTCCAGACGACACTGATGAGGAAGGTTGGAATAGCGACAATGAAGCTGAGGAGAAATCTCAGGAGTAGACGATGACGTTCGCGGAGCTGCATAGCTCGGGATCGGTCTTCGATCGTTGGTGGATGGTATATCGTTGCTTCGAATTGATTGTTGATGCCGTGAATGGTAGCCATTATGCTTCTGATGGTAACGATGCCGCGTTGAGGATGATATCTTAATGTCATGATGGGATCTTTGTGCGATGGTGGTTTGTCGATAGTGAGAAGTTCAGGGAAAGATGACGATAAAGCTTCAACTACCTGTTGTGGGCAGTGATCGCAAAACATGCCAGCTATTCTGATCATGACTGTTCTCTCCACCAGCTCGCCGTTGCCTCCGCGTAGTTCGCCAACTTCAAAAATTTGCTCAACGTGACAGCTGTATCCTCTGTCCTCGATTCTCTCGACAATATGATCAATATTATCCTTCGGACCGGCAAAGGTAACGGTCGCGCTGTTCGTGAGCAAGCTGACACTGACATCTTCTAAGAATTGGAGTTCCTGCACCCCCTCATTGATGGAGAGTATACATGCTGCGCAAGTCATGCCTGCGATGCTTAGCGCAGCCGTAAACTTCTGAACCTCAGGTATAGTCACTACAACATCCCCAGATATCTCGACTTTCTCGTTCGACTTTTGACAGGCAACGCAGTGCTCTATATGCTTCTCATTGGGATGGCCGTTGGCATCGCCAAGCAGCGACTGAGCGGCCTGTTCCAACCATTCTTGTTGAGCCTGGACTATATCTTGCTCGCAGATGATATGGCCAAATTCGTCTTCGGTCCGCACACTCTGGACCTCGAATGCGGCGACTGATAAAGCTCGAAATATGTCATTTGCAGAGTACTTGGGAGAATGGGTTATCGTAACTTCATGTGATACATAGTTGGCGCTGGTCGATAGAGGCGCTGGATGTAATGTACTAAGGACCTCCTGGATGTACGAGAGGCACGAGGCACAGTGGATGTTGTTTATGAAGACGGTTGTAGTGACGCAGACTATGGGCGACGGCTGTGGGTGGGGTGTCATTATTTAGAGACTTGGTCGAGATTTCGATGTGTGAATGGATATCATCTCGAATGATGAAAGAGGGTAACGCATCAATGATGACAAGCTGCCAGAGGGAGTAAGCCCAATACTAAGAATTTGAACATTTGTGCTCGACTGGTGGAGACAAAAGACCCAAACCAGTTTAACTCCTTAGAGGAAACAAACTAGACTAAAATCGGCAATGGAGTTTCCTCCAGCTTTAACCTCTTTAGTTTTGCTACGCGGGGTATTTCCTTGGAGCAATGGATCACAAAATTGAGCTTCGAACATAGAAAGGAGGCCACCTTGAGGATAGAGCATCAGAGGACATAGATCAGAAAGAGCCTGATTCGATTCGTGTACTAGAATGGTTGGTAGGCATAGAGGATGTTGTGGCAGAGGATGTAGTAGATGATGCTTGTAGTGGAGGATTCTGTGGAGGAGAGAGGATGCGTAGTGGTTTGCTGATTTAATTTCTGCTATCTGGTTTTGGTGTCTCTGAAGTTGTACTCGTAGGTAATCCACGTCAATTATCCACAACCAGTTGACCATACTAATAGCCGTCCTCACGCCTGCTTGCGAGGTCTACAACACCATTTCCTCTACTGGCCTGTTGCGCGAACCCCGGCAGCTGCCGGCCTCGTTCTTTTCCATGGGATACTTCGGGGCAGTCAATGTCCGCAGTCAACTTCAACTACTGAGACTGGGATGACGTAACCACATAGTAAATTGTATGAGCGCACGTCCAATAGTTCTCATCACTGCATTCCAGCTATATGGGATAGCTATAAACCTCATTGCCACCCCTCAACCTTACCCACCAACCTTGCCGTCGCCTCAGCTCATCATAGTTCGTACTGGCTGTCCCTGTACAGCGTATTAGGCACGCGACGCCTCCTCCTGGGATCATGTTCGATCCTTGCGGTTGCAGTCGATGCCGGAGGTTCTACCTGAGCTTCAGGCATAGCTTGATGCACAGGTGTCAACGCAGTGATTAGCTCTGGAGTTCCTTCGAGATGCTCAGGTGTCCTTATAGCTAAAGCTATAGTTGTACCTCCCTGCGACTCGCCTGATAGCGGAGGCGTACCAGGTACAATGGCGTCCTCACGGCTGTTCTCTGGGGTATCTGACCTAGCTACCTGCCTGCCGGGGATCTTACCGCTCTTCTCTGCCCTATCTGCTGCCATTTCAGCTGCATCTGCTCAAGTAAGTGATCTGGCAGAGGCCTTACCATGAGTCTTTCTAGGCTTCGTCCATTTAGGCTTCCATACCTTATCTAGTAGGCGTGTTGGTAGCAAATCATCCTTGGCAAGCTGGCCTGCAGGGTCAATTAAGGCCCTATCCGTCTTAACTAGTTGGCTGTCGAATCGTGCTTTGCCAGTCCTGTCAGCCCCTGGAATCCTAGCCTGTAAGGTTGAACTTGTGATTTCATTCGCTCGCTGGGAGCTATAGTTAGAAGCTGTAGATTGTGCATAATAGGGTTTCTAAGAGGTGAAGGCCTTGACAATCGAAGGGCTGTTCAGCCATTACTGAGAATGGGATAAGGATTTCGGAATAGGCTTGCCAGTTTGGGCAGCTAGAAGGAGGTAATACTTGCAAGGTAAGCTGTAGCGGAGTAACAGCTCACAGCTACAGTCTTCATTAGCTATATTCTCGATGGTACCAGTGCTTACAGCAAGCTTGCAGGCTTCCCAATCTTGAGCGATCTTGTTCATGGCAAACCTAGGACTTGGCCTGCTAGAACGTTCTCGGTAGTACTCCATAATTCTCGCTTTCCACCTTTTCTAGGTCTTGTAGAAGTGTTGTAATTCCTCGGGTTAAGCGTCTGACAGCTTCCGTCAGGCTTAACTGAAGATGATTTAACATAGCTAGAACGCCGGGAAGTTTTGGCTGGCGTAGGTGCCATAGGGCTGACGACAGCCGCTTAAAGCTTATGCTTCCTAGCCGGCCAAAAATCGTTACAGGGTAAAGTTCTTTGCCAGTCACTCAGTGCAGTCGAGCTTCCTCCAAAAAGGGAGCACTTGCATCGCACAACGCAACCCCCTGACCAATGGTTTGAGGAGGTTCTATTTTCCTGTCTCCGGCGGTTCTACTAACAATATCGGCCTCCCTACACCCTACAAATCCTCGCCAACATGGCAACAGCAAACCCTCCCAGTGCGACGTAAGTTCCTTTCTCTAGCACGTACATATTCTCACCGCTAAACCCTTTTCCCATGCAGAGTCTACGTCCGCAACCTCGAAGAAAAAGTAAAGGTTGACGAACTCAAATCCTCCCTCCGCGAAATCTTCTCCGAATACGGCAACATCATCGACCTCGTCGCGAAGACCAACCTCAAAGCCAAAGGCCAAGCCTTCATCGTCTTCGACGACGCCTCGGCCGCCGTACGAGCGATCGAAGAAGTCCAAGGCTTCGAGCTCTTCGAGAAACCTATGCAGCTGGACTTCGCCAAGACGAGATCAGATGCCACGGTCCTGCGCGAGGAAGGGGAGAGTGGACTAGAGAGATGGAAGCGAGGGCGACTGGCGGAGAAGGAGAGGAAGCAGGCACTCGAGGCGACACAGCAGAAGCTGAAGAGACCGGCGGCGACGAATACAGCTGACGCACTTGCTGCTCGACCGGCGAAGACGTCACGCGGTGCCGGGCTCAAGGCGTCGGGGACGAATGCGTCAGCTGTCATTCCGGACGAGTATCTGCCGCCGAACAAGATCTTGTTCTTGCGAGATCTGCCGGAGGATTACGACGCGGATGGGCTCTCCAGGATCTTTTCACGATTCGAAGGGTTCAGAGAAGTGCGAATGGTGCCGGGGAGAAAAGGGATTGCGTTTGTCGAGTACGAGGCTGAAGCAGGTGCGATCAGTGCGAAAGAGGCTACGGCGGGAATGCATCTTGGTGATGAAGGGAAGGGCATCAGAGTCACGTATCAACGACAGTAATGCTTTGTTCGCGGTGACAAGTATGTACAATGATGGAACGTGCTTCAGCATTGATACCCAGGGAAGGAAAAAAAGCTGGCGCAGAGGCGTTTCTCTAGAACAAACCCTGTACCTTGGGCAACGACAAGCATATCAAAATATGACATCGTCGTCTTCATTCTCTCCAAGAATATCTGTCGCTTCACCTTCGTTCTCCTTGTCACTACCCTCTTTCGCCTTTTCTCTCGCTAAGCTAGCCTTTAGCGCTGCATCTTGAGCGGCTTGGTCCCTTTGCTTCTTGTTGGACACCTTTGAACGGGCAGATTCAGTGACATGTCTGTTAAACAGTAGAGGTTATCTCACCTTCTTTAGCCGATAAAACTCTTCTCTGTCGAGCTCATCAAGCTCTGAGTTGATATCTGGCCGTGTTAGCGAAAGAGTATGACAGCACTGCAGGAGGCTGCACATTTGATAGTATTCTCCGTCCGTGGAATGATCACATGCTCAATAGCGTTGACTGGCATGATGTGTCAGCTGAATAGCTCGAGTAGCGACAAGTACAGATCGAACCTCTCCTGTTAACGATTTTGATGGTCTCGTCAAGGATGACGAACGCCGTTTGTAAACTCGCAAGCTCGACCAATGTCTCAACAGCTCTTGAATATGTCTCTCTGCACCTTGCCACCTGTTGTCCACCCTTGCCCAGACCTGTCAATCCGAAGTCATTGTACTCGTCCTTAGTCACGCTCTCGAATTGAGGTAGGAAGACACCAGAGACGTTCTCTTGCCTTGTTCTGATTCGAAATCTAGCGTTCTTGACAGACTCTTGTATTTGAAAGCCCACATCGGCTCCCGTTGCGTAGGTAACTTCGGCGAGGGAAAAGGCGGCAATTTGCATGACCCGTCCCATCTTCCGCTTCGCTTCATCAATCCTCTTCAAGATTTCTGGTAGCCTCGTGAGCTAGAGTACATTATGATAGTTCCCTAACATTGTACCTCGAAATCGCCTGGTGGCGTTTGGTGTCAGTAGACGACTCAAGCGACATTTGGAGACCTCCATATGTGTACTGACTTTGTCAAAGCTTCACTCTTTCGCTTTAGTAAGCTGTGTCCTGTCTGAGCCCCCTTCAGCTTGCTATTCATCTGACCCAAAGCCTGCCTCGTGGGGAACACGGGCTCTCGCTATCCAGGGTATTAGCATCAGGTCTGGTTGTACTGCAATGAACTCACTCCTGCACCGGCCGACATCTTGGGTGGGATCTCCTCCGCTTTAAGTGGAGTCCTTGCCCTTTCGATATGAACAGGTAGAAGGCAGTTGTTATCTCTGTTCCGGAGCTCGAGCTGGAGCTTGGCGACTGACGACAATCTATGCGCCAAGGTTTAAGCTTGGATCCAATCAACCTGTGATCGACCAGCAAGGAAAGTTTCGCGACGAATTTGGGGAGAAACTTCTTTCCACCTTCGATAGCGACTCTGCGCGTCGAAGGGCAAGCCCTTGCTGATTCTGAGCTGAGAGGACATGCCGGGTGTCTTACTCGACTACAACAACCACCCATCTATCCTCGAAATGGACAAATCCGCCGTGGCATCGACGCCTTTGGATTTCTACCTAATTGCCGCGGAGGACGCCATTTACGAGCAAGACATCCTTCGAAACCCAGGTAGTGTGAGGCCATGGCTCACCTACATCGACCACAAAATGCGAAACGGGACCATTCATGAGCAAGCATTTGTGCAAGAGCGTGCATGCATGCAACTACCGAGATCTTACAAACTGTGGAAAATGTATCTCGACTTCCGAATCAAGCACTTGAGGAAGAAGAATGCTGTCAGGCATAAGGCCGAATATGAAAAAGTCAATGCGCTGTTTGAAAGAGCAGTAGTGCTCTTGAACAAGATGCCAGTCATCTGGGAGATGTACCTCTCCTTCTTGCTTCGCCAGCCACTTGTGACCAGAACGAGGCGGACCTTTGACCGGGCTCTGAGAGCATTGCCAATAACTCAACATAACCGCATCTGGAAGCTGTACAAGTCGTTTGCCAATTCAGCTGGTGGAGAAACGGCTGTCAAGATCTGGGCTCGATACATGCAAATACACCCGGAGGACATGGAAGACTACATTGAACTTTTGGTCGAGACCGGCAACTACACAGAAGCCGTGAAGAGATATGTTCAGATACTGGACAATCCAAAGTTCAAGTCGAAGCATGCAAAGAGCGACTTTCAGCTTTGGAGTGAGATGGTAGAGCTCATGGTGAACAAGGCCCAGGAGATTGGGGACAATAATACATCCGGAATCGACGTTGATGCCATCATTCGAAGTGGTATCGACCGCTTTGCCGATCAGCGAGGAAGGCTGTGGGCGGGGCTCGCCACATATTGGATTACGCGTCGTGATTTCGAGCGAGCTCGGGATGTTTTCGAGGAAGGCATTACGACCGTCATGACGGTGCGAGATTTTACCATGATCTTCGACTCATACGTGGAGTTCGAAGAGTCCGTCATTTCCACCCTTATGGATGCGGCGTCCGAACGAACCAAGAAGGGCAAGGTAGACGCCGACCTTGACTTCGACCTAGATTTGCGCATGATGCGTTTCGAACACCTCATGGACCGCAGGCCTTTTCTTATCAACGATGTCCTTCTCCGACAAAATCCGAATAACGTCATCGAATGGGAGAAGCGAGTCGCTCTTTGGAAAGATAACGATGTAGAGGCCAGCCAGACGTATACCGATGCTATTGCAGCGATAGCGCCGAAGAAAGCAATTGGCAAATTTCACGAGTTATGGCTCAATTACGCCAAATTCTATGAAGAAAGAGATGACCTTCCTACAGCCCGTATGATTCTGGACAAGGCGGTCAAGGTACCATACAAGTCTGTGGCCGAGCTTGCTGAGACGTGGGTTGGCTGGGCGGAAATGGAACTGCGAAACGAAAACTTCGACCGGGCTATTGAGATTATGGCAACAGCTACGAAGGCACCGAAACGCAGCACCGTCGACTATTTTGACGAAACACTTTCTCCTCAGCAGCGAGTCCATAAGTCGTGGAAGCTGTGGTCGTTTTATGTGGATCTTGTTGAATCAGTAGGATCGCTAGAAGAAACTCGCGCGATCTACGACCGGATATTCGAGCTGCGAATAGCAACGCCACAGACTGTGGTAAATTATGCCAACCTGCTTGAGGAAAACAGCTACTTTGAAGAATCGTTCAAAATCTACGAGCGTGGGTTGGACCTATTCACATACCCGGTGGCGTTCGAGCTGTGGAATTTATATCTGACCAAAGCCGTTGCACGGAAGATTGGCATTGAGCGGCTTCGCGACTTGTTCGAACAAGCTGTGGAAGGTTGCCCGCCACAGTTTGCGAAAACGATTTACCTTATGTACGGCAGTTTGGAAGAAGAGCGTGGACTAGCACGGCATGCAATGAGAATCTATGAACGAGCCACGCGGGCAGTGTCCGACGAAGATCGAAGTGACATGTTCGATTTTTACATCACCAAATCCGCTTCTAATTTTGGACTCACGTCGACAAGACCCATTTACGAGCGAGCTATTGCCGCACTTCCGGATAAAGAAGCAAAGGATATGTGCCTTAAGTTCGCAGCAATGGAACGGCGGTTAGGCGAAATTGACCGTGCACGAGCTATCTATGGACATGCTAGTCAATTTGCAGATCCAAGAATGGCCAAAGACTTTTGGGACGTTTGGGAGAAATTTGAGATTGCGCACGGGAATGAGGACACCTTCAAGGAAATGCTACGCGTGAAGAGAAGTGTTGCTGCACAATTCAAGTATGGTAAACCCTCCGCATATACAGAGTATCTTTCGCTGACATTGGGAAGTACCGACGTCCATTTTATAGCGTCTCAAGCCATTGCTCGAAGCCAGGCTGCTACAAATGCAGCAGACGCAAACGGCGGGGACGAAGAAGCAGAAGCAGAAGCAGAAGCTAACGGAGCAGACGCAATGGCCGCTCTGGAACGGCAAGCACGCGCACCTGTCGGGTTTGTAGCTGCCAGCACAGGGCCGGAAGGTGGGAATAGACCCGGTCAACAAGGACAGCCTGCCACGGTGGAAGTGAATAATCCAGATGCTGTCGACATCGACCTTGATGATTGAAAGGTTCACGCTGAGCAGAAAATGGGAGTTGGGAAGCGCGGCTAGCTTTTCCAGCCACCCTACGGGACGGAGAGGGTCTTGGTGACTATAAGCATAGCGCCGGCGTTTCTTGTAAAAGTATGAGAACTCTGACCGGGGCCATCACCTCTGGATCAGTTACTAAAGAAGGTTTGTAGTCACGCCATCTCAGACCTCTTGTTATGGCAAGCACCAGATAACCAAGCACTTAAAGCACTACCAACATAGTCCTGGATTCTCATGACAGTAGATCTTGTTCAATGACAAAACGATGAGCTGTCGCTAGATAGGGAAGGGGAAAGTGGCGGATTTAAGGCTCACTCGGCCTCAAGTCCCTCCTAGCGCCGCTCTATTTAAAGACCATCTACAACCGCCACCCGGATCCCCAATTTGACCAGTACCAGACCCCTTGCATATAGATACATCAATTGATTTTGTACACTCATATATCGGCAGTTTATCAATTCTATTGCTAATTCTTCAGACGCACCAAGACGGAGCAGTACCCTGTGGGGCACCACTTGTGTGGACGCCGAGTATCCCTGAGGTAATCAGCCGATTCACAAGAGCCGCATCGAGCAGCGCCCTCAGCCTCGTTCGGAGGACGTTGTCATCCGAATTTCACAGCACAGGCTAGAGAAAGGCCATTGTAGAGAGCATCAACGCCCTCGCCTACTGCTGCAAAGGGAGCGCGGATAGCATAGGATGGATTGCAACAGCTCCGTTGACGAATTGCTGAATCTCCCACCAGAACTACTCGAGCACGTTCTTTCATTCCTGGATCCGTATGATCTGGTTGCATTCGGGCTGGTATGCAAATACGCCGCTACAATTATATCCCCATCCAATCAACTAGTATGGCGCCACGCGTTTCTGCACATTTTCGACGACCCGGGTAAAGCTTGGTCGACGCTCTTACCGAGCGCTCATTCCGCCATTGCCTTTACCGAGACATCATGGAACTGGCATTCCAAGACTCGTGAACGATGTACGGCTCTCAAGGCCCTGACCACGGCCGATAAGGCCTATCGACGTCAGAACTTGGACCTGACCACTAATGTTCTCGTTGACATCATCGAGACTGCTTATAGCAGCCCGTCAACAAACCACATCTCCAAAGAGACTCAGGTAGACTACGAACGCCGCAGATCAATCAGCATCAGGACCTTGCAGGAAGCTTTCTTGACGAGCCGTGACGCAGAACGGATCATCCACGACTTCAACGCAGACTATACGTTGCTTCTCTCGGTTCCGTCAGAGCTACTGCCATCACACCCTGGCCGGCCCGTTACAAGATCGATGGTTTTGGAGCGAAAGCACGTCTCTGAGAATGCAAGCAAGCTGCATACTTTCTTTGGTCTAACGAAGCGTGAGAGAAGATCGGACTATTCCCAGGGACAGGCGCGCTGCATTGTCTATGACTGGCACCAAACTGGTCCTGAAACGGACTATGGGCCCTACAAGGACATCAAGAGCGGGCAATGGGGACAGGTTAATTGGAGATCCCTCGAGGCTGTTTCTAGCCTCATTATCCGCCACATGGAACTACTGGCCAATGACCAGATGACCTTTCCTCAGGGATTCAAATATGCCCTTCCCCACCAAATACCGGCCGACCCAGCCCGTCCCGAGGATTGGGCAGGAGTCACCGGAAACTGGCTTGGCACGTACTCCTTCCTAGACTGGACTGTTCTACACCACTTTAATGTCCACTTGTATGAAAATGGCGGCCGGGCCTCGTTAGACGCATGCGATGAAGCTCGTGGAGACCTCATGCATCTCGAGCTCCACCTAGACAACAGCATCAAGACAGATCCACGTTTAGCGACCAAAATGCCCGTGTGTGAAGACCTGCCTATGTTGTACTTTAAGGGCACTTCCAGAGGCACAGGTGCCGCTCGCCCTTATATACACGTTAGAGGAACCGCATCACTCCTTCCAGGTGCGAGGCAAGTCAGATGGCGCATTATCATAAGGTCAGTAGATAGAAGACCGTGGACATAGTGACACAGACTAACTTGAATGTTTGCGATTATAGTTACGGCGGAGCTGATCAGTGGCAACTGGAGGGCGTGCAGCCCGGCGGCGTCCGCTCCGGAGGTATCTATGGCTTATGGACACATTGTGAACATGATGAACATGGTCCCATTGGGCCATTCTGCTATTATCCCCAAGCGCTTTGCGAATTTCGAGGCGCTTTTCAGGAGCTCGAAGATTCAAGATTTACGATGGACTAGAGCTTTCATGTCCAATGAGAAGATGTGTAGAAAAGTCATTCGCATTCTGTCCAGAATCTTGTACCTGGTGAATAAACTTGAAACCGACACCTCCCACCCAAGCATAGAAGGGAGCGCCCCCAGAAGAAGAGACGACAAGATGTACCAAGCAGCAGATATCTCTGCCGAATTTGACTTCAGCTTCGACTAGGTGACGGGTCTAATGCGGAGACGCGCGGACAGCGCTGACATCCCCTCGTCAACATACCATGCATCGCGTGGTGCGGAAGGGTCCTTCGGTTGCGTCAATCACTCAGGCGGCCACTCCAAACAGTCCATCTGGCTGCTCCACCGTCCCAAAAGCTATCGCGTCGAGAACTCGAGGCTGCAAAAATCCTGGCGAAGTGAAGGCGCGCTGGTGATTCCAATTGAACTTTTCATTGACTACCTCCCAAGTCAGTTCGATTAAGGAAATCTAATCATGGTTCTACGTTTTGTTTCGCAGCTGTATTGAAGAGGTCACTATATTACGTATGAGGGCCTCCCAATATGACAGGTCACAATAACGCTACGCCGGCAGAGCCGCATGCAACTGGATCTTTCTGGTGGGATCCGACCAAAGTGCCAACGCCAGCCATCAGCGCCAACCAGAGCTCTTTCAGCCGCCTGAAACCCCATCTCTAAGCCCCTCCCCCCCACCAAATGTCAATGGCCCACTAGGGACCTGCTAGATGTTTTGCCTCTTACTCCTCCGCGACATATACCAACGCAATGCCCATAATCGGCTCCAGATTCCCATCACTATTCACCATCGGCTCATGCAGCACTGTATTATAGTGCGCCGTAATGGTCCATTCGTCTCCCGGCTTAACCTGCCCCACATCTTTGCAAGAAGACATGCTGGAAATATGCATACCAGTCATGTTCATGCCAGGCATATCATGTCCATGTCTCTTTTCCAGCTCTCCCTCCATCTTCTCACATCCATACTTGGCAAGACTCTCACATGCTAACTCCCCATTCCTCATGATCTCCAGTCTCGTCCCGCCATCATGCAGATGTCCCGCAGTGAACGTCACCTTCCCACCCACACCGATCGGAACAATCCACGGAGGACTCGAGTAATCGAAATGCGCATTCGGCTTTGCAGGTAGCTCCGAGCTCTCACAGCCGCCGATATCGAGCCACAGAGATTTTACGTTTGAGAAGCCCGATGGCATGCCCTCGATATACTCGTATGTCATGGTCATGTATGTGTCGCGGGGTTCGTCGATCATGTTCATGAGTTCGACGGAGAAGGCGACATTTTCGTTCTGGGGGATGTAGTAGCCTGCTTTCTCGGTGCTGGGGGGCACTTTAGCCTAAGATTGAACCAAGGGAGTCGTGGATTATTGCTGCAACGAGTTGGATTAGATCAGGAAGACTTACCCGCTTTCGCAAATGTCAAGCGGCGTCCTCTCATTTCCGGATGCGAAGAAACGGTCACCCCGGTAGTTGGAACAGACGACCGAGGAGCGGTTCGTGTTTGAGAACACGGTATGGTGCAGCCACATTCCTCTTCATGAATGTCCCTTATCAGCCAATGCCCATTTTTCTCGTATTAGGGGCAAAGCATTGCGTGTCTTGCAACTTACGTATCCGCGTTGGCCTCAGTGCCATCCTCATACGTCAGTCCAGCCTGTACCCAGGTAACCAGGCAATCGGCGCACGGCATCCGGGCCACCCCTTGCTCGAAGTTCTTCATGCCATTGTGCTCGCTCATCGGCGGGGCGGTGAAGGGGCCATAGCGGATCATGACGCGTTGGGATTTATGCTCGGGGAAGAATTGCGCTTTCAATGTCGTCACGTTGGGATCTGTGTATGAATATGAGATTGGTGATAAGTCTTTGGAGTGCCCCCTGTCGATTGAATGAAGTAAAATTGAGTAAAACGTACCCTTTTTCACGGCGCGCCGCCCGGGCCGAAGGGTGACGACCAGAAAGAATACAGAGAGTATGAAGACAATCAAGGCCGTAAGCACATTTGTTCTGTTAATCCATGCCCTCGGCTTTTTCTTCCATGCAGGGATCGGAGTTCCCTCGAGGGAAATCTCACTCCTCCCGTCCGGACTGTCGTCGCGAGGAGCTTCTCTTCTCCATGCCGGAGCGCTTGCTTGCTGGGAAGAAGACATTTGAGCAGGGCGGAAGTGAGTTGGTAGGAAATCAATGGAGTTGCATGTGCCACCGAAGTGCGTTCACCGGCTTAATGTAAACAAGAGCGGTTACAGCACTCACGGCACTCACGTCTGAAGGAAAGACAGGAAGATAATTGCAAGAGCAAAGAAAAGGGAAGGATACTAGAGTGGGGAGATTATGAAGGACTTGGGGAGAAAGAAACAGAGCTGTACTCGAGAAGAACATGTCATCGTGGAAAGTGTGTTGCGTATGCATGAGGCATAAGACCGAGCTGCGAATCCCGCAATTCCAATGGTGACTCTCGGCTCCGACGACCCTTGTCATTCTGGCACAGGCTACCATCTTTCGCTGCGCTCTGATTGGATCAAGACTTTCAATGGGCTCTGTTCGTTTTGAACGTATTCGTACGTTTTGCAAGAAAGGGGATAGAATCAATTGTTCTTAATGTCGTGTGTTCAGTAGCGCCTTCAAACCTTTGCTGTTCTTGTTCGATTACGAGTCTCAGACAGCATGAATGCTCTTCCTCCTTAATGAGCTTGTCATGCTTGCCACTCGTTCAAAAGCGTATAAAGACGTCTCTCGTGTACGTCAACGGGGTCAACAATGCTCGGGAATCCCATCGCTAAAAGATTTTGTTGTTGGAAGCAATTTGTCTAGCTCCGCGATTTTGAGGCTTGGGCAATGATCCGCTCCCCGCACGGTATGTTTGATAGGAGAGTATGTCACTGCTTAAGCACTTCCGCACCCTGGATCCGCAAAATGCGTGTTTGAATGTAAACTGGGGACCTCTTGAATTACGCCTTGTGGTATATCGCGCCCATTTCGGGTGATAGCGCTGCCTCGCCCCCTGAACGACTATATAGACCCGCTCCTCTTGCCGGTTGACCATTCTCCTTTCTATCCAAATTACCATACCTCTCCTTCCTTTTTCCTTCTACTTCTCCTCCTAACTACCGCTACTCTCACTTCTCACCCCTAATCCTTGCGGCCAGATTCGCGCTCTTTGATTTTACTAACCTGCGGCAAGGGCGATTACATCGTCGGATCCCTTATCTTACCTATTCTACTAGAGAGTGGCCGTATCTCTAATCGGTGCTATCATCTACGCGTCGCAAGTTCCGGAGAAGTGGTGGCACAGGTGCTTTGATAATGCGGGCGCCAGCCATATCATCATCTGGTATTAGATGGGATCATATTTCATTACATAGCGATAATACCGTCCTTCAACGACACATTCAGTAGAGTGACAGAGGTCGGGCGTTGCACGACGTGGGCATTTCCAGGGATTTACGCATATAGATGAAAATGGCGATGCATGCGTACAAAAAAGGTGATTCCAGCGAAAGTGCTGAGTAGGACGGCACGGACTTTACCCCCTATAAATCTCATTGACACCCTGTGATAGACAAATTTTCCAGATTTTATACATGCCGCAATAGGTGGTTGAATATAGTGAAATTTCGTTCCATTACCGTCTAGACTCCTTCCGCTAGAACGCCCAAATCTCTGGCAACAATGCAAGGGTTGCTTGACTTTAAGCTGCAACTTCATGCGTATTGTGGCCATGATGGACATGTCGGCGTACTTCGTTATTCTCTGCGTCAAGCTTCTTCGTTACTGCTGCCAGAAGAATCTTCTGCAAAAGATGCTTGAACTTCGCCTCTGTCAAGCTGTCATTCAATTCTTTATCGAACGGGGTTGTGTCAATCATCTGTCAAAAGCACTACATTAGGAAAGTTGCACAGAAAGACTCCGATGCTTGGTTAGAACAAGGTGTAGCACACTCACATCTCTAATTCCTCGTCCTTTGAAGCCGTCGTCAAGGTCAGTCAGCCATTCTGCCGCAGCCTTATCGTCGCCGATCTGCACAAACTGTATACCAATGTGCCGTCCTGGAGCCTCTAGTCGGTCAAGCTCCTTGGCAACGCTTGTCAGGTAGTCTTCAACTTCGTCTTGATCGTCCGCGTCCCCATCAGTGATCACAATAAGGTTCAGGGGCTTGGGATGTTCGTGGGGGACTCCACGCTTTCTTTCGTCAACATAGGCATTGTACTCCCACAAGACGGGGTCGATTGCCCTCATTAGTTCTTGATGAAAGAATGTGCCCTGGTGTTCGTGCGATTCGAGTCGTGGTCTGATGCTCTTCAGCATTTCGAATATCGTCCTGGAATCCTTGATGTTCTTTTGAGCCATGTCCTTTTCTTTCAGAAACTGGACGTCTACTCCGTCCTTGTCATACGTAGTTGCAATGTCGACGATGTGTTGGAGGCACTCCTCCAGGACTGTCCATTTGTCCAGGGGCCAGTCCCTTTTATCCTCGCTGTCTACTGGACCCTGCATGGAAGAAGTATCGTCAATAATGAAAACGGTGTCAAACAGGCCTAGGCGGGAGAAGAGTGATTTGTCACTTCGAATAGCCTCTTCCGTTGTTTTCGCCCTTAAGGTCGACTGTCTGTACGGATTTTGGTCGCCAGGATTCGGTCCTTGAAACGCATCTTGGCGAGATGTGCCAAGGCCGTGGCTGAATACTGGCTCCGGTTCATTCACAATATGTGATGACCGGTAGAGGCTGCCGCGTCCAGGCCAGCTGTCCATGTGGACATTTCTGTTAGGAACATCATCGTTTCCGGAAAATCCTCCAATCAAGTTGTAAATGATAGTGTTATTGTGATTGCTCTCAACAGGCTCTGTGGCTCTGCGGCCGAGATAAGACTGGTCTCTAGGTGCAAGGGGGTCTGCCTCCAAGGGTGATGCATCGCTTGGGTCCGTGTTTATTCGAGGAATAGCTGAATTGCCCTGGCCAATGATGGGACGCGGGCTTTGCTGCTTGACCATCTGAATGATTCGACTTTCGAGCTGGCGATAGTCGGGGTTGGTCTCGTTGTCGAACTTGACCATGTTTACATGGTCAGCGTTGATGGTTATTTGGATGCTTCGATCTTGGAAGGGGCCTTCCGCCGACGACCGAACGACGACCTGTATGTAAAGGTAACAATCAGTTTCTGCAAAAGCCAAAACGCTCGGGATGCGTGCACATAAATTTAACGTACCGGATTGCGGCCAACCGTCATAGTCCGTGTCTCGCAACCAACCAAGAACTGAATGTGGTGTTTGTTCATTACTATGCTTGCAGCAGTAGATATCGGATTCAAAGGACTCGTTCCATCTGGTATATTTTTGAGAATGGAGAGGATGTCAGTATTCATGGGGAAAGGGTTGACAAGGGCCAACGCTTTCGCAAAAGGACGGATCTGATTGGCTTTCAAGCTTCCCTGAAAGGGGGTGCCCAGGAACACGATGCCTTTGAGGAGACATTCCGCTGGAGTCAGGAAAAGATGTCGATATTCCTTGGAGAGTTCTGAAGTCCTCTCGTTCTCAGACAGCAATAAGAGAAGCGCCTGCAGCATGGTAAGGCTAAAGTGGCGTATCAGAGAGCAAAGAGTCGAAGACTTACCTGACAGACTATCAGGCCTCCAAGGGAGTGACAAACGAAGTAAAAAGGCTTCTGTGCAGCAGTAGAGTCCTTAAAGGCATCAGTATGTGCTGAAGGCGCGGTTCACTGCTCAGGACTCTCACTTTGGGTCTATCAGCCAGCAGGTGCGACAACAGGTTCTCCGCGAAAGATCTAAGAGTTGCGGTAGCATCAACCCTATGGATGATATTTGCGTTGTATCCTAGTGTGACAAATCTTGCTCGTAGTCCGTTGCGCTCGAACGCGGCTGGAAGGAAATCTCTCGGCCACAATTTGACCGTGGAAGGGTCGTTGTTCTGCATCTCGGAAGCCCATGAGGTAAACGCATGACCGCCGAGGCCGTGAATGAAGTAGAAGCTGTTCAAATTACAACTATCAGCAGATGTCAAGCTTAAGCCAACCTTTACCCCTCTTGCTGACACTCAGGAAAGAATAGTGATAGGCTTACTCAAGGAATGAATCTTGGTTTGCTGCTAATACAGTCGGTCCGTAGAATGTTGTGTCTGCATGCGCTTCTCGCTGCTCTGTGAGAGATCCAACAAGCAGCCTCCGCAAGTCCTCAACGACCTTAGCGCGGCCATCGCCGCGGACGGTAATAGTCGTTAAAGCGCTTCTTGGTGATGCTGCATTGTCAACCTTCACAATGGGTCCGACAGACAGGTTGCAATTTCTGTTTTGTGCGATAGGCCGAATCTGATTCTCCAGGCGCGGTTTTGTGATATCGGAGGGTAGGTTGGTTAGGCGTAAGGTCAAATGTGTAGGCCCCATGTTTGGACAGTATGCTTGCGAGCGCACATAGAATGCTAAGTCACAGGAAAGATTCAGGCGATACAACTCAAGAAGATATGGGATCAGGCTGAACTCTCTCATGGCATGTCTAGGCAGGCCCACCTTTCCGTGCACGTCAACCGCAGGTCCCGTAAGCTAACTAATTGCCTCCATTAGGTTAATTGGCTGATCTGATCTCGTGATCAGATGCAGGTGAGTCAAAGAGGATAGAAGCTCTAGATGCCTAGAACCCTCACAACCCGGATGTTGGTGACTACTCATGGTGAGCGATACTCGAGAGCCGGTGTAGCTAATCGCTCGGTGCAAAGGCGGGAGGTCCGTCCGTTGTGACTGCAGCAAGTATCCTCCGCAGATTGAATGTTTCGAGCCCCTGACGCGTCGCGATTGTCACAGATCCCATCTGTATCGAACGCCCATTGTAGGCAACAAGGCAGCTAGTACCGGAAGAGACAGCCACCAAAGCATCGATTTCGCCACTTGGCTCCAGGGTGTTCACTGCGGGGGTAGTGCGGCTAAACGCTAGTTATGCAGCGTGATGGAGAATGTGACTGGATGCTGTCCAGACTGTCGGTACCCTGCCTTTTGCGTGCTGGAGAGCGCCGTTGAAATGCTGAAAATCTTGTGCTTAAGTACTTTGTTCTAAAGCCATAAAGACAGATATTGAAATAGACTTAGGCTTGTGATTGCTCCAGTGCAGTCGACGTTGTGGTGACTGCCCTTTTTGCAAAGCTAAAGCAGAGTTAGTACGCCAGCAAGTCTCTGGAAGCTTAACGTAAAGCTTGGTTGCTCCTTCGTCTTCAACATGGAGAGTGCCTTGCCAGGCATTTCGAATGCAGGATGAGCACATATTCTCAGAATCGACGTTTGAAGCACAGATTGTAGGTCATTTGATACCTTTGCTTCTTTCTGTTACAGCAGGAGTATGTCAAGTGCCCGCCCACCTGAAATGGGGCGGGGTCTTGCGCCTACCTATTGTTTAAGGTTCGAGGTGAAGGGGTGGCCTCTTTTCTTCTACCCTCATTATGCGAACCTTCCTAACATAATAAGATTGCAACAAAGTACGTTTTCCTTGTTGAAGGCTTCACCAACATGTTCGTTGAACTCTAGAGTCATTCAATTCTATGATATTTCGAATACAACCCGAAGGCTGCAGAGAACAAAGATTTCATGATCCGAAAAGCAGTGCGCGTTCCTCCTGCTATTTCGGGTGGCTCATGCTGTTGGACTTTGCCAATAGGGACTTACCAGGCGTTGCTCACCCGCCACAGTCTTGGCCCCTGCGTTCGGGAAGCTTGTGCAATACCTATGGCTATTCCTTCTGCCTGGCACCATCATGGTTCAGAGCAACCGCGACTTCGGTCAATTAAGGCCGAAGAGACTGCTCTGACATCTCAAGCCTTGGCATTTATGATATCGACAACTGTGACTAATGTCAGCACAAGGCCGAAAGAGGCGCATTTAAAAGCGAGCAACATCTCCCCGGAGTGGAGAATGGGGTTTCTGTTTGAGAGAGAGGACTGAAGTCTTCAACTTACAGGCAGGCTTCAAACTGGCTCCGCCTACAAGGAAGCCATCGATATCACTCTGCTTGGCCAAGTCGCGACAATTCTTCTCGTTGACGCTACCTCCGTAGATAATGCGAGTCGCTTCGGCAGCTTCTGGTGACACAGCCTTGCCAAGCCATTCCCTAATGGCTGCGTGGACTTCTTGTGCTTGTTCTGTACAGATACATCGTTAGCTTGACACATGCCGAGCCATTGAAGAGCTTGTATTTTGGAATGTAGTCGAAGACTGGGGAACCTGGGAATCACATGCATACCAGTTGTAGCAACCTTGCCAGTTCCAATTGCCCAAATTGGCTCATAGGCAATTACGATCTGCTTCCAGTGGTCTTTTTCGATGGCCCCGTTGACAGCTTCAAGCTGCTTTGTTACGACCTCGACAGTTGTGCCCTTTTCTCGCTCTTCTAAACTCTCTCCACAGCACAAAATGACGCCAATGCCGCCACTCACAGCGGTAAGTGTTTTCTTGGCAATGAATTCGTCCTCCTCTCGCAGGATAGTCCGCCTCTCGGAGTGTCCAAGTAACGTCCAGGTGATGCCCGAATCTTTCAGTTGTTCAACAGAGATCTCGCCAGTGAAAGCTCCATTAGGTCTATCGAAGCAATTCTGAGCGGCAACTTCGATAGAAGGGCTAAGATGTTCTCGTGCAAGGAGTAAGTAGAGAGTCGGAGGTGCGATGACAACTTCGGTATCGGGGTCTATGTGGTTTGTTTCCAAGTCAGTATTCTTGCTTTGCAGGTAGGAAAACGGAAATTCTTAAGAGGCAGGTATCCAATTGGCGTTCTTCGCGCAGCTATGGGAGCGCACCTAGCTTAGCAGATGAAAGGTTGTGGGTTATCTCCTTGATCGTCTTGATGGTCCCATTCCTGTCAGAAGAAGTATCTGTTAGCAATCCAGCTTATCAAGAGGCAGGGGAACGCCAGGGGTGAGGGAGGCACTTGAAACAGCGTGTTTTACATACATCTTGAAGTTTCCACCAACAAAGAATTTTCGACCCATCTTGGTGGTATTAGGTAGATAAGTGCAGGGGCTTCCGAGGGACAGGCGGCTCGAGTATAGGTATGGAAGTGGTTTGGTGAACCGTTGGGTAGTCTGGCTCGTTGGAAGCGTTTTCAAAATGGTGGGGCTGATCGATGGATCTTTGAACCGCGCAGTGAGGGGCAACAAGTACGCTGCCAAGCCCTTTGCCAAGGAGAAGGTAGCGGGCCGAACCAAAAGTGCAGACTTTGTTCAGCTCATTGTTATGCAATTTGCGAGTCTCAACTTAATGAATCAAAGTGATCGCGATCAGGCAAGTCAAGGGACTGATACTACTCTTCCTGCAAGTCTCTCAATGGCTGATCGTTCAAAATCTACGACAACCTACAAAGGAAGGAGTAAACATTGAACATCTTGCAACAACAGTTGCAGAAAGGAAGGTGTGGGCCGTTCTTCTGATCGCGTCGGAGCGAAATCTGCTGATCTCAGGGTGCGCTTACTTGATACATCTACATTGAGCTTCGCGAATTCTACGGAAAAGAGACCCCCTCATATGCTATACTTCCACGCAGATGGGAGCAGGAGGAGGTCACTTTCCGTGATCTGCAAGATGACTCAGGTAGACGCTTGCGTGGATGGTCCAATTTCGAAGAGTACTGTGCTATGGCCAGGTCACAGGTATTCAGGACAATGGCTTCAAGGACGTCAAGCGTGCAAGTGGGCGAAACGGATGTCTTGGGCCTAGAAAAGAGAAACGACACGACGAGAAGGCATGACGGTTGTAGGTTTAATGTTGTTCATTGATATAACGATATTGTCATCTATTTGTTTTCAATCGATCTCGTCTCCTTCGCCTACACATCACCAAGTCAAGACTCAGAAGCACAGTCTGACGTATCCGAGACAAGCCGTCTCTGCCCCGAGAAGGTACATCCGTGAACCTACTCCGACTATCCCCCAGCCCGGGAACTTCCTCTTGTTGCGGAGACGTGGCTCGGCGCGTCCAATATGCCTTTGGCATTGCTCTTGCCAGATTGAGACGGACTCTGCTGCGGCGTACCCACGCTCCCGATCATCTGGTATGGGCCTTCAGCCATCGGCTCTGCCTGCCAACGTTTGAATGGGTTGGAATGTTGATGAGGGTTGAATGGATATGCTTGCGCGTCTTTGGGGGATTGTTTCGGGGACCTCGTTGTCCATGGCCGATTGACCACATACTGCATTGATTGCCTCGTTTGGTTGTCCGTTGGATGAGGTTCGAAGGGGTTGGATTCCTGTGGCGAAGACGGGGCGAGATCACCTGGTGCGGTACATACAGGCTTAGGATGATCAAAGGGCTTGGGGAGTGTCTGGACGGGCTTATCGAGGCCACCATGAGAGGCGTCCCAAGCAGAGGCCCGAGCGATTGGGTCTGTTGCTAGGGCCCTTGGTTTGGGTGCGGGCGACTGAGAAAGTTTCTGGGACATGGCCTGCTCCATGTTCTCAGACGACGAACTAGTACGGCCAAGTGTATTTGTCGATGGTCGGGTCTATAGTGGCGTGGAGTGATGCCAGGAGATAGGAAATCGGACTGAGAATGGGTGGGGGGAAACTCACCCAGTTTGCGGCAGAACGTAGTACCTTCTATATGTGACAGGATGAAAGCAGGGCACAAGTCGAGGTGAGTCTGTTTAGTGCCCAGCAAAGCCGAACGGTTGCCTCGTACGCCAGAATAACACCAATGAGATATCGACTTGATAAGACGTTGGCATGCCTCGTGCGAATGAACCGCGATTTCTGCCATATTCTCCACTCTTAGGTCAAACCCGAGGGCATTAGTGGCCATGGATGTCGGTGCCAGGTTTGATCGAATAAGACTCAGGGAAAGCAATCCGCCGCCCGTGAATCCGGAGACTCAACTCTTACTCCGCGATACCAGAGTCCACACTTGGAGAAGTCTAGTTCCAAAAACGGATGACCCGAACGTGCCCGATTGGTGTACTCTGCCGGACCCTGCTGGGCATTGGAAGAAAGTGGGTCTTGCCACACCTTTTCCAAAATACATCATCCACTCCAGTCAACAATCTGACGGAATACCATAGAGTATCGCCATTCCTAGTTGCTATGAATATATCTTTTTGTGACGCTGTGTGAAGCGAGAGCGCTGTAACCAGGTTGTACTGCTGTAGACATTGTCGCACTTACATCCCACCTTCTGCGTGAATCTTTAAGTCTGTGATCCACATATGCGCGACCAAAATTTGAAAGTGGCCACCCGTCGTATCGCCAGGTGGCTCAATTAGATCCCACCTATCGTCGGCAAGTAATATCGTGGGGCGAGGCGTGAGCTAGGCCTAATACGGCACGCATGCTTGGCATCCATCCTGTCGAGGTTAGGCCGAGTCACCCATCCCCATTCCTTTGTACAACATTCCCTACCTGACCGTCTACCTATGAGATGGCTCTCGATGCGCGCTTTGGCCCGCTCATTCGCTCCTCCCCTCGACACTAATTCATGGGTATGACAATAAGGAAGTGGAAGTCGTTGAGCTGAAACCCGGAAATTGTTGGTGAGAAGTGACGGTTGCGTGATGGGTGGCGTTGAGCGCCCGATTTTGGTAATGGGCTCAAGTGTTTACCCGCCGAGTCTGCGTTATGGTATCTGCGTATCTCGTTGCCCAGAGCCCTTACAATTTGAGCCTCGTTGCCTCGTTTAAAATGTACAGTACTGGCTTTAAACCCTTGAATTCCTTTCTCAACACTAATATGCAATCCCCTATTTGCTCCCATGTTTCACAAGATCAACCTACCTGCTGCGTGGCAGGTCGTGACAAGCCTATCGCTGGACACGCTTAAGGATATTGACGAGGGTGAAATCTCCGATATTTGCAAAAAAAAAAAAAGCACCTGGGTGATCTGCCGAACAGGACACGCTAAGCAAAATTTTGGCTGCCCTGCTCGTGATGGAAGGAATGTATCCGTTTTACTATTGCACCGTATGTACAAGGGTCGACCTGTCTTTAAAGACAGAGTTTGGCGAGGCAAGTCGGCGCGGGTCCGCCCAACTGCCAGTAAACTTCGCGGCCTGTGGATTTCGCCAACCACAGCCACAACAACTTGAAGCGGAGTCAGCATACGTTGGAAAAGGTGTCTAGCGGAGCAGTGGGTTCTTGAATAGGTTGTCGCAGAAGGACCTCAGCACCAACGCCACCTGGACTTGTTTGTTCGACGCCCAAGAGTACTACTCAGGTTGAGCGCCGCCCCTCCAACATTGGCAATGCCGGAGTACGTCGTTTTCGAGCAATTGCAACCTATTCATTGGTTCTTTCGATGCTGGCACATGGATTTGATACGAGGCTTCCGATTTTATTACCGCGAAACTTAAAGGATCTAACGTGCTTGCTCTGAGGAACTTTTTCGTTCGACACCATGTCGCTTGCAAACTCCTCCACAGAAGGGGCATCAAGCGAATACTTTCAAAGGAGCACTTTTGGATCCCAGTGTCTCTGTTCAAATCTGATCCTCTTGCTTCGCGAAAGGAGGTCCGAAGTCGGAAGCCTCATAACCAGTCATTTTGCAGCCTCAGCTGTAGGGGAACTTCCCATAGCGCATCTCCTCTGTCAAACCTGCAAGCTTCACACGTGGTCGGATTCTATGTTACTTGGATCTATGGCAATCGCTGCTCTGCGGAGTACGGTTGACCGAGTCGAGAGCATGGTCAGACTAACGCTCACTCAACCTAGGGCCCCCTCTGGAGAATCTCCAGGTAGCCGGATGCATCTATGGCATTGAGAGCAGGATTATACAGCGAGACTTCACGGGCCAATGGCGATCTTTGACAGCTCCAACGAAGCCTAACTTCTGAAGTTGCTTGATACGCTGACGGAGATACTTCTGCGGCATATGTGAGGATCGGAAGGTTGAGGATAGGGAGGTTGAGGATAGGGAGGTTGAGGATAGAGAGGCTTAGGGTAGGAAGGTGCAGCATATTAGAGCCCATGGGCTAGAAAGTGCCAAAGTGCTGAGCGCCGTACGCCCTTGCGCAAGGCAGACGCGCGAAAATCGAGCCCTTTCACGCAGCATAGATGCAGGCATGGTTCAATCTTCGAGTCTCTACTAAAGCCTTTGGATCTAGGTCATGTATCACGCGTTGTCGAGCGTTGCCACGTCCCATTATCACATTTACAACGAGGGGTTTAGCACTATGTTCTGCGTCGGAATTCCTTGTGGGCTTACACGCTGAGGAGCTGACTTTTGAATGTTCAACGAGCTGATAGGTTTAGCTTCAATCATCTCGAGATAAGCATTCGATGGTCGCATAGTAAGGTATGGAGTATTCCTGGTGCTGCAGCGGCTGGCCGTTCTGTGAATAAGCTAGAAAATGCTTCGTGCGGCTACGGTGGGCAAGATTTTGGATACCTTGAATGACACAGATCGAGTTCAGCTTGGTGATATAATCACTTTGTCTTCTACTAGATCTATCGGTCCGTGCTCCTTCACCTAGTCAAGAGTCAAAAGTACGTGGACATGGCACAGCAGCTCCGCTCCGCACCTTTAGAAATTAAGCCCCTCAACCAGAACACAGCCTTGAGAAAGTGATATCTAGCTAGTCCATAGACCGCCAGCAACATTCTCGCCGTCCGATGACCCTATTGAACAGAAGATATCGTTTCATTTTGGAGACATAAAGCCATGAGCCAGGTAGACCGAACAACCAAAAAGTACATATAACTGGCAATCAACGCCTTTGCAAGTGATAGGTTGCTGGCTCCATATGGCCGCAGGTGAAGTAGATAGATGATATGAACAAATTCGAGCAATAACAAGCAGGCTGTCCTGACAGTGCTAGAAGTTTTCGAGAAGCGGTAGGTATAAGGGTGAGGGGGCATGACAGTCGTTATGACAAGGAATGACGCAGTCAGTGTGAATTGTGACGCGCCTGCAGTGCATTTGGATCAATGGTGCCAAACTGCATCATTGACATATCGTCCATCGTTTCCCGAGGAGTGTGGTAAGCCGAAGTGTCATGCATTGCGAAAAGACTGCCATCGTCCATATGAGGACTCGGCATGGGGAGGTTGAGGTTTTGTTTGGAATACATCTCGGTCAGCATCATGTGTTCATCTGAGAAGCTGGATGTATTGAAAATGTCGGCAGAAGCACTTCGATGCAGGCCGTTAAGGGGAGGAGATTGATCAGCAATCACTGGATCTGCGTGGCTCATTTGTGAGAGCGGTGACACAGATGGCTGAATCATGTGTGACTGGTCCATCATGGGGGAAGGCGAGAGATAGGGCATGCTGTAAGGCGTATTAAAGTCCGCAGAAGCCATGGGAGTCGAAGTAGGAACGGGACCGAAGAACCCTGGGCTGGCGTACTCTGACGGTTCGCTAGGTGTCGCGGACATTGGAACTGGACGATTGTCCATGCTGTAGCCAGATGAGGTGTCAACGTGAAGATTGGGCCCAAGTGGCGCGCCTTGCATGGGATATTGGGGTAGAGGCTGGAAGATGTTTTGGTCAGGTGCGAAATGTGGAGTAGGTTGTTGGAAGTGGAAGTTAGGCATCGGTGAATGAAGCAGGGAGAAATCAATCGGAACTGGCACAGATCGACTTCGTTGGCGCTTGTGGCCCATCTGCGGGCGACCAGGATGCAGATGCGAGCTCATTCCCGAATGGTTTTCCTGATACATCCCAACATGCGGTTGAGGCCGGGTGAATTGGAATGTTGGCTGCGAAGCAGGTCGAGCAATGCCCATGGTCGGCGAGACTGGGGCTGAGGCTGGTATGGCATTGACGTCGAAGGGACTATGTCGGTTCTGAAACGACTCTAGCGAAACCAGCTTAGCCAGTTGCCCACTAAGAACTTTCGGGTGTCCTCCAAGGTGATGGACGAGCACCTGCGACGCTTGTTGGTCCTCGGTGAAATCTCCGCATTGATAGAAACCACCAGACCCCGACGAGTCCATGAAGAAGTTCGGAGAGCGGTTAAGCTCGATCACCAAGCCACCAGGCCGTGGCGGGTTGTTGTTCGTGTTTGGACCCGGCTCTCCAGATTCGAGTGTGATGTTCTTGATATATGCGAATGGGAATTCGATCTTGTAACCAGCAGAATCGTTGTTGATATAGTAGGTGATGCAGGCCTTGTCAGGCGAATAGAATATCACTAGGTCCATTGCATTCTGACCAACACGGCGCCAGGAGCCAATGCTGAGAGAGCGGCAGGTAAAGTGGTGGATGACTGTTGCAGTTAGTCTTGAACAGCTAACGAAAGCAGGGCAGGAAAACATACCAACTTTGCCGGAGCCATTGGGATCGCCATTCATGAGCATACCGCCACTCCCATATGGTGCCATAGGGCCCTGTGGGCGACCGAGTAGATGTGGTGCGAAGGGTTTGCCAGACTCCATCGCCTGCATGGCGAGTAATTGCCGCATGGATTCTGGAATGTTGTCGCAGTCCTCACCATTGTCGATACCCTTCTTGGCCATCATCTTGATCTTAGCCCGTCTACGGCTTGAGAGTTAGTCAGTCTACATGTTCCTCCATGCAAATAGAATTTCTTGGGCCTACCTGTTTTGGAACCAGATCTGAACAGATCGCTCTGTCATGTTGATCTCTTGGGCAATGCGTTCCCGGACAGCTGCAGTCGGTGTTGCATTTTTGCTGAATTCTATCTCTAGCGTGACCAATTGATCTTGCGTAGCTCTTTGTCTTTTCTGGTTCTTTTGTTGTTGGGTGAGTGTGCTCTTGCGAGGTGGTCGGCGTGAAGCCGAGGAAGTGGACGTCGCTGGAGTTGTGGAGTTTGCCATTGACGCTGCGGGAGAGGGGGTGGACGTTTCCGACTCAGCGAGTATCAGCTCGTCGGCCTGCATATTTGCGGAGGGTCTGGGTGAATTCTTGGGTAGACCTCTCTACGCGGCCAGGGGGGGGGCTAAATAGCACGCAGAGGCAGTCGGTATGAAGAGTAGTCGGATTGTTGGAAGCGAGATGTAGATGCTAAAGATCTTTCGCGCAGATCTATGCTTCGAGTTCGTCGGGTTCTTATTCTTTTGTAGTTGTAAAATTCTGGCTGGCCTGAGCTGCAAAATGAATGTATAGTCGATTTTTCGAGTATGAGCTCGAGTCGAGTCGAGTTGGTGCCGAAGGGCGTACGGGAAAAGAGCGTGGCAATGAAAGAGGAAACAGTAAGTAGCAAAAATGAGTGTGATGGATTGCCTTGAAAGAGTGAAAGGCGGATCCAGTATGCTGAAGGTTTGTAAAGAACGAAAAGGAAAGTAAGAAAACGACGGTGGTACAACGAAGACGGAGCGACGGTGAGGTGTGAGAGGAAGCAGAAAGGAATGGGAAGGGGAGGGAAAAGGTGCATGGTACAGGGATTAGCGCGCAGCCGTCGAAGGGGGATGGACAAAACTTGGCGCTAAGTCAACCGAAAGCAAGACCCGTCCCCAAACAGCCAACAGCCCGGCCAAGCACGGCACAAACTGCGACGGTGGAACTACAACTGGGGGGCCTGCTATGTCACAGCATGGCGCCTGACTATTAGAAAAGCAAGTGCTACTGCATATTCTTACGGTTTTTACGTCGCACATGAGCATCTAGCTGCCAGCGTCGACTCCAGCGGTTTCGCATAGAAAACAGGAGAAGATTTTTGCTTTTCCGTCTCTGCACTGCAGGCATTGTTCCAGGGCCCATGTCAATTCCGACTGCGGTAGTCTGTGGAAAAATCGGGCGGGCATCACATGCTTCAGGCAACTCACGGACCTCTTCTCTGTAGGTTCTAGCGTAAACAAGAGTCCAAAAACGCCTGAACTATGAGCTGATCAGCGCACCAGTAAACGATCGTCCAGTGGGCTTTCATTGCTCATGACCTTGAAAGCATTTCGGCTCGTCTTTCCCCCATGTTTGATAGGCAGTCCTTTCGTGGTGTACGATGGTGCCAATCGCGCCCTGAAAGTGTCGAGAGCCTCAGTCGCCCAATTGCACCAGCCAGGGCTCTTGAGGCAACTGGCCCTGACGGCCCTTATGCGCCGGCGAGTCAAAAAGCTGAACGACGCTGTGATAGGGCGAACAGTTAGAAGGGATTCTGGATGTGGCAAGGGGTTCACCGAGGGACGTGAACCAACCATCGCGTCAGCAATCGGCGACCGGCAGCGGGACCCACAGGGAAAAACCTCATATCCACATCTAGTAAATCCGCTCCATGCTGTCGCACATTTAGCATCTTTCGCTTCTCCTGAAACGCTTGGCGCCACACAAGGCGGCTATCGTTGCGAGGAGAACCAGAGGCTCCCGGTCTCTCGTCTACCGAGATTTGCAACCGAAAAGATCAGTCTCTGAAACAACCACCACCCAAAATTTGACGTTATCTGTCCTCCACAACCCATCAAAACCTGATACTACGTGTTGGCGATGAAAGTGGGGATGAACGGGTGCGCGGCGAAGAAAAAAGGAGGTTCCCTCGAAGCTCGAAACGCCAAAACCTTGTTTGCGGGAAAATATCATGCTAAGCTTCCGAGCTTGATGCGGCTAATCATCTACAAGCCTAACCATCTCTGTTCAAGCTTCAGGTACAAGTGCAGAGATTGGTTCTGGGGTGATGCTGGCCGAACCAATCGGTCAATGGTCGTGTTTGAAGGTAGAAGTAGGGAACGCGAATCCTGAATCCTTGCCGACCGTTGGCTGGTGGATCTCTGCCCTGCAAGTCTCGAATGTGCTCACCTGTTGCCATCGCTGCATGTGAATTGCATGACAGACAGCTCCTAAAACACGGGTTGATGGAGGGATGGATGGATGAGGAAGCTTCGAATGCGGCTAGCCTACTCGGCAGTTTTCTCTTTGTATGCGACTTGTAGCGACACTATGGTCACTGTTGAAATGCTCCTAATTCGATCTGGAAGGAGAAGAACTTTGGTAGTTTTCAAAGTATTGTGCAATATATTTTCTCGTTGGAGTACGTCTTATCTAGCAATTTTAGAGCTATAGAGACTCTTCCAATCCAGCGAAAAAGCCATTGGCTGCATCAGTACTATCCTCGTAAAATCCTGCGCCGGGAATAATGCCTGGGGGGTATCTCATAAACTGCATGCATGCCATCGTTTGCTCATCATCGAAGATCCGGCCCTTTCTTCACGCTCCCGAAACCCCTTGAAAATAACTCCGCAGCATCTAACGACTTCTTTGGCACCGTTTCGGTCGTACGGCCGTTTCCAATAATTGCCATTTCTACGTTTTCCTCCATCGGCCAGGAGCTCCTTTTCCGGATCTGGCTCCCGTCGTCTCGCTCGTTAGTCATTGTTCGTGGTCGCTTAAGCAAGTCCTCAATATGCTGTTCGCGCTCGGCTTCGACCACAGCCTCCCTCGCAAGCTCTAGACTCGACTTCTTCGTTCCTCGATCCCAGCCTGCTTGTAGATAGTCGGCGGCTGCCTCTTCAAAACGCTTTCTTGCCTCACGCTCCTGCTCGTAGCCCTGGAAGACATCGACATCGGTGGGGAAGATGCTGGATCTAACGGTGCTGATTGTCGTCTCAAACACGGCAAAGAGGACCACAACGACGATTAGCGTCAGCCACCAAAGCAAGTTGCGTCCAAACCGTTGGAAGAGTCCATCCTTGACGTTGTAAATCACGTTATTGGAATATATGATGGCAAGCAGGATGTTCCACAGATACCATCCTCCAACGGAAAGGACTATGGCAATCACGGCCGCTATCGACTTGTTGTGCAGCTCTAGCACTTGTAACTTTAGTGAGATGACCGTGATGCAGCACGTGAACGTGAGAGCGCCCGTCGCGTATAAACCATTGTCAGTGGTAAAGAGGGCGTCACCGTAGATGGCATGTACGGTATTGAAGATGAGTACTGCTTCACAGGCAGCCAAGAATGCCCACCAAAGGTAGATCTTGATGCTGAAGCCCCCATTCCGTTGACCAATAGAGTACAGTTCTGGAGCCGCAAGGAGGGTTGGCGCAGCCAGATCTTTCTCGAAGATGCCCATGAAAATCACCGGAAGGCTTGTAAACAAGGTATTGAACATACTCAAACTCCAAGGCTCGTATAAGCTCGTCCCGGTATAACCATTGTACCGCTGGTAGGATGCTTGCGTGAGGTAGAACAGCATTTCCTTCCAAAACGTGCCAAGCGTATACTTGCACACTCTGATGTAGTTCCACCTGCCATGCACAAGTAGCAACTTTAGGAGGAAACGGAATTGGGCGATAGAATAGTCTGAACTTCGCGCCGCTTGAAGTCCTTCTTTACCCGTAATACCGATGCCGAGATGAGCTTCCTGTATCATGGCGATGTCATTTGCACCGTCTCCGATGGCGAGCGTGACTGAGCCATTCACTTTCGTCCGGATTGCCTTGACCAAGGACGCTTTCTGACTTGGCGATGCGCGGCAACAAATGACCGAATCAGCACAGATTGCGAGTTCGAGGAAGAGCTTCTTCACCGGCTGCTCGACCTCGATCAGCGCTAGTGTCTGTCCGTCGATGACGATGACAGTATGCGCAACCTGACCGCCCCGGATGTCGGCCAAAGCCTTTGTCATGCGCTGGTCAACATCGCCTTTCTCGTGATCGAGGACCACCACCGTTGAGTAATCTTTCACTAGGCGACACGAATGGCCAATGTTGATTGCAGTCTCACGTTTGTCACCGGTCAACATCCACAGCTTGATTCCAGCTCGTCTCAGCCGATCGATGGTGTCTGGAACCCCCTTTTGTAATTTATCCTCGATTGCCGTCGCCCCGACAAGCTCCAGCTGACTCTCAATACGATCAGCAGCCTTCTCGATCAACATTTGCCGGTCGACAAGACTGGTGGTTGCATTCAAGTAAACCTGTTTCCAAGTCGTGTACTCTTCCTCGCTAATTTGGCGATATCCGTACATCAAGGTACGTAGTCCCTCGGTAGCAAAGTCATTAATATGTTGGAAGCAGCGTTCAAAGACAAGTTTTTCGTTGACAACAAGCGCTTCGTCAACTAGGTCTTCGCTGTCATCTATCTGAGATGACAAACGCTCGTCTCCACTTACGACCGAGGATCGTTTGGCGAACAGGTCTGCAGACAGTGGTTGTTGTGAGAGTCGCGGAGAATAGTACTGAGCGCTGTTGCGAGGATTTCTCATATCAACGTCAGTTTCCCGGTCTTTCAGCCAATGGTCCAAACCGTCTCTGATCGAATGACTTCGCCCCAGGGAAGTGCTGGTTGTGGCGGCTGCGCCCACGCTAGTTCTTGCAAAGTTAAGGCTCTTTCTCGCACTAGTGGTTGTTTGAGAGATGTGCTGACTGCGACGTCTCAGAACTTCTTGAGCTTCGAGACTCTTTCTTTTGCTGTTGCGGCGCTCGATATTTGCAACAAATGTAGATGCTAGATCGGACAACCGGAGCAGTCCTGTGATAGTTGAGTCGGCTCCTTTGCAAAAGATGCATATGCGCCGGTCAGGCATTCGCACAACTACAGACATCCTTTTTCGTGCACTGGAGAACTCGATCACATCGAGGATTTCAAAAGTCTCATAGCTTGGTTCTTCGCTTGCTCCGGAGAAGACCTTGACCGTGATGCTACCGGATTGGCGATTTACCACGACATATCCCAAATCTTGTGCAGCGTTCACTAGAGCGAGCTCATCAGGGGAGGCTGCTTGGAACGTCACATCGCCCTCTTCGTCCTTCTCCGGAATACAGGTGTGACACAACGCCATTGACAAGATGAATAGTCTCGCCTTTCGAGCAAACATCGTATGTGGCTTTCGTTGGATATATTCTAACATTTCTTCTGAACGACCACCATATAATGCGTTCGATGGTCTATTCGATGGCTTCCACGTAGTACTCACACCAGACGGGCGACCTATGTCGAAAGCATTCCCAGACGCATCAGCAATGTCCAAACTTGATGTCCTATTCGGCGCAAGCGAGGAAAGATTGCTCTTCCTCGGGACCGTGCCCTTGCCCTTGCCTTTGTTGTTCCGCTTTTTGTGGAATAGCTTCATCTTGCCCGAACTGTGTTGGGCTTCTTCCTGAAGGTCTTGATCGTGCAACCAAGCAGTGCCTGCAACACTCATCTTCCGGAAGCGCATGGAATTGTCGGTCAGAGTTCCGGTCTTGTCCGAGAAGATGTAGCTGACTTGTCCAAGCTCTTCATTTATTGTCGATGTCCGTGCTTCCATCGGTGTGTTGGAGTCCTCGTCGTACATATCGACATCATTCATCAGGAACATTTGACAAAGCTTCACGATTTCAAGGCTCACATACAACGACAACGGTATCATGGTATTGAACATGATAATGAATGATGCGAATATGGGGCCGAATGCGACGCTGGCATAATTCAGATACCAAGACTTTGCTTCAGTAGTCCGCTGCCAAACTTCGTAAGCCGCTGAGTTGAAAATGGCCAATGCCAGGACGATCAGAACGATGATGATGACAACACGGTTGACGATAGTCTGTAGAGCAGGGGCCTTGATCCGAGGATTTTTGTTTGCGTTCATTCGAATCTTGCACTCTTCTCCGGTGAAGATGACCAGTCCGGTGGCTGCCTGAGTGTTTCGCAACACACTTCCACGGTATATGATCTCATTGTTAGTCAGTGGAACTGTCTCCGCCCCAATCCCCAGTTTGCCGTCGAAGTTATACAAATCGATGTTCGGATCTTCAACGGTGAAACGAGCACGACATTCTGAAATAGCCGCGGGACTATGACAGGCCTCAGCCAACTGTACCAAAGGCCGCTTCATCTTGAGGTTTGTTTCCCCGTCAAGCGCCATTGTCTACGGAGACCAGTCAACAACACTTCCCCCATCGTTAGCTAGAAGCTTACGTACCTCAATATATGCTGCTCCGCCAAGGCCCTCTGCGTGTAGCAATGCGAGATCTGCAGGTATCGGATCATTTCGTCTGAGGAGCAGCACATCTCCAACCTTGACATCATGCCATTTGACGGACTTCCATCGGGTCTTATCTTGGCTGTTAGAATGCCATTCACGGTCCATGACCAGTGTATCTCGATTGTTCTCTTCCTTGTCCAGGCGCCACCGCCGAATGTCATCGTATCCCTCCTTGGCCATTGAGATGCCAACGAAAATTAACAGGGGAACAATCGTGGTGTAAGTTCCAGTGGTACTCAGACCAGGTATCATCTGCAAAATGGAGATGGTGAGAAAGTAGAAATTTGCCAGCTTTGAGAATTGGGCCAGCAACTGTCGAGGGAAAAAGTTGAGCAACGTATACCGACTCGATCGAATGACGTTACTGATGTAAGGCATTCCGGTCCTTACATCAATTGGTGTAGAAGGGTCTGAGAAGTCGAGATTGATGTGTCTTCCATCAGGGGTAGGAGGTGTCTCATTCATTCGCAGAAGCGTCTTTTTGGCCTTCCAATAGGATCTCTTCAACTTTGGGAGCAGTTCTTGCCGAATCTGTAACAACGGCGACTTCCCGTAAGCGATGTGTCTCTCTGCTAGTACGTCCCCCAATCGTGTAGGCTCGGAAGTTATCGAAGAGTCTTCATCCACTCCAAACGTCGATGTAGTCACGGAAGCCTGTCCCTTCTCAACTTTGCCGGTTGTGGTGCTGAAGATTGGATGCCCAGAGAAAGACTGTGGAGGATGCATCTCCATAGCTGCACCATCCGACCCGGGTTGACTTTGTACGTTCTTGTTAAACAGGGATCTGCGCAGAGAGTAGCCTCTGTTTCGCGTTTTGGATCTTGGGATTTGAGGCCGGGTCGATGCACCGGCTCCTGCAGACGGCGGGGACTGGGCAGCAAGGGATGGTCTCGCAAGTCGTTCATCGAGAGTGGAGCTGGAGGTATCTAGTAACAGACTTGGTGGCTGTCTTTGAGGCTCGTCTGAGAGAGGATCGTTGTCCATCGTGGAGTGGAGTGTAGACTCCCCAGCATCCTCCAAGAGTTGCACAGCAAGTGGACGGGCTCCGTTCGAGGGTATGATCGACGTCCTCGAAGGAGCGTTGTCAGGCATTGCTCCGTCCCGGTCGTTCACCACAGCAAACTCCATTTCTTAGATGTTGGGTCTGTCTCCGCACAGTTGGCCTGCCCTTCTGTTTGGACTTTTCAGCAGGGTAATTGACTTTCATACTGTATTGTGATTTTTCATGCGCGTCAAGGAATGATAGAGCGAACGAAAATGTTTTGAATAGCGCAAGGAATAAAGAGCGGCTGTGCAGCTGAATGATCGTTGCTGAATTCAAAGTTGCGGCAAATCAGGCTTGGGCTGTGACATCTTGGTGCCATGTCTCAAACGCCTCATTACGCGCCGCGCGTACAGTAGGTACAAACCCGCACATACGTCATTTCGCCACAATAACCGGCAAAACTTGGTGGTAGATCTTCATCTGCATGCTACGATATCTAGGGACATCTCGATATGGCTACTATATGCGTCTAGCTTGGAATGCTCATTGAGGCCTCTCCTTAAGTGTCGGCAACCAAATTTGGAAGCCCATCAATGCTCCTCCGCCCATTCTTTGTACCAATCCAAACACTCGGCGTTTGCTACACTAGCACTCGTTTTGACATCTAAACCACACAATATCTTCTTCACAGCTCCCTCGACCTTCTTCCCGTTCGTTGTGACAGGGATATCTTGACATTCGTCAATGATGCTTGGCACATGCCTCGCTGACAACTCTTTTCGAACCACGGCTTTGACCTTGTCTGCAAGCTCTGCAGTGAAGAAGTGCCCCTTTGCCATTTTCAAGAACAGCACCACAGTTTCATCCGTATCACTGGGGCGTTTGCGGCCGACACAAAGAGCATCCTCGACCTCGGCATTGAAGTGTTTAAGCAGGACGTTGTAAATCTCGGCACTTCCGAAGCGGACGCCTTGCGGATTTAGCACGCCATCGCTGCGACCCAGCATCCACATTCCGCCTGTATGTGGGTTTATTCTCACGAAATCTCCATGGTGCCAGATGGCACGCCCGTTCTCATCTCGGAACGTTTCGAAGTATGACGACTGGTATTTTTTCTCCCCTTGTGGACCAGGAGGCCAGAACATACATGGCTGACACGGAAATGGTACTGTACAGACGAGCTCGCCGGGTTCTCCAGAGTTTGTTATATCACTGCCATCGGCGGAAAAGCATTTGACTGACATGCCGAGGCCAAAGCACTGTATTTCTCCAGTGTGTACCGAGAGAATCGGACATGGTGCACCAAACAGGGAGAGGATGTCCGTGCCACCTGTAATAGAACCAAGCATGATATCTGGACCAAAGGCGCGATAGACATATTCGAAGGTCGAGGGTGCCAGTGGTGACCCAGTCGAGAAGATAGACTTCAAGGTCGAAAGAGTCAATGGGTTCGGCTCAGCCTTCTTTGGTAAGATATTTGCCTGCTCGAGGACGGAAAGGTACTTTGCTGAGATTCCGAAGTGGTTGATACCCAGCTCTTCGATGAGCAATGGCATGCTCATTTCTGCCCGTGGTTGGAAGGGGCTGCCATCGTAAAGAACAATTGTTGCACCAGACGCTAAACCTGAAACTAGCCAATGCCACATCATCCAAGTGCAGGTAGTGAAGTAATATAGTTTATCAGTGGGACGTACATCGCAATGTAGCATATGTTCTTTTTTGTGTTGGAGCAGTGTGCCAAGAGCTCCATGGACAATCGGCTTCGGGGCACCTGTGGTGCCTGAAGAATACAGTATGTAGACTGGGTGGTCTGGAGGCAGATGTACGAAGGACAAGGCATAGTCTTTCTCATTGTCGGAGATAAAGGTCTTGTAGCTTTGAGTTTTACACGAAGGTAGTACTCGAATTGCGGAGATTTCAAAAGGATGAGAAGGTACGGAATCGAAGATTACAAGATGCTTTACGGTGGGCAACTCTGGGACCACTTTGGAGATCTTCGAATGGGTTTCGTGGACTTTGCCGTTGTAAATGACCGCATTGTCGGCGAAGAGGAGGGCTGGCCCAATCTGCTTGAGACGGTCGAGCACAGCGTGTACACCCGTGTCGGGACTGACGCCTGACCAGATCGCGCCAAGGGACGTTGCAGCCAACATTGCGACAACGGTATTCACATGGTTGGCCAAGTAGCCAACTACTCGGTCACCATGGTGAATACCGTGTGTTTGCATAGCAGCAGCACAAATCCGTACTCTTTCTCGCAGCTCTGACCAGGTGACATGTTCGCGAGTATTCTCAGTCGCCGCTATAATTGCAATCGATTCTGGGTCGGGATTGCACGAAGGAAAGAGTAGGTTCTCGGCAAAGTTCAACGCACAACCTGAAAAGAAGGCAGGTTTTGGAAACATCTGAGATGTGTCATCCAGGACCTGGAGACCCGTGGTCAGTCAAAAGATTGAAGAACTTGGGCCATGCAGTCGCACAAAATTGTATGATTTAGCCGCGATAATGGCAGTCTGGTGCCATATCTCCTCCCAGAACAAAGCTGGGTGATCGACGCTCCATTGCCAAAGTTTGTGGTACGATGGAAGGGTCAATTGGTATTTCTGCGCTATGTGCTCTTTGAAAGCATAGATTTGGGTGCTGTTTGGATTTGAATGGCTCCATAGCTTTGTGGGCGCTTCAAAGGCAGCGTTTTCAGACATTTTGTTCACGTTGGAGCAGATGCGGGGAGAGCTGTCAGGTACGAAGAGAAGACGGAATGCCAATTGCCACTAAGTTAAAGCTGGTCTGGGCAGACGATATGTTTCGGAGGTAGAAGCATTCCCCTTACGCAGTCCAAAATTCATGCCCAAGCAGAATGGCTAAAAGTTTGGGATACATCCCTCATCTGCGTACCCCTCTGTTCCGAAAAACACTTTGTGCATTATTTCCGGGGCATGAGATACTTCAGAGCTGTCGGTCCCAAAGCCTAATGGCGTCTAGTATGCTTCGTTAGATACAATAGCACTCTGAGCTGGTTGATCAGTAATGGAGCTCGATCGTCTTGAAGTTTGCACCGAGTGGAAGCTATTGTGCGCAAGTTGATAGACGTATTCTCCTATCTATGTGCAGATGCCAAAAGTTAGACTTTTGGGGGCCGTGCGGACCCTCGATGTCAATAATTTCGAGGGGTCACGAATCGCGAGAAAGACCGACGAGCCTGCAATTTCAATTTCATTTTCGCTAGTCCAACCCCAGCGTGAATCCTGTCAGCTTCAAAGGAGCTGTTGATCTCGTGCCACCTTGTGAAGCTCTTATTCATCAGTATTGTCTTCGCCTTCATTCACATCGCCAGGCAAGCCGGCGTCCTGGATGCATGGTGAGCGCAGCGTAGCTGCCAGAATCTCGCTGGGCGCCAAGGCAAGGGGAAAAACTGCTCACCCACCAGTCAGAGCCAGCCTGACGGAAAACGCGGATCCAGTTGAGTCAGCCTCTTCTCCTTCACCGTCATTACGCATATTTTGAATGCCGCCGCATCCCGAGTATATCCCTTCGCTGTGGCGACTCTCTTAAAGCTGTTTGCTGATACGAAGCAGAGTGTTTAAGGGCAGACTCTCGACCGCGAACAGCTGCCAAGATACACCGCCCCAACGCAATACGACGCCGGGCCTTGCGTTCCTCCATGACCACTAGCAGAACCACCAGAAAGATCACTTTCCCAATTGTCCTCGCAATCTAAACTTCTGAATTTTCGATTCGAACCTCTGATCGCCCCCCCCTTCTGCCATGCCTCGTCGTTTGTCCAATCCGTTCCTCAGCAGCTCTCCTCCCACGCCTTGGCCCTCCTTTTCACCACAGACCGAGAAGGGTGGTAATCTAGTCAAGACAACCCAGGCAAAAGCAAGCAGAATAGCGCACTTCTTCTCGACGTCGCCGAAGTCCAAAGCGGAGGCGCAGACTGCGGCGGCGGCGCTGCTTGCTGCTAGCAAAGCGCAGGAACAGGCTTTCCTGAACTCTACCAACCCGCCAATCAGTACGGCATCACTGTCCTTACCGACTATTTCGCTCTCTACGGCAACAGCTGATTCTACCAACATGGACGAGCCACCGACCACACTCTTCCAGCCGCCTTCCCCTGCAGAGGCTCGCCGACTGGCACGGCAGCACGCTCAGTTTGGGCCGCTCAATTCGCAAGCACACAGATACACAAGCCGTCACCAAGGCGGAGAATTCTCGGAACCGGTGATGGACGAGCCACCTTATTACTACCTCCTTACAACCTACATCTCCTACCTCGTTCTCATAATTTTTGGACACGTTCGAGATTTCTTCGGAAAGCGATTCCGAGAAGAAAACTACAGACACCTCAAGTCGAGGAATGGATACGCAGCCCTCAACAACGATTTCGACAATTTCTACGTGCGAAGGTTGAAGATGCGCATCAATGACTGTTTCAACAGGCCGACGACAGGCGTGCCTGGACGCATGATCAATCTCCTTGACAGGTCGAGCAACGACGGCAACTATCATTTCCAGATGTTAGGAACCACCACCGAAACTCTGAACATGAGTTCGTATAACTATTTGGGTTTCGCACAATCGGAAGGACCGTGTGCTGACTCTGTTGAAGAGACGATCAAAAGATGTGGTCTTACAACTGCAAGCCCAAGAGGCGACGTTGGAACCTCGGAACTTGCTCTGGAGTGTGAAGCTTTAATTGCCGACTTCGTTGGCAAGGAAAGCGCAATGGTCTTCTCAATGGGATTTGGCACAAATGCGTCGGCCTTTCCAGCTTTAGTCGGCAAAGGTGACCTTATCCTGTCAGATGAGCTTAATCATTCGTCAATTCGTTTTGGGTCTCGCTTGTCCGGCGCAATGATTGAATCTTTCCGACACAACGATATGAAAGACCTGGAGGTCAGATTACGAGAAGCCATTGCCCAAGGTCAACCTCGAACTCACCGCCCCTGGAAGAAGATCTTGGTGGTTGTGGAAGGGTTGTATTCGATGGAAGGAACCATGTGCAACCTGCCTGCCCTTGTAAGGCTGAAGAAGAAATACAAGTTCTACCTCTTCATCGACGAAGCTCACTCTATTGGGGCGCTCGGCCCAAAAGGCCGGGGAGTATGTGACTACTTTGGTATCGACACTGCCGAGGTTGATATCCTAATGGGGACGCTTACAAAGTCCTTTGGCGCAAACGGGGGCTACATTGCCGGCGACAAGGTCATCATCGACAAATTGCGCGTTACGAATGCAGGTACTGTTTACGGGGAATCGCCTACGCCTGCAGTACTTTCACAGATCATCAGTGCTTTGCGGATCATCAAGGGAGAGATCGTTCCTGGACAGGGCGAAGAACGGCTGCAAAGGCTTGCCTTCAACTCCCGCTACCTGCGGCTCGGTCTCAAGCGCCTCGGATTTATTGTTACAGGGCACGACGACTCGCCTATTATTCCTCTTCTCCTGTACCACCCAGCCAAAATGCCCGCTTTCTCCCACGAGATGCTGAAACGAAAGATCTCAGTAGTTGTCGTTGGATATCCGGCGACCCCATTGATCTCCTCCAGAGCTCGTTTCTGTCTGTCAGCGGCCCATAACAAGGACGATCTGGACAGGCTCCTTGCAGCATGCGACGAAATCGGCACCGTCCTCCAGCTCAAATTCGCGAGCGGGATCGCTGGTGGTGCCCCTCCTCTGGCTGACGGTGTTACCTGGGAAGCAGAACAGAGCCGCAAGCGACTGGAGAAGCATGATAAAGCGGCAAAAAGCCTAGTTACTGCACCCCGTTGGCGTTATGACGAGGTCATCAGAAGAGGGGTCCAAGACGTCAAGATGCCCCTCCGGTAACCCCCTCAACCTTACATTTGCGCCCCGTTCTGCGAGGGCAACTTTTTGCGGCAGCTCCACCTCCCACGAGGCTGGGCCCTCGACCCGAGCCTTCCGGCTACATACCCTGTATTGCCTCACTCTTCAGCTGGATTTAGTAGCGCTTACAAGTAGGAACAGTCCAATCTTCTGGCTGGCTCTTTCGAGCACTGTAGCATATCGCGCATTCTTCAACTTCGGGCGCAGGGCTGAGTACACCTGTACATAGACGGTACTGAGCGCACCAAGATGTGCATGGATGGCGTTTGTATCATTGGGTGGAAGCGTGTTCATATCATCAATCATCAATGCATCAATGCATCAATGGTGCAACCCACCTTGCAGCTTAGCCTCCCCCCCAAGCGCCATCGCGGCTGAAACTGGTGGCTCCCAAAGCACCCAGAGGAAGTGAGGCAAGCGCGATGGCTGAATGCGAAGTGATTTTCCCGGCGTGCAATGCGGAAAAAAGGCAAACACGACACCCTCAATTAAATGAATCCTAACCAGGTTAAGCGATATGACTACGTCTCTGTTCTCGTGAATTCCAGGTCATTCGTATTTTTTTCTCATTGTGACTGTTGCAGTTCGTCCAGCCTGATCTTGTCTTTCCTGGTGTCAACAGAAGCAGGTAACGCTCATTTTTTTTTTCACCAGGCAGCTAGTTGGTACCACGCTGACAAGTTTGTCTCTCCATACAACTACTGCAGTGAGAAAATGAACTGGCTTGCGTAATGTGCGATCTGCGCCCGGGCTCTAAGGCAATCGGTGCGCAGGAGCAGGCCCGTGCAGCCCATTTCACAACACGAGACAAGCTAGACTGTGACAGCTCTGCAGCATGGTCTTGTGACTCGGGCGTTCAAATCCAAGACCAAAAAATACACACTAAACGCAAGGCGTCCCAGTTCTGTTCTTAATCCAAAAATCTCTCCTCACATCCAGAGCAGCGACGCTTCGACTTCGACTTTTGCAAACAGGTGGAAAAGAGGCCGGGGATGGTAAAGCTCGGGGCGTTCGGTGGCTACCCACCAAGTCACTTAGACCTGGAAAGGATCTCCATCGTAAACCAGACATTACTCTTGAAGACACGATTATTTATTGTGGCCCCTTGTCGGCGACCGGCTGAAATCGCCTTGTTTCTATTTGAAGGGTTTTTGGTCGAACTCACCGACAGGAAAGACGACTCGTTGAGTTTTGGGAAGTACATTCGCTCTCTTGCCGAGCCTTCCGGGCGCTATTCGATGAGGTTTACCTTGGCCCAGTTTCGAGCCCCAAGCTTCTCTCCAGCAATGATTTACAAACAGCACCCTGCCCGCTTGGACAATGCCAGATTCCTTTCTCTGGTAGTTGTAGAGCACTGGGGCATTCTACGTAATGTGGGTGCACAATAGAGCTCTGCAAGATCCCCCACAGAGCCTATGCAGCAAACCTTTTGCGCCCTGATAAGCTGCAAGTGACGAACTTTTGCTGCTGCAGCACATCCGTAGTCAAGGGAATGATTCGCTATAGTTGCACCGAGGCGTTAGGCAGGGTTTTACGCAAGTCGAAAGGATTCGAGTCCGGGGGCTTGTAAACTACTCATGCATGCAGAGACCTCAAGCCAATTGGTAATTACCAACCCTAACTTTCCTCAGGCAGCTCTAGCCATGCAACCGAAATGGCTAAATGAAACAGCCTTCCCGTGCATTGAAATCTACACTGTTGTGACTTTTTCCTTCCTACCTCCCACATCTCTTTTCTGAATTGTCCTGTCTTACTGAGTCGCAGCATCTTTATCATAGTTCCGCAAGAAAAAAACGCTAGCAGTCTTCATACTACCCCTCAGTTTCCTCTAGACCCCGCCAACTAGTCGGTCCCACGGCATTGGTCCAAGCGTTGCCGCGGGTTCTTCGTTGGCCTTCGGAACGAAGCTCGCATTCATATGACAAAGCGTAACTGCCGCTTTAGGAAATCTCTTCACAATGGAAAGAATGGACCAGCCTGGTGTCGACATAATCACCGTTGACCCACATGGCGACTATAGACAATTTGATCGCCCCGAAGAGCGGTCCCCAAGGCGATCGAGCCAGCGTGTAGACGACGAGTTAACACGAGGGTTTCAACGTCTCAGCATTAGCGGAAAGAAAGACAAAGGCAAGAATAGGGGCAAGTCTCTCAGCTTTGAGTCGGGCAAAATCGTGAGGCGACGGTCTTTCAGTGGAGAGAAGCAAAATCCACAATACTTCGAACTCTATCGGTTTGAAAAGTATGGCAAAGACTGGAATGCGGCTGACAGAATACGGATCAATGCCTCGCAGGATGACCTCAAGAGAAAGGTAGTGAGAGGAAAAAGCAAAATTCCTATTGTTGACACGGTGCTCAATATGCCCCCCATCCGCCGTGCACAGATCACTCGGCTCCTGGAGATCAAAAATCACGACGAGAGAGATAGAGACGCCGAATGGATCCCTGTTTTGATTAAGAAGGAAAATGGGAAAGGAAAGAGCGTTCTTGCTATGGACGTCGTCATTGCCAAGACCTTCAAATCTGGAGGATCTGGGCTTCGCGAGAAACGATCCTCATTTGCAGGCGAGATGTCCGATCTACGGGTTCCGCTGAGATCCAAAAGCAGAGACAACGGTAATGATATGTTCAACGAAGTGAACTGGAATGACCATGACCGCGACCGCGACCGCGACCAATATCGGGAACGCGATTTCTTCGCTGAAGAGCGCCTCTTCACAAACGACGGGCGACCGATGGATGAACAAGGCAGGCCCTTCGACGGACGCAAAGGTGACCGGCGTCCTATCCCATTAGAGAACCCCATCGCAGGACCGATCCAAGCACTTCAGCCGCCGAGACAGGCGCCAATAGGCTGGAGCGATCCACCCGGGCCAGGACCTCTCCCTCACGATGACCATCACAATCAGCCACCAATCGAGGTGATACCTAACGGCCAGTCCGGTGAATGCCTGGTGGATCTCGACCAGCTGCTCGATAAATCAAACGGCGGCGGTGGTGGCCATGCAAACCATGGTTTCGAGGAGCATCACCCTAACGGATTTGCCGAAGCCGGTGAGGTCGGCGTTGACGGTGCCGGTAGGCGACGGTCCTCCGGAGGACGCAAGCGATCAGGCTCGCGGCCTAGACCGACGAGGAGTTACACGGACCAAGGCCCCCCGCGAGGGGGCTACAGGAGAGCGGATGACTACGAAGAGAGCAGTGTTGATGATTTGGATGAGGTGTCAGTATTCTTTGATCCCGACGACCGGAGCTCCATGAGCTCCTACGGCCCGGACCATGATCGCTATATTGAAGGGCGCGGGAGTTTGAAGCGCCACCATTCTAACCGGAGAAATGAGCCATTTTATCGCGAACACCGCCGGCGCCCGGCGAGCTACTATTCTGGCTACAATGGTATGATACTCGAGCCTGGGCGTACACCAAGACGATCTCGAATGGAACGCCGCCGGACGATTGCATATCCCGTGTCACGACAGATCACCTACTATGAGGGTGGGAGGAGAAGGAATGATATGATTAATGAGCCGCTCTCTCCGGTGTTGACGCAGCGAGGCGATTCGCCGGGATTTTCCAGGAGGAAGGAGGGCAGGTTTCAACCGCCTGAATTGATCTATCCGAACGAATTAGGAAAGGATCGCGCGCTAGATGACTATGCGGATCATATACGCGAAAGTAGGTTTCGAGAGGACGACTTCAGGAGGCGGGAGAGGGGATTCGATGAGAGGGATCCAATCAAGGGCAGGGGGGGTTCGAGGAGATATTACAGGGACTCACGAGACGGATGGGATCGGCGGTAACACAACCGCGCCAAAGTAGTCGCGAGCGTTGTTGAAGGTATCTGAGGTATTTCTTGAACTTGTCGTTGCTGCATATCAATGTTCCTGTTTCCCAATATTTCAATTCCGCTCTCTTCTGGTGGTTGTTTTGCTGGCTCCATCTATCCACTCGCAGACAAAATGTTCCTATGTCGGCCTAGCACACTTTGGCTTTCCTTTGTCCGTCATTGGTCGTATATGCAGGCCGGCTCTTGCGGGCTTGGATTGGGGTGGACTGAATTGAAATGATATCAATGATTTCCTTCTCTGCTTCTCGATCGACAGAACCTCGACAGCTTTTGGTCTGGGGACATTTTGTGTGGATTACCTTTTCCAATATCTACTGTAGTTGTGACTTATATCAATAGCAGCAATGCAAGTTCAATCATGTGATTACCATTTCTCCTGCCACTATCATGCTACCACGCGTGTCAAAAGACAAGCGCCTAGTGTCAAAGTGCCATTGATACTTAACACCTGGCTCGACGCAGTAAGGCCAGTTTGCCAAGTCTCGGAAGTAGCCCTTCTCTGCAGGCCTATCCTGGTCACCTCCACTTACCCTAGACGTACTCACAACACTTCCTTACAGCCTCGGGAGAGCTGGATAAGTGGACGTTGGGAGGACCGAACTCGCCACAGAAACAGAGTCTGACCGCATGTACCAGCTTATGCATTGAATAGCTCTCTTGCCCTCATTTCCACTGCACCAACGAATATGTCTGGAGAACTTTGAACGCGGGGTTGGCGGTGTGTTCGTTCAACAGCCCCTCCGGTGAGATAGAGGCTCGCTACTGCTGGTCGCCGGGCCATCAGCATATTGCTGTGCAAAACTCTTTGCTTCGTCCACTAGGTCCCGCAGTGGTTTAATGATCTGTTCTGGGCGAAGCTTTCTATGCCGAAGCATGTTTTGTGTTTTAGCCATTACGGCCAGGGGCAAGCTAGTCGCGCATGTTCGGTGGCACCCGCCCGCCATTTTCAGCGAGCTCCCGCAACACCGCCGCGTGGAGTGCTGTGTTTCGCTCGGGGCTGCCGACCTGGCCGATATTGACGTCCAGCTTCTGCGCCAGCTGCTTACGAGCCTGCAGGCTGGAATCCATGTCGAGTAGCTTGAGTAGGTCGACGATCGACAGGTGTCAATTAAGGTGGCCAGCCTTCTTCTTCTGAGCCAGCTTAGTGAGCGCGGCTACCATGTCATTATGTCCAAGATGGATAGGGTCGCTTTCGATAGGGTGTTCCAAGGGTGGGGGGACAGGGTCTAGAGAGAAAATTAGTATCGAGTCTGTAATCTCGATGTGAGATCGGGTAATGTTTTGGTAAATTAGATACCCAGCTTAGCTGCCCTGGTCGTGACCTCCCTCATGGTATGTGTCCCCACGACTTGCGTTCGTGGAATAATGGACAAAAGCTCCTTAGCATACGCTGCCGCTGTTGCTGCTGCATACCCCTGCCACCGCTTATTCTTGTGAGAATCCGCATAGTCGCAAATCCCTCGGATCACAAGGCAGGGGAAAATGTTCATCAGTCCCGCCGCTTCCATTTCAAAACACACCACCTCTGCCTCCCGTCCCCATCGCTCCCGTGTCCCGCCATGTCTCATTACCTGGTTGCCCGACGCGATTATGCCATAATGAATAACGGGGTCGGTGCTATCCCGGTCTGGCCGGGATACGAGCTCGCTCTTGTCGCACTGATCACAGTTCCTATCACCGCCGACGTGATCGTACCCCGCTTTGAATAAGACATCATTCTCAGCGCCTTGATATGCATAATTCGACTTGAACATCGACTTCTCCATCGACTTCTCCATCACCGAAATATGATGTGTAAGTCGGTGGCCACGGAGGTCATGTTGCTTTGAGGGTGTTGATGGCAGTGAGCAAGACAGTAGGAGGCGCGTTCAGGGTGCCAGTGCGTACGAATCGGCCTTCGATGACCGTCCGGCCAAGGTCGTATTGTATTACGCCGCCGTCGTGCTTGCCCGGGTTGCTGGCCACGACATCCCCTAGTCGAATGTCATGCTCTTCGCTAGGGACACCTCCTCCGATCCCGACCATCAATCCAAATCGAATCGCCCTGAAGCTGTATTGCATCTGAGTGGCAACCATGGCCGCAGAATTGTTGCCTATCTGTCCCGCGGGAAGGCATGCAATCACCACATTATGTTCACCGATCCGGCCCAGCGTGTATGTGTTGTTGTCTTGCACGTATTGCTCCAGTGGTAGATGTTCCTCATCCAACATGGCCATTGCGGCTGTCAATTCCGTAGACAAAGCGCAGATCCATCCTACAGTATAGTCTTGATGCGACAGAGCGGGAATGGTCGCCATATCAGCACCTCCCTTCAGAACACATATGGATGAGTGACTGGTCGTATGGTGGCAAGGCTACACCAGGTCTCGTTGGAGGCGGGTAGGACGGCGACATAGGCAAGGCTGGCTAGCGAAAGCCTTGGGACGCGTTAGCACACGGTATAATAAAGGCCGTATGCAAAATAACTTCCGGATCAGAATCAAGTCAGAGCTCTCTCACCTCAAGAACATGCTGTAGATGACCTGTTGGATGATGGATCTTCTATCCCATCAATTGGTATTCCTCAACCTCACTCAACTTTTCCTAACCGCCCCTCGCTGACATGTGAACTTGCCATTCCCATTTAAAACCTACGATATGCAGCCTAGTTGAAAGGCTTAGGCATATCCGTCACCACACTAAATCGCTAGAGATGTCGAAAATCCGCGTTCTGCACCCCGTACTAGACCGGGGGGCTCGCCACCAACAACGGCGGGGCCAAGGGCGCTTTCTGGTGCCCTATAAAAAGCTGGAGCTGCGCCTCCCTTAGGAGCTCTCCAGCATTCAGTTCTCTCGGATAGTACTGAACGGGATTCAGTTCATTAGCGCAGCTTACTTGCACCATACTCGCACGTCCTTCGGACTCAGCGCCCGAGACGGGCCCCATTGTGCTGATGATCAAGTTACGCCCCGAACTACGCTAACAATCTATAGAATGCCAACAATTTTAAGCTTTTTTAGTGCCGTGAACAATGCTCTCGCGTCAAACGCGGGAAAAGTGTTCCAGCACATCAGTGTATATCACGCTCTTCGCGCACAGGGCCGTACCTACGAGAAGCTGGCGCTACCAAATTCACGGAGACAAGAACTAGGGAGCCTTTTTCACAGAAGCGAAAAGCATTACAATTATGCCGCACTACGAGTCCACCGTGTCAAGGTGCAGATGGCCTTACTTGAGAAAGCTCAAGCTCAAGCTCAAGCTCAAGCTCAAGGCGCTGAGGTCTACTTCGGCATGAAGCTGACTGATTTGAGAGAGGGCGGCATAGGTGTTGAGCTCATCTTCACTAACGGCCAAACCACCGAAGCCGATTTTGTCGTCGACGCCGATGGCGTCTATTCGAAAGTCCGCCCACGCATCATAAAGCGAACTCGACTACAGCGGGGTTCACGGGCATCATCAACATGAATATCGACAAGCATACGCTCTGGGAGTCCGCTCGGGCAACCTCCCCTACGGTCAGACAGGTTTTGTAGCGATGATGCCTACCAATGTTCCCGCCACAGAATTAGATTTCTTCCAATACCTGCCCCGGCTCGCTCGAGGATGGAATGGGAAGATCTAGGAAGTGATCCGGACGAACTACAGAAGATTTTCAGGGCCAGATTCGGCCAAAATTAGCCTGAGCACATCCAGGGCGTTGCTGCTAATTATCCAAAGGAGTAGTACGCCCTCTACCCGTCTGCTACTAAAGCCCATTATGATGTTGAGATCTCCGAAATTAGAGCCTCGAGTCTACATCGAAATTCATCACAAGACTAGTATCGACAGCTCGATATAGTAGACGGACGCCTCAAGATGAGGGAAGGAGTGACATGTCAGACCAAACGTCCGAAAGCGCCTCGGCATACTGCATCTCAGCACTAAGTTTCACCCATTGCTGTCACGATGATACTCAGTCCGGCTGGCGAATAGCGTCATTCCAATTTCCCGAAGAGGAAATGTTGGTTCCGCAGCTTTTCTGACCTGCATGTCATCACCCTAGGGCCAAAATAAATGCTAGCTTTTTGCGGGTTCCTTGGTCAGTGGTGCCCAGGATATCAGCCATGACTCTTCCTAAAGAAGGTTAGGACCAATCAAACCAGCAAGGAACTCCCGTGTCGCCCATGTTGCCTTTCCCGCAAACTGTTCCATCCAGCTGCGACCTTCTCCAATCCTTACTCTTTCTTCCGTGAACTCTGGACTCAAGACGTTCACTGTTAATGCATAATCGACCCCGTCACACAGCTTCAATGCCTTCCAAGACCCTCCCGGCACAGAAATCACAGGATGCTGGCCCTGTTCTACATTCATACCGACTGTGACCTTTTCAGCTCTAGCACCAACTCCTGGCTTGGGCGGATGGAACACGAAGTAGTCTACAGGCCCCCCTTCCACCAGAATGTGCGTATCATCACTCTCAAGCCAGTGGAGGTAGTTTGTTGGAAATTGGGATGTCAGCATGTAATAATTGTGGCTCTGTGCTGCGAGTTCGTGTTTCCGGTCATCTGTAGAAAGTCCTTTAACGAGCTGAGAAGACCGGCCGAGGATGCCAATGTAGCCAGATTCTTTGGGCAGATAGGTCAGGCCAAGCGAAGCGATTAGGGTCTGCGCTCTTCCGATTTCTCCATTTGGAATATGAAAATGCGGTGGCGGGGCATCCGAAGATCCTCTGAATGATGGATCTGGTGTTATGGAATCCATGTGGCCGTCTAGAAGGGTCAGTGCGGTGTGTGTCGAAGCTGACACTGCCAAGCTTGGGGTTTGCTTCTTTATTTAGACCGCTTGGCCGAGCTGCCGGGTAGGGATTTGGCCAGCCTTGATATGAAACGCCTGCAGGATGCCGAGCAGCTAGTCAGCAGAGAATCAGCACTTGCGTCCATGTGCTCCAATGATACTCCTTTCCGCCATTAGACTTGACCGCAACAGGCAACGCATCATTTCTCTTGATCCTTCCCGCTCGTTTTGGGGGGGGCCTGAGCCTCTCTTAGCCCTCCCTGATCAGGCTTTGCTAAGCACGAGTCAAGAATAATTCCGCTCCAACCCCCGTAAGTACAGCCCGCTCTATCTATGCATAAGCGTGAATTTCGGATAGAGCGCGTGCCAGATTCCTTCAGCTCGTGGAGAAACTTCATAAACCTCCAGCAGCTCGCCCCATTTTTTGATGATTTCCCCAGTATCATCCAAGTAATCACCAAACAGAACCACTTTCCTTTCACACAGTCGTTCCTTCTTCTTTTCGGGTAACGCCACTACCATAATCGATCCTTCAACCAAAGCTCTACTGCCAATCGCACAACCCTATCCTGAGACCCACCATCAAGATGCACTCTTTCACAGCTCTTTTCGCGGCCGCGACTCTCTTCACCTCCGCCCTCTCCACACCTCTAGCCGCAGGCAAGCGCTGGCAATCCTTCCGCGACTACAACCCCGGCATGACCAACTGCCTGCAAGATTCCGACGTGAATCACCTCGTCACCGGCTTCGCGCTCCTCGTCAACTCCACCTTCGACCCCAACCTCTCGGCTGACATCCTCAACGTCGACTTCACCGACTACTCAGACAGCATCAACTTCCTTACAGGCCAGGCGCCTGGCACACCCACATTCTCGTCGCTCCAACAATTCGACGTCGGTCAGGGTGGTCAGCCCCCCGTGCCCTTCGAGGTCCTTGCCATCGAGGCCGCGACGTGCGACACTGTCGCCTTCCGCTGGATGGCATTCCCAGGCCCGCTGTCTGTCAAGGGCATCACGATCTTCAATGCAATCCAGGCCAACGGTACATCAAACGGCTGGCAGATCAAGACCCAATACGCCGAATTCAACGTTGCTGCATGGACAAACGACCTGCCGGGTGGTAACTGCCAAGCTCCACCACCACCTCCAGCCAACCAGGTCCCAGGCAATAGTCGTCGGAGCTTGTTCTAGGAGGCTGCAACATTGGGCTGGCGTTTTTGTTTCGTATACCACAAAAAGACCTGCATGTTACAGTATGATATGAGCATTGAAGCGTTTGCGCATTTTGTATCAACCATAGCTCTGGATCGGGCTCAGGCAGCGCCCCAACAGTAAATCCATATTTCTAATTCCAATACACTCGTTACTACACTTCTTCCTACCTTTTTACTCAGATGTCCTTGCTTTTCCTTATCTAACTCTCGACCGACGCTGTCCATCTCAGGCTCTCACGAAAAACTAGTACAAGAACAGTTGTAGACGTGGCCGTTATAGCCCATGCTCATCTATCCCAGATCGATCTAACAACCCTCGTAACTACAACGGGCACGTTGCCAATATTGACACTGTGTCGAAATACTCCTACAAAGGGAGCCTGCTTCCCAGATAATCCTCCAACCAGATACCAAACTCTACACAGCTTCCCTTTCAGTGTGTCATTGCGAGGTCAGGCCCGGGACATGCACGCACAGGTAGAAAATATCGCACAGTGCGTAAAATGGCACGTCCAATTCGAGGCCTCGGGTAAAGCCAAGGGTAGCCCCTTGCTCGGGCGCCTCGGATCTCCGTGTCGATTGTGACTGAGAAGATTTGCCCATCCTACTAGAACTATATTTAAGGGGTCTGTCAGCAAAGTCCGAGTTTAGCTTACTCTTGGGAGGTCGAGGAAGGCGATATTTGGCATGGATTGGGGTAAACCCGATAGGCTATTTCAATGGCAATCGGATTCAATCCTTCCGAGATTGTTTTCGGATATTGAAATGGGTTGTACAAGTTGGCATGCGCCTTTGATGAGAAAGTTTGGGATGGAGCGGTGATGCAAAGTCTGTTCTTGGCTCTATTTCTTGTTGCAGTGAGAGATACTGTTCGCCGGCTAATGCCTCAACAGTATGCCGTTTTTCCATCCGCTTCCTGGAGCAACGCAAATGTAACGCGGCTGCAATGATCTTTCCCTCGAGGTTCATGCCTGTGATTCCTTCCGCCTCCTTCTCAATCTCTTGTATCGGGCTGCCAATAAGTAACCCGCGGCCGTCCACACACTGTAGTTCCGTCCAGAAAGTCACACACCCTGCCGTACGACGGCCAGTCATAACCTAGGCTTCAGACTGTGCTCGGTTGAACCCAGGCCCTATTGCAACGATTCCGGGGGATCATGACCCTTCACTGTCCAGGGATATCACCGATAGTCTTCTCAGATACGGTTTTTGATCGTCGAACACGGCGAACTTGTGGTCGCAATGCTGGCAAGGGGCTTTGTTGGCGTCCTTGAGTCGAAGTCTGTGTACTTCTGTACGTCGCCCTATTTTCGACTACTTGTAGTGTTGGAGCCACCGTATAGCCAAATAGATCATCTATCTTATCGCAATCGATTTCATCATGCCGTGTTTGCAACTCTTGCTTAGCCAACTTTCCGTAAAGTCGCATACCCTTTCGGCATTGGCGCCTTTTTCAACAATCCCCCTCTCAGTACCCTCTCAACTCTTTCCTCCATCCTCGATAAGAATCCTCGGTAATCCCGGCCCGGCATCTCAGGGTTCCTCCAACCCTGCTTAGTCCACACGCTCCAGCTCCCCATCTCCCTTGCCAGCAACATGTCCGTAGCCAGCCGATCCCCCACAACGGCAATTTCAGTTGGGTCGTCAGTTACCCCATTCTCCTTGAAGAAGGCCAAAACTTCAGCGCCACAGAGCGGTTTCTTCCTACCCTCTTTCTGCCGTAGGACTGGGATGCCAAGCTCCTGCTCCAGCGCCTGCGCCTCCTCTTCGTGCGCAGTGGAGGAGCTGCTGCCGGCTGTGTTGCTCACAATCAGCACACTGTTGGGGTTGTCGGAGAATTCTGCGCTGCTCTTTATCTTTTCCAGTTTTGCAATGTAGGCTGGGTGCAAGAGGGCGGTTTTCGGCGGGCAGAGCATGTTGTCTTTGTCTAGAACGAGGGCGCGGATGCGGGGAGGGTTTGATGGATGTCCTAAAGATGAGCTGAGGGGGATTGGGAGGAACAGGAGGGTTGGGATTGTTGTATGTGGGAGAAGGGAAGCAGGGTCGTGAAGCAGGTAGGAGACTGTCATGCGGAGGGCGGGGAGGTTGGAGAGGAGTGACATTTTGTGAATTTTGTGGGTGGGTCGATCATCGACACAGATCGGTAGGGAAATTTATCTATGTAGAGAACATGCAGGCAATGAAAAAGAGTGTAGCCATGTGTGGAAAGGTTGGCCGGTTCAATCCAAGACTGAAGCTTGTGCGTAAATCTGGACCTTGGAGAAACCTGGAAAGTTTGGCTAGCAATTGAGCCTCCGAAGCTTAATTTTTGCGGGCAGAAATTCAGCTCATATTATTCACAACGCATACATACCATCTTACGCTTTCCGATACTTAATTTCTGGCGACTCCGTTAACACGGCAAGACCTCCAGAGACCGGAATTTTTGCTGCATCATTTCTGCGTCCGCGCTTAGCAGTTCCCAACGCCCATATCCGCCCACCATGGGCAAACTCACCTCGACGATCGGGATACCGATCAAACTTTTGAACGAAGCTCAGGTACATGAAGGTCGTCGAAGCTCCGGCTTGCCTAATTTCTGACATAGTTGGTGTTTGCAGGGTCACGTCGTTACACTTGAGATCACATCCGGCCAAGTCTATCGTGGGAAACTACTTGAAGGTAACATCCCTCCTGTCTAGCGGTCTAACTCTCTTTCGATCATATATCTATTCTCACCTCCTGCAAAGCTAACTTCTCTCACTATCTATAGCCGAAGACAATATGAATGTCCAACTCAAAGATATCACAGTTACGGCCCGCGATGGTCGTGTTTCACATCTCGACCAAGTCTACATTCGCGGGAGCCATGTGCGCTTCTTTATTGTGCCGGATATGCTGAGGAACGCGCCTATGTTCAGAAGTCGGGGAACAAGAGGAAGAGGTGTCGGGTTGGCAAGAGGACGTGCAACTGTCAATAGAGCGAGGGCAGGACGGACTCGAGGCTGATGGAAATCTGTACTAGAGGCATGAATCTGATGCGACACGAAGGCGCTCATTATGGATTGCGGGGGATATAGAGAGATCCCGAAGGCAGGCCTGGAGAGCGGAAGTGGGATCGCAAACACACCCTACCAAGGGACAGATTGGTACAAAGTCAAAAGTGATGGTCGGCTCGTGAGCTTTAGAAAGGCAGCCATACTACCATCGTGGACGGAGGAAGATCTTTCCAAGTTATGACGAAATTGAACCTGGGCCTAAAGTACAGGGGAAGGGTAGCTTGGAAGCTAACAGTCAATGGCCAGACATAGTCATGATTACAAGGTGTTTGGACGTCCCTAGACCCGCTTCCTATTGGGGTTGAGTGTTACATGAGTACAGTGTCCTTCATGAAGACTTAGTCGTGGTTTACGTGTCTAATCTGAGCAGCGTACAATGTACTGCATACTTGTAGTTTCGGACTTGGGATAGAAGAGAGAACTAGACTCCTCCCTAGCCAGGACTGGTGTATGCCATTTCGTTCGTATAGTGAACGGGCGCCTAACATCGAGTACGTAGCGGTCCGACCCGGCCATCTCGAAGCCCATATGTATTCCACTCTGGCCCCTCCAAACCATCGTGATTGCAACCGTACACCACCTCTGAGTACGATCTCAACTTGTCTTTCTTTGGCAAAGCATGAACATGGTATGGCTGTCCCTCTGTCTTCCCTCCGACTGCTGATCCTATCTCCCTCCTCTCGCTTACCATATTCTCCGTCGCCTTTCCCACCTATCTTGCACGCACTGAGTGGCACGCATCCAACGCAAGACCAAGCTGCCTTGGGCTTTGCTGGCTATACGCAGCATCCGCCACTTTCGCTTCGGACGAAGTATTACGATGCCGACGTTGGGATATGGTGCGATGAAGTGCCTTTGCCCTTAACAGTAGGCAATGACCCTGCGAAGCAGCAAGATGCCCAGGCCTCTGATAGGGCGATTGAAGTTCCTGCTCCACCAGGCCAGTCCGCCCAGACTGGAGGCCAAATTCGCGACTTGGACGCATTGGGTGGAGCTGGAGCAAGCGCCACTGCCGGAGCGGATTCGGCTGACGCCGATATCGATGTCAATGCACCATTGTCACTATTAACATGGCGCACAACAATGCTCTCGGAGCCTGCCCGGGAGGTTCGGGAAGCAATTGGTGGGATCCTGCTAGCCCTTCCACTGCCTCTTACGTTTCCACCTCACGCTTCTGCTTCTCCATTGAAGCGGGATCCCTCGCAGGACTTTCTGGAAATAGTTGAGGCGGTGAATGAGCTGAGGGAGCTGATTGAGGAAGAGAACTACGGCAGGGAAGTTCCGGCAATGGTTCTGGTCATGGCAACTGGGAAGGGTGTGGGAGAGGGTGATCTCGATGCTACCACAGAGAAGCTGGAGGCTGTAATGTTGGAAGAGAGGGGTTTGCTAGGGTGGGATTTTGTGGGATGGGATGGCGAGGTTGGTGAAGGTGGTGTCACTGCTGGCGGGCCGGAGGGGCTGAGGAATGCCTACGGTGAGAGGATAGGCATAGACCGCGTGAAAGAGCTGCTCGAAGCCGTGGATTGGTCTGCGCCTGGAGGGGGTGTGAAAAAGGACGATCTCGATCTCGGCTTCTTGTCCAGTGATGAGGAAGGCGGAGCTCCTGGGGTGGATGGCATCAAGCGTCAAGGTCAAGAACTTGAACGAGAGATGATGGGCTTGAAGCTTGCCATGGTGAATCAGAAATCCGGTCAAGAAGAAGATGAGGAGGAGCGCTACGTTCCGTTGCAAGACACGGAAGGAGAAGATGTCAAGATCGACCAGCTTCCCGGGCTATTGGAAAGGGTGGTAGCCATCCGGGAAGCCGGCGCGGAGATGAGTAAAGCTGATAGAGAGAGGTTTGCTAAACGGGAAGTGGAGAGGATTATGAAAGACTTGATGTGAAGTATCCTAGGTTGGGACATCCTCCGAACACTTTCACCTATGGTTGACTGGTCTCCTTCACCAACGATGCCATTATAACACCGTCCCATACGTCATACATCAAGTATGGATATGCTTCGTGTGCTAAGATTCTGCCAAGGGCGGCGGGCGGGCAAGTATTTCAGCCGGCGACTCCTGCAGCTGATCTTCTGCCCTTGCATGCGCCTAACAAAGCTTTCGATACCGCTCTCTGCGCCCAATCTGACCTTTCTCAGCAAATACAGCCACAACCTTTCCACTTCTCGGCAATCCACCTCTCTTCTTAGCAACAGCATACTCCAGAAATCATCATGTGTGTAAGCGTCCAAGTCAAACACTGTGATAGCAACGCCCACTGGTCGCTTGAACGACTGTTCTCAAATGACCGAAAGGTAAGGCCCTTATTCATCATTTATCGTGCCCAACGTCCTCCCTAACGCTATATAGTCTCACAGCAAGGAATCTTGCGCTGAGGTCCCGTCCGCACCATCAAGCGTCATGGCGGTCATGCTATGTGCCCCATGTACAACGAACCAGAGGCCGTCATCGAAGACGAGGGCCCCAACGACTGCAGCTGCGAGGCCGGGCACGACATATTCGAGCGGATGTACGTTCTGCGCTGGGATGGAGGGTTCAAAAACGTCTATGGGGACGTCTACGTCGAGGGAGTACGCCGTGTCAACAGCTTGATCGTCCAACGCGGAGAAGAATTTCGCAACGTGGGTGCTGGAGCTGGAGCTGAGGCTGGAGAGAAGGTTCCTGGGCGGGTTGGAGCAATGCTAGAGGCATGCCGTTTGCGGGTTGATAGCGGGACAAGTCTCGAAGACGTCAAAGAACTAGAGTTGGATGACCTGAATAAAGTCCGGTGAGAATAACACTCTCCCTACTCTCTAATAGGACAGTATCCATTCCAGCATTGTGAACTGATACACGTGTATAAGTCGTAAATAATGCAACATCCGCCGCAGTACTGTGATAACACAACATCCATTCTGACAATGCGAGCAAGTGAGTGACAATTAGATAAAGCGGAGGCTTGTTGTTTACGATTGCAGCGTACAATAAGCATTCCGATGAAGCAAATAAGTAAGTGACAGAGCAGACGCTAATTGTTAGGAGGCCAGTCTAGAGCGAATCAGTAGAGGTGTCATTAAACTAGGACAACAAAACTAGAGTAAAGAGAGGAAGAGGAAGAAGCCACTACTTACGCCAAGTCCCAAGGCCGCCCCGCCAAGCCCTATGCCAAGACAAGCGTCGAGCCCAAGAGACATGAATCCGTAACAGTAATTGCACGAAGAATACGACGAACTAAAATGGGTGGGGAGTGTCCGCGGGATAGACGCTGCTGACATAGCCGCATACTACCACCACATAGGCAAGAGTTGTCACGGCAGCGGACGCCAGTTTTGCGATGAGAATGACGGTGGAAAACAAGACAAGATGGTGAACTAGGACGACGCTGATGGGCATGATGAAAATCATAGCCCAAGTTAGGTGGAAGCATGCAAAAGAACTGACGGTTTCGATGCGCCACTGTCAAGGGAAAAAATGGGGGATCGACAGGAGAAAACCAGACTCTGACGCATGTGGCTGGCCGTTGACAGTTTTGGCGTTGACGGCTTTGGCGTTGGCAGCTTTGACGTTGGGAGGCCTAAGAAAGCCAAAATGGACTTCACACCAAAACATCAATAGCTTGGTACAGACTTGGCGGATTCTCATTCGTTTGCAAGCCCTTTTTCGTCTAATCACTGAAAGCGGAAAATCAATGGTTGTGAGGTGTTAATTGTGATATTGGATGACCCTCTAAGGGTCTTGAAAAGTGCCAAATTGGGTCTGCTCACATTCTGGAGACAGAAAAGAACTAGATCGATAGTCTGAGTTCGTAAAGAGAACAAAAGAGAATGTAGAAGAAGTTTCATGCTTTAAGTTTTGCAAAGTCCCCAAAGAAAAAGACCGCCCAAGCGCCACCAAGTTTCCCATAACGCCATTAGTAATCGTTCCGAAATGCCAGAATGTCCAGTGTGACCTTGCTCTTTTTTCACCAAAGCCGGATGTTGATCCAAATGAGAAGGTAAATGAGAAGGTGTTCCAAGTAGGTCATCTCAGTTTGATGCCACCTCCAACAAACAAGCCGACGGCAGCAGTCGCTGCCACACCCGCACCAATGATGCTAGCCCAATTGATCAGGCCTTGTTTGATCGAGTTCCTCATGAAATCGGCCATCACTTCCGAGTCGTTCATGCGAGGAAAGGGGATGTCCTTGGGTACCGGGACGTTGAGGATCTCGCACAGCGGGCCCCAGCCATCCCGTACGTCGAAGAAAAACAGCTTGTCTGCTGGTACGTTGTCCTTGAGCCACTGAATGTGACGGTCATAGGTGATGCGGGCTGGTTGTTTCCTCTCCCCTTTGCGGAAATAGAGCTCGCCGAAGCGTCCATCGTCCATGGCGTCGTGGAACTGACGGAAATATCTCAACACTGGGACGGTCTTGAAAATCCAGGCGAGGACTTTTGTGTTGGCGTTCTTAACCACGGGCTCCATGCTCGCCCACCACTTGTCTGCATCTCGGACTGTGCAGATGACTTTGGCGTCTGGGTAGAGAGTCATGAGTTCCGAGGTGAATGCGGCAGTTGGCACGTCTGTGCAAGCGGCGAAACCGTGGACAAGCTCCCCAACGCCGTTGAGGACGTATTCACGATCAGCGTCGGTCTTCGCTGGTGTGTGTTGAGTGACATCGATCCATTTCTTGATGTGGGACTCGTCGTTCTTGAGCAGCTGTGTTCCGCCATGGTAAACAGGGCCCTTGAGTAGAATTTCGAGAGCGGCTGTGAAAGATGTTGTGCCCGTGCGGGACATGCCGGCTCCTATGACTTGAAGCCTAACATTTGGGTTGGGACGAGATGCGGTTTGACCCATGATGTGCGAATGAGTGAGGTAAACAAAGGCGTTGGATTCGGGGGGAAAGGGAGCGACAGTAATGTCAAGTCAATTGTGTAAGACGAAACTTTGTCTGGAACGAATGACTGAGGAGAATGAGCGAGGACAAGGAAAGAGAAGAGAAGAAAGACAAGGGCTCCACTGAGATTATCAACTACGAGAACCAAGGAGTTTGTAGCTTTCCCTACACTAGCAAACAGAGCTATCCGCAAGGGACAGATCAAGCATTCAAGTCCACCATGGGCCATAATTTCCCTATGTCATTCTAAACCTTCTCATTGTTCGACAAGGATTCAAGTGTCGTACTCGGATTGTGCTTGGCGGAGCCACTGAATGACATTGTCCTGAGGACTTCTGATGTTAGTGCACAACAGCTCCGCAAACTCTTGGCTCCTCAGGATGGAAGGTGAGCGTATTATTGAAGACGCCAGGCCAGAAAGTTGCCCTGATCGACATTCGGCCCCTTGAGCTAGTATTCCTTTTGCTTTGGGATAGGTCAGAGTTGAAGACTTGGTCCGAGCCTGAGCGGGAAGGTGCATAGCTATGTCGTCCTGCGGATACGGTACGAGATTGCACAGAAGATGCCTGTCAAGCATTAATAGCATCCGCCCCGATAGATGGGCGCAACAGCTCCAGGAATAGGAACGCTCTTGGCCGTAACGCCAATTGGGCAGGTCTCGCGACATCCTAGGTGATGTTGGAAATGAGGAGGTGGGAACAAGTGCAAGGCAGACCTCCAGTGAGCCCACTAGCAGGTTTTCGGGCGACTTGAACTGGTTGGACACATCGAGTTGGGGTCGGAAGATTTGCGGGAAGTAGCAAACATGATTCGGTAGCTATCGCGCTCGGGATGAAGGGCCGGTATTGTGACTCAGACTGGCACCGAGACTGGGGCTAATCTACGCTTTTCGTCGAAACTAAGTTTCTTCATGACCTCCATCACGGCAGATGACAGGGCTGTTCGAGCTCTTTATAAAGAAGCTCAGTCTTAGGCGACCAACTCAGCATTTCCCTTGATTACTATGCCTTCCGCGCGCTTGATCAGTGTCGTGACAGATATGGGCGAATGCCTAGGATCCAGGATCGATCCAGGTGGACGTGCTGCGTAGGGGTCCCAAATGGCTGGCCGTTATCCGCCACAGATCAAGCCACCCGCGGCCCCCCCACCTCCCCCCGCGCGCCTCATTTATGGCTAGTCGCAACCTTGAGCTTGTCCTTAAAATTGTGGGATCACCACCCCCTGGCAGAATCGAGAAATTGATGTTGCACGCAATTTCCAGCAGCTAGGGGCTTGTTTCGCCCTGCGTCTCTGTTGGCCCTTGCATTAGAGCCAATTTGCTAAGACTTGTGGCGACGGAGGACTCGGTAGGACGGCAGGCGCCGTGAATTCGCGCAGCCACTGTAGTTCTCGAGAGACGTGTATGACAATCTTGCAGTCTGGAGACTCGGAGCCGCAACAATCCATCACGATTTCGGGCAAATGGAGCTCAAGCACTGGATGGAACGTATGAACTCTACTGTTACTAGCATTTAGCAATTCATTGGCAATGTTAGTAGTCTTAAGGCTATTTCTAGCTCTTGAGGGAGCCTGATTGGGAACAGCAGATCTTGCCATTCCACATCGGAAAGCTCCCCACCAGGCATCAATGATGAAGTAATCTCATGACCTCTTGCTGATCATCGGAATGATTCATCCCTTGTGGAAATCCTGTTCCACCATACGGAAGGGGCAGTATCATTCGTGCCTTTCACTAAAGTCAGCTCGCCATCCGAATATCCCCCGCTATTGCCACGAAAATCCTTTACATCTCTGTGAGAGGGCCTCCGAATCGGGCTGGGTTTGCTGCCGCTGTCTGATATTCTTTTCAACCCGTGCTACGTTGGATAGAGACTTCATCCGAACACGACGCCGCACTCAAGCTAGCTGCGGTGATCGCTAACGATCCTCCAAATAAGGTGACCCTGTTATGTCTCGATAGGGGCGGCATCTTTTGGCCATCATTGGGTCGCACGCCATCATATGGATGATCGCAGCGCCGTGCCGATTCCAGCTGTAGCCACTACGTTGAGAAACAAGCTGCTGCTGTGATCCACAACTTGTGGCCCTAGGACGAGAGTTTGTGGCAGAAGTGGGAATGGTTGTCGTGGTTGATGATGGTGATGAAGAGAATGTAACAATGCCACGTGCGCTAGGAGTGTCTGTGGGCAGTGGTGATTCAAAGGTCTTGCTTGTGTGTGTACTGAGCAATCATATTCGTCGAGTTTCCTGCCACAACAGACCCCACAGGTAGGTATTGTAGTCATGCGCCGCATCACAAGGCCCTCATAGCTTAGAAGAATTTGTCAGGCCTAACATTTTACACACAGCTGCGTTGAGATGTCGAGACACTGACCAACTGCTTGCGAGTAGCTGCAATCCTGTTATGCAGGAATCCACTCGCGCCGTTGAAAGCATGTGTGGAGTGACATGTCGCGATTGGAAAGCAGAGGTTATCATGCACGCTGCATGATGTAACCCCGCCCGCAGGCGTGCTGTTGCATAACGATAAATTCCATTTGTATGATATGGCCTAAATGCTTCCAGCAGCTCAGAGCAGTCATCAATCTCTTTCGCCTAAAGGGAGTAGTGCACGAGGGGATGGGAATGGAAGGAGGCGCAATTACAAAGTAGAGTGTATGGCAAACAGTCACCCCTGTTCAGTTTTCTGCTGGTGGGACAGTACTTTCGACGAGGTTGTACGGTAAGCTGTGTAACATCTTGGTCACTCAAACAGATGCATTTACCCTATTGGCGCTCATGAAGAGGTCCGACACTTGATCTCCGATATGGCAAGGAGCCATTCCGGTTGTGGACTGTCAACAGCGGGTGACATGGCTGCCTTTTCTTGCCATTCTCAATAGCCTTGAGGCTGTTCATTTAGGCCAAGTAATGTTCGGATTCTTGGTTGCACTTTGATCAGGTGTCGGTAGCATTGGTGGTCTCCTGGCGCAGATTGTTACGCGACAAAGGCCCAATCCGCGGATGGATTGTAAGGGCTTCACTCGCATGACAACAACTAGTCTCTGCGGAACGGTCGACGAAAAGATCTCGGGCGCATACTTCTCAGACCGTAACATGCGAATCCTTTCTTGTTCACCTTCCGCGCTTCTCCTGCGCAATGCACTATGCACCGGCTCAGCGAGCGCAATGCATGTATGTGAACAACGCTAACAAGATGCAGGATCAGGTCAGAGATTTCTGACAATCCCGCAAAGGCGGCGGAGGTCAATTCGGGTGAAGTTACTTCAGAGCAGACACCACGACGAGCAACTCATTTCACTCGCAGGAGGGCGTTGTCCAAACGAGGTGCTTGTCAATATGTCAGGATGCTCTTTGCCCAGCACCGTCTCCCTTGTTGCGAATGGGCCGCGTTTCGGTCGCTCCTCGCAGTTGTCTACTGGGGCCTACTGGAGCTTACCGGGGCCTTACCGGGCCCTGCTGAGGCCTACTTAGGCCTACTGATGCCTACTGTGATCTTAGTAAGTATATGGTTACCTGTTTCTAGAGTGTTATCTGCCTGCTACTGCCTAGACAATCATTGTGTACTTAAGTCGCTCGTTATGTCTGGGTACGATAGAATAATGAGACAGTTGCTTCCAACCTATGTATATACATACCCGTCTGCTGTGCGCAACATCCCTCAGCTCGAGTGCTTGTCGATGCATCTCTTCCGCCTGCTCGTCCTTGCCCTGATCGCTCAGCACCAAAGCCAGGGAAGCCTTGAAGAAGAAATTTGAAGCTACAATCGGTGTTCGTGTCTCGTTCTGGGACAGCCAGACTGCGCAGGAATCTGTTTCCATTGGATGCCAGGACCTGCTTCGTGTGCAAAGCCACCCGGGTATGCATCCACAGGTAATAATAACCTTTTTTACTGCCGCAGAATCCGTGAAGGTGTTCTCAGTTCAGGGCTTGATGAATGACCGTCGATTTCAAGGCCTCCCTACCGTGGGCCAGTCTCTCTCGTCTGGATGCACAGCCAATCCCTCGAAGGAGGCAGAAATGTCTGATTCCGACGACGGTGGTCTCTCCTCCGTCAGGAAGATCATCGCCCGTTCGAAGCAGGCGATTGAACTATGACTAGCTTGGATGAGGCGATGAGGACAAAATTCTACGTACTGTTAGCCGCAGTCGAAAGAACTATTTGTCACTGCGTTGCCCTGATGCATCCTTTTCGTAGCATTAATGAGATCGCCACAAATATAGATTCTCGTTCTCCATTTACACTTTCTCTCTTCAGGTACAGTGTGTGCGTATGACATGCGAGGCTGGTGCGATGACCGCAATTGTGTCATCTGAGAGCTGCACATCTCTGGCATTTAACATCGCCCATCTGAACACCACTGCCGGAACGCGTGATCGGAGTGACGTGTGATCGTGTGATAGCCTTTAGGTGGCGCTTGGGCTTATTGTTTCCTTGTCAGATCCCAAGTGGGATCCATACGCACAGCGTAGCATTCGGCGGGCGGAATAGGTGCTGGCAGCCGCTCCTGACGACGACCCCGACTTGACAGGTTGGCTGAACAGCTTGGGAACCGGGTTTGCAAGCCGGTTTGAGCGGAATGGCAGGCTGGAGGGTTTGGAAGAGGCGATTCGGCGGGCTCGATAGAGACCAATCAAGACTATGCTCGGAATGTCAGAGCATCAACTTCCGAGCCATCTTCAGTCTTCGAGCGGAAGACTTGGATGTCGGTGGCAAGCTGATCATAGAGGATAAAAATCTAACGGCTTTCCCATATAACCTTAGGCGATGAATTAGAAGGACGGGTGGTTTTTGGATGAGGTGGACTGGAGCGTACGTCGACACCAAAGTTGGCCAGATGGGTGAGGAGGAGGCTGAAAGGCGTGGGAGCGAAGGCGAAAGCAAATTGGGACATGACAACTATTATTGTACTAATCGTTACCTTAATGCTCTTAATTGCGGTATGAAATAAGATGAAGATGTAGGGTAAGGCGTCAAGCACGGATACTAGAACGCAAGCTATATGGTCTACTTTTGCTGCTTGCTTTTGCTCATACACTTCCTGACTTGGAGCGTCTGGAGGCCCTCCTCTCGTGACTTGAGGCGCACACACCCGATTGCATAGACTATCAAGCAAAGGAGGCGGAGTTGCAATACCGTCCCACCTCGCCCCAGTCCAGAAATCGCGCCATGCCGGTCTATGATGTCCTATGCACAATCGCCCGAGCCGCGCCTAGATTCGCCCCAACTCGCATGAAAAACGGGTATCTCAGAACCAAAACTCCCACCCAAAAGCCAGTGGTACCACTCCAGAGAGAACGAATCAGTTCATAATCAGTCTATTGAAGAAGTTCACGCAATACTTTTCAAAAGTCATTTTGTCGATTTTGATGATATGCTTAGTGCCGTGCTCATCGGTTAGCGTTGCGGAACCATGGAGTTGGATCTGAGTTGACACACGTCCGAAGGTGTCGATGACATGCTGTTCCAGATCTTTCCACAGCTTGCTACGCTTGCCTTTGATTTTCTCCAGTACATAGACAAACCAGGGGCCTAGGGCTGCGGGAATAGCGCCAAATAGAGGTATGGCTGAGAGGCCTCCAAGGATAGAATTGACGGTGGTAACTGCAATCTGTCCATTCAAGTCTTCTCTGCACTTGACAATGTATTTCTTGACTCCGGCGATCATCAACGCGAGCTGGATGCTTTTGTCTTTGTCGTTCTTCGCTGTAAGGATGGCTTTCAAGAGAAGTCCTTGAATTTCTCCTTTTCTTTTGCTCTTGGCAATGTCTGTGTGCCTCAAAACATGAGCAATCATATTTGCTGTATTCAACATGACGTCATACTCTGGGTCAATGGAGCCATGATGTTCACGCACGGTGTTCCTAGCGGCTTCATGAACGAGTATTGGTAGATCTGCCAGTGTCAGGAAGGGTTTGCACAGCCCTGTTAATTGGGGCATAGTTTCAGGAGGCAAGGAAGCCACGATTTCCGCAAAGCACGCGGTGTGACCCTGCAACGCGACTGCAGCAGCTAGCAGTCCAGCCTTTGAAGTTGCGGTACCACTTTCATGACGATAGTGTTTCTCGGTGAGGTATTTGCGTTTCTTCTCGATCACGCACATCTTCACCTTCTCCGTAGAGAGGACTTGTAGGAGGTCCCGTCGGCGCTCAGGAGTTAGGCCCGCGATAAGCCGAAGGTTTATCTTGTGGACTCTGATCGCTACATGTTGCTGACTGACAGTCGAGAAAAAATCTTCATACTTTGGGTCCGAGAGCTGGATTTCCTCATAATTCTCATCAGCAATGATGTTACGAAAATGTTAGGCCCAGTGGTGATCTTGGAGGACTGAGCTTTCCGAGCCCGGTCTTGAGGCATCCACGTTTATCGACAGCTGGGCCCACTAAGTTGATGTTCGACGAAGGCGTTGGTCCCTGTCCCTCCGACAAGAATTCTGCAATTCTCGGTGGATAGTTCGCGGCAGAGGAAGAAGCCGACGCTGAGACTTCTTGAGTACCCTTGTCCACTGCATGGCTGCGCTCTTGTCTTGCGCCAGCTTGGACGCGATGAGCAGATCCCCTGGCGGCCGGGAGAGGCTCATCGCCAGCTTCAATGCCTTTTTGGACAATTCCGCCTTGTTTATCTTTTTCTTCCTCCGGCTCTAGCTGTATCACCTGTGTGACGCCCACAGACTCGTTCTTCAGCTCGCTCTCCCAAATGAGGGTTGTATCGCCTTTGACAGGGAATTTTAAAGTCGAATCAGTGTCATACCCCTCCAACGAGGTGGTTGAGCCGGTCATCTCAAGAGTATGTCTATTTGAGGATATGTGCTGTTTGTTTGCTAAAGATTGAGAATTTGGAAGGGATTCGAATCGAAGTTTCGTATGGGTAAGGAATGTAATGTGTAGAGGCTTCAGGTTGAAGGTCGTTCTGGTGTGAAAAGGTCTGTTCGCAGATGTGAACGGCCAGAGGGCTCTACCGAAGGTCGGATAGTTTTGCAAAAGGCTTTTTCTGGAAAAGGAAGGTAGTTGGAAATAGTTAATGATTGACTTGATCTATTACACGAAGTTGGAAATGAAAGACTGTTGAAAGTAGTGCAGAACGGCGAGGGGCAGTCCACCGCCTGCAAATAAAGCAGTCTGCATGCGGAGACGCATCATGCGTCTCCAAGAGTGGTGCGATGACGCAATTCACGTGACCCTATATTTCGGGCGAGGCCAAGCTGTGTTATCATTAATCTGTGCCGTACCATTCGCAATGGCAGAGAGCCGATGTTCGTGTTAGAGCGAGACGCCGATGGAGAAATTGCATTGTCTGTTTAGCTGCACAGTACTATCAGTAAACATTACTTTGCCCTAGTTTAGGATTGGAATCGACTTAGGCTGACCTCCGCGACTCAGTACCGTTTCAAGCCGACGGCACATGAGAGTAGATCTGAGGACGAAAATAGGCGCTAGTATGGGAAGAAAAGAACGGAGGAGGTACGGTCGTTCGATCCTCTGAATTTTAAGGGTGTCTAAATGCTTCCTTGTTGATGATCGCCCTTCCCATGAAGCTACTTCACCATTCAGCATGGCCCGGATTTTGATCTCCTAGGTGATCTGGGAGCGACATAGTGCCTGGCGACAGGGTGAATGAAGATTTATCCAGGATATGCTTTCCGATGGACTTCCAATCCTTCTATTGGAGCCGAGCGATTTTCCCCTGTCGCCCGATCCTATTACGTCAGTATGATGAACGCTCACAGAGAAAGTCCTCCGTTTAAACACATTTCCTTCGAACGACCTTTTACGACCATTGCGCCAGCAGATTACTATCGGTCGTATACTCTGGCAATCTGCTTAGACTTCGTTGGTCTAACCCTTGTCTAACCCTTTCCTGACTAACGAGTCTACCAACATTACTATTCCGTGCCTCTCTAGTCACCGTCAACTGCCCCACATCCACCCCAAGATGACCGTTTTAGCCGCTAGGCTTACTCGCCTACGAGCTTCAAGAGCATTACGAGTTTCAAGACCTGCTGCAGCTTTCCACACATCACCACTACGAGCTGCCTTGAACGAGTGTGATCGAGGTGCGTTGCCGGTCTACACGACGCATCGTCGCCATCACACTTCACTTGACGCGAAGACACTGTCAAGCGTCACCCTTAAAAGCTAATGGCTAACGTACAGCTAACAACAAAGATCGTCCAGGCGTCGCGGAAGAAACCGAGTTAAGCAAGCAAGAGTCTTTGTCAGAGGCGAAGGCCGGCAAAGGAGAGTGGAAACCCGAGCTCGCCAGCAACAGTGAGCAAGCAGTCCGGTACGAAGACCATAACATGAGTATTGAGGAGATGCAGAAGGAGGCTGCCCAGAAGGCGAAAGAAGTGAAAAACCAAAACAAGTCGGAGAAGGAAGCAGGTGTCTGAAGTGATTGCCTGGTTTGGAACTCCGAAGATGTACCGACGAGAATAAGCCAGGCTCCAGTTGCACACTGAAATATGGAGCCAGTCTATGGCATGACAGATGATTTTTGTCTCAGTATCTGTGCACCCACCTAATTTTTGAAGCTTTAGATCGCTATCACAGATCTTACACTGGGAGGCCGAGACTAAGGCTCCTTGCAAGTTAGGTAGTCTGACAGAATTTAGATTGCGTAGGCATTTTATCTTGCTGCACGGAGCGATGTATAATCCCTTGTGGATTGACGGAGTTGGCGGGGTAGAACGCGGTAAGCTGATGAAGCATTTTTAAGGGTGAGAAACTCGATCGACGGCTCGGGAAAGCTTGGCCCAATTGGCATCAAATCCCAGCGATGAACGATCCAATTACATCGAATGTGAGTCCACTAAATCAGGCGTTCCACACGGCTAGCTTGGAAGCAGGAGTCGCATCCTGCAGCAAGCAGTGATTCAGCCGCATCTCTTCTCTCTGATTTGCGTCATCTGCCCCATGGACATGAAATTCCCCTCTCCATGTGGTGGCTGTCACAATGTCCCTCACCCAAACAGCTACCGGTGACATCGGTTCCTCCTCACCATCCAGGACGCCTGCCCCAACAAAGACTACATCAGAGAGCGATGCGGAAGACTCTGACGTTGAGTCAGTATCGGCATTACGCGGAGGCGGGCATACTTTTGAGCTGCGCAAGATCCGGAACTCTTCCGAGAAGGGTAGCCACCATGGGAGCTTCGACCAGGAAGAAGCTTCTACTGAGGACGATTCTGAGCAGGAGGATGTCAGACCAATGAGGAGAGCTGGGTCACGGTCCAAAGAATACACTCATGCCGAGGAGCAAGCCGTTGTCCGAAAGTTCGATCGAAGATTGACTTTGTTCATCGCGCTGCTTTACATGCTCAGCTTCCTTGACAGGTCCAGTTAGACATCCCCCGCTCATAGTCTCAGCAGCTTCAATTGTACTGACTGCCTCCCGTCACAGACATTGGTAATGCTCGTATCGCAGGGCTCGATGAATCTTTGTCGCTCAGCTCGTCGCAATACTCGTGGCTTCTCACGTCTTTCTACATTACCTACATCGCGTTCGAGTGGATGACGCTACTCTACCGAATTATCCCGCCACACATCTACATTTCCCTCTGCGTCTTATCCTGGGGATTGATCGCTTCACTACAGTCAATCTGCACCTCCTTCGTCTCGCTTGCCATCCTTCGCGGCTTTCTGGGCGTTGCGGAAGCAGCTTTCGGCCCGGGAGTTCCATTCTACCTTACCTTCTTTTACAAACGATCCGAGCTTGCATACCGTGTTGGAATATTCATTGCGGCCGCACCGCTGGCCACTTCCTTTGCCAGCACGTTGGCATGGGGTATCGTGAAAATCAGTCAGAATGGTCCAATCGAACCATGGCGTATACTGTTTCTCGTAGAAGGATTCCCTTCCGTCATCGTCGCTTTCTTCGCCTTCTACATCCTGCCAGACACTCCCTCCACGGCACGCTACCTCACTGTGCGTCAGCGACGTGTCGCGGAGCTCCGTCTGCAATCCGAGTCAGACACACCGCATGAGGGCAAAGCCCGCAGTATCAAATTCTCAGAAGTTGCGGCTACTCTGTTGGATCCCAAGGCTTACTTTACAGCTCTGATGTTCTTCAGCGCGAATGTAGCCTTCTCCTCCTTGCCGGTCTTCCTTCCAACCATTCTGCGCGATATGTCCTTCTCGACGCTAGCCTCACAGGGTCTGTCAGCACCTCCCTATCTCTGTGCTTTCGGCTTCCTCCTCCTTATTTCGCACAAGAGCGACAAGATTCCGGACTCTCGAGCTTGGTTCATCATCGGAGTATCCGTCTTGAGCTCTGCTAGCTATGCCGCCATAGCACTAGCGGGCACGTTGCACGAGCACATTGGAGACTCTGGTACGCTGACTATTAGATATGTTGGTGTCTACGGAGCAGCCATGGGATTCTTTAGTGCTGTCACCCTGATCATCACATGGACTCTCAACAATCAACAATCCACTACCAGCAGGGGCACCGGCATGACTATCATACAAGTGGTAGGCCAATGTGGCCCGCTGCTGGGCGTGAGACTCTTCCCAGATAGCCAAGCTCCTTACTATGTGCGTGGGATGAGTGTCTGTGCCGCTTTCATGTTGTTGGTGGCTATCTTGGCACTTGCTTTGCGATGGGACCTGGCCAGGAAGAACAGGTCGCAGAATGTGACTCAGTACGAGATGGTGGGCACAGATGATGAAGGCCTGATGAGTGACGGTGCAATACCAGTTCCTGGAAAAAGCGGCTTTAAATTCATGCTCTAGAACTGGCTTTGATCAGCGATATGTAACAACACTATACGATTGAGGAGAATCCACATGCCTCCACCTTCCAACCAAGGCAGATCTGTGCGACATTGATCGCTAGTCGTACCTGGTAGAGTGGGATTTCATTCTTCAATCTGCTTGGCCACGCCGTTCTCTGCAAACCCGAAGGATGCTGGTGTTTGCAGGCGACAACCCCTGAGAACGGCCTTTTTTCGCAGGTCCGAAAGAAAACTTCCGAGTTGCTATGTTGCGAGAGGCGCAATTGAGGGACAAAATGCTGGTATTGATCAGCGGATCAGAGCCGTGGCAAGGGTTTTCCCGGCCTTGATCGGATCTGGAAAATAGAGTCTGACATAGCTTGGTGCGACATTTCGGCAATTTGGGTAGATTTCAATTTTATGGTTGGGACAATATACGACCCGCCTCTACCCTGTGTTGTCGATCTGCTTGAAGTGAGTGCCGGACAGTTCCTGCCGGACAGTTCCTGCCAACGTGGCAGCCAATCGACTGAGACACCCGTGCTGAGCCGTTTCAAAGTGAATGAACTTTCCAATTGTGTCTCGCAGCTGGACATAATTTTCGATGGCTAGATTCGATGCAAAACCGTGGCCCTTGTTCAAAAACCACATAAACTCTTGAGTGTCCAGGGCAGCGAACATCCCGGCAACCACAACCCACAAAAGCAATTGAGCAGAGAGGCTTGATCTGGGCTCACGACATTCCTTCTCCATCATGACGACGGCTCCCTGCAGGCGTGGCACAACCTTACCGTTCGAACGCCAAGCCATAGGGTTTGACACATAAGACATCATGATGATGGTTGCCAGTCGGCAGCATTCATCAATTGCATGTTCGGTGGCGGTTGAGACAAGTCGATGTAGAAGGGCCATTGTCCTCTTACCCATGAAGGGGACACTCGGACGACCTTGGTTACAGCATACGGAGTTGTATGTTGAAATTTCCAGATGAGCAACGAGGTCTTCGACAATGCTTTTCATTGGAGGGTCAAAGATGCCCTCCACCAAAGCCTCCACGAAGCCTATGCCAGGTCTGTGCGTGTGGCTCACGACTTTACTTCCTGCATAATGTTCCTCTTCAGTTGGCCTTTGACTGAGGAACGTGAATGGTCCCGTTGTGAGCCCAAGAAGTCTCTCTTCAGTCGTAATTATCCTGAAGGGGTCCCACAGAGGTCTCCACTGGGGTTGACAGAGAAGCCCGTCGAGGTAGTTGCGAATTTCACTCATTTGACCTGACGAGAGGCTCTTCGGCAGCCATGACAGAGGGAAAATTGGGGTTGCTCCTGTCTCGATGGCAAAGTAGATGTCAATACAACAGATATTACCCAACAGGTACCTGTCTGCGTTGTTTTCCAAGTCAAGCACATAGACCAGTCTGGCCAGAATATGCAAATGAATCCATGCGGCATTGTGATTACCACGATACCACTCACTGGTGGAGAGGTGCAAAATATTTCTGATGACCTGCGAATCAATTACCGGGTTGGGTGCCAGAAAATATTCTCGCAACAACCGAGTCGCATTGTGCATGAAGTGACTGGCATGTCTTTCGTGTGCTTTCGAGACTATGGTCATTCGTCCGGCAGTAGCACTGAGCAGCGAGTACATATGTATCTCGCTTGATAGGCAGTTGCGGACAATGTCCTGCAGATATCGAGAATAGCGATGGCGCTCTGGTGTCTGTTCTCTTGCAAGGATATCGCTCCTGGTCAATGTGACGACGGAGTATGAAAGATGATACCGGAGCATGTGGTAGATTTGGCTGTTGAGTACGATTTCAGCAGAGTTGAACGGTTTCATCTGACTCTGTTTTGCCGCCCTGCCAAGAGCTTCTCCCTTCGATGACTTGCAAGCTGCCTCCTCACCAACTTCGCGATTGTTCTTTGGCCGAATTCTGAAAGCATAGCCCTGCAGAGCAATCTTCCTGGCAACGACTGCGCTCTCTTGCAGAGATTTTATTCGGTTGATTCTGTTCTCTCTTGCTATTCCCAACTGGACATGTCGATTGACTACTCTTGCAGTATCGGGATGATTGCGGGACAGTATCGGAGAATTTACACCTTTGTTGACCCACAGAAATTCGAATGCCTGGTTTGCTTCAGTCATCTTGAGCAATTGCAACCTTTTTGCCAGTAGCTGCAGCAGCTGTGAGCGTAGGATGTCAATTGCAATTTGATGACCATCAACTTTGTCAAACCCTTATCCAAAGGAGTGAAAAATCGGCATTCAGGACGAAGTCAATATTTACTAGCTGCAGACCTACGTGGGCTGGAGTTTTGGAAAGAAGATCCCATTGAATGCACGACCTTCTGCTGTCAGAATGCAGCCTATCCGCATCAAGCTATTCAACTGAATCATGTCACTTGAACATGGCCAATGGTCGTTCTGTGCGGCCATACCACGAACTGTGAGCCAAGAATAGCCGAAAAGGGCAAAAGCTTAAATGTGGACACTAATCATGTGTACAGCAGATGTCTAGTCGCCCGGCCCGTGCTTTTCTGCCAAACTGCAACTCGAATTGGAAGTCAGTATCTGCCAATCACAGAGAGCTTTTTTGTTGGCTGAAATGGAGAAGAGCGACTTGCCGTTGCCCCTGCAGTGTTGATAAGGCTCGGTCAAGCCAGTGCGGATTATGTCGGATGCCTGTGGCTGCCGAAACCCCTTCCAACGCGGCGCATCCCGTTTGGTGATCCCAGTGAAGCAGAAACAGATATCTATCAGGAGCAACGGTCAGCAAACCGCAGGATTCGAAGGGAAGGCAAGTTAGACACCTACAATCCGCAATCTACGTCACTGTTGCAACCGGCGATTGCGTTCTCGGTCGAGATCCCCTCCGTAGCGTTGTTGGTAGTGTTGAGGGTGGTGTCGTTGGATTCGCCGGGAAGTAAGATGGTGGGCTGAGATGGTGGGGAAGAAGGAGAGGGGGAGGAGAAGGTGGATGAGAGTGTGGGTGATGAGGTGGTTATGGTGGTTGCGGAAAAGCATTTTGAGGACTTAATGGCTTTGATAGGGAGGGGTGGCTGGCTTGGCTGAAAAGTGACGGTACAGCAAAGGCTGTTCTATGGGAGTGAAGAGGTCAGAGGCACGAGTGCAGTGAATGGAAGGAAATGCCAGTGGCAGTGAAGTGGTCCGCGGTGAAGTAAAGAGGGGCCTCAGCGATGGCTCTTTTGGAAGACTGGTGATAGATCTACCTCAGGTTGGACTGATTCTAGGCGCGTGCCTTCCAACCCCTCTCTATCTAGTCGGGCTCTTTGGGTTCAATACCCAAGCATTCTGCACAAATATTTGCCCTCATTCATACCTCGGGAATCACGTGTACACAAAGTTCAGACATCTTGATTCCCTAACATCCTCTTCACCACCATCATCCCCCAATCGCCTGCAGCTTCTTCCTCTCATTCTCACTCAGCGCATTATACATGTCCTGAAATCCTGGCTTCTGACTTTCCGCCCTGAACCACCCAGCCAAATATTCCGCCGTCTCATCGTCTTTGTGCCTCGAACTCGTTGGACTATCATTATCCTCATACGCCATGAGCTGCTGCTTAGTCAAACCCAGCCCAAGGTCCAATGCCCTGCCGCCATTGTTTCCCACATCCTCCCATTCATCCCCATCATCGCTCCCCTCCGAGTCCAATGCCGCCGCAGCAGCCGCCGGATCCGCATAACGATTCGTGCTTGCAGATGAAATCTCCTCGACGAGTATCTTCAAGATCTTTAGGTTGGCCGGAATGATCGTCCACTTATCGGGATTGAGCCGTGCCTGGCTCCTTGTTTTGATTCTCCCGGTGTTTTCCTGGATCAGATCACCTTTCACGCCAATCTGCTGTATTCGCGGGTCACCTAGCGAATATAACGTGCTGAGAGCCATCACATTCTGCCGAATTTCCGCGTACCCGGCAAAGCTTATTGAGTTCTCAAGCCACTTCGACAGCACGACGTTCAGGCCATTTTCGCCATTGATGTTAACCTGTGAGAGGAAATCAATCACCTCTTTTGGTGCAGAGACAGAAAGGCCGGCAAAGACCATAATAAGTGATTGGATGAACGGAGCTTTCTCGGCACTTGCGAGACGCATCGCAACTGCTTGTAGAAGCTGTAGCAGGTAAGGTCCGAGTTTCTCACTTCCAGCTTTGTTGACAAGTTCGCTAGCCAAGCCGCCAACTTCAGCCGCAGCATTGTCCTCGACATCAGGAGAGTTGAGCAGACGGTTTATGATGGTAAGTGTGACCTCCATTGCACCAGTTCCGGCCGAATCCTTCCAGGCCAGGAATTGTTCTGGATCGCGTGCGAGCATATGCTGGACAGCGAGAGTTGCGGGTCGAACCAATTCGGCGTCTGTGGCTTCGAGGAGGACTCTAGTCAATTTTGGCATCACCGCAGTTACAAATCCATCGGGCAACGGTGCCAAGCCGTATTCTGCTAGTGCAGAGACGAGTTCCGCAGCTAGGTTGGTGAGGGCGGATTCTTGTGTCATGTTTGCGATATCGAATGCACCAGTGAGAGATGGGATGGTTTTGGCACATAAGCGCACGTATGGTTCGTGGCCCGCGGCGGAAATCTGGCTCACGATGGACTCGAAGGTTTCGGTCACCAAGGTAGAGATTTGGAAATTTGAAGCTCCGTTCGAAGCGAGTGTGAAGAGCAGATCGATTGCCGGTCCTTCCAGAACCGCCAAAGCGTCGATCATGCTAGCATCTCGCAGCGTCTCTACTAGTGTCACCTTGAGATCGTCGGAGTCGGTAAGATCGCGTAGGTCATGTGAAGATATGTAATCAGAAAGAGCGGTAATGACAGCACCTTGGGCCTGCTTTGTAACCGTAAGGGGAAGGGCCCCTTGCAGATAATCTTGTAGAACACGAATGCATGAGACTTGTACAAGCTCAGATGGGTCCGAGGACATGGCCATGACAGCTCCTGTTAATGATGGCAAAGCTGTGTCATGGAAGCCTTCACCGGCAACCTTGGTCATGACGCCGAGAACGAGGTGGGCCCGAGCGCGGAGGAATTGCGTTGAGTCCTGCAGGCATTGCCCGATATATGGTTGAAAGCCGTTTGCGATGGATAAGTCGATTTTGTTGGCGCTCTCGTCAACATCTCGCAGCAGCTGGTTAAGGATGTACAAGACAGCTTCTTTCGTCTTCCATCTAGTTTCAAATGTTAGCATTGTACTTGTATTGACGAAGGGTTTCGCCCACGTTGTGCTTGGTTCAGTGAAGACGCCTTGACAGTAGACCAGCAGAGCATCAAGCGGCACTTGCTTCAACCACTCGCCCAGACCCCTTACAACCAAGTCACCAGATGCTGTTCGTGGGGTGTAGTTAGCGGTCACCGATGTCTCCTCAGACAAGTAGAGATTGACGTCGATGTCCCATAGACCTTCCTCTTCAGTCGTGATCTGAGCACATGATACAACAAGCTTCATAACTTCCTGAAGCCAGACTGCGCTTGGCGGCCCATTGGGTGCCTGCTTTAGCTGGTTTTCAAGCTCTGACTTGACTGGTGGCGCCTTCAGCATGATTGTCATAAAGTCGAGTTCTTCAAGTACTAGAAAGTCGAGTGTGTAAGGTAAGCTGTCAGCATCTTCCAGACGTCCTTGCCGTTCGTCATTGATGAAGAGCTGATGGTACGCCAGTTGTATTCTTGAAAGGTCTTCCCATGTTGTCTGGAAAAGAGAAATCGCTTGAGGTGTGAGAACTTGGTAGAAGATGGCGCGGATCTTTTCAAGAGTCTGTAAAGCATGAGCTTCTTCGCATTTCTCTCGTCAGCTTGCAATTATACCTTCACGACTTGCAACTTCAACGCAATTAAACCCCTCCATTGGCTTGGTAGTCCCTCTTCTTTCGTCTCATCTGCTTCAACAGGCGGTTCCGGTAGCACAAGCTTGATTGTATCAATAAAGAACGGCATCCAGCCTTTGAGTGCTTCGTCCAGGAAGCCCTTCACGGCAACTTTATGATCCTCCATCACCATTTCCAACGTGTCAAAGCATGCCCGGAATACACTCATGGCCATGGCCCGCACAATGGGCTTTCGGTTTGTATTCAAAGCCACAGTCTGAAGGCCGTTGACTAGGTCTCTTGCGATAGCGAAGAACTGCTCTTCAGAAAATCCAGATTCCACGAGTTCTGACAATACCCGCAGAGCGCCATGGACCTGACTGTCGGGACCGGTGCCGGAAATTATCTGCAGCAAGGTAGGGAGAAGTTCCGGCCATGCTTCTGGAAAGTCAACGCTGGCAATCTTGCTAGCGACAAGAGACGCAGCATTTTTCACTTTCCGGTCATCGGTTCCGGCAGCACTGTCACTCGTGCAAATGTTAAGGACCTGGGCTCGAACACCTGCCTTGGCCTCGTCGGTGAGTACGACAGTACCTTTGAAGTCCTCGTCGAACTTGGGCGACCACGTAGCCTGGACATAGCGATTGAGGGACAGTAAAGCCGCCTGGCGAAGATATGTGGCGATATCGGTGTGCGTAGAGATAGAAAGCAATGCAAATGGGAAGTCGGCGTTGTTGTAGAGGTGAAGGATGGTGAGCTCAGCAGACTTGCGCGTTCCTTCCTGTGCTGAGGTCGTACCTTCAAGAAGGTGAAGGACTTCTTGTTCCATGGTCGATGTTATGCAAGCTAGAGCTGTAGAGTTCGCTAAGTCGGGAGTGGGATAGCTTCTTTAGTGGCCGAGGGATGTGGCCATCCTTTTAATGTCGATGACGAAAGAGAACGGAGTTTCTTGCAAAGCAAAAGAAGTTGTCTGACTCAAAGACGTTCGATGATAGCCAATTGCGAGGGCGTGCTTGAGTGTTCGATGTTCCGACCAAAAATTTGTGGTTGCCAAGATAGCAGAAGTTCGCCCCGACCTCACCCCTGCTCCGGTCCTAGGGTGACGCCGCCCTGAGCCGCGTGAGCCCCAGTTGAGCCTTTGGGTGAGGCTCCCCCCGGCTCACCTTTGACCAACGGGGGACAGGGTGAGCCAATCTTATCCCCCTACCGGGCCCACTTGAGCCCGTCGATAGCACTCCTCACGTCAAACATTCGGCCGGTGATTGGCATTTGAACTAAGCCCACAGTGAGACGGCATAGTCGCAGGGCAGCTGCGGTGTCGTAACTCCGGGCGCCAAGCTTTACAGCTTAAAAAAGTCTTGGCAAATAGTTTCCAATAACTAACACGAGACCAAGTCGATTCATTTCAAAGGTACCGTCGATAAGAAAAATCTGACCTGGCAAGAAGCGCTTTCCATAGGCAGCTTGCTGGTTGGAAATGAAGAAAAGTTATTCCAGAACGCGCCCGCCATCATCTGCTAATTCGTCACACATTCAGGGAAGCAAACCGGAAGCCTACCTCCTCCAGAGCAAGCACCAGACCCTCAAACGAGTCGTTAGATTTCCCATCCTCTAGAGGCTTGGTACGGACAAGATTGTAGAAAGTCTTACGATCAATGCGGAGGTCTGACGAATCGAGAATCTGGCGCATAGGGGAATATGAGTGGTGCACTAGGCTGTGTCCGAGAGCAAGACCAACGGCCTGCTGGTACTGCACAGTCGCTTTTTGACGGACCTTATGAATAGATTAGGGGCGAGTATATAACTGTGACCTACCCCCAATCCTCGCTTACCTACATATCTCACTGACCAGTACATCTTCCAGGTACAATCTTTGGTATTAGCGGCGGTGTCCTCCCTCTTACGACTGCTTAGTATATTACCCTCGGCGTCCCTATTAATATACTCCTCCAGACCACGCCAATTGCGAGTCCTGGCACCGTGTCCAAGCCATGATCGTTACCAACAGGATGACCTCTCATGTCGACTGGCATTTCCCTTCCAGATCCGAATCGTTTGCTGATTCGTCGATCCAAAGGGCCAAACTTGAGTTCGTGCTTTCGGCCAAAGTGATGACTGAACCATTCAACTACCTCTTTATCCGGACACTCATCAACCGCGTCATTGTTCACCTCAAGATAACCAACCATGTGAGCAATGCTTGCTGTCAATGAATTCCCCCAAAGACTGGTCGTTGTGCCATCTCCGTCCCTTAGAATAACTTTGATGAAACTTTCTAACAATGTACGTTCAAGCGGATAGAACAGATTACCGTATACGTCGTACTCGTAGATAGTTAGAGTTCTGAAGGTGGACGCTGACAAATGCGTATACGAGCTTGGCATCAGAACCACTTGATCTGTGCAGTTATAGGGAGCTGGGTAATTGAACCATGTCGTCAATTGATCCAAGTTTCTGTACCCGGCATTAAGCTCTTCTCGCGCTTCTTTAATGTGTGGCACCATCGCCTCAAGCTCAGGAGGAGGACCACGAGTAGGGAGAGCCTTGTGAAACTTGGCTTGGACGAGCTTTCGAATCGATGGTTGGTAGTGTTCATCGGAAACCACGATCATGTGGACCTGGATCAATAGTTAGTTAACATCTTGCTCGAGTGAGAACCGTAAACCTTACCCCCACGACGATGGGTACGCCTAAATAACCCAACGCAATAGGACCCCATAATATTACCGGGAAGGGTTCCAGTATGCGGCCGAGAGTCGACTCTATCGGGCCAGGCTTAGTTTCACGCGGTTTTCTGAACATTTCATGGATCGACGGACTTCACAGTCAGTAACAAAGTTGTTCCCGGAGGTCACTGCGGAATGGGTGGCGGATGGACAGGACATAGTAAGTTGAGAAGTTGGAAATTGTTTTGAATGAAAGTTGGCGTCGAATAACTTTCTCCCTCAGCAAAACACAAAGTCGCGCTAAGCACGCCGATCCTGCACTTTTGTTCCCTTCTTTTTGCACTAAGGCAGAGAGACGCCTGACCACTTGCCATAAAAAGGCTCCGCACGACCTGAAGGCCAGGCTAGAGACAGCAATTTGAAGTCGCTGCTATTCTGAGGTCCTAGGCTAAATACAGCGGCCGCCGGTCGCCTCCCTTAGCTCGGAGCGGCACGCGAGCCACGAGGCGCTCACCCTTTACTCACCCTGCCTCACCCTGCCTCATCTTGCTCGGGAGGTACGAGTGATTAAAGCGGCATCGTGTGTGTGAGCGTGAAGTTGAGCTTGGAGCGGATTTTAGTTTCTATTGTCTTGCCAAGAGGGCAGACGCGTTGTCTATCCTAAACGCGTCGCTGAAGTGGTGACAAGAACACTACACCTACGAGACATGCATATCTGGGCTGCAGCTCTCAGAGACATAGAGTCTCTATTGGACGAGGCCAAGTAGGAGTACTTCGATCTTTCCGTGGAAGAGACCAACGTCTACCCGAATTGACTTCACCAGCATAATGGCACAAGCACCACCGAATCCAACTGTGACCTCGAATTTGCTCTCGACTCAGAGCGCCTTGATCACAACTATAACTTCTTTCCTTACTGTCTCGATTCACCACATACTCTTCCTCCGGCGCATCTACCCTCCAGTCTCCTTCCTCAGCACTCGAGCTTACAATTACCCCGTGCGTCAGAATCGTCACCCTGCGGTCTGTGAATGGGTACAGAGCGCAATTGATGCAGTACGAGATCAGCTGGAAAAGGGAACAGTTGAGAAGGTGGCAATGTGCATTTTTGAGTGTAATAATAATGAGGTTCTCGAAAGATGGACATTCGATCTGAGAGCCCTGCCGGTGGTAGACCGCAAAGATATGGATACAATGTTCGAGGTTAGGAGCAAAGATGGTGGTGGTGGTGGAGAAGGAGGAGTTGAAGTCGGACCAGACGGCTTTTTGAAAAAGAAGTTGAATGTGGCTGATCTCGAAGCCCAGTTCAGAGCTGTGCTGTCAAGATTAAACAGTGCCGCAGGAAAGATGAAAAGTTTGCCAGAAGATCTAGAATACAGCTTCACTATTACGATAGAGGTAAAGGAAAATGCAGATCGCCCAGTTGGGAGATTAGGGAAGGAAGAGAGAAAGTGGGTGGCTGCAGAGCCCGAGAACTGGATTGACGACGAGGAAGGTGACGCCTCAACGAATACTGATGGTGATGGCCGCCACCCTGACAAAAGAGCTAAAACAGTGCCGGTCAGAAGGCTGGAAGCAGGTGAGTTACGGATGGAAGTGTGGGTCGAGGAGTCAAAGGCGAAGTTCGAAATGATAACGAACGAGGGCGCGAAAGCCGGCAGTATCTAAACAAGAGGCCCACATCAGAGCAGCAAAACGTATCAAAGTCTTCGTTTACTGCATTCCAAAGTCTAGTATAGTCTTATCACCTATCTGCTTTGTTCATACACGGAGTCCAGCAAAACCACCTAATCTTTGAGACTTGGAGCCGATTTCGCAATCTGCGCAGAGTACCAATCGAGGAAAGTAGTCCTGGGGGATGGCGCTGTCATATCCACCCAAACTTTTCATTCGCAACCCATTCGACATCGACTTCGTCATGTCGTTCGTAAGGCATGCCCTGTGCTTCGGGTTCAGCACCAAGCGTACTTCTCGCTTGAAAGCCACTCTACCTGTTCGGCTTCGTTCCCTACCCATCTCAGGCTGCAGATGTGGTCGTCTTTCCTGCTAATAACATTGACGTCCTCCTCTTTAGCCAGCATTTTGGCAGCCCTCAAGATGAGTGTGTTTGGACTCCATACCTCAACGCCAGCTTGCATGTTCCACGCTTTGGCCTCGAGCTGAGCGCGAAGGAGAAGTGCGGCGATCGACTTATCAAGGTCGGACGTGCTTTGCACGGCGGGAGGAACGACAATCTTGAGAATATCAAGCCCATTTCGCTCTGGTGTGTCTCGGAACACTCTACACCATATAAGTGCGCAGCCCGTCTTGCGGTCGACGGCGCCCTTGACTTCTGGATAAGAGTTGTACAAAGTGCCCGCCAGATATTCCTCGCGTGCAAAGTGCCAAGTCATGTGTTTATAGTCAGGGCAAATCGCTACGTATGGTCTCTTAGTCAGATCATCTCTGGACTTGCTCACGAGTTCGTCTTCGACCTGCGAGATTGCCGTCTGACAAATTGGTTCGAGGTCTGATGTCCTGAGGTCTTCCAAGGGCGGGAATTCGAGCCGCTGTCGAGTATCGTCATATGCCGCCTGATCGACGGTTGCCAGGCTGATATGGGTGCTAGACATTGGCTTCCAACCATGTTTGGCATAGAATTGCTGGCCAATGTCTGAATAGAGAACAGAGAAGTACCCGCCAGATACGCCTTTGGGCTGCTGCCATGCCAGCTTGCCAAGTTGAGTGCCCAGCTCAGACATCATACGGCTTGCGTACCCCTTGCCACGGTACTCAGGGCGACAGTAGACACTTCCGATACCGTGGGCTAGAACAGGTTTCAAATGCCCGTCTTGAGCGACGTAGGCTTCTTTGAGCAGAGTCTCGCAAGACGCGAGGATTGGCCGTGCGGACGCTTTATCAGCAATGTGGTAATTCTTAAGGGTCAAGATCCAGAAGGTGATTTTGCCATCGGAGACGAGAGGCTGGCATGAGAGGTATGCTTCACGTTGTATGTATTGAGCTGGTGATAGTGGCCCACGCCAGGCGTGGAGGTTGATATGCCAGCATTGGGTGCGTTCGAGCTCGGTGGCTGGAACGAGGGCTAGGTCTTCAGAATTGCCAGAGGGTAAATAGGATGGGTCGAGCGCTGGTGGAGTGGCCGTTTCGGGCACGTAGGAGTGAAGGTAACCGATTGAACCCATTGTTGCGAGATGAGTATGCCTGTATCTAGTGCTGCTGAATAAGTTGTTGGAGAGAGTGAAGGCTAAGTTCAAAGGTAGCTTGACGCTGTCCACAGCAGGGTTGGTGAGGATGAAGATTAATGAACAAGCGGAACAGTAACAAGAAGGAAAGAAGCTACGATCAAATCACACGACTTTCCCATTAGGAATCTGACGGAAGCCACTGAGGGAGGCGCCCTTTCGAGCATTTTTACTGTCTCCGTTTCGAAGCGGCAACAGCCGCGACGCCTAAGTTTCTCTTTGTCAAGAACTGTAAGATCTTGACAATTCGAATCAGGATTTTCATCTTTTGAAGGCGTGATAGAATTTCATCGAGTACCCTCCGACAATATCAGATCTGATGCATCAATTGGTAAAGCAGAAAGCCGTAGGGGAAAGAAATCCAGCAATGGCTAGATCAGGCTGGATGCGTCGCGGCTATGTAACGCTTCGGGCAAGGCGTTCCTGGCTATGTTCCTTTTCCACGTGTCAATCTTTTCGCTGCCGTTAAAAAGAGCTAACGAACAGCCTCATAGCAATACATCAGAAGAAAACAGCCTTGCATTGACTAGTAATTTTGCTGTTCCAAGGCACTCATTATCTAGACTAGTTCTATCTCCAACCCACTTCCCCGCCGAGGCGGACATTTGCGTGTCCAACTACCCAACGAGTTCCGGGCTAGGCATCCACGGTTGTGCCACCTTATCGTCCTCCAAGCCACTGTAAGAACGCTTTTCACACTCATTCCTTCGTTCGTCAACCTCAGTTCTCCGGCACGCCGAACTAACAGTCCTGTGGAGAGTACGGCGGGTCAATTTTGTCACTGCCTCGCTGGGTCCAGAGGACCTACGATTGCTTCTATTTGAACCCCCCTGTGGTGCTATCATTGCACCGCTATGTTTGCTTGTAATCCACGACCGTGAACTCGAGATTCCTGTGGAAGCTTCCAAACAACACCAGGTTGCGGTAATGAAACTTCACGAAAGCACACATGTACACTGACGATGGCTGCCGGATTTGTTGCCTCCGTTGCTGCACTCTCACTAGACACCAACTTAGCACTTGCTCAACCCGCTCCTATTCGCCGTCAAAACATAGCGCCTACCAAGAATCATGCTCGGACTACGCTGAGGTTATTTAAACAGGCTGCAAAATCCACTTTCCGGCGAGGGCGTGACAAGAAAATGGCTTCCCAACCAACCGTCATTATCGAAATATCTGACGACGATGAAGATGATCCACCAAATTTTCAGCCTCCACCAGCTGATACGATTCCATCCAGCCAATCTCAAAACAGCCTCATAGATGGTGACGACGAGGCTGAGTTGGAGTCCAGTTCCGAAAGCAGCTTTTCACGCTCGGCCTCACCTTCCCACAAGAGCCGACGTGTGATCTTAGACCACAGGCCGGGGCATGATGAAGAAGCCCAACAACGCAGCGCCAGTTCTGGGACCACTTCTGATGATTCGGGTTATATATTGAAGCCTCTGAGAACGCCGCGAACTTCACAAATACCTCACACAGGAGTGTTTTCTGCGTCCACGGGTGAAGATCCGGGCCGTGTGAGGGTACCACCCGATATTCCGCAGCTGAACGAAGCTAGTTCGTCGACCCGGATTGTCACCACTTCGATACCCACTCACCAAAGAACTGTACGTAATACCGACCAGTGTCCTTACTATTACGATCACAAGCTCGATGTCACGATGTACAGGGGGAAAGGCTACGAAAAGTTTCCAGTGGTTCTGGGCACAGTAGAAGGACATAAAGAAATTTGTGACAAATGGGATGCTCAAGAGGCAAGCAAGAACAAGATTGGAGACAGACTTCCCACTGAGATTGGGATACCTCCCGCGCCAACGCGATCCATTGCAGAACTGGAAGCGGAAGGCGAGTGTCTGCAGGCAGTCCTCCAGATCTTCCCAGATATCGAGCATGAGTTCGTGCTGGATTTGTACCGACAGGGGTATTCCGGAGCGGTTGGCAAAGACATCATTGCGGTTGTATCGGGCGCACTAATAACAACTATTGCAGAGTCAGAGACATATCCCTTGCAGAAGAACTTGAAAAGGAAGGCTCCACCTGCGACAGGGGACGAGACCGGCGTCGCTATAAGCTGGGACAAGAGCGTCCCAAAAACCAATCGCTATTGCAGAGAAGCGATTATACTGCTGGCGTCCGTCTTTGATCACATTCCTACTCATTACATTGCGAAAGTCATTCAAGAGAAAAAATCCCTTTTCGACGCTTTTGGCATCCTGTCGGAAAACGAGAGCAGTTTCTACAACCAGGAGTCAAGCAGGAGGCCGTACAAAAGATTACGACAACCTCGAAGGGACCTGGAGGCCAAGTATCAAAGAAAATGTTTTGAGCAAAAGGACAGTCACCAGCACGCTAGCCTAGTCAACGAGCTGCAAGCTGCTCGCCAAAGTCAAGCCCGTGAAGCTTCTAGAATCAAACGCCAGAAAGCCTCTGATGACCTCGAGTCGGAAAATTTAGCAATGCACATCGCGCAGGGATCTATGGTGGAGTGCCAGTGTTGTTTCGATGAAAAACCAATCAACCGTGCGGTACCTTGCGAAGGGGAAGAAGCCCACTTCTTCTGCAATGATTGTGTCAAACGCCAAGCCGAGTCTCAGGTTGGTGCAATGAAGTATGAGATGATGTGTATGGACACAAGTGGCTGCAAAGCTGAATTGTCCACCGAAGGAGTTGCGCGGGCCATTCCATTACAACTTTACGACAAGTTGGCTTTCAATCAACAGCAAGCCGAGATATCGTCAGCTGGCATTCACGGTCTTGAGATGTGCCCGTTCTGTGATTTCAAGGCTATATGCGAGCCAGTGAACGTTGACAGTGTCTTCGACTGTCAGAACCCTGACTGCGGCCTTGTCACATGCCGCAAGTGCAAAGAGCGATCTCATCTGCCCAGAACTTGTGAAGAGGTCAAGAACGACAAAGGGCTTGGAGCTCGTCATAAGGTGGAAGAAGCCAGAAGCGAGGCAATGATGAGGACATGTCCAAAATGCAAAGTCAAGCTCATCAAAGAATTTGGTTGCAATAAAATGATATGCACGAATTGTCAAGCAATTATGTGCTACGTCTGTAAGAAAGACATCTCCGGCACGGGCAAAGAGCAAGGTTATGACCACTTCCATCGAGCGGGTGCCACCTGCGCCCTCCATGATCAGGCTGGGGTTGATCGACATAAAGAAGAAGCTGACGCTGCCGAAACGGCGGCCATTGAGAAAGTAAAGGCCGAATATGACGATATTGACGAGAAGGAACTACGGATCGAGACTAAAGAGAATGATAAGAGCTCAAAGGCAGCAAAGACAACAACTATAGGCCCTCCTCCTCCTCCCCAACTAGGAGGAATCCCAAATCCGCTTTATCATGGAGCGCCCCCCCTTCCCCCGTTTCTTCCTGGCATGCATCAATTTCCCGTAGTGCCACAATTCGATCCTAATGTACTCCATTTGAACATTCAACATCCTCTCCCGCAGGGACAAGGACAGGTACTAGGTCAATTGCAGCAGGACTTGAATCAAATGCAAGCACCAGTTGGACAACCAATGTATGGGCAGGGCGGTCCAGATCTCCAAGTAGATCGCGGGCTCCAACAGCGACAGGCTCTGCATGCATTTCTGCAACACCGACGTCGGAATCCGAGGTGATGTAGGCCAGCGGACAAACCTGACAACGCGTACATCCCCATTCATAATTGCAAAAGAGCCGAGAACTGTTTTCACCACCTCTGGTTGGTAGAGACGATTGTTGGGCTCAGCGGGCGAGTGCTACTAAGGACTGCGTTATACGGGGTACGTCTAGTCGGTGTGGCAGGCAGTCTTCCAAGCTTCCCTCGTCAACGGCATTAGGGGTAGCTTGCAAGTTCTTTCAAGGCCTCCATACAGGACGCGTCCTTTACTTTACTCGACCGATACCCCTGAATGACATAAACACAGCTCTGCAAAGGTGACTCCATTGGGCAGAAAACTTTAACATCTTATCCCTACAGCGCTTCGCAGATAGTCCGTTATGGGCTTGCAAGTTCGATTCATAGTGTCCGCCTCCAAAACGCAACTAGTACGACCCATCACCTCCACATGTTGCTCACCATACTACTTGTATTGACCCTCGACAAGATACCGCTTACAGGTTATGGACAATCTTGGGCCCCTTCCTCAACGGCGATTTATCCCGGATGCCCAAACTGATACAGATCGTTCTCCAAACCCCGATGTTGCCACTTCTTCAAGGCATCGTTGATGCTGATCTCGTCTGCACCGCCATGGCCGCGGAGTACAGTACAATCTCGCCTTCAGGATTGCAAAAAATGGCCTCGCCCGTCGAATTACACGCACCATCACCTCCCGCCAGCGCTATACGGATACCCCTCCGTCTACAACTTCAGTTCGGCCCCCTTATATATGCAGCCTAGTGCGCTATCTGGGGAACTGTCCATGATAGAAGATAACATGCGCCATCCTCATCCGCAAGGCCCTTTGAACACTCGGATCGCTCCCGGTTTCCCAGATATCACGACTTAACAGGGACGTAGGGGTGCGTCTTTCTACCGTAGTAATTGACCGCCTGCGGGTCCGCATTGACAAAAATACCCGTGTTGCGCTGCTGCTGTGCTTTGACTTCTGGCGGGGAGAAGTCGGGCATCAGTTCAGCGTATGTGAACATGCTGAGACCGTGGAACATGTATTCGGGAATCGCCATCATGTCCATGAGCGAGTAGTCACTGCAGGCTTTGGAGGTGAGACCCAGCGCACGTTCTCATGTGTGCTGTAGCTCTTGGGTTGGGCGGTTGAAGAAGAGTTGGGATTGCTAGAGGCCGATGATGGAGGTCTGTGACTTGTTTAATCCGCCGAGTCCGGAGCCTGACATTTCGCAAGAGCTGGTGAATAGAGAGAATGGAATAGGAGAGCGGATACTATCAATTGAGAACAGGGCAAGACAGCCCACTAAAGGCGCTCTCGGCAAATCTGAATACGTCATGCTTGGTGTGCTTTCAAGGCATAGATAATTTGAGTTATATTGCTATCTGCTTAACCGAATGCTTCACGTATCCAGGCATTGGTAATACCGCGTTGTGCTCGCCTAGGCGAGTGATGAACGCAGTATACTCGTAGACCGCATTCAGATATAGGCAAGCAATTAGCGCCACATAGACTCTATTCGAGCATACAAGCTGGGAACCTTGTTGTCTCAGGACTTGTGCTTCAAGGTATTCAGCCATGCAGCCGCAGAGCGAGGCTTTTTGTAACGCTGGGAGAGAGCCAATGTTCCGACTAATAAGCCGGCGCAGGCCATATTGGTCTTGGCATTGGCTGGTCCAGGCAGGTACCAAACGAAGCCAGCTGCTAGGGTGTAACATACCTTGTGCTTGTTTGCTTCAACTTCGTCTTTGACATAATGCAACATCGATCCTGCCTTGGCCGTCTGACCTTGGCACTTGGCAACTGGTCGACGCATTTCCGAAGGCTTCCGAATAAGGCATCCTGCCAAGATGCAGAATGGTTGGATACTTGGTGTTGGAGGTCGTTGAGTCAGGTGTCGCAATGGCTCGATGGCTGGTAGGGTTGACATGTGTATAGTCCAGTCCGGAAGCTTGTTGGGTGAAATCCTGACAATCTTGTCGCATCGTCTGACTGAGATAGGGCGGCTCTCTACCCAATGTGGATACATTGCATCCGTCGGAATCATCTCTTCACGTTCCTCGAATCCTTGAACTTCTCATGCCATTTCCTTTTCCCTGTTGTCCCTGCTCTGGCGTTTGGGTCCTTCGCGACACTTTCCAGCCCACCCTTCTCTTTTGTCGAACTGTCCGTCGCCCTGCCAGTTTCTACTCCTGTCCTTATCATCGCAACTCCATCGAGACTTGTCTCGAGCTCATAGCTCCCCGGGCCTAACACGTCAATTCCAACGCCTCTACCCCATTTCTCCGGTAAAAGATTCCTCCAAACGGTCATAAACTGCTCGACATCGACATATTTATCTCCACTAGCCATATGGTGTAGGACTAGCTTGCCAACCCAAGCCGTCGTAATTGTCTCATCCAACTGCCTATCCTCCTCTTGTTCTGTTGCTGTTTCTGTTGGCTTGCGGAGAACAGGCGACCACCAAATCGACCTTCTCACAACCTCAAGTAGCTCCCTATTATCATCTTCACAAAGATACCCTCCTCCCAAGAAAATATGAGCGCTCAATTCCGCTTCACGGCCCTCTTCGCCGACAAATATATCCATGATCTCTTTCCATGCCTGGTACAACGTCTCCTGATCTGGTACATAACCGTGGCCTCTGACCTCAAATGCAAACAATTTTCGCCAGGCATCCTCGATCTGTATTTCTGGAGCAGGTACCTGGTCGAAAATCCCCCTTTTGCTCACAGCTACACCATTGGCAGCCACCTTGTCAATATCAACTGTATTGGTGTTGCTCCATTTCCACACCGGAACCACGCTCTGTAATAGTCCCTGTACATCTAGCTGCACGGGTTTCAACTCAAGCACCGAGCTTACTTGTCCAATGGCCTTAAGCGCGCCAGTGGCCGATAGGGCAACTTCGTCTTCATGCGCAGCATCTGTTTCGCCTCTGGGTCGATCTGTTGGAGTATTTTGATCCAGGAGCATCGCAGGTTGTGTAACATAAAGCGAATTCGACGTCGATACTTGCCGGACTTGGTAGGTCTGTGTAGGCGAGCAGAGGTGTACGTAGCCAGACTCTGCACCTTTGGTGCGAGGCGTTGTCGTCGAAGACACGGTAGTTGGCGGGTTGGAGGACTTCAGGTAGAGTCTAGTACTTTTTGTCAGTTGGACTCTGTTGCCAATGAGGTCAAGTTGGAATGACGTGAATGACGTACGTAGGGGGATTGTCCGAGCAGAGAAGCTCCAGTAGTTCGGGAGGCAGTTCGAGGAGTCGGAAGGATTGTTGTGGGTGTGTGTGCGTGAAGGGGATGGCAGGAAAGGTAGAAGTTTGTGTAGACATCTTCGTACGTCGCTTGAACTATAGAAGAGTGTTTCAGATAGCCTGATCATGATTCCTCTGCATTAAGGTAGGTTCATCTACAACGCGTCCTTTGCGCGCAAGTTGATTTCAACAAACGGAAATAACAGCACCAGCTGCGCATAACTCCGGATTCAACTTTTGGTGCAGACAAATTACCTATTCCGAGAGGTTCAGTACAAGAGCCTCGTGTTTTCTACATGATGGATGGAGAGAGAGATTAGTAGTATCAGATGCTTCCTATCGTTCTGGGTAATTTTGCTCGCCAATCAAGACGGAGGTCGTCTTTCCTTGGAGAATGGCTTGCCCCAACGTTGAAATTTTAGAGATAGCAATAGCAACGCCATCACCATGGTACCATGATACGAATGCCGAAACCTTACGACAGAATGTTCAGCAGTTGAAAATGGTGGGCTGATATTGAACAGGTTGTAGATCAGTCTTCAAAATTCTTCTTTGACACTTTCTTCTGTATCTCTATTCATCTCCATTTCACCAGTCTGACCTGCAAAAGATATTGGTCTCATTTTTCTCAAGAGTCTTCTCTCATCCCTTATCTTCATGTAAGATCACAAAATGGGTGCTATCCCAGACCGTGAGCTCGATATCGTGGACGGCGATGACGTTAGACTCTCCCACAACCCGATCTGTGGAGATGATTTCTCGATTTCAAGAAGGTCCGATCTTTTCGGAAAGACTGGTCTCATTCTGAAGTCCTTAGTCCTCATGGCTCTCTCGTCCTTAGACGCTCCACATCCTCACGACCTCCACATCCTCACGACCTCCACATCCTCACGACCTTAGTCCTTGCCGATAAGCTTCGCCGTTCTCGCCATACTGTTGCTCGCTTCCCTTGGCTTTTCGTGTAAAGTTCGAATTAGAGGTGAGGAGTGCTAGCTCCACTCCCTACTCCGCAGCCTTAAACCAGACCCAAAAGGCTGACCACACCGGGCACGGAGAGCTCACCAAGCGGGGCGACGTGATCGAAATCAATCGCCGTGATGCCGGGTCGTGACCAAGTTCAGGAAGACATTCGTAGAGTCTCTTTCTCTGTCAATGCCTGCCTCGACGATTGCAACATCGACCTTTCTGAAATGAAGAAATAGATTGCCGACAGCGCTAGAGATCTTGGGTGCGTTGGAACATATGTTTCCATGTACATCTAGTATTGCGCTTGAGCTTCTTTGATGTTCTCTTCCAGCGTGATTTGCACATTTGACGAGCTTGTCAGATTTCTACAACCATAAATCCTGATAAACCATTTTAATCATCGCGGTTTCTGCCCCCCAAGCATCAATAACCTCCTCAACCCTTTCCAGCCAATCGTCCTCCCATTTGAATGCAAAGAAGGCCGCTGCGTATTCCCAATAACTGGGATACCAGCCGGCTACCTCCCAGTCCACAATCGACACGACATAAGTCTCTTTCGTTGAAATATTCTTATCTCCCGAGGGAATTTCCCGCACGATGATGTTCTTCCGCTGTAAGTCTGAGTGGCTGAAAGTAGGTAGATGATCGTTTCCGAAAGCCTGTGAGAGTTGTCTCTCAATGAAGTCAGCCATGTAAGAATGCCTATTATTGTTCGCCGAATTGATCCGAGACTTCTCTGCAAGCCCTAAAAGAAGGTCTCTTTCACTCTTGAATGGTCCAGACACCGATTTTTCGTTACCAGCTATCCAAAATAGATGATACGGCAAACATCCTCCATTAGTGTTTCCATAAAATCTCGGAGAGGGCAACGATCTTATCTGTTCAAAGACGCTTCTCAGTTTCTTCATAATTATCGTCTTGTTGGATTCGGTGAGATTTGACCATAGCGATTCAAGTGTATCGCCGGGAATGAATTCCATAATAATGTACATCACTCCATCCAATTCCTGCCACATTGCATAGAGCCGTGGTGCCGGTATCCGAAGGTTCTGCTCAATAAATAGTAGATTGTCGCCTTCTATTTGACTTGTACGCGAGCCATATTTGACCAGGAAATGCTGGCCAACAACCACGACTTTCTGTGTGGCCCATGTCTCTGTGCCTTTCAGTATTGTTGCGGAATCGTGGATCTCTTGCTTGGTAGGAAGAGGGGCAGGCAATTCAGAAGAATTCCTGAAGAAGGGTAAGGATGTCGCCATGGTATTAGTAGTAACTAGACCGAGCTGTTAATACTGAGTTCTATTAGACAAGAGCTGTTCAGAGGATACGTGCCTTTTGGATGTTCGGTCACAAATGCTTGAGTTAGAAAAAGAACTGCGAGGCCTCAGTTGTCTTGATAATCACCAGGTTCAAGGTTGAACCCACAGTCGCGAGTGCATCGGTATCAGTCAAAGCCTATTCGTTGCTTTGTTGGTTGGTTGTGTCAGACCGCTTGGGGTTTCCGATGCTCATTCGCTTCGTGCTTGTTTTACCAAACACCACCAGTCAAGATCAGTGATGACCATCAGAGCCTCTCATCCGCACTCTCTGCCAGCCCTACACCGGGAGCCCAGTGTCTCGGAAAGGCTGCAGGACCAAAAGGCCTTCTCCGCGAGAGGTGCAAAGTCCGAATGCGGTTCCGCAACAACGCTTGCTATTATTTGCCGATCTTCGGTCACCATCGTGTTATACTGGCACGGTAGTTCTGTTATGTCACTCATCCACGTTTCTTTTACCGTGCTTCAAAGCTTCTCAACCACTTGCACCTGTGGCCCATTAGTTGGGAATGCTATGCGGAAGAAGACTATGTACCTTACGTTTGTAGTCTGCAGGTGTCCAATAGCTTCTTGGTTGGGTAGCGGCAACATGAGGAAGCATGGTTAAGATGATTCCTTGGGCCTGTTCAGGACTGAAGATAAGTTGTCACTCGCATATCTAAGGAGTCATGGGAGACAGTGGCAAGCATTGGGAAGGCGGTGGAGAAGTTCAACAATTGAAACAGTGATAGGTCTGTTCTATCTCAAAGTGGTTGTTCATTTCGGCCTCCTAAACGGGTGAGCCTCTGTGTTGAAGACAAAGTCATCTAATGATACAACGTCTGGCTCGGAATACAGTAGGTAGAAATACTTCAGCGTTTCGGCCATCCAGAAGCTCTCCATCTTGTCGTTCTTTGGCGAATGCTTCCATGTCACATCGTCAATAGAGGCAAACGCGATGTCTGTCCTTGTCTCAGCAACGATAGCCTCGAAAATCTTCCATGCTTCTTCTCTCAGCCGCTCATCGCCCGTGATTCGGTACAGCACAAAGATTGACTCGATTGCCTCCGGCCTTAGTTTGTAACTTTTATCACCCATGGCAGTGACGCCCTTCGGCAGCCGGAGTCTCTGCACCTTGTTTCGCAACCGTTCTTCAAACGGAAGTTCTTTATCGCGAGGCTGCTCGTCAAAGGAATTTCGCGACATCAAGGCCATGCCCCATGCATCTTCGCTCCAGGCGCAGTGTTCGCCGCTTGAGCGATTAGGTGCTGGACACGGCACGACGTGGAAGAGCTCAGGCATGATCCCAGTTGGCATGAGGTTGTATGCCCAAATGCAGCCATCGACGAGTTTGCGCGCGATGTCGAGGTCTTTGGGCTCGTCGAAGATCTTTGCGCCAATGGCGACCATGCCCCCGGTGAAGCAGCCAAGGTGCTGGACTTGAGGGTCGAGGGTGACGCTAAGCCCGGGTATTGCCTGGGCGTTGCCTGTGAAAAGAATATCGCTATTGTCGACTGTCATGGGACGAAAGAAGATGTGCTGCTTGATGGTGGTCAGGGCCGTTTGATAGAGTCGCTGATATTGGAATTCAAGACCTCCAAGGAGTAGATATTCCTTTTTTCGAGTCAGTGAAGCATACATGGAATGATGCAGTGTCTCACCTTTGCCAAATATTCGTACACTGAGTCTGACATCCCACCGAGCGTGAAGCCTGTGTCCTCTCTGAATTCCAACTCTCTTGCATTGACGTTCACAGGCCACATGCCAGGCAATCGAGTAATGTTCTGTTGCTTATCAAACCCGTTGGTGATACGTTGAATGGCATCGAAGAATTTAGGCTCGCCAGTGAGCTGAGACAGCCTTGTGAATTCGAGAGACAAGGATCCGAGCTCTGCAACAAGGGTGTTCCCAGAAGCCACCTCGACGCCCGTCTTTTCCCAACGGGTGATTGGCATTCGGTTAGGTGTATCAAACGCATCATAGAGCATCTATCATCGTGAGTATCGCGACCTCGACATAACAAAGGAGCAACAATCACCTCGCCAACCTCTTTCGCCTTCTCCAAAAGGACTGGATATTTTCCATTGCTCACGTCATATGCCCCGAGAAAGCCGCCAAGGTATCGTATCGTTGTTTCAAAGACGTTCAACGGCAGATGCTCAGTCGTACTGAAATCGATAGCCGCGGCAGCAAACACAGCTTCTTCGAATTCTGCCTGCATGCCCATGATCCACAATGTGTCCAGGCTATCTACCATAGACGCTCCCCATCCCCCAATTGTAGTCCTGTAACCGCCGGATATTGGAGCAACCTCGTCAAAAAGCCATGCATGCTCCTCGTAGCCCTTCCATGAGTGTTCCAACGCCTCCCTGACAGCCGCCAATCTCTTCTCTCTAACTGTGCGTGCAGTAGCATTTTCAGGCTTGAATTTGTGCTGGATCTTCGGGATAGCAATTGCAGAGCCGGTAGGTAACGGAATGAAGGAGGACACTGGGTAGTGGAAGTAGGGCCCTTTGTGGAAAGCGCCATTCGTGGATTCATACGAAGTGCTAAGGGGGATTGGCTCTGGCCTGCGGCCCGGTTCAGGTGCTGGTGAAGGTCGTTTCGAGTTGTACAGGAGAGGTCGCTTGGGTGCACCTCGAGTAGTCAATGTGACATTGTAGATGGAAAGCAAGAGCACGAGGCCTAGTAGGATATTGAGCAGCTTGCGCCTTGTAGCTCTCATGGCGGGCTGGAGCTGATGCTCCCAATGGCGCCGGTGCTGCCAATGTGAGATGTGATATTGACCACATCTCAACCTCAATAGCCGGTATAGGTACAGGCGTCGCTGCTTGGAGGATCAATTGCTCGGCTTACTCTTTATGGTGTTAGTTTCCTGCGTTCCCCTTAGTTTAGGAGGTTGCACGCCAAGAACTGTAAAATCTGATCGTAGTCACCCTGGTTAAGGCTGGGCTCCCAATTTCCACTCGGCTATGTCGCTGGGGAGGCATCCTCGTAGACCCTTTAGAACAAGATAAAGTCATTGAGAGGTTTGGCAGATAGGGTACTGAGTGGCTTGCGGCGTAGTTAGGTGGTGGCCCTGAATTATTTCGGAATTCACAATGGCGAATCCGCTCAAAATGTTGTGGGGCGTTCTTGGCACAACCCTCCCCCACACAGGCAAGGCTGGACGATATAGGTGCTTGACGCTATTCTAACAGAGCTATTGTGCCACCGATGTCTCCACAATCAAGCCAGGTCTCAATATTCCGACTTGCTAGTAAGATCTGGAGAATATGGAAGGTCTAGGTGTTGCAGCAAGCGTGATTGCTGTTGTGCAACTGACACAGCTTACACTCAAGCTCGCGCACAAGCACATGGGGGTGGGGCCATCGCGGTTTGACAATACTGAACTACAGTCAATATCTCGGGCGCTATACGCTTTCAATGGGATGCTTCAGACCCTACAGACCCATCTGCTGATCAATGAAGAGGACGAAGCAAGGCTTCAAACTTTGAATCATCTCACTGAACCACTTGCCCGATGCAAGGAAGCGTTAGAGCTTCTCTCAGGCCGATTGGAGAACCCAACGTTTATCGGAAAACATATTATTGGGGAACGCTCCGATAGAAAGCTGAAAAAAGCCTTGTCGGTTATTGATGATGCAAGAAAGTTGATTGAACTAGCTCTCCTATCCGATCAGCAGTAAGTCTTGCTATATCCACTCTTTGCATCCTCAATGGAGGATCAGATCTTCCCAACTCATGCTGATTTCCGTTAAAGCATTATAATCCAAGCTGTGGAGCAATATCTGCGTGCAGTGGCCGAAGACGTTCGCGACGTTCACACAACCTTGAGCGAGAATGGAAAACGGCTTGCAGAGATTCAAGACAGCTCTCGGGAGTGGCATCAACAGTTTCGAGAATTCAAACTCTCGCACGAGCAAAACAAGATTATTCAGTGGCTTCAATATACCGATCCGTCTACAAACCATAACGCAGCATGCGAGAGGCGTGAGCCATTGACTGGGAACTGGCTGCTGCAATCGGACGATTTTACTAAGTGGAAGCGGGAACCGAAGCAGCTTCTATGGCTCCATGGAATTCCTGGCTGCGGCAAAACCATACTTTCTTCTACAGTCGTGGAGCACGTCAAGGCCATCTGCAAGAAAGATTCACAATGCCAATACCTCTTCTATTATTTCGATTTCAGCGACTCCAAGAAGCAGGAAGTGGCCGGCTTACTTCGTTCGCTTCTTGCCCAGCTGGCTTCTCGAGACCTGAAGACGCTAAAAGAGATTGAAAGACTCTATAACCAGAACGGCTGTGGAAAGCAGCAGCCGGATAAGAAGAGCCTTCTTTCAATATTGCTATCAGTATTACGGAGCCCTCTCAGAACTTACCTTATTATCGATGCCTTGGACGAGTGTTCTCAGCGGGGAGAAATGCTGAGGGTGCTCTCCGACATCTACCAACAGTGTTCGGAAGAGGTCAACATTCTAGCAACCAGCCGGAAGGAGCGCGACATTGAATTAGTGCTTGATCGTCTTGCAAGCCGCAGCATTGGCATCCAGCAAGCAGTAGTTGACGCCGACATCAGAATTCACCTCAAAACCTGTCTTGTTGAAGATGCGAAGTTGAAAAGATGGCCGTCAGCGGTCAAGGAAGAGATGGAAGATGCTCTAGTAAGAGGAGCACATGGAATGTGAGTAGGATGCCCAAATCATGTGCCGGCCGAAAAAGCAATTCTAATCACGATAGGTTTCGATGGGTTGTGTGTCAATTGGAAGTCCTTCGCAATTGTCTAAAACTCCCTGCGCTGCGACAAAAGCTGAAAGAACTACCCGAAACTCTTGACGAGACCTATAATCGAATTTTACTGGGTATTCCCGAGAACTGTCATCACGAGGCGCATGCGATATTACAGTGGCTAACATATTCAAGACGTCCGATGAATATGGCAGAAGTGGCCGAAGCCGTTGCCGTGGATCGAAATAACCAAATTTTTGACATAGAAAACAGAATGTTCGATATCTTCAGCGTCCTCGATATTTGCTCTAGCTTAGTGACCCTATCCGAAAGAAAGACCACGCTTGAAAAAGGCCATGCTGAAGAGACGAGAAAACTACAGCTAGCGCACTATTCAGTCAAGGAATATATAATCTCTAGCCGGATTCAGACAAGCCGTGCAAAAAAATTTGCTATCAAAGAGACTGAGGCACACGAATATATGGGAGAAGCATGTCTCATATACCTGCTCCATTTCAATAGGTTCGATTCCATATACGCGGACGCTTGGGTAGACTATCCATTTCTTCAGTACGCAGCTGAATCTTGGTATGGCCACCATCAAGCCATTTTAGATATTTCATCCAAAATCCTGGATTTAAGTACGGCGTTGTTTGATGTTAAGCGAGGTTCCCAGTTCATAAATTGGCTCAGGTTGCATAACCCAGAGCATCCGTGGGATGAAATAGATCTGAAAAGAAGGATTGCAACAGTTGCTGCGCCACTTTACTATGCATCCTTACTCGGTATTCTCGAGGTCGTGGAGAGGCTGCTCGCCGCCGGCGCCGACGTCAACGCTACCGCTGCTGATTATGGTCAGACGGCGCTGCATGCGGCTTCCAGGGGCGGCCATCTCGAGGTCGTGGAGAGGCTGCTCGCCGCCGGCGCCGACGTTAATACTGCTGCTGCTGCTGATTATGGTAGTCAGACGCCACTGCAGGCGGCTTCCGGGGGCGGCCATCTCGAGGTCGTGGAGAGGCTGCTCGTCGCCGGCGCCGACGTCAACGCTGCTGCTACTAACTATGGTCGGACGGCGCTACAGGCAGCTTCCGGGGGCGGCCATTTTCAGGTCGTGGAGAGGCTGCTCGCCGCCGGCGCCAACGTCAACGCTGCGGCTGCTGCTAATGGTCGGACGGCGCTGCAGGCGGCTTCCGGGGGCGGCCACTTTCAGGTCGTGGAGAGGCTGCTCGCCGCCGGTGCCGACATCAACGCTGCAGGTGGTGGTTATTATGATGGTCGGACGGCGCTGCAGGCAGCTTCCGGGGGCGGCCACCTCCAGGTCGTGAAGAGACTCC
>Ga0335072_10000231_pt1 | contig 121249 bp, 91 predicted proteins | sample Lox_Sample_21_FD_206725 | JGI IMG/M metagenome (GOLD analysis project Ga0335072, IMG submission 206725) | Soil microbial communities from Loxahatchee National Wildlife Refuge, Florida, United States - Lox_Sample_2.1 | ecosystem: Environmental > Terrestrial > Soil > Wetlands | place: USA...
AAATGACGGAGATATGGGTCTCTGAAGTAGGTGAGTTTTATTGATTTTTGGTGGGGTTGCGCGCTGCAGTAGCATGCGCGCTGCCGTGAAAACCCGTACAATTGCTCGTTTCACGCCAACGGCACCGTCGCAATCATGTTCGGCATCACCCAAAACCCCGTCAAGCTTCTTAAAGCTTGGATATTCCTTTGAAGCTGGGTTTGTGAAGGCCATGTGCAGCGTTTATGACACCATCGTGATCTTTCAGTCGCGAGTATCCGCTTCCACCATGCCATAACAGGTCAAAGTCAAGGTGTTTAGCTTAAGCGTCGGTACAATTTGATGCCGATTGCAAGTCCCACCATGAACTTCCTCTGTTTGTACCGCACATTCGAGTAATTTGCTTCTTGTTGGCTTCCAATAAGTCTCCTTCAAAGTTGTGGTGCCGTTCCTTAACCCCGTTGCGCCCAATCGCCGTTGCAATCTCCGTTTGCAATGAAGAATGGCGTCCTAGTCTCCGCATATTCTCGATTTGCGTTGCTAAACATTGTGTATCTGGAGAAAGACTTTCATGTGCAAGGCCATGTCCTAAACTTCATTAATTTGATTGCGATAATGTCACTGATGAACTTGTGGTGTCTATAACTCAGTCCACTCCCCACGACAAATGTCACCGGCTCTCCAACTATTCAGAAACTCTTGAATACGCGTAGTCATGCTCTCAGTCTCGTATCCAAAATGCTGATAGATGTACTTTCCCGGCAAACTATGTCCAAATCCTTTCATAACAACTCCAGCGTCAGCCCATTGTTGCCATTCTGTACCGATGTACGGCTCGATGACAACTGCCGGAATTCCTTCATGTCTTTGCAAGATGCTTCTTTGATACTCGCGAGACTGCTTGCGGAACAACGTGTGTGAAGGGAAGCTCACTATTCTCGTCTTTAGCTTCGCTTTGTCTTCCAGATTCTTAGTTACGTTGACAGCGAAGTTGAACTCTGCACCAACACCGATAAGCGTAATGTCGGCTTTTCCATTTTCGACCTCTTTTACAACATATGCTCCCTTCGAAACATCATCTCGCCTCGTCAGACCAGTTTGCGGAATTGCATGTCGACTGACGCTGATCATAGTGGGACCATCTCTGTACTTTAACGCTGTCTCCCAAGCGCCGGCAACCTCTTCGCTATCCGCAGGTCTTATGTAGTGTATGTGCGGCATCGCTCGATAGAGAGCCGCAAGCTCTACTGGTTGATGTGTTGGTCCGTCTTCACCGGCACCAATACTGTCATGAGTGGCGACATGAATAACGTGCAATCTCTGCAGTGCACCCATTCGAACTCCGGGAGCGGCATAAAGATAGAACATGAAGAAGCTGCTGGTGATAGGCAAGATTGTACCAGGCGAATATGCTGCGAGACCATTTGCAATTCCTGCCATGACATGTTCGCGAATTCCATAGTGGATATATCGACCAGCATAGCTTCCAACCTTACCTGAGACCGGTTTCAGAGATGGCGGGTTGAATATTTCATAGCCTTTATATGTGAGATTGACTGACGGAGTCAGATCTGCAGTGCCAACCATTAGCGAATTGACTTTGGCAAATATTTCAGCCATAGCGAGATTGTTCGATTTCCTAGTCGGAGTTGCATCGTTTGGGAAGGATTTTGGTATCATCGATGTCCAGTTTGGTGGAAGTTCTCCTTTCATGCGCCTATCGAACTCTTCTGCCAATTCCGGATGCTCATTGCGATAGGATGAGACCATATCCTTCCACTGACTCACCCAGCGTTCACCTCGGTCAGGTAACGGTTCATAGAAATGTCTTACTTCGTCCGGAATGACGAATTTCTTGGACGGATCCCAGCCATACGCCCTCTTCATCTGTACCACGTTATCTGAACCAAATGGAACACCATGTGCAACTGCTTGACCGGCCACTGCGCTGCCGACGCCTATGATGGTTCGCACATTGATGAAAAGGGGTTTGTGGCGATTTGGATCTCGTCCCAGCTCCAAAGCAGCAGCAATGGCCTCAACATCGTTCACACCGTCTTCAACATCCACAACATCCCATCCACAGGCACGCATTTTGGCATTTACGTCCTCTGTATTAGTCAAGTCGACAGATCCGTCACAAGTAATCTGATTATTGTCGTAGATGACCGTCAAGTTGTTCAACTTCCAGTGTCCTGCCAGCGAGAAAGCTTCACATCCAACACCTTCTTGTAAGCAGGCATCTCCTACCATGCACCATGTGTGGTTGTTGACTACTTCGTATCCTGGGCGATTGTATGTCGCTACAAGATTCTTGGTAGCGACGGCGAGACCAACCGCGTTCGCTATTCCTTGGCCTAATGGACCAGTTGTAAGTTCTATTCCATCATGTTCAATCTCCGGATGGCCAGGACACAAACTATCCGCTCTTTCGGAATGATATGACTTCAATTGCTCCCAGGTCATAGACTTGTAACCCGTGAGGTGCAAATTGATGTACTGAAACAAACACGCATGTCCTAACCACTGTTAGCAAATGAAGAATCTAATGAAGCACAAGCAGACCATTTGAAAGTACAAACCGGTCTCGGTTGAACCAATCCGGTTGATGTGGTGCATATCTCATCACATATTTCCAAAGAGCGACTCCAATAGCTGCCATTCCAATTGCTCCTCCCGGGTGACCCATGTTGAATTGTTGGCATAAATCCGCCACCAAAAGCCGGAAAGTCTGAAGTACGAGCTGTATTTCATCTTTGTTTGACTTGGTTGGAGCGGTAGGTTTTGATTCTTGCTGTAGAAGGCCATCTACTACCGCTTTACCATATCCAGTCGACGGCATAGCGCCTTTGGTATCTTCATGATGAGGACTCATAGTGTAAGGTGAATTATTGAAATAAAATGATAAGAAACCAAAGACGAAGTCCGTGAAAGTACTCTATGCCTTAAGTAAACTCTTTACTTGCAGCGAAAAGTCTAATTGTTCACTTACACCTTCTTATGACATATTGCTCGGATCGCGTTCTCGGATTACCATTTGCAGAAAGCCGACAGTCTAGCATCTCAACTGTGCATCAACTCATGCTCGGGAGCCAGTCGAGGCGTATATTTCGCCCTTTTACTCGTGGACATAAATTCCGGAGAAATGGAGTGCGGGACTACGAAAATGATCTTCGATTGTCTACTGATCTGCGTCATTGACATATTCTATCTAAATCGAGACCCTTCGGAAGGCAAAGGAGAATATCCGATGGCTGTGGACATTCTACTAACATTTACATCCATTAAACCTTCCTTGTCAATGCACTGAAGCAGTACAGGAGTTAGGCAGTAAGGATTTTGAGATCGATCAATCTGCATATTATTTAGTCTCTTCTACCAGACGTATAAGATAATCGTAGTGATCATTCACTTCGACTTTTGATTCTCTGGTATATCTGTCAATCCGTCTCCATGTCATCAGATACCGTTGCTTTCATGTAGGCTTTCTTCCGTGTTACATTCTTAGGTGCTATCTTCCGTTCCCATATCATGATGTAGCTCTCGGCGGTGAATAAGGTTTCCTGTTGGATCTCACGAACATACAAATCTTCCACTTCGAACCAAACACCGCGAGCCTTATCTTTCAACTGTACTTTCCAAACTTTCTTCTGACTCTCACCACTCACGCTATCATCACGAACTTTAACTGCTTCGTGAACGACGTTTGCGACGAGATCGTACATGATGGGTTCGGAAGGATTATGCTTGTTTGGATCGGGAATGGCGTAAGGATTCATGTCGATGGCGTTGGACTCATTCCAAGTGAGGAGAGTCGGATTGTACTCTTCTGTGAATTTTCCTTTCGCAAATCGTTTGACAGTGAAGATGATGAATGGTGGGAGTGGATGTATAAGGCGATAGCGGATGCGCATTTTAGCTTTCTCTTGTGCGTGAAGTCCATCGTATTTCTCAAGAACTTCCTCAATGTCAACGCTTGGAATTGCGTCATCATCTGGATCATCAACAAAGAGAGGCTTAGGAGGTAGATCGAGAGGTAGAACCAAAAACTTCTGATTCTTGGACTCGGAGGGAGCATCTTCGAAGATAAGACGATCACCGGCGTTGGCACGCGCAGTGATAACTTGTGATTCGGAATGAAGATTCCCTTGGAAGATACGATGAATAATTGATGAGCCGTTGACGTTCGGCTTACCACCTAGTGCAGTGTGCATGTTGAGAAGCAACCACATGAGAAATTCAGCTGGATCGGCTTGTTCGGTAAGAACGAATCTCTTGTTGGACTGCTGCGAAACTGATTGTAGTAGCTCATGTGGAGAGACGTGACCTTTGAAGGCTCTCGGATTCCAGATCTTGCGTACGAGGACACTGAAGTCTTGAACTAGCCGTGAACGATTGGAGAGATCTTCAAGAAGGAAGAAGTTACGGATGGGTTTGACGTGAGCAAGAGCATGAACCACAACATTCAAATAGCTGTTTGCCTTAATGTTGTTCAGACCCACGAAGCCAGGGATATACTTCTTGTTCCAAACATCAAACGACTCTTTCTCTGTTGTATCGAGTTTTGCAATTTCTTGCTTTGTGTAGTGAGGATCAACTACGAACTTGATGTCGTCGAAGAGAGGATTAACAACTTCGTAGCCTTCTGGCAGGATATAGATCTTCTTCGTTTGCATATTGATAAATGGATGGTGTGCGGTATTGACAGAGTGGAAGTAGGCTTGAGACTTATCACCACGGCCTTGGAAATACTTCCCGCAAACGAGACAGGCATAGATGTTGATATTTGAGAGAGTGACGGAGCAAAGCTTTTCGAAGTCGAAATCGAGACGTGTGCGATCGATTGTATCGAGATAGAGCTCTTCAAAACCCTCTTCAGGGGCTTTTCGGCGTTTTGGTACGGCAGGAATATCGTCTTCATCTTCGATCTCATAATCGCCTGTTATGGCTTGAGGTGTAGCGGAGGCTTCCTCCAACTCTTCATGTAGAGCCGAGTCTGCGCCTAATAAATCAACCTTGTCGCGCTCACCAGGTCTCAGTTTCATTGCATTGCCGTTCTGACTGGCCTCACCGTTGATATGCTTCGTCTTCAACTCAGCATCTTCATCTCTGTTCTGTTCAGAAGCTATCACGGAAGTAGTGGCAGAATTGACAGGAGCAATATCGGTTCGAGCACGCTTTTGAGCAGGTGAGTCATCTCTAGAAATCTCCTCGAGCGGTTCCTCTGCCAATCGCTTCATGGGGATCTCGATAGCCCTAGCTTGTTGTGAGTAGATTGCTTGCATGGTGTTGTTGTGTTACATACACTCTGAGCTCAAGACGAATCTGCCCAGGATGAGTGGTATCGAAGATATGTCGCAGCGCGTATAGTAGAGGTACGCAGTTCCGTGTCCGTTGGTTTATTGTGTATCAGTGGAGAGAAGCAGTCGTGTTGTTTTGTTCTTGAACTTGCAATGCTCTTCGAGCGTGAGGAAAACCGAAAGTCTTGGCGATGATCAGATTAGATGGTGGCATGTCAGGCAAAAAATATTGGAGCGCGTCGCGAATATCAAAAGTCCGCAACCTGCATATCACACTTCAACTTTCAAGCTGGCACTGTTATAGCTCTGTAAATCTTCTCAAGGGCCATAGAATAAGTAAGTTATATCATCTCCTCTCTTTCCTATTCATCTGCAGCTCAGGACCGTGCAGAATCACCGCAGGTGTGAAAGCCTTGAACAGTATGGTTCCACTTCGGTAATACCATGAAAAGATTTAGCAGGTCGAACTCTGAATCGATGGCTTTCCATCGTTCTATCTCAGAATACATCTTTTTGATAAGTTCTATTGTGGAGTTTTCAACGTGGATAAGCTCGGCCTGACAATCTCATGGTCTCTCGGGAAGCTGAGATATCATCTCGCTACTCATGAACATGATATTATGGCATTTCATATGACTGATGAGACCTGGATTCCCCACAAGGCGTTTTTACAAATTGGATAGCGAAGTTTTGCCTTTTGGGCTTTGGCTATTTACATACTGAACATTACTGACTTCGAACTGCATAGCTACCTTCCTCCTCCAACATGGCGCAAGCGCCAACCCAAATCTTTGCTCCTGATGCTACCGAAGAGCGTGGTGAAAATGCTCGTCTCTCTGCATTTGTCGGTGCCATCGCAGTAGGTGACTTAGTAAAGTCTACCTTAGGACCGAAAGGAATGGATAAGATCTTGCAATCCGCGTCAACAGGCGAAATCATGGTGACAAACGACGGTGCTACAATCTTGAAGAGTATAGCATTGGATAATGCCGCAGCGAAAGTGTTGGTAAACATTTCCAAGGTCCAAGATGATGAAGTTGGTGATGGGACAACGAGTGTTGCTGTACTGGCAGCAGAGTTATTACGAGAAGCAGAGCAACTGGTAAACCAAAAAATCCATCCACAGACTATTATCGAGGGTTACAGAATCGCAAGTCATGCCGCATTGAAAACATTAGCAGAATCTGCCATCGACAATTCAAAGAACCCCGAATTATTCAAGAAAGACTTGGAGGCCATCGCTCGTACAACACTCTCCTCAAAAGTATTAAGCCAGGATCGAACTCACTTCTCAAAACTTGCTACGGAAGCTGTTCTTAGGATGAAGGGATCAACAGACCTCACTCACATCCAAATCATCAAAAAGGCGGGTGGTAAGCTGAGCGACAGCTACTTGGACTCAGGTTTCATCCTCGACAAGAAGTTTGGCGTTAATCAACCCAAGCGCATCGAAAACGCAAGAATCCTCATTGCCAACACATCTATGGATACAGACAAGATCAAAATCTTCGGTGCACGCGTCAAAGTTGACAGCACCGGGAAGCTAGCTGAGTTAGAACGTGCCGAAAGGGAAAAGATGAAAAGCAAGGTGGACCACATCAAGGCGCACGGTATCAACTGTTTTGTGAACCGACAGCTTATCTACAACTGGCCGGAACAGCTCTTTGCCGACGCTGGTATCGCATCCATCGAGCATGCCGACTTCGACGGCGTCGAACGGCTTGCACTTGTCACAGGCGGTGAAATCACGAGTACATTCGACCATCCGGAGACAGTCAAGTTAGGTCACTGCGACCTCATAGAGGAAATCATCATCGGTGAAGATACACTGATCCGATTCTCGGGTGTGGCGGCTGGCAACGCATGTACGATCGTGCTGCGCGGCGCCACCGAGCAGCTACTAGACGAAGCCGAGCGGTCACTGCATGATGCACTCGCTGTACTTTCGCAGACGGTCAAGGAACCCAGGACTACGCTTGGTGGTGGCTGCGCAGAGATGCTCATGGCCAAAGCTGTGGACCAGGCCAGTCAAAATGTCGCTGGCAAGAAGGCTTTTGCTGTCGAGTCCTTTGCCAAGGCATTGAGACAACTTCCAACTATCCTTGCCGACAATGCTGGCTTTGATAGCTCCGATCTTGTTGCGCGGTTGAGGAAGGCAATCTATGCTGGCATGACAAGCTCTGGTCTTGATCTTTTGAAGCCCGGTGGTGGAATCGCCGATATGCGAGAGTTGGGAGTGATGGAAAGCTACAAGTTGAAGCGTGCCGTTGTGAACTCTGCGACCGAGGCTGCAGAGCTACTATTGCGAGTGGACAACATCATCCGGAGTGCGCCACGAAAGAGAGAACGAATGTAAACAGCAATCGTCAATATCATTGCAAGGTGCATCTTGACCCTATGGTATGTGTTCTTGGAATCAATTTAGACCACGCATGAGCGATAGGATTCATAGAAATGAAAACTCATGTAGAGTCTGCACTTGTCTGACATGATGGTTATAATTCGGATTTTGATTCTACGCCTCCTATATACATGAAGCATGGCAAATCCCAGACAATTAAAATACTCTTATCAGGTACATTGTCTCTCAAAGCTCATCTTTCGTTGCCACTGACTTTATTCATTTTCGAGTTCAAGCGAAAGCCATGTTCTTCTTAATCTCGGCAATCGCAAGCGCCGGATTCAGACCTTTGGGACATGTCCTCGAGCAATTCAAAATAGTATGGCATCGATAGACGCTCATGCTGTTATTCAAAACATCCTGTCTCTGCGCCTTTTTCTCGTCTCGTGAATCTGCAATCCATCGATATGACTGGAGGAGAATTGCGGGACCAAGGTATTCTTCACTATTCCACCAGTACGAAGGACAAGAGGTGCTGCAGCAAGCGCATAGAATACACTCGTAGAGGCCATCGAGTTTACGACGATCGGCTTGAGATTGACGGTACTCACGACCCTACATCACTGAGTGTCAATTTTGCTTCATCAGTTTCAACACGTGACTAAGCAACTTACATCAGGTGGAGGCGTATCCCGTTGAAGGTAGGGTTTGATGGATCGATATTGCTTGTAGAAGAGAGTAAGATCCGGGACGAGGTCTTTGACGACGAAGGTATGCGGTAATGGGTAAATTCTACTCTCTTTGCCTGTGTCGGTTGGAATTCGACATAAGCATGCCAGAGTGTTGACACCATCAATGTTCATTGCACAGGATCCGCAGATGCCTTCTCTGCATGACCGTCTAAATGTCAATGTGGGATCAATCTCGTTCTTGATGCGGATCAGAGCGTCCAGCATCATTGGACCTGTTTTGTTTAGGTCGAGAGTGTAGGTTTGCATCTTCGGCTTTGAGGTCGGCTCGTCAGGGTTCCATCTGTAGATATGGAAAGTCTTGACTCTGGCATCTTTGGACGGTGTAGGTTCTTTGGTGGTTGGAATTTGTGATGCAGACACAGCTCCAGACTTTGCCTCAGTGGCGTAGCTGCGAGCTAAGATAGAAGGTGGAGCTGGAGAGCGGTAAGTTTTGATGCGATTCTGTTGTTGTTGAAGCTCAATGTCCTTACCTCTGAGCGATCGAGCCAAACGAGCTGTGGTTCGAAGCGCTGCCATTGCGTGTGAGGGCGTTGCAGCGGCGACAATTGACGGTTGATTGACTCGTGGTGTTTTGTCGGGTGGTAATGTCTGGATATCGGAAGTAACAGGGCCGGAACATTACCGGAAGCCGAACCATCCAATCACAGAGCCGTCGTATCTAATTCAAAGCTTTTCCAGCTTCAACACTCGTTAAATCACTGAAATACTCTTTCGAGCCGAAATTTTGGAAACTTGAAGATAATAAATTCTTGAGATCAATATGCTAAAACTGTCGCTAGCTATACAATCACAAATGAGCTACTTACTGCAGCTCATTGTTCGCTTATGGAAGTTCTCTTCCATCCTCGCTCTTTGATAGAATCTCAAAATCACATTGCATCTGTCGTTCCGTTATACCCAGTGCAAGTCTATTCCATAGAATCAAGTTCTTCACTGACAACTTTGCTCAACCATTTCAAATCTCTTCTTCCACGCGGTTGTTCCGAATCGCCTTTTGTATCTGAATAGCGACCATCTAGTCATGTGCTGCTCCCTGCTAGACTTGGCTGATGTCGCGGAACTTTCTCAATCCCGAATCTCTTCTTGTCTGACCACAAACCCAAATCTCCAATGCCGTGATAAGTTTCAGGTAGCCGTGCCGAGAGCTCATCTTCATGTTGGATGGGGGCTCCGTGAGATATGCGCAGATCGTTTGCCTCTTTGGCTTTACGGAAGCGACTTCGGGCCTTGTCTATGGTATCCCCTTCCTTGCGAGCAGTATTGTAGGTGTATGCTCCTGATAGTGCTAGAAATCAAGTCAGGACGAGCTTTGGCACAGCAGAAGTCTAAATCATACCTAGAAAGAGACCGAGCCAGGGAAGATATGTTCGTGGACCACGTGCTGTAATTTTCTGAGCTGCGCGAGCTGCAATTGTGGAAGACATTTCGAATCTTGTAGAGTTGTCGATAATAAGATGTATTTAGTTACTTTATGTTCTGAGGAAGATTGATAGAACAGAGATATGTATGAGAGTGGCGATATTTTGCGAATAATTGGCTTTATTTATGAGTAGTTATACAATGGAAAGACTACGACAGCATGGGCTTATTGCATCGAATATATCTTCCCCAGAATGCTTCCCCGGAGTACGCCGCCCATGCTAAATTTGAATGGAAAACATGACGTGACATAGAAACGACACGGAAAGAGAATGCTACAACATTGAACGACATATTTTCTTAGCAATACTACTGGTGTGAGGCGGTTGTAGAGAATAAACCGCGCATTTGGTGCGTGATGTTGGTACTAGTAAAAGGTGTTTGTGGTGTGAGTTTCGGAGTTTGCCAGAACGCGTGAGCATCTGGCCACTTACGTTTCCTTCGGGATCTGACCACGGCAAACTTCAAAGCCACAGTGCTAGAGCGACTAGAAACACGTGACAAGCAAGAATGGTTTGGATTAGAAATTTCATTTTCACATGATGAGAGCGGTGAGGAAGCACAAATGGCAGAAAAGTCTTGGCGCGGAGGTACCTGTTCGCGATTTTGACATTTCATCTTCTGGTAAACATCTTCATCCTCCTGCGAACTCATCCAACCCGAATGCCAGTCATGGATCTGGTACCTCCTCCTCCACCTCCTCCCCAGGAAGATGGCTTCTTACCACCTCCTCCACCTGTTGAAGACGGTTTTCTTCCTCCGCCTCCACCAGATGACTTCCCACCTCCTCCGCCACGCGAATATGACCTCCCACCGCCTCCTCCACCTGTCGATGATGACGATGAGGAAGACGAAGATTACTACAACAAGCTCAAAAAGATGAAAGCTACAACAACTACATTCAAACCGAAGCCAAAGGCTGAGATTCCAGACACTCTCGAACTTGTCCGGAATGGAACAAAATCGAGAAAGCTTCAATCAAGGGTAAGACCGCGTGTAATTCTTAGACTGAGACCATATATTCTAACTCATCTACAGGCGCGCTTTATTTCGGCTGCTGAGCGAGAAGCAAACAAGAAGAAGCGACAGGCGGATGAGGAGAAAGCCAGACAGGAACAGAAAGCCAAGCGATACTCGGAGACCCCAACACCTACGGTAGATACTTCTCCATCCCTTCAGGATACATCTTCTGACAGTGACCAGAACAACTGGGAGTCGTTGTCGCATGCACCGCAAGTCTCTGTAGGAAAACGAGGCATACCAACAGCACCAGCCGCAATGCGTAAAACACCAGCTCAAACCAATCGAAGTACACCACATACAAATGGAATTGATCGAACTACAGATGAGCGTAACGGTCCTAAATCCCTCAAACGTCCAGCACCCGAAGACGCCGATGCAGCTTTAATTAAAGAACGATACATGGGCTCTGACCTCAACCAATCCAAATTCTCAGCTCAAAAGAAACGTCGCCGTACCACAGAGAAGAAATTCACTTTTGAATGGAGCCTTGACGAAGACACAACTGCTGATAACAATCCAATCTACCAAAATCAAATTGAGGCCAATTTCTTTGGTAAAGGCAGACTGGCAGGCTTCGATGACAAGGTAGCTGAAGCAAAAGCAAGAGAATATGCAAAGGCAATCGAAGCTCGTGATCCGAAAACTGGTGCACAGCGTGCAGCTCAACTCCTTGAGATGGAACAACGTCGTAAGGAACACAGCTTACGATATAACATCGACAAACATTGGAGCAAGAAGAGTTTGACTGAAATGCGAGAACGCGACTGGCGTATCTTCAAGGAAGACTACAATATTCAAACCAAAGGTGGTTCACTTCCTCATCCGATGCGTGACTGGTCTGAATCTGGTCTCGCTCCCGAACTTCTTGACATCATTCAAAATGTGGTCCATTACGATCAGCCTACTCCGGTCCAACGAGCTTGCATACCTATAGCTCTTGCAGCACGCGATGTCATCGGTGTTGCAGTCACCGGATCCGGTAAGACTGCTGCTTTCATCCTGCCACTTATTATGTACATCCGGAAACTCCCTCCTATTACACGCTACAATGCTGCAGAAGGGCCGTACGCAATTGTTCTCGCACCTACACGTGAATTGGCTCAGCAGATCGAAGATGAGGCCAACAAGTTCTGTGAACCGCTTGGTCTGCGTTGTCTTTCCATCGTCGGTGGGCATGCAATTGAGGAACAAGCTTTCAAGCTCCGTGACGGTGCTTCAATCATCATTGCAACTCCTGGTCGATTGGTCGACTGTCTTGAGCGTCGAGTTCTAGTTCTCAGTCAGTGTTGTTATGTGGTCATGGATGAAGCAGATCGTATGGTCGACATGGGTTTTGAGGAGCCTGTCAACAAAATCCTGAGTGCTCTTCCATCTTCCAACATCAAGCCAGATGACGATTCAGCAGAGAACTCCAAAGCCATGAGTGTGTACTTCGGTGACAGGGACCGCTATCGGCAAACAATGATGTATACAGCTACTATGCCTGTAGCTGTGGAACGTATCGCACGAAGCTACCTGCGACGTCCTGCACAAGTCACGATTGGCAATGTCGGCGAAGCAGTCGAGACGGTCGAGCAGCGTGTGGAGATGGTTCAGGGTGAAGATGCTCGAAAGAAGCGTCTCGAAGCGATTCTTCATTCCAACGAATTCGGTGCGCCTATTATTGTCTTCGTCAATATCAAACGCAACTGCGATGCTATTGCCAAAGACATCAAGCGCATGGGCTACTCCGCAATTTCTCTACATGGCAGTAAGTCTCAGGAGCAACGTGAGGAAGCATTGGCAGCCCTGCGTAGCGGAGCAGTCGAGATTCTTGTTGCTACAGATCTCGCAGGTCGTGGTATCGATGTCCAGGATGTTTCACTTGTCGTCAACTTCAACATGGCCACGTCCATCGAGCAGTACACTCATCGTATCGGTCGTACTGGCCGTGCGGGCAAGACTGGTGTTGCCATTACATTCCTCGGCTCTGAGGACCAAGATCTCTATTATGATCTTAAACAAATGTTGTCTAAGAGCAAGATTAGCAAGTGTCCCGACTCACTCAGCAAGCATCCAGCTGCGCAACAGAGACCACAGAGAGGTGCCCAGAAGCAGAGAAACATTGAGCATTAGGGAGAAGAGGATACCTTCAAGACGTCAGTGCGTCGTAGTAGTATAGGATGCACAAATGATCATCGAACTGTGCTGTCTTTTAATGTACTATAACAGAATGGTGTCCGTAGATGCCTAGATAGCGGCATATATAAAAATACTATGAAAGTGCAATTGTCGTCTCTAGTGACACACCTAAGCTTAGTCAAACCGTACTACATTCCTTCATCCGTAGGAGATAGGACAATAGTACGGAGTAATTTAATAGTAATGCGAGGTAGTTCGAGTTATTAGAGCAAGAAAGAAAGACATACCACGAAGATTGTACATTCACATCCATGTTAGTCTACAAGAGCCTAGTACAATGCTTCTCAAACGCCAGATCGCCGGCTGCTCAGATGCTAATGACGAAGGACATTTTCAGAGTTTCTATTCCTCCATCTTCTCTCCTTCATCGGCCTTCTCCTCATCCTCATCCCCATCATCTTCGAGAGACTTCTTTGCTAGTCTCTCAGCCTCTTCTCTCAAAGCCTTGGGAACCTCCTCATGCCTGCCTTTTGTAGGTCCATCCACCGAACTCACCCACGTCATCTCGAGTTCGAAGTCTTTGTCTTTGCTATCCTCATGAGCGACGTAAATGATGCGAGCAGCTTCTTTGACACCTTGCTCCAGCGTCATAGTGTCTGAAGCAAGATCGAGCTTCTCAAGTTCCGACTTTGCAGCTTGGCGGCCTTTGCCGGTTGCTGCGCCGTAGTAACCCTGTTATTTCACGGTCAGAATCCGTGTCTATCATAACCAAAGAAAGCACGTAATCCAAACTTACCCAGTACAATCCACTCGGCTCAATCATGTAAAGGAATGGTCCGCCGTGCTTGCCACCAGCTTGTTTTCCGCCTGCACCAACCGCAGGACCAAATCCGACTTGGCCATCGACTTGCAGCTCCTTTTCCGAATCCCAGCCGCACACTATGGCAGTGATGCCAAATGGACGCACGCTGGAGTAAAGTGTGTAAGCCTGGACGTATGCTCCCATGCGGTTGGCCAGTGCGGATGTAGGGATGGGAGCTTTGTAGATTCGTCGCCATGCTGCAGCTTCGTCGCGAGCTCGAGACACAAAGTGTCGACCGTCAGGAAGGAGGCCGGCCGAGACCTAGTGAAATAAGAGTAAGTAAAGGTCGTCGTAACAACGCGGTCGCTCATCCACGCAAACGTACCACGCCGATATTTCGATCCACCGTGGCGATGCGCTTGTTTGCACCCGGTTTTAATAGCTTGCTGGAAACCAGCTTCTCGAGAGCGAGTACGACGCCATCTTTACATCGGATACCGATTGCTGTGCCTCCGTTCTCGACAGCCTTGACTGCGTATTCGACTTGGAAGTTGCGACCGTCGGGTGAGAAGACAGAGTTTGTCAGGTCGTAACCTGTGCCTATCGAAGTCTAGATTGCATAGAGTTAGCGAATGTATTTACATCTGCCATGACTGAGAAGCTGTAAGGCTCAAAGCCGTTTAGGAGCCACGTCAAAGACTTACCATCACGACGGAAATCTCATAAGACGTGGGCGATAGACAAGATAGATGCGATGTTTTTGCTGGCCAGATGAAGAAGGAAAGGTTGATATAGAGATTACTGTAGATTGAGAAGGTTGGAGGCGGAAGAGAAGCTTCAAGCTATGAACTTCATTTGCAGCTTCGAACGCGCAAAGACGTGAGTGCCTGCTGGCATTGCCTGACAGCCTCATTTTTGTTCAGCGCGAAGCTTCATCATCCGCGTCCGCCTACCAAGAACTTCCTTCTGCATCATTTCCTCTCAAACACTCGATTCATCACTATGGTAAGTCTCGCTGAAGCTTCCTGGAGCTTTGTATTTCTTTCTAGTTTGTACGGTTGCGCCATCGAAGTTGCAACTTGACACACAGTGCCACGGCTGTCCTTCGTCCACAGCTGCAGCTTTCATTCGATACTTCTATTTGCTTTCTCGCACAGTGCTAACCATCTCTGCAGTCGTCTCCTTTCTCTATCAACGGTGGCGCCTGTGTCGCCATGGTCGGCAAAGGCTGCGTTGCTATCGCTTGCGACCTGCGACTGGGCCTCCAAGCCTTGACCGTATCCAACAACAACCCCAAGATCTTCGACTACGGCCCACAAGTGTACCTTGGACTTACTGGTCTGGCAACCGACGTGAGCACGGTGTCAGAGCTGTTTCGCTACAAAGTCAACATGTACCGTCTGCGCGAGGAGCGTAACATCTCGCCACAGACGTTAGCCAACCTCGTCAGCTCCAGCTTGTATGAGCGCAGGTTCGGACCATACTTTGTCAGTCCTGTTGTCGCAGGCATAAATCAGACCACCGGAGAGCCTTTCATTTGTGGTTTTGACAGTATCGGCTGTATCGACTTCGCAAAAGATTTCATTGTTAGTGGAACCGCTAGCGATCAACTGTTCGGCATGTGCGAAGGCCTTTACGAGCCAGATTTGGTACGTGGATCATCTGTGTCGCTTACACGACAACTTTGTAATGTGGCTATGCTAACATTCATGCTTAATCAGTCACCCGATGAGCTGTTCGAGACAATATCACAAGCGTTGCTAAGTGCCGTCGATCGAGATGCTTTGTCAGGCTGGGGAGCACACGTCTATATCATCGAGAAAGATAAAGTCACCAAGAGACTGCTGAAAGGCAGACAAGATTAAAATATTGGTGAGAGGACGGCTTTGCATCAGCGTCTGGCGCTATAGGTGTCATGGACATGCTACTCTGTTCTCAGGTGGCACTGTAAAATAGAAGCAATATTATGGTGTGAATTAGATTCCAAGTGAATAACCATATCCAAAATGCTCCGCTCCGTACGTGAAAAGGTAGATACAACGTAATACTGGAAAATGTAACGAAAGTAGGGTATCTTGATGCGCACCAAACCTTTCCAAATGCTCCAAACTCATCATGCTAAAAAACGCCTCAAGGGTATGATCCACTTTCTCTAATGCTCCAAACCGGTAGCACTTCTTCTCTCTACTTCACATGATCATGTCCTCATCCAACCTATGCGCGTCTAACATACACGATCCCCAAATAGCATGGTTCTCGCGCATTGCTTGAAATGTCCCGTACTGATTTTCCATATCTTGCGTGTTCTTCTGCCACAAACCTGATTGTTGCTGAAAAACTGGATCGGTGGATTGATTGTACCTTGTAGATTCCTGCAGAGGAAGAGTTTGCTGCTGAGATTGCCGCTCGTAATCTCTCTTAGCCAGCTGCTCATAACCTGAAAGAATATACGGTTCCGCAATATGCGTCTTCTGCTCGGGAGCCGTCGATGGCCTATCCGGTTCCTTTCCTGCTCCCCAACTTGACTTCTCTTGAAAGTTTCGAAGCTCAGGACTACCTCCATTTCCTATCCGCCTCTCGTATCTCAATCTAGCCAACGTCTCTTCTTTCTGGAGATCTGTTTGTTGCCAAGCAGCATGTAGTTGATGAATGTCAATCGAACCTAGATTCGGTGGTGAAATACGCCAGAGCTCAAGTAACCGCAGCCTTTGATCGGCATCTGCATTGCGGAAAAGATGTACTTGAGATGGGAATAGTTGTTGAGGATCTATGCTGTTCTGCTGCAAAAGTTCTATGAGCTGCTCGTCACTCAGATTTTGTTGTTGTTCCTGCTGTACAGTGACTTGGGGTTCGGGAGGAGTGTTAAAGCGAACTGGAACGACATGACGATTAGGAGTGTAATGCTGAGAAGCATATACCACAGGAATAGAAACCGTCTGAGTCTGTTGCACTGACACAACTGGTATCGGCTCTTCCGGAGGAGGTGTAGGATTCGAAAAGGTCATCTGACGGGCAAATAGCCCAACCAACTCTTCTTGACCACCGTGATTGTCCATCGTATAAGACGAACAGTAAGTGCAAGCAACTATGACGTAACCGTCAGCGATACATTCCTGGTTGCTGAAGGGGATAAAAGTACATTCGAAAAAGAAGAACAAGGGTTACAGAGAGGCAAGATACGCAAAACAAAGCAGTTAAGCAATAAAAAAGTGCTGATGGTTATGGTCGAAACGGATGACTCGGGATTCGAGATTCTGTCAGCTGGAGTATCAACCTAGTCGTCAACGTTTGCTGTAAGTCTTCGGAAAATCAATCGAGAACATAGGCGGACCAGCAGAAAAACAAAAAAAACAGACAAAGCAGCCTCCGGTCTAAAATCCAGGCAAAGCGGTCCAACACCTGGTGTAGGTCCTTCGTGCCAGTCCTTGGAGAGAGAAGCCAGTCAAAGTTGGCAAGCCCCCAATATTATTGAGGGAATGTACAAAGCAAATGCTCTAGCGATGCCAAAGCTAGATAGTCAGCGACCTCTGTTTTGAAGAAAGGTGTGCGCTGATCGGGTTGTTGTAAGGAGGATGTTGGGAGGGCGGAGTTCCGACAGCGTGATATTAAAAAAAAGGTTGGCAGGAGCACAGAAAACCAAGGCGGCAGGACATGGACGGTCCGTTCGCTTTCATGAAACATAAGTCAAAGCCCCCGCTAATTCTCGGGACCGCTTCAAAGGCCAATCGTTCCAGCTGTCAAAGCAAAAGAACGCATCAGACTGCTTGACAACTAAGCAATCAGCGCGCTACTTCGGAACAAGTCGCTACGTGACAGCTTCGCTGGCGCCTTCAGATAGGTCGCATGATCATGCACCAAATGCCTCACAGAACAATTTTGATTCGCAAATGCGAGGCGCAAGACGAAATGGAAGTATCTGCTTGAAATTCCACTGGTGCCAAAATTTCCCTGGGTATTAAGCCGGTTCTCCTAATTATTGACATTTCGTATTTACAACTTCGGCTGCAGATTCGCGCAGGAGCACAGAGCACAGAGAGTAGTGGGTTAGGCATCAATTTGATAGCAGCCTTGTGGCCCCATTATCAAATTTCTGTCTTGCGAAGCTCCAGGAGCGGAACACAATCCGCATCTTCCTTCGTTTCTATCACATCCAATTCGCGTCATGGGCTCAGTCGTGCAATATCAGAAGCTTGCGCAGACCCTACCAAAGCCTCTGCTAAACTTTTTTCGTCGCTTTCCACCAGGATCAATACCACAGACACCACCTCCAACCGTTGAGCAAAGAATAGCTGCCGAAGAAGCAAGACGAGCAGAATCTGCATCAACCTCGAGCCAAGATGACCAATCCATTCCCTCTCCTTCAGAATCCTCGCCACAAGAACATCCCGTAACGTCAGCTCTACAAGCGCAATGGAGCAACGCAGCACCCGAATCAGACAAGCTCCTCGCGGGCCATCCTCTCGCCGATCCCAACTTTAGTCCCTTCCTCCCGTGGAAGAATCCCGTGACGGGACGATGGCGCGGCGCGCGCTACGGCCTGCGGCGGCAGGCCAACCTCTGCAAGATGGCGCGGCAGCACGGCGTCGAGGAGTTGCTGCCGTGGAGCAGCAAGCTGAGCTGGGTGCGCGAGCAGAAGAAGGTGGAGGGCGGACTGCGAGTCAAGGGCACGGGTGAGGGCCAGAGGGTCAAGGGCAAGTACTGGGAGCGTACTATGAAGGCCCGCTTGGAGGTTAGGAGAGAGGCTATGAGGAGGATGCCCGAGCTCATCAACGAGTGGAAGAGAAAAGGTCATGGACGAGGCTGGAGGAAGTGGCCGAAATGATGGCCTTCGAGTTCATGTATATATGGGTACGGAACCTTTGGACATGTTTGAATACCGGCACTGTTGCGTGGCATTGTAACTCTATGAACCGAAGCAGCATTCATAGGCGTTTCAAGCGTAGATTTAGCAATTACCTCTTTGCTCTATGTACACAAGTCGTAGCACCTCGTAAAGGAGGAATTCTAATCATTTCTACATCTCCTAGAAATCTGTACCGCATACAGTATGATACTGGCCTTGAGAAATGAAATTAAGAACGGCATATAACTGAGAGACCCGTATTTGGTAATAGCTGAACTTGGCAAGCCTTCGGTCAAGCAGAATGTGAAACTTATCGGGCGCTGTCTCAGCAGTTTTTACTCCAACCTCTCAACTTTCCGATATCAAGGCATTTTTCTCTATGAATAAGCACATGCGAAGATAATTCGCGGTTAGGGCTTTTCTCTGTTACCTCTTCGCGCATCCTGAAGATTGAAAAATGACCGTCGACATCTGCAATGCCACCTACCGTAATCTTGCTTCGACACGCTGAAGCTCTCCATAACGTTTCAAATAAGTCTTGCCTCGAACTGTGATTTGTGAGACGACGCTAACATCACGTACAAGATTACCATATCCCGGATCCTGAACTCTCTCGACTAGGCACACAGCAGTGTGCCTTGGTAAAAAAGCACTTCGAAGATGATCAGCCTCTCTTTGATAGGATTGAAGCGGTGATTGCCAGCCCGGCGACAAGGACTGTACAAACAGCTCTACTTGTATTCGGCGATTTACTGGATAAAAAAGGATTGAAACTGGAATTAGATCCAGGATGGCAAGGTACAGTGCCCAATTTGCATTTGCGAGTCTTTCTCATGATGTTTTTATATTTCTGTGCTTCTTTCACGTTATTATTGCTACTCAATCATCTATGTCTGTAACTTTCGATCTCCTTGATTTCGAAGTCTTCTTACCGAGATTTCACTACATGAATACAGTAGCATACGTGATCCTAACTCAGACTTTTGCTCGTAGAAACGTCAGCAATGCCGTGCGATACTCCTAGCCATCCATCAGTTCTGAGATCCTTTTTGCGATCCAACTTTCCCAACACATCAGCCGCCAAGGACCTCAACTATTCCAGTCTCGCAAGGCCGTACCCGCTGAAGAAAGGGCCGTACACTTTCTCACAACGGGCGGTGTTACAGCGAGGACAATCGTGCCTCGAGGCGCTGACAGAACGAAAAGAAAAAGTGGTGGTCGTAGTCAGTCATTATGGGTTTCTACGAACGGCTACGAGTAATTCACGATTCTGGAACGCAGAGTATCGGATCTTCGACATTGTGGATATGGGTGAGGAGAGCATCAATGGCAATGGCAGTGACGCATTCGACACTTGGGCTTTGGATGATAATGGTCTCTTGAAGGGAAGGTGGATCATGAAGGAGTGGGAAGAGACGGAACAGAAAGGCGGTGGAATGGGATGGAGTGAGAAGGGAAAGATGGGTGTCAACGAAGGCGATTTTCCTGAAGATGGAATTGATGGTAAGGAACTCTTAGGCTGAGAGACAGTAATTGAATCCTAGCGATGTTGAGAAGTAGATAGATTAATTGCTACATGTTATAAAGTTTGTTTCCGTGGGCTTCGATGACACTGCATGGTGTGGAGACGAGAACGGGCCATGGTAGGGGTAGTAGTTTTGTTGGAATTGACTCGGGAGGCTGCAGTAAAAGCGGTACAATTCGTGGACGGGTGAAACGTCGTGTTGGGTACGGTATCAAAGTCAAAATAGGGATTGCCAAATGGAAGGACGAGAAAGGGATTGTTTCACGAAGTCGGCTACGCCGCAGAGCTTTGCCTCATTTGGTTTGGCTGCGGTACATGCGCTACATGCCACATGCAAGGAAGAGGGAGAAAACAAAGGAGGCTGAAGTACTCTACGATACTCTACCAACGATTTAACCGCCGGGCTCTAAGCAGCACCTCTTTCTTGACGTGAAGGCTCTCTTCTTCGGCTCAGCTTCTTCATCGTCATTGTTACTGGCTTAAAGTCTGGTGCGGTCCCACGGTGCATCGTACAGTACGATAACTCGCCTACATCCCACGCACCAACCCGGACCCTATAAAGACGGCAACAGGGGCCACTGGTTGGAGAAAAGTCGACATCCAAACCCACAAATTAAGCAAGGCCCTTCTCGTCCTTCCGACTCCACGCAGTCAGCTCAGCTCAGCCTCTGAGCCCTTCTTTCGCGCCATCCATTCTTCTTTTCCATCTCATTCCATCCCAATCATCGCAGTAAACGCAATCATAATTCCCTCCTTCGTTCATTAATTCATTCATGGTCCAAGTCCGTCGGATGTCTGCCGACCGGTTGCGTGCTTTGTCGTTGCCGTCATCGTGGAGTCTTTGAAGGCACGACAAACCAACATGCCAAATGGACGCACAAACCCCTTGAGACTCTCTCTCCTTCTCCTCTTCGCCCTAGCGACCGCTCAGCAGCAGCAACCGCTCAATGATGGCCTCCGTCGTAGTTCTCCTCAGGAGAACTCGGCCCTTCGACCCCACACTCAACTAACTCACACCAACGACGAAGCTCTTGCTTCTGTCAGCATCGATCCAGACTACAAAAGAAGAAAAGATACCCTACCGCAAATCATCTCCTCAGGAAATGAGCGCGCCGTTGCGACATACGCTCCAGCAGACCTCAATGCTGTGCGAGCCCATTCTCCCCGATCCGCTGCCGGTCCTCATCGTGGACTGTCCACCCGTGCGCGATCGTTGCAGGATTGGGAAGTCACCGACTTCGTCCTACTGGCGACCATTGATGGTTCCATATATGCGCGGGACAGAAACACCGGCAAGGAACGATGGAAGTTCTTTTCGGAGCGTCAAATGGTAGAAACAGTCTACCACGACCGCATCACTCCACCCGAACCTGGTAATCGACCCGGAAAAGACTTTCTGTTCTACGTTGAACCAAACAATGGAGGAATCTTGTACATGTACATGCCCGGTCCCAAACCTGAACTTCAAAAACTTGGAATCTCTGTCAGGCAACTAGCAGACTTATCACCGTACGCCGACGATCAGGCCAACTTCGTTTATACTGCCGAAAAACACAATACATTGCTCACACTTAATGCTACCAGTGGAGCAGCTATCAAATTCTTCGGTCCCGCCGGTTCCGGAATCATTGACAGTCGAAGTTGTCGCCCACTGAACGGCCTAGAAATGGAAGACGATGAATGTGAACCAACTCCAACCATCAATCTTGGTCGTACGGACTATACTGTCAGCATTCAAGATCGAACCACCGGAGAAGATATTTGTACTATTAGATTCTTCGAATGGACGGCGAACAATCGTGATCGAGATCTCTATCAGCAGTACGAGGCAGCAATGGATGGCAAATACATTTACAGCCGCTTCGACGGGAGCATCAATGCACTCAAACATGACAGACGAGCCGGCAGTTGGGATACTAAACTTCTCTACAAACAGAAGCTTGACTCACCCGTTGTTCGAGTCTTCGATGTCGCTCGACCACAAAACACCGATGCTACTGGTATAGGTCTTGTTTTGCTTCCACAACCCGTACCACCTGCCATTGCTCCAGAGATTGACCAGCAGGTTTTTGTCAATTGTACGGAATCCGGCACTTGGTACGCTCTGTCTGAATTGAACTATCCTTCAGTCACAGATGGAGCTTTTAAGGCAAAGGTCTACGGTCGTTCCAGACTTGATGATCCTCATGATGATAGACACTTCAAATTGGTTCCGGAGGAGCTTGTTGGAGTACATTCGCTGTCGGAAGGCAATTATGGACAGCCACAAGGTCTAATCGAAGGACCTCAACAACATCTCCCAATCGTACACACAGATGACAATGTTCAGCCAAACAGGTCATATCCGGGCAATATCGACCCACCAGAAATGTGGCTCACTCGTTTATCTCGACTTTCCGCAGATACAGTTACAAAACCCGCATCTGCAATCGCAATTCTACTAGTTTGTCTTATCTCCTTGTATCTGCGACCACAGATACTCCGATCGTATTCTACAAACAAAGAAGTCATCCCAATACAAACAGCGGTAGCAGAACAAGCTACGATTCCACCAAACAATGTGGAAGCGAAAGTCGAAACTCCAAAAAATGTCACATTCGACCCTGTAGTAAAAGTCGATCCAAACACGGAAGATGGCGAGACTATCGACCAATCTTTAGCTGAAGGTCAAGCCGATGACGACTTAACGTTAACTGAAGTCGATACTATGGATGGAGTAGCTGATGATGTTGAAGGTGACGGTCAAAAGAAGAAGAAAAAGACACACCGTGGTCAGCGTGGAGGCAAAAAGAGAAAACCCAAAGGCAACAAGAACGACAAGGAACAAGTCGACGATGAAGTCGAACGGATTGCTGATGATACTACTCCACCAAGACCACCAATAATGATGGAACCAGAACATCCCGAAGAAAAGGAGCGAGTCGTTGTAACCGATAGCATGGAAGATCTCTCTCAAGACGTCTTGATCGACAATCTCATCGTATACAAAGATCAGGTTCTTGGTTTTGGCAGTGGTGGCACCGTCGTATACAAAGGTAAATTCGAGGGTCGTGACGTTGCCGTCAAACGCATGCTCCACCAGTACTACGACGTTGCATCACAGGAAGTCTCCTTGCTTCAACAGAGTGATGACCATGGGAATGTGATCCGCTACTTCTGTCATCAGAGGACTCGCGACTTTCTTTACATCGCTGTTGAGCGTTGTCAAGCTAGTCTTTGGGATCTCTACAAAGATGGTGGAGCTCGAGATGGACTCAAAGAAGAGCAAATGAGTCTCCTTACGGCAACAAACTCGAATGTCCCAAATGCGTTGTATCAGCTCGCTGCCGGTCTCCAACATCTTCATGGACTACGCATTATTCACAGAGACATCAAACCACAGAACATTCTGATTGCCTATCCTCGACCTAGTCAAAAGAACCTTCGCTTCGTCATCTCCGACTTTGGTTTATGCCGCACTCTACCCAAAGATGTCAGTACGCTCATAGGCACCGTTGGTGCCAATGCGGGCACTGTCGGATGGAAAGCACCAGAACTCATTGGCACGACACGAACCGATAGCGATCCAAGTGTACCGCAAAGTGGTACCGACAAAGCCACTACTTCCAAGGATGGTTCATCACAATCATCCAATGCAGATGCTGCGTCTGGAGTCAAGCGAGCCGTTGACATCTTCTCATTGGGATGTGTTTTCTTCTACGTACTGACCAATGGAGGACATCCGTTTGATTCAAAGGAAGAAAACGAGATTTGGCATGCTCAAAGAGAGTTAAATATCAAGAAAGGCCTGATGAACTTGGACAAGTTACAGAGGTTGGGCGAAGATGAAAGCGCAGAACCAATTCACCTCATAGAGTGGATGCTTGCGCCTAAGCCAGAAAGACGACCAACGGCAAGCCAAGTGCTGAACCATCCGTTCTTCTGGTCTCCACAAAAGCGACTCAACTTCCTCTGTGACGTTTCCGACCACTTTGAGCGTGAGCCGCGCGGTCCGCCGTTCAGTGTCGAGCCCATGTCCGACGCCCTGTGGCTTCTCGAGGAATACGGACAGGATGTTCACGGCGGCGACTTCTTGAAGCGTCTGGACAAGAAGTTCATTGATACTCTTGGCAAGCAGCGCAAGTACACGGGTGACAGGATGCTGGACCTCCTACGTGCCTTGCGTAACAAGAAAAATCACTATGCCGATATGCCGGAGGATGTCAAGGCTCGTGTTGGTGAGTTGCCAGCTGGATATCTCAGGTACTGGACTAGCAGGTTCCCACAACTTTTGATGGTTTGTTGGACTGTGGTGACGGAGTTAGAGCTTGAGTATGATGCGCGGTTTAAAGGGTACTTGACAGAGGCTGGAAGTTAGAATGGCAAAGTTCGTATAGCATTTGTCAGGAGTAAACCGTTAGTGGCTGAATGAGATATTTTTACTACATCAGTTCTTCCTAGGATTACGCTGGTTCTCATTCTGCCACATTATCTACTTTGTGTGGTCGTAGTAGTATGATGGCGAAGAAATGGTGTGAGGCGCTAAGCTAAATATCATTGCTTCAGACCTCGGCTCGGATTAAGAATCACGGTTGAAAGTTCGACAACTTCTCTCGCACCAACTTCGCATAATGCAATAACAGCTCTATTCCAAAGCTCCTAACACGAATAACAAGATGGGAGAATCAGTGACTCCCTCATACAACTACCCTTTTGCCACATCTCCAGACATCATCCGCGCCAACCAGAAAGATCAATACTTTCAGGGTGTTCTTCTCGAACAACTCTCTTCGATTCTTCGGAAGCTTTATGGAGCCCGTTTCGCGCAGACTCACGTATCTGAGACGCGCACAGTCGCAGACCTACTCTACTTAAGCCTCACAACGCTGATTGGGAATCGAACACTTGGAGAAGAGTACTGTGATATCGTCCAAGTCGAGGATGACAGTCGTCAGCTTCCTACGATCGCGAGAAGAAGTGGCTACATCTTGTCGGCGGTACTACTTCCATATGGTTTGAATCGGATCCTTCCTACGTTCCGACGGCGAATCCGCGCGAAGCTGGAGTTGACATTGAAGAGAGGCAAAAAGCTATCACCAGCTAGTCAGCGGTTTCAGGCGTATCTACTTGCTAATCTCGACACCATCACTTCTCCAGCACCCATCTACGCTGTCAGCTTGGCAGTATTCTACTTCACCGGCGCATATTATCATCTTGGGAAGCGCTTTTTGGGTCTGAGATACATCTTCACTCGGAACGTAGAGCCTTCAGATCAGCGCGTAGGATACGAAGTCCTCGGCGTTTTACTTGTTTTACAGATGGCGGTACAAGCCTACCTACATTTCCACAATACGTTAACTCACGGCACCGTGGCTGTCGCAAACGTTGGCAGCGCGATCGGTGGCACCGCCATACTCGACCACGGCGTAGAGGTCTCGCTTGACCCGCAAGCTTACTCGTCTAACAACGCGCTGCTATTCGAGTCGGCCGATCCACCTTCCGTCGATCTTTCCGCGTTTCAGAAAATCACGCACACGCCTGTGCTCGATGGCCCACGATACAATCTCGAGGATAAGGAGATCATGAAATGGATCCAAGGTCGGCAACAGCGTAAGTGCACGCTTTGTCTCGAACCGATGAAGGATCCAAGCGTTACAACCTGCGGTCATGTCTTCTGCTGGACTTGCATCGGAGACTGGGTCAGAGAGAAGCCGGAGTGTCCGCTTTGCAGACAGACTGTGCTCGTACAGCATATCTTGCCTTTAAGATCTTGAACCACGTTCGCTTGTTGGCATTCTCATCAGCAGCACGTCTTATGAGACATCTTTGATCAACGGATCCGGTTCGCGCGGCCTATTCTGACTGTAACGGAATCTACGTTCCGTTCACAGCTCGAACTAAAACTCGTTGAGAGGTATGTTCTGATTGCTCACTATCTCTTTCACTTCCATGATGATCGCACTTTTCTTACGCATAGCTCAACCGAATACTACATGTGGATGGACAAAGTCGCTTCCGAGCACCTCTGATTCGCTTTCTTGCCAAGCTATTCTCAACTCAGAATCTGCGAATAGCTGCTTACGGCTTTGACAGTTCATTGCTTTGCGTCGGATATTGCGAATTTCGGAGTCAGTTCCAGAAGAACGGAAGGCTATGAAAGTATCAGTTCAAGTACTCCAAGAGATGCTATAATAGAGCCTAGCATCATCTCTTAAGAAAGTTAAACTAAAAAAGCTACAGCGACGGCTGTTTGTAGGATTCAGCCGGTGAAGCTTTCAGACTACCAGCTTTCCTTTACATTCAGCGTATGGCATTGCGAGATATGATGATTGGCATAAACAAAACTCAACGGCTGTTTCTTCGTTGGATGAATATCATCTTCAGCGGATGTAGAAAGATAGTATCACCCAATAAATGATAGTGAAATATCGCAATGATATGAGGGCATACTTGACATTGTGCTTATTTCATCGGAGATATAAACATGCGCTGCCTGTGTCTTCGGCTCTCGGTTTGGTTCCAGCTCGAAGGCATCCAGATTTCATGGCTGTTCTTGATGATAGACATCACAAAGTGTAAACTGATGTAAATGATAAAGTCGCCGATTTAATAGTACCCATGGCGTAACACCATACCTGCTATGCAAATACTTCGCACTTTCTGTCTACCAGTAGTGTACAGCTAAGCATTCCCATCCTCAACCATGCCTAGGTAGCCACTAGACATTTTCCTTCACTCAGCTCTCAAATCAATTCACCTGAGTACCATATCCTCGGATCCTGTCAGCAAAAGCCCAACTCTGTCCCTCGAGTTTCTCTTCGGTGCTCAATTCCACACCCTTTTCTTTCGTCACGACAGCCAAACTGTACCGATCCAAGCTTCTAGCATCCCTGTAGAACAGCACCTTCATACACTCGCGCACCACATCAACAGCCTGCTGCCTAGATAGATCCTTAGTGCTCTCCTCGGTAGGCACAAGCTTGCGAAGGATCGGCTGAGCGAGGTGAGCGCCAAAGCCAGTAGCGAGCGAAGGACTAGAGAACGTGGTTCCAAGCAGATCGACGGAGGCCAGGAACGGCGCGTCAGCGCTGTCAAGGCCAGCCACGAGGATCTGGTTCCAAAGTGGGTCGAAGTCGGAGCGGCGCTTGTACATGACCTTGCTCAGGTAGCGGTGGACGTTGCGGGCGCTGAGGTGTGCGGCGGCGCCGTCGCCGTCGTCGTCGTCTTCGGCGCCGCCCGCGTCCTCGCCTTCCGCGCCGTAGTTCTCGCGGATGTCCAGCGCCGTCAGCAGCCGGTCGAGGTACTGCATGTCGGACACGTCGCCGCCGAAGCCGAGCACCGTGCGAGCGTTGAAGGTTCGAAGGCGGTGGACGTTGGTGAAGCGTGCGAGGGAGCCGTATGATGCTGTTTTCTTTTAGCGTTGCGTCTCTTTGATAGTTTAGAGCCTTTACACGAGTCTCATACCTAGGTTATCGGCGGCGATGACAACGCCATCTTTGAACTTTATTGCTACCACCGACGTTCCAGTCACTATTGGAGATTGGGTATGTGTATTTGGAACGGCGGTTTGAAGGGGGGAATGATTATACGCTCCATAAACGTCGTCTCTGGGCTGGAAAAGGTCAGTTTGCAAGCGCGGTTCGATGGATTTGAAGGACCTACACGACCCCAGGCTTCAGGAAAGTGATTCATTTAGGATCACTGATAACTTGACAAACAATTTAAGTAAAAGCAGAAGAAAGTTGGAGGAAGAAACCGTGAAGTTGTTAGAGCGGCGGTGAGGTTGAATCTCAAAGCTCCAGGCAGCTCGAGCTTCGTAAAATGAACGCGGCGCGGCTGCGACTCAGAACAAGTCGGATTTATTAGAGAATATAAGCAATGTCTGCCCAAAATTTTCGGATTGCTTTCCTATAGGCCATATAGTGTAGTGGTTATCACTCCGGATTTTGATACGGTATAAAAACTTCCGGTAACCCTGGTTCGAGTCCAGGTATGGCCTAATTTTCTTTTTGCAAGTTCGAAAGTCTAACTTTTTATTCGGACTATCAAGCCATGTCTTTGTGGATGTGATGTATTTGAGTCCGCTCCTTTTAATTTTGGAACAAATATTGAGCTGAAAGTGATAGTTTTGCTCAAACATTAATACAATGCGAAATCAGCTACCGCCTACTTCCACTGCTGCTGGCTGGACTACTTCTCTCTCTGTCCAAGCCTTGCATCACTCTTTCTGCGGTACTTAAATACCTCTGTCCTCTACTGCTACCTCCTGGAGTTGGTCCTCTACTACTCGACGCGGAGTGTAACCTCTCACCGGATACAAATTGCCTTGGCTGACCACGCCTCTCCTCATCCTTCTTCTTCCTTAGTTCATCCTGCTGCCTGTTGAGCTGATCTGCATATGCCCACTCTGGAAACTTTGTGGGAACTGTAACGTCGTCTGACAGCGTAGTGGCATATTGCGACTGTTCATCCAAGCCAGCAAAGTCCATCAATTTCTGGAACAGTGTCGGATTCGCGAGAGCAGAAGACGACTCTAGCTTCTGATTGAAATGGACACCCTGTTTCTTCCAATCGAGAAAGTTGTCAAACTTCTTCGTTGCTTTGAGAGGAGGTGATCCTGGAGGCGAATCTGGAATATCAAAATTTGGAACCGGCGGCATAGTCAAATTCCGTATCGCAGCCCGAGTTGCTGAGTATGGTGACATAGGTATAGATCCAGAGCCTTTGACAACGCTTTCAGTATCTGGATCTGGAATTGCAGGACCAAGCGAAGGTCCATCAGAAGGTGCTTCAACCGTTATGGGCCTGTCTAGTTTAGCAGCTGGAGCTTCTGGCTTTGGTCGTGGATGAGTCGCTTCTTGGATGATATCCATCAGCATTTCCTATTGCTAGCTAAACTGAAGATTGAAAAAGACACACCATCATTTGTTTGCTTTAAAACGCCTTGCTCTTTGCTTTCGTTATTCTTGATTCACTATTAGTAGCCATCTTGAACTACGGCAAGTGTCTTACCGCTTGGCAGTATCTTACCTTGACAGTAGTGTCTTTTGAAGGCTCATCTTCTTCATCAGAAGAGCCATAAGCATCTAAACCAAGCATTATGAAACTCGTAAAAAGTATTGAATAGTTAATTGCTTCGCAACGTCGACGAGGCCCAAATAGATCTACGGCCGATAAGATTAGATCTTGGAGCTTGGCAGTCTTTGAGCCTTCAGGCAGCTCATCGTACGCCATCGCCTTGCTTCTTCAACTCACAAATCTCCTGTCCACACGCTCTTCACTTTCACATCCTCATATTCTCGATTTCTCCTGAAAACTTCTCTATTCCACTACCGATGGCTTCTCTCTTCGACCTTGGCACCTCAGAAGTGCCTAGCTACTCCTTCCGGGAAACGCCAGAAAATGAAGCTTCAAACATCAAGCAGCATAGCTTCAATCCGTACGTTCTTTTCTTCTAACTTTTAGCTTTATCTTTGCACTAACAGCTATTAGCTACACCGATAACGGTGGCTCGACTCTCGGCATCAGCGGTGCAGACTTCACAATCATGGCAGGAGACACTCGCAGCACATCGGGCTACAACATCAACTCGCGACACGTACCCAAGCTGTTCCTGATCGGCGGCGAAGGCCCATCGAACAAAGGAGCACGCATCGCATTGTCAGTGGTAGGCTTCGCAGCAGACGGTGACGCGCTCAAAGAGCGGCTCAACACCATCGTCAACATGTACAAATACCAGCACGGCAAGCCCATGAGCGTGGCCGCGTGCGCGCAACGCCTCAGCCACATCCTCTACAGCAAGCGTTTCTTTCCTTACTACGTGCACGCCATCCTCGGCGGCATCGACGACAACGGCAAAGGCGCCCTCTACAGCTACGATCCCGTCGGTAGCTACGAGCGAGAGCAGTGCAGGGCCGGTGGTGCCGCCGCAAGCCTCATCATGCCGTTCTTGGACAACCAGGTCAACTTCAAGAATCAATATGTGCCGGGAAGCGGTGTGGGACATGACTTGCAGGCGAGAGAGGCCACTCCATTGCCGCAGGCTACTGTCGAGCAGTTAGTGAGGGATGCGTTCACAAGTGCTGTTGAGAGACATATTGAGGTTGGTGATGGACTACAGATGATGATCATCACAAAAGATGGTATCGAGGAGAAGTCCTTTGAGTTGAAGCACGATTGATCTGGTTCAAAATTAGGCAATAGTGTATACTAGCATTGCATGAAGGTGCCTGGCGTTCGTAGCAACTCCTGTCATGGTATGAGCGATACTAGACGGAAACACTTATGTTCTGCCTCAACTGAGTCCACTTTCGCATTCTTATGAAAAGTGCTTCAACTTCAACTCTCGCTTCCTTGTAAAGCACCAAACATCGCATGGATAGGACATCATTTCCGAAGGCACACAAACGATCTCAGAAGGATATCAAACTACTATATCGAACGCTACAATTCCACAGTTTCGGCTTTCCAACATTCAAAATTTCAATCAAACGACGTAAATGAAGTCTGGTCTTCGAATCGTCAGTACTCGTTAACACTTCCAAGTAACAAAAGAGAACATACCTCTGATCTCCCAAAAGATCCACCTCAGAATCAGTCTTTCCTTCTACCCATACGTCTCTCACACCACTCTGGCGCTTCTTGTTCTCAGCTCGAAGTGCAACAGTCGTGACGATGCTACCGAAGAACAACCAAAGCACCAGGTAGGCCAAGACAACACCATGACCCAGACGGTATTTTGGTGCATCCTTCTGGCGGTAGATGTTGCTACTGACGACACCATTCAAGTTACCCCATCTACGGAAATCAGCTTGCGGTTCGCATGAATGGAAAGTCCAAACTCACCCGATGATTATACCAAGCGATACGCCTCGCTTGTAAACGCCTTCAATGTTGTTGCTGGCCCATGAAATCGTATTGGCTATGCTTGGATAAACTCCCATGGCTCCCAAAAACGTACCAGCGTACTTGACACCAGCTTTGTTCGAGCCCAGCAACATGGAATAGCCAACAATTGCCAAAATCGAGACAAGGATGTTGCAGAGTCCACGTTGCTTGGTTCGATCGGCTATCCAACCAACCGCTATGGTCATGATGGCGGCCGCAGCATAGGGAGGCACAGTCAGGAGGTTCGCTCTGGTGCTGGTGTAGCCAAGTTCGGAGATGATGCTCGGTAAGAACAAGCTGAATGCGTACAGCGAACCGTCAGCTCCCATGTAGACGATTGCGAAGGCGTACGTCTTCCAGTCCTTCAAGCTTTGCCATGCATACTCCAAGCGGAAGGTCTCATGCTGTGCCGAATGTTGCTTATCCGCGCGCAGACGCCTGATGACACGTGCGCGCTCATCCTCCCGCAGAAACTTGGCTTCGTCCGGGAAGTCGTGCACCATCCAGTAGCTGATCACGCCGACGACCACTGTGGCCAATCCTTCGAGAATGAAAATCCACGCCCATCCTGGCTTTCCACCAATACCTTTCATGAGATCGATGGCAGCGGCGAGTAAACCGCCAAATGATCCAGCAAAAGCAGCCGCAGAAAAGAAAATCGCCGCTCTGATGCCGAATTCTGATCTCTTATACCAGCAGCTGAGATAATAGTTGACGCCAGGGAAAAGACCGGCTTCAGCGATGCCAAGGAAGAAACGTGCTGCGGCGAGACCAGAGTAGTTATGTACCAAACCCATACAAGTCATGACAACTCCCCATAAGAACATGATGATGGGTAGGAAGACAGACGGTCGGAAGTGCTTCAACATGATATTGGTGATTGGTTCGAACAGCGAGTATGAAATGAAGAAAACAGTCAAGCACACATTGTACTGCCAGTTCTTCATGTGTAGATTCGTGACCAAACCGTCAATTTTGGCATTACCTATGTTGGTTCTGTCGAGGAACGAGATAAGGTAAAGAAATGACAGCCATGGAATCAGTTGCCAATCGAGTTTGCGAATGAGCCTCTTGTCCTACAACAAGTTTTGTTAGCATGAACATTTAAACCACTCAGAGAGATACATTCGTACGGCAGCTATTTTTTCAGCTTCTGTAAGGCTTGCATCTGGATCTGGAATGAGTTCACCAGATGGCATTCCAATGAGATCCTTTTCGTTCTTCGATGGCAAACCATCTTCAGAGTACTGTTGCGCGCCATTGGCTCCGTAAGCACCCGTTTGAGCATCCATTTGAAAGCTATCAGAAACAAAAGCTTTGGTCAAGGATGGTGCATGACCACGAGGACGGAGGATCAACAGGTTAAATACAAAACATTACCCTTGCCACGAGGAAATTTCCATCCGCACTCCTTCTGATGGAATGGCTGTGCTAATGTCAGGAATCTGCCTCCCCGCACATGGCAAAACTAATAGGAAGGCATTATTCATCCTTCTGAAGCAACGTGGTTCCGTGCAGTATGCAGTGGCATGCCATGCCGTGAACCTTGCGGGGCCCGGTCCAAGGGCACCCCCTCGACAACGGGTGCAAAATAAGGGAGTCTGCTTCGACGGCGAATCCAAGGCAGTGGGTGGCAATTTGGAGTCCCGAAGGAATCACAGCGACAAGGGCTTGTTTGCTACCGACTGGCCTTGCAGATTTACCCTGTTGCGGCAAGTCTTTCAAAAAGCACGAGGACATCTCACCGACAGAAGAGGAATGACTTATTAGTTCTCTGACCAAGCTCTTTTTTTTCCCAATGTGGACCTTGGCAGATGTTGTAGAATTAGGAGAATGCGGTCATCTTCAGCTTACTGTAACTACTGCAGAGGCGTATCTGCTTTGGTTTGCCATTGTACTATGATAGTAACACCAGTGGAGGCCACGGAGTTTCGGAGTCCGAGGTTGGAAGCTTCACCGTATCTCAAATTGATGAAGGCGACATTTTGGCCCCATCAAAAGCAAACTTTTGGATGATGAAGCTATACTTGGATATGAGTCTCGGGTCTCGAATAAGAATGTTGTTTGAAGATGAAGTAGTTGACATGAAAGAGTGACGATGTCAGACGAGAAGTTACGAGCTAAAGCCCTACTGTAAAGATGTTCCGCCGGCTTTGCACACTCCCTACATCGTCTTGGAATAAATACGATCTATGAATTGCATGGGTGCAAAGAGATTCAATTTCCTGTGTAAAAATATATCGTACGCCGAGAAACGAAACAAAGGTCAAAGAACCTAGCAAGGTTACATTCCACAATTGCCTTGGTGGATCAAAGGCTCTATTCGAACACACATCTCTCTCGCATTTGTAAAAATGAAGTAGTTTTCCATTTCCAATATTCTAAAATCATTATCCAAATTTCCGAGGATACGAAAAGCCTATCGTACACGCTAACCACGATGGAGTAGGTGATGTGCAAAGAAAATTGACCAAATACTTTCTTCCCGCTTTGATCTCCAAAAACTCCATGCTCATGCAAAAAATCATTGAAGCAAAGGCGACATTATTCCCGCCGTTCTAGATGTTTGGCGCTTTATCATCATCATCATCATCACCACCATCTCTCGGAGCCTCTCTTACCGAGCCAGTATCCTTCCATGGCACCGACCATCCTCCACCATTCCGCCACGAGCACTTCCTCTCGCCCGCCGGCCCAAAACTTGTCGTGCAGGCTGCGACATCGGCGATCCAGGTCGGCGGGAGTGGGCCAGTTGCAGCTCCAAACGCCAGCCTCAAGGGCAGCCCAGGGCATGGGGCCGTCAGGGCGGTGGGCGCGGTTCAGCAGCGCCTGCTCCATGAAGCGGCTGTCGAAGGAGTGCGGCGCATCCAGCAGCGCCGTGTAGTACCGGAACAGCGGGTCGTTGGGCCGCAGCGCGAAGAAGCCGCCGTTCAGCATGGCGGTGCCCGCGCCGGCGCCCGCCGTGCGAGCCAGGTACGCGTCCGCGTCGGCGTCTGGGATGCCCGCGATGGAGTACCATTCCGGCAGCTTGGCGTCGCCTGGTAGCGGCGATGTGTCGTTGGCCGTGCGTTGCCGAGGAGTCGATATCGCTCTCACCGCTGGCTCTGACCAGATGTCGTCGAGAGAGCGCGTCAGTAGCGTGTCCGAGTCGATGTACAAGATTTGCTCGAATTGTGTCAACTGGAAGAGTCGCAGTTTGGTGAATTGATCGATAAAGCGTTCATCACCGGCCACTGTCCAGTTCGTCGAAGGATTCAAGTCCTCCACTCGGATAACCATGGCACCGTCCTTCTCGAGCTGTTTGACTTTTGTTTCAGAAACATGAGGCGGAACTATGACTAGGAAAGGTATGTCGAGGTTAGTCTTCGTGGAAGGATGATATAAGAGTTGATATGCCAGTACTCGGGTGGCCAGGAAGTAAGCGTCATACTCGTCGTCGTTTTGTAGCCGTGTCGAGAGAAACGTTGCACACACGCGACCGGATTGAGCGGGTTTAGAAGAAGGATTAAATGGTAAATGTTCGATTAATCTACTTGCCGATTCCGGGAAGGAGAAGTAGTAGAATGAGACTGTAAAGAGTACGGCGATTATGAGAGAGGTAAGCGTCATGCAGGCACCTCGCCGAGAGGTAAAGCTCAACATGACAAAGGTTTTAGAGAAGATATTTCACTTCGTATCATGGCTACAGTGTAGAAGGAGGTGATGGAGTAAGATGAAAAGGACATGATGGCATGTCATTCGTAGTGAAATGAGAATTGAACGAAGAGTGGGACTTTAAAAGACAAAGACATGCTAAAAGCAATACTGGAGCACCTAGTCATCCACGTACCTAGAATGAAGCGAATGATATGTTGACTTGGATACGATGCTTAGAGTAACTAACCTTCTTTGTGCTTCGGGCTGACAAGCTAAGCAATGGATTGCGTATGCTTCGCACATGTAAAATCTTATGTAGATCAGCGAATCTCCGCATCGGTGTGGAAGTGTAAATGGAGCATTGCCAAAGATATTAATATGCCAAAGATGGTGTCAGTACGCCAAAGATGTTGGCAATCTGATGGCCACTACGAAACCACCAACATCAAATGTGATGTATCATATCAGTCGTCACTGAAAGAAGCTTTTGTTGTGATTCTGTGGCTTTCCGGAACCCTAAACTCCTATACGCCATCCCCGTTGCTGCCGAACGCCTCCAATTAGTGGTGCAACCACAAAAGGAAGGCCTGGAGATTTTGAAACAATAGATCATCATGTCGGTGGTTACTCGCAGGGTTTGTAAAACAAGCTACGGGATACGAACCGTTGAAGTAAATCATGGTGGCTGAATTATTCTGAGATCCAGCAATGCTCTCGAATTTGTTTAGATATCTGTCTGTAGAGCAATATCATCATCGGGATGAATGCTGCATGTACCGTAACTCCATCAGCAATAGATTTGCAGCAAGTGATCCCTGATCATGGAACTCTGCCATTTTGAACCCCATACCGACACCAAAAGCAAAGCCATAGACTCACATTGAGCCTATCGCGAAGCAAAGAAGCACCATTTTGTCTAAGCACCCACCATAGCCTCATCCTGTCCATCCATCGCATCGACAGTCTCATTGTCATCCTCATCCATAGCATCCTGCTCCTCCTCCGCATCACCCAGCACCTCATCAACCTCCTCGCCCTCGCCCTCGCCCTCCCCATCCGCATCATCCTCAATATGGCCCGCAAGCGGACTCGCGGCGTCTCCGCGCGGCGCGCTCTCCTCCCGCTTCGGGCCTCCGCTCGCATGGCCGTCGTCGTCGTCATCATCATCGGCAGCGCGGACCTTCCTGCGGCGGCGTACGACGCGCTCGCCCTTCTCCCAGCGCTGCAGACGGCGGCGAGCCTTGCGCAGCGCGCTAGCCAACGCGCCACTAAACTCGCCGAAGTCCTCGTCCTCCCACGGCGCGGCGGCCACGCCGGCCATCAGGCCGGCGCGCGGGGCGTCGCCGCCGCCGGATGACGCTCCACCACCGCCGCCGTCGCTGGCGCGCGCGTGGCCCCCCTCGTCCTCGCTGTCGAGCAGGCAGCCGTCGTCGTCGGCCGCGCCCGCGCGCGCCCACGCGCGCACCCACGGGCCCGGCGCGGCGCCTCGCACCTCGCGCGCGCGCGCCTGCTGCGATGCCCACCCCCGCCACAGCAGGAAGCGCACCTTCTGCCGCCGGAAGTTCTCCACCGCGATCTGGTGGTGCGTCAGCGGCCGGCTGCGCTTCGGCACCACGTCCGCGCCATTGAGCGGCAGGTAGAAGCCATGCGGGCCGGCGACGGGAGCGCCGGCGGTCGGTGCGCCCACGTCGCCGCCGGACGCCGCGCTCGCGGTCTCCAGCGCGTCGTGCTGCGCTGCGGCTGAGGCTGCTGCCGCGGCGGCGGCTTTCTGGCGGGCCGCGAAGCTCTTCGGCGTGTGGTGCACGCCGTCGCGGTGCTGCCGCCGCCAGTTGCCGCGGCCTGGGCCCTTCGGCTTGCCCGATGGTGCGCCGTCCGCTGTGGTGGCTGCTGCGTCCTCGTTCAGCATCGACGTGATGCGCATGCCGCCTGTCGTTGGCTTAAAGATGCCCATTTCACCGCCGTGGCCGGGTGGTGATGCCGAGCGCGTCCGGTCAGTGTCAGATCCGTAGTCGTGCTTGATCGACGCGTTGAGTGGCTTTGACTTGTAGCCGCCGCGTGGCGGTGGAGGTGGTGCTGGTGAATTTGGATCGCGAGATGGCGACGAGATACCACCATCTTCGGATGCGACTTGAAAAACCGGATTGTTTGTGTACGAGTTTCCTGCTCCAGCGCGCTTGCCGGATCGCTTAGCACCGGTCAACACAGGTGCCATTTCGGCAGCCAAGATGGCTCGCCTTTCTTCTTTCTTAGCCATGCCAAACTCATACTCCAATTGCGTGTCTACATTCTCGGCTTCCTCCTGCTCCTCACTCAACAACTCAAACTGAGGACATTTGATGGGAAGTTCCTCAGGATCGTCGGGTCTACTCTTTCGCCCGGGACCGTATGGATTTTTCAAAGCATCTTTCTCCGAGAAATCCGACTCGAGATACCACCACATAAGCCACAAAAAGGCAGTTGCCCTACTCTTACTACTCAGACTACTCTTCATTACCAGATCGAAAAAGTCACGTGGCACGTCAAAGTGCATCTCCGAGACCTTTGGTGCGTGCTGTGCGAGAAGAAAGATCAGATTTACCGGATTCGTACGCGGGATAGGGGCAGTTTTAATGTGATCGAGAGTGGATGGCTGCTCCGTATCTTCAGTGGCACCTTTGAGGATTGACTTCAGACGAGGAGCATCTTGCAACTGTTTGTACGCATTCGGGTCTTGATGTGCTTGAAGCGAAGGAATCGAATGATAGGTTCTAAGTTGAGCACGCATTTCGGGGAAGACTGGGCTAGAGTTAGGGTTGATACGTTTAGGCTTGATGTAATCTCGCCTGTTGTAAACGTGAAGACTCTTACAGTTCAGAGTAGTGTTCATTCTACCCACGTTCACCAAGAGACATACCATGGCCATGTTCAGAGCGGCAGGACGCTCCGATAGTAACTTGTCCTTAAGGATCTTGCTGCATTTGCTACTCTGAGCCATGGCATCAAGGTAGATGTCTGCGAAGGTGTTTCCGAACGATCCATCCGAAATCTTGTGAAAGACTTTCTCGTCGTCGTTGAAGACGAACTGCAAGAAATCGTATTGGATGTCCTTTCTCCAAAGCGGTACTCCGTCCTCTTTCTTGAGGTGTCGAATCTTGTTACCGGAGTAGACGGATGACACGCTACCGTTGGCATTACGTCTGGTGGTTGTCGTAGTTGCTGTGTACATTGGTCCGTCCGATTTAGAGTTTACGGTTGGATTGGAGGTTGGAGGCATATCGTGTTGCTGTTGCACAGAGGTATCCGGCTCCAACTTTACAGGTTTTGACTTGGAATCGACATCGCTGGTAGGATCTGGTTGAAGAAGGTGTTTGAGGGTATTGCGAGGATCAGGTTCATCCTGCTTTTTGGCGTCTTGGTCCATGTTTCGTTGTTTCTCCAGTTACGACCTGTGGCTCTCCCAAACTAACAGCAGAAAGGCACAGCTGGTGGCTTTTCTGTTCTCCTTGCTTTGTCACCGACCCTAGACAACTGCGGACGCCTCTCGGCCTCTCCTCGGTTAAATTGTATATTCAATCCACCCGACAATACACAAATTCAAGTTGGAGTTGATAGTATTTTATCTGTGATGACCATGGAGCCGGATTTCTTTCCGAGATATCTGTGTCATGATGAATTCATGCATCTTGTACCACCCACCACGCCCATGTGGTGCTTCATTTGACCAACCTTTGAGACTTATTGGAGTTGAAATGCGATGAGACAGAGAAGAGAAGCCGATTTCATCTGCCAGAGCCTTTTTCTTTCCTTTTCTTCTTTTCTTTTTTATCGTTGAAGGACAAACTTCATAGGCGTTGTGAGTGGTGAATTTGAAGTATGCTGGTAAAAGTGAAATGGTACGTAGATCATCGGATGGCGAAGCAGAACACACTCCATAACACATCTTCACAACACTGCATCTCAGACCAAAAGTAAAAATGTACACGTGAAAAGCTTTTTTAATTTGCCGAATGCAACCCACGATCTATCTGTGTCGTTCCAAGCACAAAGCAATACCGAGTAACTAACTGATCCGGAGATTTCTCCTCCGTCAACTTGAGAACCAGCAACGACCTCTCGCAGAAGGGACATTATCGTGCGAAGTGCCTTCAATATGTGTTGTTTCCGCCATGATAGACAGCCAGTCTAGCTAAATGAGCCAAAACCACCGTCTAGACCTTTTGATGTACTCGCCCTTCGTGACAAGCGCACCGAAAGCTACCATGACGAAAAAAATGCAATCCAACCCATAACGACTTTTCGGTTTCCGCCGAGAATCCAGCACTGAAAAGCAAGTCGTATTGAGCAACTCCGTTGAGTCGCAAGTTCGTAGAACTCCGGCCGTAATTAAAATCCTCCTAACAAAGGATGAACGGCGGCCTTTCCCACTACCCTCTCGCGTGTGGCGGTTGGTGACGAAAAAACAAAAAAAAAAAAAAAAGACAAAACAAAACAAAAAGCCCACCGGCACTCCGAAAGCCGGAACGAAGTTCATTCTATGGTTTGATGGGGAAATCCGGGTAGCCATTTGCCCCGAACCAGCAGCTGAAAAGCAAAAGCGTGACCGATCATGATGCATCTTTGTATCCGTAAAGGCTCTAACCTGGGCTTGTTTTCTATAAGTTGCCCGTTTTAGAACCTCCTACTGTTTGGAGATGAGCGGCTTCGGCGTCGCGGCCCGACTCTCTCTCTCACGGAGAGTCTCGCGCTACAAAAGCCAATGGGTATGATGCAAATGACGATTTCTCGCTCGACCGTCGTGGGGCGAGCGGAATGATGCCGAAAACTTCAACGCTGTCTATATGCTGATCGGGGGTATGTGATGATAAGCAAAGTTCCGGGGCCTTCGTAGGATTTCGGGGTTTTGCTTGAGTGCAAGTGGCCATAAGCGTCGTCTAAAAAATCGAAGAAATGTTAAGCAACCGAAAACTCCAAAGAAAAAAGCAGGCTTATCACGTGTCCAGTTTGTCGAACGGCGGTAGTTTACCACCACGAGTTACCGCCGGGACCTGGAGCGGGATTGCCGTATCCTCCACTGTAACCGCCCCCGCCGAATCCACTGCCGTAGCCAGGTGCTTGTCCACCGTAGCCTTGGTTGCTGAAACCACCGCCGAAGCCTCCACCGAAGCCTCCACCACCATAGCTGGGCGGAGCTTGGTTGCCAAAGCCACGACGAACATCACGTGTTGCGGTAGCTCCACGACCACGACCACCGGTACGACCTCCACCGCCGCGTCCGCCACCGAAGCTGTTCTCGCGTGCGATAGCCTCGAGGAAACCTGGAACCTCTTGGTTGGCTTCCTTTAGGAGCTCGATGAGGTCTCGGACGACGCCACGGTTGCCGCGGTTGAAGAAGGCGGTCGACATGCCGATGTTGCCGGCACGGCCAGTACGACCGATACGATGGACGTAGTCGTCGATGTCTGTCGGCAGATCGTAGTTGATGACGTGCGTGACGTTGGGAATATCAAGACCACGAGCAGCCACGGCAGTGGCAACGAGGATCGGGCAGTGACCGTTGCGGAACATTTCCAAAGCGCGTTCACGTTCTCGTTGAGTACGATCACCGTGAATGGACGTGGCAGGGAAACGTTGGTTGATCAGGAAGTCGGAAAGCGCATCGGCCATGCGTTTGGTTTCGACGAAGATCAACGTCAAGCCTTTGTCTTGAGTGTGCAGGATATCGAGTAGCACGGAACGCTTGTCGGCATCTTCAACATATTCCACCTTTTGAGTGATGTTCTCCGAAGTGGATCCGACGCGGCCAACAGAGAGGAAAATGTAGTCCTTCAAGAAATCGCGAGCGAGCATTTGAATGTCGCGTGGGAAGGTTGCAGAGAACATAAGGGTTTGACGGCCTTGAGTGGGAGGCATATCTTCACCTTCGACGATGCGACGGATCTGAGGTTCGAAACCCATGTCCAACATACGGTCGGCTTCGTCGAGGACAAGGTATTTGATGTTCTGAAGAGAGATGCGTCCACGTTCGATCAGATCGACCAAGCGACCGGGAGTAGCAACGAGAAGATCACAACCACGTTCGATTTGACGGAGCTGTGAACCGATGTCTGCTCCACCATACACGACGCAAGGTCGTACCCAAGAGCGATAAGCGAATTTTCTGGCTTCATCGTAAATCTGAGAAACCAACTCGCGTGTCGGCGCCAGGATCAAAGTGGTGGGATAAGCCTTGCGTTGACGACCAAAGTTGCCACCAGCTTGTGCCGGGACAGCACTTGGACCGTGCAAGAAGGCTTGAGACAAGATGGGAAACAAGAAGCCACCAGTCTTGCCAGAGCCAGTTTGAGCGCAAGCCATGAGGTCGCGTCCTCTCATGACAATCGGAATGGAATATTTCTGGACTGGTGTAGGGATCTTGTAACCGGCCATTTCGATGTTACTGAGGAGATGGTCATCGAGAGGAGGGTTCGTGAAAGCGGTGACAGGATCCGGCACTTCTTGACCGGAAGCCTCAACTGGAATTTCATCGTACTTTTCGAAGTTGATGCCGGTGTGCTGCTTCGTAGGATCGTTAGGAACACCGAACAGTTCACGTTCCAAACGTGCATTCGTAGGTCCCGGGACGTGTTTGCCGTCCACCCATTTACCATCGCCCGAGCCCGATCCTTGTCCTGAGCCACCGCGACCACCGAAGCCTCCAGCACCAGGGTTGCCATATGCGTTCGGGTTGAACTTGGAAGGAGGACGGTAGGCACCGTTGTCCCAGTTTCTTGGTGGTTGAGGAGCGGATCCGTTGGCGGCGAAATTAGAATTGTTGTTCCACGACGCGTTGTTGGCAGCACCGCCATGATGGCCGTAGCTGAGGTTGCCGTTAGTGTGGATATCGTGAGGACCGCTTTCGTTGGAGGTTGGCGGAAGAGGGTTGTCGGTGACGTAGCCATTCTGCTGGGTGAAGCCAGGACCACCGTTCATCAATTTCGGACCTCCTCCCATGGCGGCGGGAGGGCCTTGCGGTCTGTTTCTCATGTGAGGCGGGATGTAGGTACCACCGGCGGCACCTCCAAATCCGTTGGGCTGAGGAGCGTGTTGAGAGTCGCTCAGGGAGAGACGAGTCATATCGAGTTGATCAGCCATGATGAGAGTTGAAGCAGAAGTGATGAGTGAAGTGGAAAAGTATTATTTGTGAGTCGTCGAGGGCCGGTAAATGAACGACGAAAGAGCGGTGGCGAAAGTGCGTAGCTGAGACTTTTCGAGAAAGGGCCGGAAGGCAGAAGCGCGCCTGAAACGACGACGATGGCTGAGTAGAGTGCCTGTCTCTTGCGTGAAAGACAGACGAAGGGAAGTTGAAAAGCAGAGAGAGAAGCAGAAGTAGGATTACTGAGGATTTTGGGGGTGGGGTGGGAGTTTGCGCGGGTGTAGATGAGGAGGTTTGAGTTTTTTTGCGAGAACAGGCTGGCAGAAAGGGAGAAGCGACTCAGGCCAGCGCGAGAAGGTGCTGCTCACTACGACTATTGGGCCGACCCCACTGGGAAATTTTCAATGGGATGTGTTGGTTGGCGCCACTTCAAGCCCACGCTGGCAATCGCATCCCTACAGTTAAGTTAATAAGCTGCTAACGGATTTCACTCGGCCAGATACGGCTCTGCCTTTTCATCAGGACCACTCGCGGCGCATCGGCATGAGGAGAATAAAGCCATTTCTGTTCCAGTCTAGAGCCTTCCACTCCATCCATGTAGAAAACGCTTTTTGTTGGGCCTGGCCACACTACTCCGTCCCGTCCCTCACTTCCCACTCACCATCCATCCATCCCATCCATTCACTCGCCTGTTGCAAAAGTTGGCAACAGTCATTGCCGTGCATATACTGGCCCTGCTATATGTAATTCCGATACCCACCATCACTTTGAATGTGACAAGTCATCATCATGCAACATGAGAACGAAAGGCCATGTATGCTTTCTTTTGATTTTAAATTACAACCCACCGCAATGTATTGATTGAGCCCTCTAAGCCATGTTTTTTTCTCTAAAACTTGCCGCATCTTGCTGACACCGTCGAGTCTTCACAAATGCAACGCAGACCGCCACGATAAGGCCGATGAAAAACAACTTTTGAACAATGCTCAAGCCCTCCGATGACGGCGTTCCTTCCCCACCTAACTGTCCGCTAGAATGTGATGCTGATTTTGAATCCGAAAGCGAATTTGGCGATGGCTTTCGATGTGGCGTCACGTCCAATTCATCTCCTTGGACTGAGGGAGCAGCAGAACCTTGAAGGTCTGAAATCGAGACACAATGAACGATCAGCGTTTCCACAGCCAAATCATATTTTGCTGCTGTCTACAGCTCGGCACGGATACCTTCTTCTGGTACCTCCAACTCGCCACTCTTTGCGATCTTCACAGCTTGCGCTGGCTTGTCTCCAGGTCGCTTCTCCACGTTCTGGATGGCGTCCACGACATCGTAGCCTTCCAGCACCTCACCAAATACAACATGCTTGCCGTCAAGCCAGGACGTGATAGCCGTGGTGATGAAGAATTGACTGCCATTCGTGTCCTTGCCGGCGTTGGCCATGCTGAGAACACCCTTCTTGCTGTGCTTCAACTTGAAGTTCTCATCCGCGAACTTGTTGCCATAGATGGACTTGCCACCGGTGCCTGTGAAGTCCATGATTAGACTGACCATCTCATGTGAAAGCCACGCAAGGAAACTCTACCGTCATGGTTTGTGAAGTCTCCGCCTTGGATCATGAAGTCTTTGATGACGCGATGGAAGGTAGAGCCTTCGTATCCGTAACCTTTCTCGCCAGTTGCCAGAGCGCGGAAGTTTTCTGCCGTCTGTTGCTCTTTAGGATCGTTTTTGCGATGCTACAGTCATCGTAGAGCTCACCTTTGGCACAGTCTTGCCATAGAGACCTATAACAATACGACCCATAGGCTTGTCATCTTGTTCAATATCGAAGTAGACCTTATTAGTGATCTTTGGGCCTTTGGCTGCATCTGAGGCCTGAGCGAAGAAGACGAAGACAACGGTGAGGATGAGAAGAACAGAGATCAGAGATCGTTGAATGGTGGCCATTTTGAAAGAATTGCACTCTCGAACGTGATAGAGTAGGAGAAAAGGAAGAAGTTGCTGATGTTTCAAGTAACTTGGGTTGCCACGAAAGCTCCAACTGTCCATGTCGAAAGCTCGCATCTCTGCAGGGGGCCAACCAGCCATTTCTTGGCATCCATCCATACCTTCCACTCGAAAAGTCTCTCCGCCATATCGCACTTCATCTTTCGCAGTTCCTCCCAATTGTGTACAAAATGGTATGTTCACCTGGATGACATTTGAATAGACACACATTGACATTTGCCACAGGTGCTTTTTTTGACTAGGAACTTCACCGACAACACCCTCGTAAAGAAAGCTCTTCAGTCTTTCTTCGGCATTGGACCTCTGGCTTCAAAGCAAATCCTTGCGCGTCACTTCATACATCCACTGGCAAAGATGGGCTCTTTGCCGAATCAGAAAGTTTTGGATCTCACCGCCGAACTCAGTGCAATGAAGATTGAAAACGACAAGAGAAGAGAAATCGTAGACAATATCACGCGGTTACGAAATCTAGGCACATACAGAGGCAGAAGGCATGCAATGGGTCTTCCAGTCAGAGGACAGAATACAAGAAGTGGACAGGTGAGAGCTTCCGGTTGGAATTTCGACACCACATGCTAACTAGGACCTTTAGATAATGACGGCGAGAAGACTGAATCGGATAGATCGTGGGATGGCATATTGATTGCATCATTTTTCACACTGATCAAAGCATTGCGAGGCGTTTTGATATCTTTGGAATGGTGCACATGCACCGTAGCCAGGCGTATGTACTCCATGCCAACATACAACTAGACGGCGGACGTTGGTGGTTTTGGACGTAGATGATGTATTATGGTTGGATCTATATTACTCTTGGAAACAACGTCATTTAATGTTCACGTTCATAAAGACTCTGCTTCAGTACTGGTCTGAGATGGAACAAAATGACACAATCTAAAATATCGAACTTCAGTCGAAAAATTTTTCATTCTATAACTGAGTACTGTTGTGAAAAGTCCATCTTAGATCAGTCTAGCTAAACTTCCCATGCTCTCCTTTGTCAAAATATAGTCAGTTACTCGTAAAACACCAAACATCTGACCTCGATGCTCTGACGACCTGGAGCGTCCACCGGTGTAGCAGGATCAAAAAATGCAGTATGAGGAGTACAACTTGCCAATCCTTCTTTACCGTTGGGAAGTCCTTGGCCTCTCGAATCGAAACATTTGATAAACATTGTCTCATCCGGGGTCATATCTTTAACATAGAAGAATCTATGCTTGTCGCTCGGTTGTACGGCAAAGGTCTCACCTTTGACCTCATAGCCAGACGTACTTCCCAGATTCTTCGGGTTAGGCACAGTCTCCTTGCCTCGGTCATCGCCATCATCACTTACATCCCGCGTCGGATATAGCAAGTCTACTTTGACGAAATCCTGAGGTGTTGTGGTTCTCCAATCTACCACGGCCAGTGGGAAGTCGCTGGCTGGATTCTCAATAGGTCGCCACACGTTAACGATCTGATAGCGTCCCTTTAGGAGCTCTTCGGCCTCCTCTACAGGTAAATGCCTGCGCACACGTGTCTCTGCGGCACCAGGAGTCTGATCGACATGGACTTGTTGAACCGGTTGTCTGGGGCTCGTTTTGTCTCTCCGTCTGATCGTATGATCAAAAATGACCACCTTTTTCACACCCGGTAATTTATCTTTCACAAGCTGCTCCACTTCGCCATAGTAACCCTTCCTGACTGCCGCATCGTCCGTAAAGAGCTTTTCTTTGGCGGGGTAATTGTAAACAGCAAAGCCGGATGTATCAGTCGTGAATTCTTGGATACGATCTCGAATGTTTTCAACCGGTCTTTGGATTTCTATTTCATTGAAGGATTTCCCACCACCATCTACCTTTGTCCAGGGCTTCACGAATGGCACCTCGCTCTTCGTGTACGATGTAGGATCAATGTACTTAAAGACACCGGTCGTCATTGTAGAATAATGATTCGCTGTGAGTCTTTTGCTCAATGTTTGGTATAGTGGTTGTCTGATTTGGCGCTGAATCACACGAGACGATAGAGGTAGCAATCGAATTGAAGCGTTCTGCATACAACTGAACAGGAGACAAAAGTGAAATGCAAGGGAAACAGAAACGGAAAAGGTTAACTGACTTAAGAGAAGCTAAGAGAAACAGCTTTTATACTGCAGTGGCCAACCTAGCTATTATTCATGATTCCATAGCGTGCTCACCTCACCAGATGCTTAATAATTGCTCCTCTATGCGCCGAATGGAAAAGCCATCCGGCAATAATGGAAGGTTTTGATTAGGGCGTTTTCTCGGGCGATGCTCTTTGTTATTACTCAACTATCAAACTCCGCGGATCATCGATTTGTAGCCTGATCCGATCACAATGTGGCCTCAGGCATAATGACGTCGGCCGCCTTCGTACTTCTCCAGCCTTCGACAGGTTTGATGGCAAACAAAACGAACTCCCTAAACCTCAACTATCCAAGCTCTATCAATTGATTAAAACCATCATCGCTATCCTCTCCAACGCGACACGGCAGAATGTCGAATGAGCAATCCACCTTCAAGTCCTTCTCCTTCAGTAGCTCGTCTTTCACCACGTCTTCGAACGGCGAAGCACCAAAGACTACCAGGAATACAGAAGTGACTATGAGCGATCCTCAAGGCACCACTGTGCGACGGACTGAAGAACGTCCAGGCCAGCAGCCCACTGATGAAACCACATATACTCCATCTGGAGGGCAAGTCACTCAGCAAGACACTCGTGGCAGAATCGAAGATGTCACGGACGCAGATCGTCAGTATGAGGAGAGAATTGAAGACGAGTACGCAAAGAGAGAAGGAGGAGCATAGTTGCGGAGCATGGGAGATGCCATCAGACGGTCTTGCAGTCTTGCGGTCTTTGGGATATGCCGCAATGCTTCCGAGAGGAATTGCAAATTGTAGCATAAATCTGTATCGTACTGGTAAACGGCCGTCTGGATGATAGGAGTACCGGTATAACACATGATGAGATGAAACTTCTCAGTTTTCAGAGTGCTAAGGCGTATCGTCACCGCCGCTCATCTGGCCATTAATTCGCACACGACTAGGTTTCATGACATACTCATGCCTCAGGCCTTCAACAGCCTCAGCTAACGCGCGAAGCCCAAAGTAGAAAGTTAGCGCGATTCATCCCGTTCCAAATCGTCGCCGTCGCCTCCGCCTGCAGGTTGAACTTTTGAGGCCAGCTTGCGCTGATGAGCCTTCTTTTCTTTGACAACCGCCGCTCTTCCTTGTCAAGACTCTCGTTCCTGTGCTTTCCCTTTCGCATGACGGAGATCCTAAACGCGGCTTCCATTTCATTTGTCTTAGATTCAAATCTTTCCCACCTACACCATTTCCAAACCTCCCAACCTCCTTCCGATTCACCCCTGCGAACAAGTATCTACACTTTTTGCGCCGCGACCATTCCCACCGCGAACGCGCCTCTTCCACCATGCAGAACGCATACACGAAGACCACCAAGGAAGTCCTCAAAACTTTCCAAGTAACAGAGAAGAACGGCTTGTCGGACGCTCGCGTCGTCGAGCTGAGGGAAAAATATGGTCGCAACGGTACATGGATCCTTTCGACCATCATAACCTCCGTGGAATACTAATATCGGTACAGCTCTACCGGAAGATCCTCCAACGCCGATTTGGCAACTGATATTGGAGCAGTTCAAGGATCAGCTTGTCATTATCCTTCTCGGATCAGCCGCTGTCTCTTTCATCTTGGCTTTGTTTGAGGAAGCAGACGACTGGACGGCCTTTGTGGATCCTATTGTTGTACGTATCTGCACTTACATCCCTCATTCGGCGTGTACTGACCTTCGCATCTTAGATCTTGACGATTCTCATCTTAAACGCTATCGTCGGAGTACAACAGGAAAGCAGCGCTGAAAAGGCTATCTCAGCCTTGCAGGAATACTCGGCAAATGAAGCAAAAGTCATTCGCAATGGCATCACTCAAAAAGTCAAGGCTGAAGAACTAGTACCTGGCGACATCATAGCCATAGCCGTGGGTGATCGGGTTCCAGCAGACTGCAGGCTCCTCTCTATCCACAGTAACAGCTTCAGCGTCGATCAGTCTATCTTAACTGGAGAGAGTGAGAGCGTAGGCAAAGATACAAAGCCAGTCAAAGATAAAGATGCAGTGAGACAGGATCAGATCAACATGCTCTTCTCTGGTACTACGGTCACAACAGGCCATGCGGATGCCATCGTCGTTCTGACCGGTGAAGAAACTGCAATTGGTGACATTCATGAGAGTATCACTTCGCAAATCTCTCAACCTACACCACTCAAGGAAAAACTCAATGACTTTGGCGACATGCTTGCTAAAGTTATCACGGCAATTTGCATTCTCGTCTGGCTCATCAACATTCAACATTTCAACGATCCTTCACATGGCGGAAGCTGGGCGAAAGGTGCCATCTATTACCTGAAGATTGCTGTGTCTCTCGGTGTAGCAGCCATCCCAGAAGGTCTCGCGGTTGTAATCACCACCTGTCTCGCACTTGGAACTCGAAAAATGGCAGCAAAGCATGCCGTCGTCCGGAATCTACCTTCGGTTGAAACGCTTGGAAGCTGTAGTGTTATTTGCTCGGACAAGACTGGAACTCTTACCACCAATCAAATGAGTGCAAACAAGATCGTTCTTATCAACGGAGACGGTACCGAACTAGAAGAGATTGATGTAGCTGGAACGAGCTTTGCTCCGGAAGGTGCCATCTCTTTCAAGGGTAAGATTCTTGAGAACCCTGCCGCCGATTCATCCACGATGCTTCAGTTGACGGAAGCCATTGCACTTTGCAACGAAGCTCGTCTTTCAGTAGACCAAAAGAATGGCACGTACAGCATCGTTGGTGAACCTACCGAAGGAGCTCTCCGTGTTCTGGTTGAGAAGATTGGCTCTCCAGATGCCAAATACAACGCAGTGAAACGTGATGCATCGACTGAGCATCAACTACACTACCATAGCAGATTCTATGAAGATATCGCTCCAAAGCTGGCAACTTACGAATTCTCACGGGATCGGAAGAGCATGTCCGTACTAGTTGAAGGTCCTGGCAAGAAACAAAGACTACTCGTTAAAGGCGCACCTGAGACAATTTTGGAAAGATGTTCTCATGTCGTTGTTGGTCACGGTGGTAAAAAGCAACGTCTTACCAACAAACTCGCTTCCATCATCTCGCAGGAAGTCATCGACTATGGTAACAGTGGTCTTCGTGTCATTGCGGTTGCCAGTGTTGATGATGTCGCCGACAATGCCTTACTCCACTCCGCAAAGACAACGGCAGAGTATCGTCAAATAGAGCAGAACATGACTCTCATTGGTTTGATTGGCATGCTGGATCCACCTCGTCCAGAAGTGGCTGAGTCGATACGAAAGTGCCGTGAAGCGGGAATTCGAATAATTGTAATCACTGGTGATAATCAGAACACCGCGGAAACCATCTGTCGACAGATTGGCGTATTCGGACCTCACGAAGATCTTACCGGCAAGAGCTACACTGGTCGCGCCTTTGACGATCTCAACGATGCTGAGAAACTTGAAGTCGCCAAGCGCGCTTCTCTGTTCTCTCGAACCGAACCCAGCCATAAGTCAAAGCTTGTTGACCTTCTTCAATCCCTTGGTGAAGTCGTCGCCATGGGAGGTGATGGTGTGAATGATGCTCCCGCTCTCAAGAAAGCAGACATAGGAGTTGCAATGGGATCCGGTACCGATGTGTCCAGACTGGCGGCGGACATGGTTCTGGCGGATGACAACTTCGCAACCATTGAAGCGGCTGTCGAAGAAGGTCGATCGATCTACAACAACACTCAACAATTCATCCGTTATCTCATTTCGTCCAACATCGGCGAAGTCGTCTCCATCTTTCTCACCGCTGCCGTTGGCATGCCAGAAGCTTTGATACCCGTACAGCTCTTGTGGGTCAACCTCGTCACCGATGGTCTTCCCGCCACCGCTCTGTCGTTCAACCCATCGGACCACGACGTAATGAAACGTCCACCACGCAAGCGAGATGAACCACTGGTCTCAGGTTGGCTGTTCTTCCGCTACATGGTCATCGGCACCTACGTCGGCTTCGCGACCGTGTTCGGCTACGCTTGGTGGTTCATGTTCAACGTCGACGGTCCGCAGATCTCATTCCACCAACTCACCCACTTCCACAAGTGCGCCTCTGCCTTTCCTGAAATCGGCTGCGAGATGTTCGTCAACGACTCCGCGAAGGCGGCCAGTACTGTGAGCTTGAGTATCCTCGTCACCATCGAGATGTTTAACGCCATGAACGCTCTTAGCTCCAGTGAGTCGCTGCTGACACTGCCGCTTTGGGAGAACATGATGCTCGTGTATGCCATTTGTCTGAGCATGGTGCTTCACTTTGGTCTTCTTTACATTCCGTTCTTCCGCACGCTGTTCAGCATCACTCCGCTAGATTGGAACGAATGGAGTGCGGTTCTGCTAGTCAGCGCTCCTATCATGTAAGAGACACATCTTACCATCTTATTAACGCATAGCTTACGTGTCATAGTATTATTGATGAAGTGCTCAAGTTCATAGAGCGACAGATGATTACACCGAAGCCAATTAAGATTTATTCGAATGGAGTGGCCAACAATGGAAAGGCCATCAAAGGAGAATGAAAGATTTTTGCATCATAGCCACCGGGTCCGCATTGAAAAGGAGTTATAAAAGGGGATCATCTTATAATAAGCATTTGCATCAACGTTGTTGTGGTTGAAATTGCATTGTTTATTAGATCGAATGCATCAGAATTGTCTTGATAGTCGGAAGGTTAGAGGTCATGTACTCTATTGAATTCCGGAAGATTAGATTATCAGCACAACGTTCGTCGATATAGGTTCCGCTCAAGGTAGATATCCATTTCACCGACATGACCTCGCTTCGATCAAGACTTAAACAAGCAACCCGTATTCAACACTCTTGAATCCGCCCAGCACAACCACCCTACCAAGCGCGTACATTCTCAGCCCTCCACAAGCCCAGCGCCGCGCCAGTCTCATGAATCCACTCGCGCGCGCCATTGACCATCTGCTTGGCCATACCCTCGCGCGGCCTCCTCTGCGCTGCCGGCTCCCTGCCGGCGCTGACAAAGCTGCTGCCCTCGCCGGTGGCGTACTCGGAGCCCATGCTGGGCAGGACGTTCTCGCCGGCGCTGAGGCCCACGAACAGCGCGAACGGCGCCAGCCACACGCACAGCCCGAAGTACGACGCAACTTCCGCAAACGTCGGGTGGCGCGCCGCCGTGTCGTCGTCGTACGGCCGGTATGCGTGGTGCACCGCGGCGTGCGGCGCCGCCTGGAAGTGCTGGAACCATGCGTAGTGGTTCGCCAGCACGAGCACTGTGGCTCGCCCGTTAGCAATCGTGTCTCGGGCGCGCGGGAGTGTGTGGCCCTGCTACGTGCCGCATGATGCCAGAAACGTCGGGTCTGTGAGCTTAACTACTGGGAACCGGCGTAGGTTCTGTAGGTACACGACGTGGCTGATGATGCTCAGCGCCGACAGGCCTAGCGGGAAGCCGTCGACTACGCATAGTAGCACTTGGAGTCCGATTACGCCGTATATCAGACGGGTGAGGAGTTTCTTGGAGAGGACGGTGTGCTCTTCTACGAGCTCTGAGAGGTAGTAGAGGCCGGAGGCTAAGTGGTTCTTCGTTAGCAACGCTTCGTTCTTCGCTGATCGGATTGTTCACACCGATGGCCAATGTAAGGAAACAAAAGCCGACTGTAACACCTATGTAGCCCACCAAAGGCAATATCCACATATTGATGTGTGCATGCGGAAGTGTTGAAGTCGAAGCTGCAAGCTGGCTTCTGTGACGCGCATGCGTGAAGTTCCACCAAAATCTTTATCGATAAAGAATTTCCATCCTCCAGACATCACAGTCCACATCGAAGACACACCTTTGCGCATTCCGACCTCAAACCAAGAATCCCAGCTCTACACGCATGTTCTCGAATACACTCCACCGGTAACTGAAACCCCAGACCTCACGTATCGTCGCCGCCGCCGTCACCATGTCCCGTCCAGAAGACCTCCTCCCGCCAGAGCTATACTACGACGAAAAGCGCTCAGCACAGTACACGTCGAACACGCGGATCCAAAAAATCCAAGCCGAGATGACACAGCGCGCACTCTCTCTCCTCCAACTGCAGTCACCATCACTAGTGCTAGACGTAGGCTGCGGGTCGGGGCTGTCCGGCGCGCTGCTGAGCGCAGCGGGCCACACGTGGGTGGGCGTGGACGTGTCGGCGGCGATGCTGGGCGTGGCGCTGGAGCGCGACGCCGCCGGCGACATGCTGCTGGCGGACGCGGGGCAGGGGCTGGCGTTCCGGCCGGGCGCCTTCGACGCCGCGCTCAGCGTCAGCGCACTGCAGTGGTTGTGCAATGCTGAGAACGCGGAGGAGTCGGCGGAGGGCCGCCTGCGCCGCTTCTTCGAGGCGCTGTATGGCTGCTTGAGGAGGGGTGCTAGAGCTGTGTGTCAGTTTTACCCGCGCGATGAGAGGCAGAAGAAGCTGGTGGCGGGCGCGGCTATCAGAGCGGGTTTCGGAGCGGGTTTGCTGGAGGACGGTGCTGGAACGAAGCAGGTTAAGGTCTACCTAGTGCTTACAGTCGGTGGAGTGGGTGATATAACGAACGTGGTGGATGGTCTAGAAGGAGTTGAGGTTGACGATACGAGAAGAAGAAAGAAAGGCGATCGGACGAGCAGAAGAGACGAAATCTTACGAACCAAAGAACGGGCATTGGGAAAAGGCAAGATAGTAAAGGCAAGCAGTAAATACACCGGAAGAAAGAGAAGAGTCCAGTTTTAGAACTCCTACCGCTTTCCATCGAACAGCATATGTAGGCGTATAAAGATGATATTCTTAAGACTCTACAATGTCATGCAATTTATATGCAATCTATGTGTCTCTTGACTCGATCTGAATATATTCCGCAGCGAGCGGGTGAGAACTCCGTGGGTATTTGTCCGCTCAACCCACGCCTCATACCTTCCCATCGAGTCAACCAAAGTAATCAACGCGGTGCACGCCGAAGCCAGAGAGATGCGCCGAGTTATCAGCTGCCTCGTCATATGCAGAACTCCGCTTGATCCTGGATATAATGCATCAAAGAGACACCTCCCTCAATCTCAGTTAGCGCCAGCTTACCTTAGCCAAAGCGCCTATATACCAGGAGAGTTAACATGAAAATAAATTGGAGTCCGCAAATGCTAAGCAGACAGCATCGTAAGACGTATAAACGCCATCGAATATCCCACCGAAATACCGATCAGTGAAAGCAATAGGAAGAGCAATGTTGATGAAGTCTGAATGAGACGGTACATGATCAACTTTAACATGGTAAACTACCTCGGCGGAGTTTGTGCAAGGTTTGGAGTTGCCGATGGAGAAATGCCTGCTGGTGGAGTACGAGCTAGAGGTGTATGGGTGGAGTGTCTCTTGGCCGCTCTTTGAATCTCGAGTTTTTTCTTTAACTGTCGAAGTCGAGCCTTAACGTGTTCGAGGACTAATATCCGTTTAGTGGATCTGCTTTCACCACTCATGAACTTCAGATACTTACGCTTTTGAACTGTGGCTCTATCCTCAGACTCGAGACCATTGACAAGCTCATTGTCGGCTTTTGAGACTTTACTGCCACGAGAAACCACGTCATCTCCTTCAAGAATGGCTTGGAGCATATATATTGCTGTACGATAGGAAACCTCGCCTCCTTCTAGGTCTGTATTTACCAATTCATTGACCGCTGCTGCCTTGCTCATTTCCAATGCTCTGTCATACATCAGCTTTTCTGCTGTCACACCACTGGTCAGAGTGATGTTTTCGGTGCTGGTGGTACCAACAGCGGTGGCATTTGCGGAACTTCGCTCCGACATTGATGGATGGTTGCTTGGGTGTCCTGGATGATCGAGTGGAAGTCCATGTTGAGCATCAATTAGCTTTCGACCCACAAACTCTGACTTCTCGAGACAATCGTTGAAGCGATTACGGCACCACTGTACCACGCTATTGATTCGTTGAACGAAGACTGCCGGTGAGTGACTTGTGCGAGTTGGAAGTGATCGTGGGAATTCACCCATAATCTCGCCTCTATTCTTTTGACCCCACCAGCTACCTGCCAAATCCATGGCTTTTGCGAGGATAGCTAGAGCTTTGACATACAAGACAAGAGCTTCTTCGGCGATGGCTACGATGGCATCGACGGTGAGATCGTCATCTTCTACTGCACCCACTTCATCATTTCGTTTGCCATGGGCAGCAATACCGAGCCCATGCGTTCCTGCTGGAGTTGCTGGAATCAGTTGCTGGTATTTTACTTCGGCAAAACCCCAGACGACGTCGCTCCTTGTGGCTAGGTCCTCCATACGCAGAGCTACTCTTGTGTCTTCGTCTGTACGATCGAGAGTCTTACTGCCGTCGAAAATTGGAAGCAATCCGCTCTCGGCAGTAGGATAAGTAGGGAAAGCTGCGTAGCCATGAGGAGGTGATGGACCTTTACCGGATGGAGGAGAGTACCCGATACCGAAAAGACGATTGTGGGCCATATTGAGTGCTTTAGCGATTGCCGATGACGTTCCAGAAGTGGGAGACTGTCCATAGCGTCTTTCATACGAAGGTCCTCTCTGATGAAACGGTGACGGCCTACCAACGATTTGCATGGCACGAGTGGCTGTAGAGTGAGGAGCCGTTGACGAAAGTGGAGCTCCAGATGTCGTCGCTCGACGAACCATAGCACCTTGGTGTGCTTGATAGCCAGCTTGAAGACCAAGTTCATCCGCCAGAGCATTAACTTCTACCGAGCGTTTCTCAACCACCACATAATCTCGTTCAAATGCAACGTCATTGGCTGCTCTTTCCTGAATCTCTTTTAGAGCTTTCTCATCTTGCTTGGGATTCTCGGTTCGTAGATGTTCCCTAAGCATAGAGGTCGGCTGATGCTGACCGTCACGCTGCTTTTCAACGCCAACTGTTTCATTAGCGGTTAGGCGGTCTTGTTGAAATGTAGCAACTGCAGTGTTTAGTGTTGGCCTTCGTTCCTTTGGCTTTGGTGTGGGATCCTCAATGGCCGGAGATATTGGAGTCTGAGCCTGCGCTGAATTCTTTGGTGGTGTTCTGGGAAGTGCTGCATGAGTAGACAATCTCCGAGAATTTGGTCTGCTAGTGGTGGCAATATCTTCTGTGCCTTGTGGACCTGGTGAAGTGAGTGGTGATTGATTTGATTCCGTATCCTGAGTGGAAAACTTGGTTGGATCAATTTCTGATGGTTTCATGCCATGATTCTCTGTCCGACTGACGGTAAGAACTTTGTCCTCATCTGCTAGCCCAGGTATATCATCAACGACAGCTTCCAAGGCGAAAAACTTCTCATAACCGATTCGATCAAGTGGATCTTTCCGAAGGAGTGACCGAATTGCAACTTTCATTTCGGAACTCAAAACGAGAGACTCTGGAAAGCGAATCTTGTCATGAGCATTTTCGATCTTTTTCAGAAGCTCGACGTGATTGTTCGCTCTAAACGGAGGTTTACCGACCACCATCTCATGAAGAACTGCTCCGACAGACCACAAATCTGCCTTGTTGTCGTACTTTTTGTAACCTAGGATCTCTGGAGCCATGTACAATGGTGAACCGCAGAGGGTTTCGGCCAACGACAAGCTAGGCAGAAAGCGAGCGAATCCAAAGTCGGCAACCTTTAGCAGTGGCAGTGATGATAAGCCTACAAGTATCTTTTCCGTATCCTTATCGACCATCAAAGGCATCCTATCGGATCGATGTTTCTCATACCAGAGAGGTGGTGGTGAAAGTAGTAGATTTTGTGGTTTGATATCTCGATGCAGGAACGAACGTTCATGCAAATATGAAATGGCGCTTGCGATTTGTTTCAGGAAATGACGGCAAACAACTTCGTTAAGTCCACCGACTGGAGGATTTGGATACTTCTTGATCATATCTTGCGTTGTTTCATGCTCGCCAAGAGTAGAACGCTTCTTGATGAAGGTTGATAAATCCCCGAGCTCACAGAACTCCATCATCAAATGTACTTGTGTCTTAGATTCCAGGCAGTCGAACAGGGCGACGATATGTGGGTGATGCAATTTACGAAGGATCTTGACTTCTTCGTCGAGGTTCTGCCTTAGCTTCTGGCTGAGCTTTGTTACGTTGACGGATTTGATGGCGACGAGGGAGCCTTTCTCCTGTAGAGCCATGCGAGGTTAGCGATGAAATCCATCATGTCGACAGAGAAATGGAAAGGCCACGAACCATATGCACGCCTCTGTAGACCATGGCGAAGCTGCCTTTACCAATCTCGTTCAGGCGTCTCCATGAACCTAACACGACTGAGGGTTCAGGCGTTTGAGGAGCACGTCGCAACGACGGCGGTGGAGTTCTGTCCATGATGACTCGAGATTCTGGAAGACTGCAATCGTTGAAACCTCGGCCAACTGCCCTCACTCTCACCAAAGGCGATATGAATAATGTGATGCGAAGACGCGATCCAACATTGACCGGTACCGAGCTCGGGAGTGTAACGGTGCAGGATATGTACCACGGTTCGAGTGGTCAACAAGACAATGCAATATGAAGCTGAACAAAGCCGAGATGGAGGTCGAAGCGAGTGAGTAAGTCGATAATCAAAGGTGTAGGAGAGGATGAGTTGGTTGAGGAGTGGTGGGGTTCCGATGAGATGCTAGGGAGGCGAGGACGTCGAGTCACAACGGTGGAGGATGTCGAAGGCAATGCATGGGAGATGAACCTCTTGATGATGACGAAGAGGTCTTGTGTCGTTGATGGATGATGAGAAAGATGGGGATGGCAGTAGGTGGTGACGAACAGCTCAAAGGGCTCAGTGCAGGTCACGGTCTCAGCGGCAGGTAACGTTAGGCTGGCGAGAAGGCAAGCAAGGGAGTGTGAGGTGTATTGGGTGTATTGGCCGCAGTGTGTTCAGAGTACGGTATTGGGTGTATTGCAGTCACGCTGCACCAAGTCACGGCCAATTCCACCGGAGCAGACACGCACTTCCTACTCGAACATGCCATCCATTGGAGGTCATCTGGCCAAACACGCCCAACCCAGACGCGCGATACACCCGACACATCACGCCTGTACCCCTACTGACGAGCTTATCCGTCATTCCGTCCCGCTCGTCCACCGAATAACATCGACCAGAAGCAGGTACAGCGGTACAAGTATCAACATGGCGACTGTACGCGGGGTATAAGATAAGGCTACACGTCGTCCGGATCGACTTGCTAATCCCAATCATCGCTTCATATCTTAGCCTACTTTACCCTCCTCGCTCTTTAACGCTGAGCCGCAAAAGGGCATAGTGGTCGGCCGGTCGTGCTGCAGCTTATCACGAATAAGGAATCTCATATCTTCGGAATGCTTGCGTTGATGAAGCGTTGATGTGCAATAATTGCCACCTTCTCCTTCCCGACGCCAAAGTGCAGCCGTCCCAAATTCGGCACTACTCGGACGTTTGCAGATGGACGGAAACCGGTCCCATCCATTGCATGATGCATCTGCTTATGGCCATGATCGCCATGACACCTTCTCCTCGGCCAATTCTGCTATTCGACTAATCATCTCGTATCTTTCCATTGTTGGGCCAATTACTTACAGCGCTTCAATTTGGTCCAGATACGTCGAATTTGAAGTTACTCATCTTATCTCAGCCGTAAGACAATCAATTTGCATGGCGTTCGAAAGTACAAAACTTGTAGCCTTTATATTTTGGGATGATAAAAGCGTTGAGTCTTGGGTTGACTCTCAGTGCCGAGATCTACTGACTGCGAATTATCCCGCACCCGTTTCGCGAATCCTCATCGACACCTTTTGATTTCAACAAAACAGCTCGATTTTCAACGATGAGCGGTCTCAGATCTTGCCATCCATGACTCTATGCTGGAGAGAAACCGAACCAAAAGGCCATTGGAAGAATCAAATCTGAATATGCTCCTATCAATCGCAACCTGGACTTCGCCGCAAGGACTGTTGGGGAAAACGATTTAATTGGGTTTATACTTAGGACCGCGTTTACCGGATGTTGCTTAATATCGGTTCACTCTTTTCTTCCCATTTCTACATCCCGTACGTAATCCTAACGTAGATCGTAGGTATACAGCGTGCCATGGAGAAACACCACTGTTACACCAGAGGCAAGTTTAACAACACATTGTTCCGCTACGAGGTGGGCGGATAATTCTAATCAAGCTCTGAAAACCACTGCACCAGCAGCAAAGCATAGAGGGTGAAGTGTTCATCTGTACCATGTGCTTCCCCGTATCTGGAGAAGTTCCTGTCGGAAGAAGCTTTGAAAACAGATCTTGTCTCCATACATCGAAATCGGGAGTAGGAAGACATGTTATTCGGGAACAACGGCATTGCAAACTGCAGTAATGTCTTCTTGCGAGTTGCCAAGGCCAATCGCGGCTTTCAAGGACGACCTTGTCTCATAGCACCAGAAGCCAGAGTAGCAGCCGTCAATATGAGTTGATAGTGCTTCGCCTTGAAGTAGGCGCGCTGAGTCAGACAAGCAGTATCCGAAGACGACGGCTCAAGTTAGGTTGGAGAAGTCAGCGTAACCGTCATTCGATATCTGCCTAACCGCTCCACCCTACACGCCATCGTATGTCTTCTTCATAAGAATCGGACCCATCGTCATATGTTCAGCCTAAGTTTAGATCTCTTGTGGCCAGCAGCAATGGATTCGAGTTGACGCGATCTGAGAATCGGAATAAGACCAAGCAGAGCAGAAATGCACCATGGGGTGCCAACAAAGGGTCATATACTATCACTACGTTTCGAAATTGCTCGGATACTTAACTGATGGAATCGGAATCGTCGTTGAGTGAAGACAAAGTATCCTCGAATAGTCGAGGGATTAAGTCTGGCTGGTGTGCCGTAACAGCGATTGGAAGCTTGATGTCGTTGAGTGATATTAGTATGTAATCCTCCAAAAACAATCTCCCTGTATTTAAAAAGCCTACCATTATGATATGTGTCATGTTTTGCATATCGGTACCCTTTAAAGCAGCCTCCTTGATGGTGCCTCCAACAATTGTTGCATCATAGTCCGGAGATTCAGGCGCCTTGTTCGCCCTAATATATTTCTTGTTAAAGTTTGTCATTGATTTCGAAATGCAGGAGTCGTTCAAGTCGGCTTCTAGTTCCGGCAAACTGATATCGAATGGATGACTTTTAACTTCCCCACTTCCCGATCGATCTCACGGTGACTTCGCAGACGCTTTTAAACCTCAATGCATGAGTATTCTCTTATGTAGACATTTACAAGTGAATTCCAACAGACAGCGTGATAATGGGCAAACCTGTGACGTTAGAATGGTTTGGTATGCTTCTTATTGGATTGATATGTCGTTCCCTGACAGATTGCCATAGGCGCAACTACATTCCGGCTGGTTGCCAATGGCATTACAATGTTCTTGGATACCTGGCTAGATCGTCCAGAATTTCTTCCCATCTATTTGAAGATTTCTGACGTTGAAGAGTGTGACTACATATTCATCAGCCACGCCCATTTCGACCAGTATGTATCTCGGTGCAAGCAGTCAGAAACTTGAATTCACTGACCAGCGAAATTCTTTAGCCTACCTGGTGCTGATAGATTGGCGAAGAAGACAGGTGCAACTATCATCGGCAATGGAGAGGCTATCAATGTCATGCGAGCTGCTGGAGTCCCGGAAACCCAGCTCATGGCGGTTGCCGGAGGGGAACGGATTCCTTTGTTTACCAAATCGCAGAGAGAGAAGGCTATTACCAACCCTCGTCCAGGTCCTCCCGGAGCTCCAGCCATGCCAAACCCTGAAGATGCGACCATCACCGTCCATGCATGGCCTTCTCTTCATGCAATGTTGCCACCGGGTGATCACACGACGTATCCGGAGTTTATAGATTCTGGCACTGTCTATACCGGAGAAGTAAGTCATCAATGTACGTTGGATGTTACGCGTGGCCTCACATATGGACTGGGAGGTTTAATGATGATGCCACAATTCCCACCTCAGATGTCGGAAGACATGAAGTCGTTCCTCACGTATCTCAAAACAAGAGACATCAACAGACATTCATTTTATGATGGCGGTCAGATCGCGTACAACTTCATTCTTGGAGATAAGACAGTCTTTTGGAACGGTCATCTTGGAGCCTACGAAGGCATCATAAAGACTTTGGAGCCGAAGCCGGATGCGGCCATTCTGGCAATTGCCGGGAGGGCCAATCTCAATGGCCGGCCATTTGACGGATCTGCAGCAGATTTCGCCGTCCGGGAGGTCAAGTGGTTAGGAGAACCTTCCAAGGTTATATGGTGTTTGCATGATGAAGGAGCGCTGAACCCAAAGTATATCAAAACGGAGGCAGCAACCGAATTGGTTTCCACGGAGACCAAGAGTACGGTTGTGACATTAAAACATGCTGAACCTTTTGAGTTATTTGGGTCTTAGCATCTCAATTCCAATTTTATTTGGAATGCGGATTAGAGAGAGCACCAAATTCGCGAGTAAGAGCGCGAAGTACTTGCTCTGATGGATGAGAGAAATGGACGATGGGAGAACTTCTTTGTAGTAGTCCTTTGGCACACATGACGGTACATCCTGATATGATTCCTCTAAAATGCCAAAGCCCTCACAGTTAGCCATAACATAATTGGAACAATCACATTGTCGTTGCCACCCGTCAATACGGCCTCCATAAAGCTCGCGATGCAAGCTGCGATTCCTGCTTTGCCAACGAGCTGAATCCAACCGGACGGAACGCTCAAGTTAACAGGATAGCGGTCATCCCACTGTCCGAGCCACATCCAAATCTTGCTGAAAGTCAACCCCACGGTGACGGCAAAGGCAAAGGCCGCACTGCCTTCCAAGCTCTTGCCACCCGCCCACGGCCATTTCCTCCTACCGTACCTGCGACCGATCAGGCTGGCCGCAGCGTCGCCCATGCCGACGCATACGACGCCCGACACCATGCTCGTGTCTCGGCCTTTGACTTCCCATCCTGCCCACGGGTCGTCGCCCACCATCTTCGAGTCGGCGAGGCTCATCCACAGCGGCACGGCGCAGCCGACCATCAAGAAGAGGTGACTGACGACCACCGGGCCGCGCAGATCGCGGCCATCGACATACGGCGTCAGAAAGTAGGCGATGGGCTTGGAGAGCGGCGGCAGCTGCGAGGCGCGCAGCAAGTCCAGCAGCACGAAGCCGACGAGCACGAGCGCCAGCGCCAGCGCCACGAACGCCGGGTCCACGTAGATGGACGGCAGCAACATCGCCACCATCATGCCGTGGAAGACTTTGCGCCGCGTGTCGACCTCAACAACTGCTGTCAGCCGGAACACCATGGCCATTCCTAGCGCTAGCACGGCGAGGCAGTGGCCGGCGATGATGAGTCGTGAGTTCGCGATGCCGATCACCTCTCGGCGGAGGTGCTCCGCCAGGCCGTGCGGTTGCTCGGAGTCGACGCGAGTCGGAAACGAAATCCAGGTGCTCAGGTGAAGATCGCGCGTCCACTGCCTAACCAAGGGAATGTCGGCGAAGAGATATCCTATCGCCCAGCCGAACGGTTCGTGTCCACCCAGAGCATTCTTCTCGATCGAAAGCCGGATTGGGACCATAGCTAGCACGAGAATCGCAGCGTAGACGTACGCCGCGTAGAGCCATTTCCTCACCTGAGCTTGCTCCGGAGACAGGCGCAGAAATGACTGCGACAGAGATGATCCCAACGTCCTCCTTCGACGCTTTACCGTCTTCGCTGAAGGCCAGAAAGACTGGTCAAGGCTGGGAAGCGTATTCCTTCTTCGCTTCAAGACCTCGCCATTCACCAGTCCCTCGACAAAGGGATTCTTGGGAGGCGGTTCCACGGCCGACCTGGTGGCGGCATCGTCGCGGAAGAAGCTTGAGCGGAGCGAGTTCATAAACTCAGCTCTGAGGGTGTCGATGCGCAGGCGCGGCCGCGGAGGTGGCTCGTCAGGATCGTCGTCGGCGTCGCTGTCGACCGCGGCTTCAGGCTGGCCGAGCCACGCGAAGTTCCACGTCCTGCCGAGCAGCCTGGAGAAGTGCTGGCTGGCTTGCACGGCGCGCGCTGTTCGCTTCAATCGCCAGCGAGGGATCCGCGCCAGCGCAATTCCCCATCTGACCACCCGCCCGCACGTGATGTAAACTCCAAGTCCACCCATCCAGAGCAGCGTTCCTAAGATGATGGCGTACGGAGCGGCGGAGAAGAGGAGCAAGTTGATAAGGCCAATTGATAGTAGTTGAAGTTCTGCTGGTAGGAGGCTAGTTTTCGTGAGATAGCACAAGAACGATACGAGAGCTTGATGGAGCGGGAAGAGTAGAGAGACTGTTTCGGAGTCGATTTGATGTGAAGACGGTATTATGGACCGATCCGGCAATAAAGACGAGGTTGTGTTGTTAGCAGTCGCGGATATGTACGCTAAGGGCAACTCAGCTACAACCCAATGGATTGATGCTGTAGCTTCCGCGACCGGGCTAGGGATGAGTGGAGAAGGTAGTGAAGCGATACCGAGCACCACATTAGTCATTACGACCTGAGTAGGCCATCTGATAAACGAGAATGCTGCAACAGCAGGAAGAAGCGGTGGATAGAGTATAGGTGCCGGATCGAAGCTGGAAGGTAGCTGAAAGTAACTCCATAATGGTTTCCACACCGCTGTCCTCTTCCAAGCGTATGCTATGAGTCGAATGGGATATAGCAGACATAGACCAATGACGATAGATATTTGAGCACGAAGAGCGGCTCTTTGGAACTGGCGTTCAGCCATTCCTGATTCTTGTGTAATTTCGCCAGCATGTTGGTGTGAGGACGCGGTTGAAGATTGATCTCTCCAACCAACTCCAACGCCGAGTGCCGCGAGCGTCGATACTTCAGCAAGTCGTCTCAGCAGCTCAGCGCGCCTCCTTCTGATAGTCTTTAGTCTTATTTCTCTCGTCTCTTCGTCTGCTGTAGACCGGTCTCCTCGCCGAGTATCGTGTACTCCCAAATGATCCGCCGCACCGTCATCGAGCTTGGAGAGTGTGAGAAATGGAATACCGGCGGCGTCTAGATCGGCGCCTTTCGCATCTCGCAGACCTTTCCGTGGTCTCAATGGTGGAGGAGGCAAAGCTTTTGTGAATGTGAAGCTCTCATCATCCGCGTCGGTACCGCTCTCACTTGGTGTTCTCGCGCTCTTTCCCTTGGACGCTTTTGAGCCATCCGAAATCGTATCCCTATACCCATTGCTTTGCTTGTCGAGATGAAGACCAGACAGTGACGTCCGGAGCTGTTGTTCATGAAGGTGATATGGTTGTGGAATTCGAGCAAAGGCCGGTGTCTGCTCCGTGGAGCTTTCGGAATGGTTCTCGCTCAATTTGTCGTGATGCATGCTATCTACTCATCCGACACCGTGGATGGAGATGCGGATTTGAGCATGAAACTATACGGGTGGGAATTTTGAAAGATTTGGTCCGGGCCATGGTAGGATGCACTCGTGTCTTGTGCTGCTCAACAGATTGTTGAGATCACGAACTTAAAATCCACATACGTACGATAGCTTGAATTGCACGTGCGTCCATATTATGAGAACGCAAATTTATTGAGAATGTGAAAATAGCAACATGCAATGGAAACTTAAAGGATATATAGCAATTTTGTCTAGCTTATCTGCCGCTCTTGATTCTAGCAACTACATCTACTTGGTATGATGTCTAGCCAGCTGAATCATGCCCTTTCAGCCTCACTTGTACCAGACGACGATATAGATAACTAGGTCAACATTATGCTAGCAATGAGTGGCTTGAATCTGCTCATTCTATTGGCTCTCCGAGTTGTGCAGATCATACATATTTCCAAATCCAGAGCCGGATTTGCGTGCTGAATGGTAACAAACCTAGCTTTCATAGCCGTTCTGCTTGAGCCAAGTCTTCACATCATCGCCATCACGATGGATCCAACTGGCCTTTGCTCGAATGCTGTCCAAACTCTGAGCCAGGCTTTGATCGAACCCCTTGGTGCTCTTCTTGCCGAAGAAGTCCTTGATTCGATTGACGTGTTCTTCACTCGTGAAACTGCTGGTGCAGATGCTAACCACAGCTCCCAACATGGTCAATCCTGGCGGTAACTTCTTCTCGAGCGTCTCCCAATTCTTGGTCAGCCATTCCCACAAAGCGACTATTCCATCGCTGTGTGTTCGCAGTCCGCCAAGCGGAAGATAGACATCCTGACCCTTGACCTCATCGCTGAGCGGAAGAGCGAGGGTTCGTTTGATGAGCTCTGGGTTCCTAGCTCTTCCGATAGCTCGAAGGGCGGTGTTGCGTTCATCCGAAGTCTGACCGGTTCTGTACGCGTTCAGGATCACTTCATACTCGGCTTCGCCACCGTAGTTCAAGCAAATGGCGTATACACTGCTCCGTAAATTGGGATGGATTGCATCTTTGTCGCCGGCTTTGAATTTTGCGAGCATTTCGAAGGCGGCAGACTTGACCTTCTCGTCACCGGCAAGGCCAGCGCTGCCGAAGAGCAATGACTTGAATTGTTGCTGGATATGGCCATCCGTCGGGTAGAAGTGCCAACCGAGTTCATGTACTTTGGCGGAGACAAGATCAAGCTGAACTTTTTTAAGCGCGGCTTTGATGGCATCATCTTCAAAGATCCAGGCGGCGCGAATGCTACCGATTCGAGATAATAACTCGTCCCATACGACAAACTCGGGCTCGCCCTTGAAGCCTTGTAACAACGACAAGATACCTGACGTTCTTTGATATCCGGACGCGGCCAAGGCACCAGCATCGGCAATCATGCCGGCACGGTCTTCCACCGACAGTAAACCTTTTCTGGCAGCTTGACCAAGCTTCTCAAGTCGTTCGGGTGAGTAAGATGTTCGATAGATTCCAGAGTGATCTGCGTTCAGCTTGAAGAAGTCCATATCCTTGAGCTGGAAGCTTGCTTCGCGATCCGTCAAAGTCAGGTTCTCGTTTACACCGGCGGTTGTCCGCAAACCCAAGAACACCGGATACAAAACTTTGTCTTCGTCAGGTTTGACGTCGGCGGTTCTCAGGAAGCGATTCTGCTTGACTTGGATCTCTTTCTTCTCGGCGTCTTCGGTCACCGTCACAACAGGGAAACCAACGTGCTTCGTCCATATATCCATGACTTTCTCTACGTCTTTGCCACTGGCATCGCTGAGTGCGGCCCAAAGATCGGTGGTTTGTGTGTTTCCATAAGCGTGCTTCTTCAAGTAACGACGAACACCCTCAATGAAAACATCCTCTCCAAGGTATTTCGAGATCATACGAAGAACACAGGATCCTTTGGCATACGAGATGGCATCGAAAATCTGGTTGACCTCCTCGGCACGTTTGACGGGAACCTCGATGGGATGACTGCTGCGTAACGAGTCTAAAGCTAAGGCGCTCTGTAGGTTGTCGGTCACGTAGCCTTCCCACACTTTCCATTCAGGATAGAACTCATTGCAAGAGTACCATGACATCCACGTCGCGAAGCCTTCGTTGAGCCACAATCCATCCCAAAAGTCCATGGTGACCAGGTTACCGAACCACTGATGAGCAAGTTCGTGCTGAACGACTTCAGCGACGCGCTGCTTGGTAGATGCGCTACTGATTTTCTGGTCGAAGAGCAAGTCCACCACTCTGTAGGTAACGAGACCCCAGTTTTCCATGGCACCGGCACTGAAGTCCGGAATGGCAATCATGTCCATCTTGGGCAATGGGAATTTGCTGTTGAACTTCTTTTCGTAGAACTCCAACGTGCGTGCGGCGAGGTTGAGTGAGAACCTGCCGTGCTCTATGTCACGGTCTGGCGTGGCAAAAACCCTGATCGGCACTCGGAACTTGTGCGTCTCAATTACGTTCAGGTCGCCTACGATGAATGCAAGCAGGTAAGAGGACATGAGAGGCGTCTCCCGGAAGGTGACTGCCTTCTTGCCGCTTCCGTATTTTCCATCCACTTCTTTCTCCGAAATGACGTCCATGTTGCTCAAACAAGTCTTGTTCTTATCAGCGATGAGTGTGATGGTGAACTTGGCTTTGAGTGCAGGCTCATCGAAACATGGAAATGCACGGCGTGCATCGGTAGGTTCCATTTGAGTGGTGGCCATGTAATGAGTGGATCCGTCTGGCATAGTATACGACGAACGGTAGAATCCAGCCATATTATCATTCAGTGTGCCGGTGAATCTCTGGACAAGCGTGGCCTTGCTTCCCGCGGCCAGCGTCTCTTTGAAAGAGATTTTGGTTGTTTGAGTATCCGCATTGTAATTGAGTTCGGGAGAGGACGATATGACCTTGGAGTCTGTTTTAATCTCGGTTGAATAGATATTTAAATCGAGAGTGTTTAGGGAAATTGATGTAGTTTCGTCCACAACGTCGAGACTGCAAACGTAACAGGTCAGCAACGGTGTACATAGCTCATACTAGAAGGTAGGCCTACTCAATCTCTGCAGTTCCGTCGAACTCAAAGGTTTCCAAGTTTGGTTCGAAAGTAAGACGATAGTGAGTAGGCTTCACATTCTTCGGTAGGACTTCGCGACCCATGGACGCGTCCAAACTGGACGTAGTCGCATCGACAGTGAGTTTGCACATGCTGCGCTGATAGGAACAAAGACGACGTTGCTCGAGAGGCAAAGGTGATATCAGGCTGTTGGTCTTCCGAGTGTTTTTCGGCGGATGAGCTTGGATTCGAAGATTCTGGCAGGTGGAAGAAAATCGAAGGCTTGCCGGAGAAGGTGGTCGACGATAAAATATCGGCCGGGCAAGTGAAGAGTAGAAGTGAGGAGGAGCCGCGATGTTCAGGCTTCCTCGACCGACGTGTAATGCGGAGAAGAAAACTGAGGCGGTGGCCGAACTTGGTCTTCGCAGAGCCCCGTTAATGAAGAACTCTGCCACCATTGGCCCCGCACTTCTTCACACCGTGATAGCTCGATACAAAGCCTTGTCACCGGGTAAACTACTGCACGGTTTCGGCCTTGCATATGTCGGTGTGAGTGTGAAATCAATGGAGCTTCCAATAAGCCACGCACGGCTCAAAACATCGAGTGCGGTTGAAATCGGGAGGCAGCAAGGCATAAACCTGGCTGGCAGAGCATCAAAACGACAACGAAAATTAATATCGCAGGTAGAGGGAGACGCACGAAGACATATATCATATTGGCAGAGCAACACTATATGAATTTTGCTAATGCTCGATGCTCTCCTTGAAAGCTCAAGGAAACTCTTCACCATTGGCCAGTTTTCGTAGAACTCTCACTTGATCCGAACTTCAATGCCATCCATGTCCTCGATCTCAGAATCTTTGATCATATCATTTGCGAGAAGTTCATCACCATCGAAGAGCAATGAGATTCCTATCTCGGGTCCGATGTCTCGTTTCTTTCGGAACGCATTAACTATGCGAGCAAATGTTGTGTCCTAGCGAAGAGTAAGCATGAAGTACAACCGAAGATGGGAGCTTTAATCGGTGTTTACCGGTTTTACGGATATCTTGAGGTCCTCTTGACCTTTAGCTCGGAGTACTATGCGGATTTGTTGTTCCTTAGCTTGCTGTTCTTCGTCGTCGGAATATGCTTCCTCTTTGCGCTTGGCAGCCTCCTCGGCAGCTTTTATTTCTTGCTCGAGGATCTCATGGGTCGTGGCTACGAAGACAATCTTGTCTCCCTCGGCATCGTATCCATCAGCACCAACTTTAATCACTGGTTCACCTCGGCGGTTGAGCTCAATACCTAAGCTTTTACAATTGGCCACGTCGTACACCCGCTTTCCTCGCCAAGTGAGAATGACGGATTTGGTTTGTTCGGTGGAGAAGCCTTGTCTCTCGCACCATGTCTTTCGAACGATACGCATGTTGTCTCTGTAGTAGCGCTTCACTACGAGTGGCTTAGTGTTTGGTATCTTAGTGTCGATTAAAATCTGCAGTGGTGGATCCGGACCGTCATTCTTTGACTCAGTTTGGAGGTCTCCGGTCGAAATGTCATGTCTACCTTCTTGCTGTAAATATGCTTTAATCTGGATGTCATCAAAGTCGTCGGTATCTCCAACCGCAAAAGAGGTCGCCACCACATTCAATTCACCATTTTTGGGCAATGCATTATCGGAGACACACAGCGCTGATGGTGAAATTGTTGAGTAATTTCCATTCTCACTTTGCGACGCACCGTCTCTATTTGTCGAGACTGGTTCATTGTCCGAATCATCCAGGTCGATGATCACAGCCTGTCTCTTAGATGGATGGCTAGATTCGGGTAGCGAATCGGCGTCCAGGAAAGCTTCTGAGAGACTTCGCGCCATCAATTCTTTGGCTTTCTGCCTTTTCTGCTCATCTTCTCTTTCTTTTTTGTCTTGATCCGCTCGACGTGCCTTTTCCGCCCGCTCTTCCCTTTGCTTCTTCCGCCTGTCTTTCTCTGCCACTATGTCGGCATGACAGTCACCGGATCTTTCGAAAAGTTGTGATCTCTCTGTTTCGGCGAGTTGTCTTTGCTTTTCTATCACCCAGGCAGGTTTCTGGAAGAAGTTTCGCTTCGTAGACGGTTTAGGCTCGTTGGAAGACATGGCGCTCCGTGGAATCAGAGTCATGAAGAGCGGCTGACGCACCAACGACTTGCGCCTTTTGCTAACTCCAGTCGCAAGAGCCAGCAGTGTTGACTGGAGGTCATCTGCGCCTCTGTCAGGCTTTGCACTATGCAGGCTGAGGAGGGGAGATTTCTGAAGATGGTCAAAGCGGAGGTCCGCCGATGCCAAGAAACGCGAACTCACGTGTCACTTCGCACGATTTAGAGATCAAATTGTGACTTTGTCTCAAGATCCTCCTTCTCTGGCGTCTTCTTTCAAGAATCAAACAAAAATAAAATTTCCTTGGTGATTTTTAGTGGGCCACGCAAGAGAGGTCGAAATGGAAAACGGCAATGCATCAGGCCGCGATCCATCTGGTTTTTTAAGCCACAGCATTGGATCCAGAGTCACCGTCAAACTGAACTCTGGTGTTGTATACAAGGGTAAGAATTCGTCAAAGACTTATCCCACCAACTGTTAACATGAGATAGGCGAGTTGCAGTCCGTAGATGGCTACATGAACATTGCGCTTGAGCAGACGAAGGAGTATGTGAATGGTATTCTACATCGAAGCTATGGCGATGCCTTCATTCGAGGCAACAATGGTGAGTTCGTAATTATTTGCTGCCACCATCAGGCCGCTAATAATGTCAGTGATGTACATCTCAGCAGATTCTTAGCCATGGGCAAAGGTTGGAGGGCTGGTTGTCAAAGTGTGCATCGCTGAGAACAGCATCACACGCAACTTAACTCGCATTGAGTACGAGCTCACTGACGAAGATTGCCAACGCTTGTCTTACTCGAGTCAAAAGATAAGCAACGGAGAGGGGTTGGGAGCACCTAGAGGTAGTTCGTCGGCACTGGGTCGAACAGATTGGTCATGCATCAAATGCAGGAATCGCTCCACCAAGGAATAAGGAAGATGCCGTCCCACCATACAGTACGTTGCATACCATAGATTCCAACTGCACGAGCTCTCTGAAATTTTCTTATCCCTGGCGTGGGAGACTGTATGAGACGTGACAACTCTGTTCTTACCTAGCATTTCGACCTGAGTATTTGAATCACTAGGAGTAGCTCGTCGAAACTTTCCAGATATCATGGCGTGGGGTTTTTGTAATTCATAGGTGGAAAAAGCACAACGCCAAAAGGCGTTTGGCGGCTTCCTTCAGAACTGGTCTGTTCGTACTGCAACGAGTGCACAGATCTTCTAATCTCTGACGTAAAAAAGCATGGTTTTCGAAGTTCAACTCCAACCATCCAAATTGTGGTTCATGTATCGAGAGTCGTTCATGTGCACAGTACCAAATTGGGTTGGGTGACATGTGTTCCAGAACCCATTGGATCATGTCCTTCGAAAAGCACATCACCAGAAGGATCCATCCTACAGATATCAATGAAGTGCCGATCCTTTCAAGTATGTCTAGCACCATCGACTGCTGACTACACCGGAAAGGCCAAGTTCGGCGATGGGAAAGCGAGTGCAAGATCAGAACATACGAGGCAGAGCCATCATTCGTCCTCATTAAGCGCCGATGGCGTCCACCACTCCTGCACGAACCCCGGTTCGCTCCTTGAGTCGAACAACGCTAATTGGGTTCCGGAGAGCGGGACGGGAAGGCCTTAGCGTTCCCCAAATTTGGAGTCGATATAATCAGCAAGTGCTGATGGGAAGGTTACGCCTCCATGCGGAGAAAGGAAGCTAATCAGCAGAGCTTTGCGGGAAGTTGTTTCTCATGCTCGTAACCGCCTCGTAATCACCGTAGGAGGATTGCACGCGAGACTAAAAGCTTCTCCGCCAAGAGTGGGTCTGACTGGACGGACTGAGACCGTTGCTATTCCTAGCTGATGGCCAACAGTATGAGAAAGGTTGAACCCGGTCACCAAAGTTCTGGCACGCGGAGGGTTGAGCATTCAATTGATTGCTAGAGACGTCGAGGAAGCTCGAAAAGCCCATCGAGCTTCACATCAACGGACAGAACATCGTAATCAAAACCCCTTTGGGGTCCAAGTGGCACTCCATACACCGAACTCGTATCGGTTAGAGATTGTGCACATTATGCCAATTCCCCGAGGAACCAAACGCTCAATAAAAAGTCCAACCGAATGAACATTGAAATACTTGCGGTACCTTTGCCTCTCCAGCCCTTTTCTCGATCGTGAAATGCCGTGAGAATCGTTCAGCTTCTAAAATGGCCCCGGCTTGCGCTCGCAGCACGGCACGTGAGCTTCACCGAAGCCTGTCGAGTCGCCTGGACCGAGATGAAATTAAAAAGAATCCCTTGCGGAAATTTGGATTGCGGTGGGCGTCGCGAGAGTGGTGATGAGGCGGCGAGAAAGAGCTTCTTAGTTCTCGATTTTTCGTTTCTTGTTCGCCGGTACGGGTTCGACGATGGGAGTGCGAGAAGAATAAGTGACTGTCCTCGTGACAACTTGCCTGACGGACACGGCTCTCGTCGAACCCGCACTTAGTGGTATTTGCTTGTCGGCGTCCCATTCTCTGGGTGACATGGTTGAGCTATATGGAGAATAGACAGAGGCCGCGCTCATTGGAGAGCGAACCGAAGCTGGAGAATAAGGGCTCTGTGGGATGTGCAATCGCCGCGGTGTCCGCGCCGGTGGTAAACGTGTGAACGAAGCCGGTGGTACGGCCGAAGGTGTTGGCTTTGACTGGATCGAGTCTGGGTTCTGACTGTCGCCTGAGCAGCTACTCGATCTTGATGGAACCGAGCGAGGAGAATCCGGCTTTGACGTTTCTGCTACTGCGGCGGTTGAGGTGGTCACGTTTGAGGCGGTCGCGGTGGTCGCGTTCGAGGTGGTCGAGGACGTGGTTACGATTGACTCCGAAGAGGTCATCGATGTGAGCAGTGGTTTCTCCGGAAGCGGAAACTTTGCGCCGGCAGATTGAGGACTCAAGATGGTGGGTGAGAGTTTGTTGAGAAAGTCGAGATAAGCGGCGGGAGGACTGATGGGAGTCTTCATGGCGTCTTCGCGTTTGACGTAAGTCGGTGTGCCTACGGCTGGACTCCTCAGTTCAGAAGGATAAGTAGCGGACAGCGGAGCCGTGAGAGGTGTTTTGAGGGCTGGCAACTCCGGCTTCACCGTCGACGTCGCCATGATGAGCTCTGGAGATGGCTCAAGCCGTCGAAGACTCGGCGATGGCAGAGAAGCTGGAAAGCTGGCCGCGGACGCTGAAGAGCGAGCGGTCAGCCGGAATGGAGGGAATAAAAGAACCGGAAGAGGAGCGTGGCGGGCGACTGAGGGAAAGGCTGCTAAATTGACTGAAAGCGTACCTTAACCGCCGTCCAGCAGAAGAGAGAGCAGGATTTTGGAGCGCGCGAAGGGAAAGCGCTTGACCTGTGAGGCCCTTCCAACGAAGGGAATCGTCGAGTTGGACTTTATTTACAGCAACGCCTCTTCGGGGGGGGCTGCCGTGGGCTGTTGCGGCGCAGAGCCAATCGACGCCGCTCTGACAAGGGCCGTCGTGACTTGGGCGTCTAATCTCGACAGCTGAGACGATCAGCGTGAAACTGCGCCAGGGTCGGCCGGTCAGCAAGCCCGTCCGATTGGTGGCGGTTAGAGGATGGACTCTGCTCCGAAGGAGCGGGTATCGCGACCTCTGATGCTGTAACAAAGGGCCGTGTGTGTGACTTGGCCCGGCGCGGAGGGACGGGATGGCTTGTGCCGTGACTCCAGTCTTGGACCACGGGATGAGGCGTTCGGATTGATGAGCAAAAAAAAAGAACCGCGGTACGATAGCACGTAGAGTAGTGAGATGGTCGAGTGTGGGATGCAGACGCAAATGCCAATGCCGACTGCGAATGTGTGTGAGAGAGAGTGAGGAGAACGGAAGATCACGCCTCGCAGCTTTATTATATGCTCGTCATGATTGTAATTTTCATTTCAAGCCTCCTTCGCCAGCATGCAACGTGTGCTTCCAACCGCCAGGACGAAGTCGCAATGATACTGAGCGCGCGCGTCCATGGGCCCAAAATGACTTCACGAGACTTCATGGCCTTCTGTGGGCGAGAGGCTGACCAGCGGAATATGAATGAATGCAGATGTCAAAAACCGAGCGTCTCGCCGCGGTGGTAGGAGCCAGAAACCGCGGTCCAACATCGCCCGCCATTGGCCTCGCCATGCCTGCTTAATTCACAAGTGCAATGTCCAATGGTGTAAATGACTGCCTTAACCATTACATGTCGTTCTTCCAGCATGGCGTCTCGCCACTCAGCTGGCACTTCTCCATGTCCAGCCATTATCCGCCCAATGCGGCACCATCTAATTTCGTAACCGCCAAGAATCTACATCTGAGCGCTACATTGCCGCTTGTTCATCATCCATAAAGAGACGCCGGCCCCTCAGCAGGCCTTTGTTGTAGCTTTGATGTTTTCGGTCTATCAGGTGGATGCCGGCGAACCAACTGACCTTGTTTCGTAGGGATATGTGTTTCTCATGGCATCAGTTAAGCATTTACATTCGCTGGGCTTCTGTTGGATATAAACGCCTCACACTATGACCAAATACGGAGTTTCGTATTTTGGTCCAGTGGATTAACTGCTTTGACCCACCGGTAGATGGAGCTTTTGTGTCAAATGTTATATAACCTCATCGAACGGGTTCCATGCACTACATACTGGCGAGAGGTTGTTCGTCATCGGAATGGTAGGGACGAACAAGGTCGCCGGTCGCTATGGTTGGATTTTGAGAGTCTGGAGTGTTGGAATGATCGGAAGACAATAAACATGCGTGCTGCCCAAAGAAGACTCTCCCGTCGAAGCGACGAGTCCGCGCCAACGTGACGAATGGTTCCTCACTTCTCAATCCAGTCTCCTGATTTATGCACACCATTTGGCAACGTCGACAGGATCCTAAGATCTGCAGCATTTGTCGCCCAACTTGCATCGTACGCCAGGAATCCTCGACGTAAGGTCGTTCCGTTCCGGGCGGTATGGTATCGCTCTCGGCCACGACAATGTTGGCTCGAAAGACAGCGGCTTGCACTGCTCTACCTCCGTAGCTTTTGATTTCCTCGTTGAGCCGATTCAGACTTGACCTCGATATGATGAGGATTGGGCTTTCATTAGAGAGAAGAATTGGGCGAGGCAGGTTGGGAGGATCAGTGACTGCATCGGGAAATGCTCCAGGGATCCGACGGGAATTTTCTTGTTGGTATGGCTGCAGATGAACCTTGGAGTGCCTCGTTTGCGATAGTCTCGAGCCATCGGCGGGAAAACGAGCAAGCATACAGGCCACTCCGAGAGCCTGGGTGAAAAATTCGGTTATCGCCGGTGATTGATACGTTTGGGCGGCTATCGAGTCCCCGCAAACGGTAGCCGGCTTTGAAATGATGGATTCCACGAATGGCGTGGGATCGGAAGACAAGGGAACACATATTGACGGTAAATTCGTGCTTCCGCCTGCGTAAGTGACTCGCAGTACTCCCTGGTCGAGATCGATGGTGGGTCTTAACAATGCCATGCGAGGATAGCGCTTCTGGTTGAGTGCAGTGCCGCTACCTGGTCGTACCAGACACCATTCTCGATCCCATGCAAGCCCTTCCCGGTGAATCGCCCATCGTTTAGCGTGGGGAATTTCCCAACCGGCACAACTCTTTATGGGATAGATAGTCAGGCTCTCGACGTAATATTGCGTCGCGTGGTTGTCCCGTGCCAGGGTAGGCGATGGTGTCGTGCAAGCATCCTCCTCGGTGTAGAACTGTTTGATGAAATCAAGGAACCTATCAACGTCCGACTTGGTACTCATTGCTCCTAGGCTGACTCTCAACACTCCGGTAGGTTTACCGTGAAGTATGTCAACCTCGCCGTCACATCTCTGACCCGCGGAGAAGTTCCTCCTCATCTCCCAAGGCTCAAGCTGAAGTGCCGAAGAAACGCCACCTGGATTGCACAAGCCTCCAGCTCGCAAGCAGATATTACGTATTGTTGCGAGCTTCTCGATCTCACCATTGGGTATCCAACCGCCGTTACGGTTCAAGATGTTGAAGGCGATCACGGGACCTTGGATGTGAGAATCCTTGTAGCTGACGGTCGAATCTTTGTGGATGCTGCAAATCGGTTTTCCATTACCATGACGAAGATCGTTGAGACCTTTGAAAAGTCGTTCGGCGAGGAAAGCACAGTGATCCGAGATGCGTTTCATTGATCCGAAGAGATCCCTGTGGACATCCAGAGCATGGTGGACCGCCATAATGTTGTGCACTGGCAGAGTACCGTCTTCCAGGCTGTCATGTAAGGATGTGGTCTTTCTCTCATGCCACTGCTCTTTGAGAGTCGTTACCATATCCACGGTTCCACCACCAAAGTATTGTCTTCGCTGAAAGAGGTTTCCTGCGGATTTTCGAACGATTAAGGCTCCTAAGTCAGGAAATCCGAATATTTTGTACAAGCTCATGACAACAAAATCGGGTGAGAGGTCGGTGTTGCTTAGGTCAAGGGGTGAAGTTGAGACAAGAGCCGCTGCATCCAAGAGAGTATAAGTGCCGCTACCCTTCGATGAACGCACACGTCGACACCAGTCCAGAGGAAGTCGTCGTCCGTTCATATTAGACTGTGCGGGATAGGCGAAAAGCTCAAGTGCCGAGCAAGTAGAGGCGTCCGATTCTGTCTCATCGATCCAATCCTCCACATCTTGGTCCGAAGCAAAACATCGATGCTCTCGCGCTGACTCACGTACGCCTACAAGGCTTGTATGGGAGTCTCTGTGATATCCATACCAAAAGCCATCTGGCTGGCTTCGGAATGCCTCCATGACGAGTTTCATTCCGGCGGTTGCATTTGCGACGAATACAACATCAAAATCATCTGGATCGGCATTACAAAAATCCAGCAGTCGTAGACGAGCATCTTCAATACGTTTCGAGGTGGATTGAGAAGCCGAATGAGCTGAGTGAGGATTACCGTAGAGGCTTGATAGCATGTCGGTCGAAAAGCGTTCGATCAACGCTTTGGAATACAACGTGGTTCCCGCATGATCCAAATACACGGTATCTAGTGACAGTAAGCCAGGACCGTAATGGCAATTTCATATCGTGCATGTGTACCTTTGAGCATGGGATACTGCTCTTCTCTTATCGCTTCAACGCGGCCGTTGTACATTGCTTCATCAGCCATTCTGACCTACTTCAATACAACCGTGCTCTTCCCACAATTCTAGTTGATGTCGAGAAAAGGATGTTTCCATGTTTTTACATCATCGATGGTATAATCTCCGCTGGCGGTGACCTCCGATATCAACGATCTCATAACGGTGGAACCGCCCGCAAGCCACGCCAAAGGTAAGGGACTCAGAGGCAAAACAGAGAGCGTCCCGATGCTGGGATTTCCTTGTCCCTGCAGGCTGCAGCACGGCTGAATGTTGCCTAAGGCATTAAGAACGTATCTAGCTTCCAGCTCAAGAGGTGCAGCTTTCGAATATACGTGGGTTGTAAGCTGGCATTTTCGAACCACCTTCAACACCTTTCCATTCCGCCAGCCCTAGTCCAGTTTCTTTGCGTTTTTTCGGCTGGTCACTGCAGTTCTAGTTTCAAAACACCCCCAGTCACCATTACAGGCCGACGCAAATCCCGCGCCAGAAGGCATTCGCAGCTGCCGGCCCGGAGTCTTCCCATCATGCCTACCAAAGCCAATTCGTTCGCGACCTTCCTGATAGTGGGACGTAAGTGACTGCTCGCTCGATGAAAGGGCGTGTTTCGCCTTCGCGGCGTTCAGAAACGAAGCAAAAAAGCGCTAACGGAGGCTCCACCAGCGACGTGCTTCTTCCTGGGCATCCTCTTCATCATGCTGCCGTACGACTACCACGTGCTGTGGTCGACGCCGCCCGACCGCGAGCCCTACTACCAGCGGCTGGAGGCGCACCTCAAGTTCCTGCACGCGTCGCCGCCGCTGATCTCGCGCATCCTGCACATCGTGATCGGCACGGGCCTGCTGGGCTTCATCACGAAGCTGTACCGGCCGTCGGAGGCCAACATGCTGTTCGACGGCGCCAGCCTGGTGCTGTACATGTGCGGCATCATCGTGTACGCGGCGAACATCGTCAAGGGCCTGCGCATGGTGACGGCGGGCGCGTACGGCGAGGAGGGCGCCGAGGCGGCGCCGCCGGCCGCCGACTCCGCCGAGATCGTCGGCCGCGACGACAGCCTGCGCGTGCTGGCCGCCAGCAACACCATCCTGGCGCTGGTGCTGGTCGGCGTGCTGGTGCTGCAGGCCGGACAGTGGTACGCCATGCGCAAGGAGGAGGCCGAGATAGAGGAGATGAATCGCATATCCGAGGAGAAGCGAAAGGCCGGCAAGAAGAAGAATTAAAAAGCGTCACTTCGACTCTGATGCCATTCGGAGTTAGACTTCGCTGCCGTGGCTGGCTTGATGCGACACCGTCGCTGGCTCTTTGCTCACTTTTACGTGGCGGATGTCTTCTTACGCGCACGAGGTTCGACCTTTGAATTTCAAGTGCGGTGCCACGTCTAGATCTCGAGCGATTGGGTTTGAACTTTATTCATCTCCGGTACGTGTGAATGGAAGATAGCAAAGTGAGGTTTATAGTGTTCCGAGTATGCTTCGACGCCAAAAGCAACGAAGATTCTTCGAAGGTTTCATTCTCAGACTCGGACACTCTTGATGATAAGCTTTCGTAGTCTGCTCTACCGAAGTGATTGTCTCACGGGTGGTTTGAATATGGACGAGCTACGATGAAGCTTGGTGAACTCTTCATTTCTATCTTCTCCAACATCATTCCATCTTCTTTGTTAACTCAAAAATTAAACAAATCCGACCTTGGGAAATTCCCACACCCCGACAAAGGCCGATTTGTATCAAACATTTTGTTATGTACACACGAAAGCAAAAGTAAAATTAATCGTCTCCCGTGTAAGGGAGGAAATGCAAAATTGGCAAAGGTCAAATCTCCCGAACTTCCTACAATGCAGTGAAATCGCCTTGAATTTGTTGTGATTGATATGCTTATGGCTCTTGAGAGAAGGTATCGGTGACCATTCTATCGACGACCATATGATGTTGCTCGTTGAGTGGCCGTCATGATTTTGAGTTATAATGTCGATTGCATGTGACGTCTACTTTTGTCGGTTGGATGCCATTGGTCTGGCAAGACGTGTGCTTTGCGGAAGAGGCGTACCCGCAGAAAATATAGCCTCGTTTGGAGAATTAAGCTTGTCCTCGTCGTTTCGCGGCGAAATTCGACCAATCGTCGTCGTCGTCTTCGTCGGCAGGTACGTTCTCCTTTCCTCTTGCCCTGTGCGCAGGGTGAATGATGGCAGAAAAGAAGCTCTTCTTCTTCTCCGCCGTGGAAAGTTGACCGGTGTTGACCGCCGTGATTGTGGATCCTCCGTCAGCGAGGACAGAGCCTTGTACGGGTTTGTATCTTGACGGTTGACCAACATTGCTTCGCTCGGACGGTGCTACCGATGGTGCATAATTGGGCTGAAGGCCGAGACCGCGGGTCGAAGCACCGGATGGCATAACCGTATCCATGCTGAAGTTGGGTCCCATATTGGGCTGGAGGTTGATCATGCTCATCGTTCGTGGTTGCATGGGTGGTGCGATGTTGACCATGCTCATCGTACGCGCATTTGGAGGTCGAAGGCTGCCGGCGGCCATTGACATTGGTCGTGCCTGTGGAGTCGCCGGCACGCCAACGAACGATGGAGTTTGCTGCATGCCTTGACCACCATTCTGGGACATGAGATGCTGAATCATCATGGTCTGTTGCTGTAGAAGTTGCACCATCTGTTGATTAAACACTTGTTGCTCCGGACCGCCGCCCGGCATTTGCATCATCATCATCGCAGGATTCATAGGCATGCCTGGAATCGGCATTCCCATCTGCGGAGGCATCGGTGGCATGTAAGTGGATTGTCTCAAGCCCGGTTGATTTGGACTGCCACGTCTCATACTACGCTGTCTTTCTTCCTCAGCGATGACACCGACAAGTCCGTTTGGCATGTTTGGTGCTGGAGCCGCTCCGGTAGGCGTGTACACGGATGCCGGTCGCTGACTGGCGAAACCTAGTGATTCCCGGTTCGCAGGTGTCACGAGATCCGAAGCTCCAAAGTATGGATCTTGAGGTAGCTTGCGAGCGAACGGAGGAAGAGTACCACGAGGACCGCCAGCGACGGAGCGGGATCCTCCAGGTGAACCGGGTCGAGGAATCGGTCCTACGGCACTACCGGGACGAGTAACACCGACAAAGGAGTTGGCGCTGTTGCGAGCATCCGGTGGTCTATTCTTGCTTGGAAAGCCATGTGCTTGCAAAACACCCAAAGGAATATCTTCATCGTCACTGCTGCTTCCACCGGCATCGGAACCTGGAACCTTCGGTGATTGCTTAGAGAACAAGTTCGGTGAGCTATGATATCCAGCGTGGAATGATGGACGACCCGGTACGTTCGTAGATTGATCGCCTATGGCCTTGGACATGCGCTGTCGCCAGATTTTGTGTTGCGCGTCTTTGTGTTCTTGCAGTCTCCGCTTTTGTGCTTGGGTGACTTCGTCGTCTTCATCATCATCATAATCGTCGCCGTTGACGTCTTCGTCAGGTTTGTTGTTTGACATTTCATGCCTCTTAAGGATTTGGAACTGAGCGACCGTATATACTTTCTTTGGTTCGTCGTCCTTGCTCATGTCACGAGACTCGCTAAGATTCAATGCAAGAAGTGCATCGTCCTTGATTGAGTCGGTGTCGCCAAACAGTTGGTCGTCTTCTTCGCCATCGATGGGAAAAGTTTCGTCAGTAGCACGACGTGTGGCCGAACTCGAGATGGATCCGTTTGTCTGACCCATACGAGTGGTTGAGGTTGCTTGCTTCAAAGTTTTCGGCATTTGTTCCGTCTCGAGACTGGAGTTCGAAGTGGAAGAAACCGAAGGTGTATTGACAGAGTTGGTGGAGGATAAGGATGCCGCCGAGCTTCCCTTCTGTTTTGTAGTTGTCTCCTTCTTGAGCGTGTCCACTCGACTTCTATTAAAGCTCGGTAAAACGCTGGCTCTATGCGCTCGGAATGACTCTTCCACCATCAACGCATCTGTATCTTGCTCGGCTCCAGAGCGAGAGAAGGATTCAATGGATGTGGTACGTTGCATCAAAACCGGTTTTCTGAGTAGAGCTCGAGGGTTTGGAAACTTTGATTGATGTGGAGGCGGTACAGGAGGTACATCGGGTGTAGGAGATGTTTCCAACGCTGCAGAAATCAGGCCATCGCGAGATGTTCGGCCGGTGTAAGAATATGGAGATTCTTGGGTGTTACCAACCTTAGCCAGTGCAAACGGAGATGGAGTTCTCGAAATGCCAGGACCGAATGGTAGTCTCGAATTGCCAAGCATCGGCTCGGATTCCTGAAAAGAGTCAGAAAGACATTGAAATACGTGGGTTTGTCAGACTCATACGGATCGAAGGACGGCAGGTGCCGGTGGTGTGGATATGAATTTGCCATCGTTCAAGAAGCTATTTCTCTTGTCCAAACCGGAGAAAATATCACCGAAGTCATCTTGAGATTCCGTCTCTTGTGGCAAGTTGAGATAGGCAGGTGAATGAGATCGAGCAGGAAAATGTGGAGAGTCCTGGTTTTAGTTAGTTCCATCACAGGACAAAGCATGTCGTAAAAGCTTCCAATAACCAACCTTTTTGGCGGCGTCAAGCGGCGACTGTAATGTCGACGAAGAGCTCAAACGAGTGTTTACACCTTCAAATATGCGGGAATGAGAGGATGCGCCGGTACTGTTGCTTCCCCTAAATTGCGAGTTAACTTGGTTCCGTGGCAATTTGACGACCGATCGCGACGCATGGACGACCGGTGATACTCAGCAAAAGACGCACCTGTTGGATGACATTGCATCGTCCTCATACGAACTCTGTCTAGCCGGTAGATAATCCGGTTGGGACAAAGTCTGATTGAGAACTCGCGGCCCTCCTACCGAACGACGGTTGGCCTCATCACGAGGAATAACACGGAAGCCGGTTGGAGCGGTAGGAGCGGTTGGGCTTCCTTCGTCTATGCTGTTGGCGCCGGATTTGCGCCTGGCGAAGGTTCTGAATTTGGGCAATGGCATCGTATAGCGAACGTAAAGCCTTGAGTGACGGCCGAGCGTGACACCTGGCCGAAATCAAATTCGAGAGGGCTTCATAGTCCCGCGAAGAAGATGTTGGGAAGGATGTTTGAACGAGTGGTGAGAGGGGCAATGGTGGTTGAGCTGTAGCCGAAAAGGTCAGCGAGATGCACAAGCCTTGATGCAGAATCGACGACGATGGTCAATGCCGATGACGATGAGTAGCAGGCAAGGTAAGATGAGAAAGGCGATCGGATAGTAACGCTGAATCGGCGGTCAACACGGCAGCGGCCCGAGACACCACAAGCGTCGAAGAGAGCGGTTGATTGGCGGAAGCGGTGAATTCCACACGCCGGCGGATGGAGGACGGTGATTCGAGCTTGTTGGGTACAGTGATGAAGCGGATGGACCAGGTTACGTTTGTGTTGATGATGTTCGTCGGGAGTGAAGGATGAGACGCGCGCCACGGACGACTTACCAGCAAAGGGGAAAGGTAGCGGGCACGGAGCGGGCCTTGAACCGACAACGAGGGACAAGTAGAGTGGAAAGAGGAGGAGGAGCGATTAAGGTAAATTAAAATAAATGAAAGGTGAGTGACGTGCAGGAAGTGAAGTGGTGAGAAGACGGCGGAAGAAGAGGTTGTGTGATTGGGATTGGGTGGCAGGGAGAAAGCGAAGGCGTAGTCGGAGGCGTAGCGAATGCGTAGGTACTTAGGTATAGCGCCGCGTCAATCCAGAGCAGCCGGATTAGCGTAGAAAGTCCAAAAAATCTCACAAGCTGACTCTCTCTGCTTCGGCCGATGTTTCTTTTGCACGGAGGCTTTTGGATCGGGGGTCTAGCGCTGCGCCGCTCAGCTTCAAGGCTCCCCTTCGCTCCCTTTTCTTCGCCGCACTTCGCATGCACACAGCCCGCCCCGCTATTGACCAATGTTTCGAAATAGCACACTGTCGTATAACCGTCAATCACTCCGTCCCTTCGAATCAATGCGAAAAAGTGATTCAGCTTCGGCTGCGTGCGCCGGTGGCTGCTCGTTCTCCGCAAAATTCCACCGCCAAACGGTCCCTCGAACGCCACATCGCACATTGCATGTACTAATGAAAATAGCCACCGCGCATCAACATCACTTCCAAAGTTCCAACCCCTGGAACATTTCTCTCCACAGGCGGAAGCACGCCGGCCTTCGGCTCAAATCGATGCATTTTACGGCGATGAGTTTTTCATGCGTGCTACACCCAAAGGAACGCATCTCCGCCCGGATGCAATGACACTACAGGGTCCAAGTATACCATCATGTACCTGACAGCATGCAATTGTATGTGCTTTCGAACTTGTTTTCGGAATTTGTACATTGCCAATTTCCTCTCTGGGTCGAGACGGAGATCGATCAGCAGGAATTGCCATATGCTTGCTTTTGCCCCTTACAAAGATCTCCAAGCTTAGAATAATCGGTGGCGTATTTTACGGATGAGCTAAAGTGGGACATTATGCCGGGGTTCTAATTCCGAGCCATGTCAGCGACATTCCATCCACACAATGATCGTTGAATGCCGGTTATATTTCTGAAGCGTACAATTGCGATTCTGGATGTCATTCAGACATTCGCATAGGTTTCGGACAGCAACTGCAGTGTGCGAGAATGCTACGAAGCCGCATCAACTACTTCAAGTATGAGTACACTTCCTTCGCTATTCAACAAGAGGAGCAATATGAAATGTTTGGTCCGTCAGTCTTTTAGTATTTCTCCACGAAGCATGACATAACATCTGATCATGATAACTCTAATAAATATTATTCCAAGTGAAAATGCGGTCGAATTGGGATGGTTTTTCACCCCATATAAAAACCCTTGTGCGCTCGCTGCTTTAAAGCAAGTGGATGCCGCATAAAATAACTGGCCAGCTGAATTCGCATGGTTGCAAGTACGAAGTTGTCAACCATTATAAACGTGATGGGCCTTTAGTAGTCCACGGCGTGCGACATGCCTGGAAACGGTCTGCTTGGTGACACTGAGAAACGGCATCAGCGACCTCGTTTCTGAAGAAGGTAGTCGAATGTCCGACGCGAGGGACGAGAATGATTCCGTTTTCATGAATACGAACTATCGTGGAGGTTGACGGATGAAGTGGGAACGCAATCCTGTCCTCCGCAAAGAGTCAATCGGGCTACAACCGGCCTGATGGACCAGTTGATCCCTTCAAATCGTGGCGAATAATCCCTCACCGGCTCTTTGATAGAAAGTGTGGAGTGGGAGAGTGTTTGGATGTCACGTTCAACAGGAAGTCCTGCTAATGGCGATGAGAGGATGCAATTTTATGCCGAATTGGCGGCAGCAGATGGTCTTCGATACTTCTGCATAAGCTTCCCACTTCCTGGCGATACTGCAATGTTTGCATGTCGACCGAGAACACGCTCACACCTCGCAATTCATCGGTATGTCGCTCCTAGATACAAATCCGATTCGCTTAACTCTGCGTTGATCTCAGCAGTGTGCCAAAATTTCATAAGAATTCCTTGATACGGGCCCAGATCCACTGTCTGGTAGTTTGTCCATTTTCATTTGTTCATCGAAAGCACACAAAACCTGTTCCGCAGACGTGTACTCCTGCATCCAACAGCCCATGATAACATTGCCTCCGAACAATCCTGTAACGTCTGGGTATTGCCTTTGGCGAAAGAGTAATTCCACTTTGTCCACATAGTCTAAATAAGTATCGCCTTCACTGAAATATGGCCGTGATCGGTACGGCCAATGTCCAGTGAGAATCGTGTAGAGCACAGATCCGAGGCTGAATATATCGAGGGCTGGGGTAATCTCAAGTCCCTGGGTATGGTCGTAGAAAGGGTCATTAGGGAGTTGATTTCCATCAAGTCCCATTTCATCGCATACTGCTCCCCCGAAATCGCAGAGCAACAGGTCAAGGTGTTCAGGTTTCGTTTCGTGGACAAGGTAGTTTTCGGGACGCAGGTCTGAATGTATTATACCGCGGCTGTGAATATAAACGAGAGCATCGATGGATTGATAACACCAACGCTTGCGTAGAGAAAGGTCCATCGAGGAGTTATTGGCGTTGATGTAGGCTTGAAGGTTGCCGTGACTGGCCTCGCCAAGCAGCAACCCTCTGTCTAGACGCCCTAGATAGCTTGAAATGACTGTTAGCTATTATAATCAACCATATACTCTCCTATTGGGGTAGCATACTTCACAATCCTTGGATGGCATCCTAATCGTTCGAGAATTAGAGGTTCAACGGAGAAGGCGAGAGCTATCTGCCTAGCAACCGCTTCGTGATCTGTTTCTCTAGGAGCTTTCAGGAAAACCCCTGGTCGGATTCGAGTACAGGTGGATGTTGAACCAAAACAATTGAAAACATCAGGCATTGCACAGAGGGGTGTGGAAAGAATTGCGGTATGTTACTGTACAGTATCGTACATGTCCGCTGCGCCAAGACGCACGGAAGAGGGAAAAGAGCAGAGCCGCAACGACAACTCTTCGTTCTAGCCATTGCAGTATTTCTACAAATAAATGAACAATAAGCATTGCGCAATTTTGAAAGTCCTCTCTTCCTTTCCAAACTCAGACATTTTCGAGTAGTTGAAAAGCCCAATTTCTGGCAACCTACGACAACTCACCTTCGGCCATGTCAGCTCGCGCACAAGCATCTTCCCTATTGATGTTACTGACCTCTGTGATCTCAGCATGTGCAAGAGAAACATAATGACCAAAATCTGGACTTGCGGCAACAGAACGAAAGAGGAAGTCAACTTCGATTCCTGCGGCAAACAAACTGAACCTGGACACACGGTTGAAGAGAATGAGCTTGGGTCAGCTAGGCAAAGGACTGCATGTGGTCTGCAAACTTGTAATGTGTGCCGCACTGTCTAGGCAGTCTTTCAGGTTGTTGAAGCACAACATTCAAACAGCTATAAGGTCACTGAAGCGGAGAAGTTCGGACGGCGCTACCAGCAGATGAATGGCATGGAGTTCAAGATATGGTATGGACCGGACATCAGGTCACGGACAACCTCAGTCTTGCACTGAAACGTAGGGTATGCTTATAAAATCGACACCGGTTTTTGATTCTCTTCGGCAATATCTAACACACTTGGCATAGGATCTTCCTATATTCCATTCATCATGCATGATGACGATTGCATTAGCCTTCATCAAGTGAAAGTATTACCTCTTAAAGCATCTTCCCTCTTGACTTCCCGTATTCCTAGGGCACCAGAAAGAGAGATATGGGCGATCTCATGATTGAAATTCTCCATCCTTAGAGCGAAAGTGATGGTATTGTACAGCGCTGTATACAAATAGCCCAAGATCATATAGTCTTTTTCGAGTGCTGGGAGTGATATCTATAGGTATCATATTAATTGGGACGGGAAGGGAGTGGCGTCGGCGAGGGAGGGATCGCTCGGAAGGAGCCAGTAGAGTCGAGTAATTGACTTGGGAAGAGCCTACTTACAGCCGGCGGCGCGAATCTTAACAGCGTGCACTGAGAGTCGCGGGAGTATCGACGTTTTCAAAGGTATACAGGAAGCGTTTCGCCCCCTCTCTCGCGGAGCGAGAACTCGAGTGAAACGAGCGGTCGAGGAGTTGCGCCTGCGCGAGTATAGACACCGAATGAAAAAAATGCCTCATAAAGGACAGGGTGGGAGGCAGAGCAGGGGCTGAGGAGGAAGAAGAGGAGAAGAAAAGTGATGGATGGCGAAGAAGTTAAACCGGCGAGAGGGAAGACGAGGGTGATTTACGATATAGATGGGAGGTCGAAAAGCAGGGGTCGAAAAAGGGCGCCTTTCCCGCAAAGGAGCATCACTTTCCTGATGCGATTTCACTTGGAAGAATATAACATCTATTATTTGCATTCATCTGCCATGTATGTATCAACACATAGTGACGCTGCATCGAAAACTTCAGACAGGCCAGTACCTTCGATTCGCAGATGGCTGGAGTGACGGACGCATCTCTCTTCAAAGGACCTACAACGCTCGATCTCCCGTCCACCATGACCCGTAGCGTCTCGCACGCAATGATGCTCACCTCGGCCAAAAAACCGCAACGCCGACAACTGCCAACGCCAACCCAAGCACCCACCAATCCGACCCGAACCAACCGCTCGAAAGAAAAGCAACGAAAACTCCACGAGCACCCAAAAAACCATGCTACCTCTCGTACCGGGGCAGCGAGTGCTCGGCGTCGGCGTCGGTGTCGCCGGTGCCATGGCCGTGGGCACCGGCGCCAAAGCCAAAGTCGTCGACGTCGTCGAAGGCGGGCGCGGAGGGCGCGAAGGCGGCGTGCGGCGGCGGCGCGGCCGGGCCCGCGGCGGAGGCATCGTCGGCGGCGGCGGCGTCCTCCTCGGGCGCGGACCGCTCGCGCTCGAGGCGCCGCCGGTGCAGCTCGTGCTTGTCGTCAGAGGGCGCGAAGCCGTGCGGCTCGTAGGCGGGCGCCGAGGCCGATTCGGCGTGGCCGGCGTGGTGGTGCGGCGGCGGAGGAGCAGCGGACGGGCCGGCGTATGAGGGCGCCGTGTGAGAGGCAAATGCTGGAGGATCGTCGTCGTGGAGCGTCGGCGCGGTCGGCGCGTGCTGGGGAGCGCTACGGGCTGCCGCGTCTGAGTCCGGCGGTCGGCTTGGGAGCAGCCGCTCTTCTGCTCGGCGGATTCGTTCTTTCTCAGTGAGCTCTGAGTCTTCTGCTCCGGCATCTGGCGGTAAAGGTACCGTGGGAAGTGCGGCTCCGTTGGTGTGTCCTTGAGTGGTCTGGCCGGTGATGTTCGGTTCCGCCCATTGAATGTGTTCACCATTCGGACGACCGGCTTCGTCTGGCCTACCGAGCATGTTATTGGCGTCTTGTGCTTTCTTGATCGATCCATCGGCTTGCTGTGTTCCAATACCGTTACTTGATGATCCGTTGGTTTGAACGAGCTGCTTCCATTTGCCTTTCCTCTCGCTATCTCGAGTTCCGATTATTATTTCGAAAATGCACGATACCACGCTCCTGTCGCGACGAATCTCCTCCGTATCCATGAAATGACCACCCCAAGCGGCGAAAACACTGTTACTGGCATCCGCAGGTGACCCGGTCGTCGGATCTCCCGTATGTGAAGATATGCCAGCCATCCCAGCGTTAGGCAGGAACCGATCCAGACCAGCCAATTTGCCTTGTAGGTCCAAAACTACTTCGACGTAGTATTTGAACGTGATCATGGCTCCGGGTGCGGTCGAAATCGTCGGAAACGCTTCCTCAGGCACTCTCACCGTGGCTCTTATCTCGGCGCTCAGTGTGCTGGGATCTATGATGAGTGAGGCGAACGACTGCGATAAGTCCTTTCGGAAAAGATGGCTTGCTCCGGCTCCTGTGATCGATAGTCCAATACCAGTTCGGCTCTTTGAAGTCGACTCTTGTTCCGCCTTGCTCGATCCAACTTTTGGCAGAGGTGGATTAACATCGACACGTGCTTGACGGTATAGTGTGACGATAACGCCGTGAAGACTTTTGATGTGCTTTGTGTGGTGGACATGAATCTTGACCGAAACCAGATCACCTCTAAGAAAACCGGCTTTCTGCAACTCAATCGTAGCGGTGACAGGCTTCGGCGTTTGAGATGTGACCATCTTGCCAATCTTACTGTCGCCGGTTCTGACCGAAGGTGGATTTGAGTCTGCCACCGAGCCAGTACCACAACTGCTGGGACAACTCTCATAGCTCATATCACTGTGTGATGGACTTCGTGGTGGTTCCGCGTCCGTTGAGTTTGCTCTGCCCGTTACGGACACTCTATCGACAGACGCATCAGGTTTTACGGCATCCTTGCTTTGAGTCTGCCCGTTGACCATGGTGACCTTCTTTCTGGGTCGGTTCGTGTTCTTTACTCGACGTGAAATGGGTTCCAAGGAAATGACACGCGGTTTCGGTCTAAAGAGTGTTGCAACATCGATATCTTCTTGGTAAGAGACCTTACGATCGCAAGACATTGTAGGTGCTATCGTGGTCGGTCGAGTCAAAGTGGAAGTTATCATGTATGTGATAGATCCACGCTCGAACTAGAGTCAAAGCCGTCAGTATTTGCTCCATCACCCGGTGACTGTTCCTTACATCGATACTGCTCGGTAAGCGCTGACTCGGAAATTCCAACTCGAAATTAAATTGGTATGAACCTTCATCCAACCTGCCGTCACCACATAGGATGACCTCATCTTCGAAGAGTGAAGCGAAGCCATTGCCATAGTATCCACCATTCCTCTTGGTCTTGCCGGCCGCGAGGGTCGCTGAATAAGTCCGAAAGCCTTCACCGGGGCTGTTCGGTGTCTTGTAAACCTGAACGAAGCCGTGAAGACAAACCACCAGGTGTGTTACTCTCAACGGCTTCACGACCTTCAAGATGACGCTACCGGTGATGACATCGCCGGGAGCATACTGTCGATGTGGATCGTCTGGCTGTATGTAAAATTCGGAGACGTTTCGAAGCGCTTTTGGCGCGAAAGGAGGCTTCAGTCTTGACAGGAGAGTCTGTCCTTGAGGTGACGGAGGTCTGCCGGGGTTCGGCTTCGGCATGCTCGACGAATCTATCGAAGAAGCATTGTGCTCGGCCTTGGAGCAACAACGGCAACCGGGAAGGCCCAGCTCGACAACAGACGTAGAGGATCTCAGAATCCTCTACCGAGTGCGCCCGAAAGGAGAGCGTGAAGGACGCGACGCGTACGACGGGAGGATTCGGAGTGTCGTAACCACGAAGCCTGATGAGAGTTCAGCCAAAATAATTAAATTCAAGCGTCGTACGGTTAAGATGTTTGAACCACAAAAGGAATTTGAATTGCAAGGAGAACCGAGATTGATCAGCGGCGCGACCGAAAATCATGTCGTCTCACTTTCACAATGAAGGATGCGACTCGAGTTTCGCCCACCGTTGTCAGTGTGCGAAGCCTCCGAACAAACTCGACTCCACTTCAACCGACGTGATACGGTAGAAAAGGAAAATCGGCAGCGGAGTTAGTTGTAGCACGTACCGGTAAGAAATGTGGAGGGATCGGTGGGCTGCAGAGCCACGGGATCGTCCAGGCGGGTTCAGAACAATCGGGTGCTTGGCGAGGGACTTCAAAGTCGGGATTCCGTGCCAAGACGAGCTGAACCTGGTGAGAAAACGGCGCACGATCGAAGTAAGAAGGCGTTTATGTGGGAGATGGGACGACGAAATGGTGGCAAAGGGGAAAGCGAACGAAGCCGCTTGCGACAGAGGTGCGAATATGGTTGAAGACGACGGGAAAGGTGAAAGGATGGGAGTGGGTTGAAATGGATGGAATGGGATGGGATGCGCGAAGGGACTCGACTTTGATTTCCGCACAAAGACTCTGCCAGCAACGGGATGGCCAAACTAATAATTACCACAGCTGCTTGGCCATGGCTGGCATGGAAGGCTTGCATAGGCGCAGTTTAAGGTGCCATAAAGCGCCTTAACGTGGCTGATTAGCGAAGGGTGGCAAATGGATGCAATGTAGCGGCCTTAATTTGATTGACCCATACCCGCTGTCGTATCTCGAAAACGGGAGAACATCACCACACCATATACAGTCATTGTAAGCGTTTCTCAGTGCTTATGAAGCTCTTCCGTGCCCGTAAGCGCCCGCAAGTCCATGAAAGCAAGCATCTTTCATCATTTCTTCACAGCTTCGACTTCGGAAACTTGGCGACCATGGAGTAGACTTTAATCGTTGCGCTTCTTGTAGATTACCACTAGACCAAAATACGAAACTCCGTGCTCGGTTATAGCGTGTGGCGGTTTATATTCAACACTTCTCAATTCTCTGGGCAATCGAACGGAATGAATCCTCAATCCATCCAAGCTTCGCCGTATTTCTACGCTTAGATACGACGAGTTCGGAAGTCGGATGTGTAGCGCGGTACGAGAGAACAATACCTGCAGTTGCATTCTATAGTTCGCAAAAGATGCTACCAGCTAGTTCATACATTGTGCCATTACCGCTTCGCTTACCACATGCGATGTTCGCGGGTGAGCCAGGCTCGATATCATATGGTGAAATCCTACTTGAACCGTGGCGACAGTAAGGGTGGCAGGCATTCCCAATTCTTTCGGTGGATGCAATATCCTAGCAAAGGCCATGTTCCATCTCTCTCCTATTCTCCGCGGCCTCCACTCTGACGTGTCTGTCAATATCTCGTTGAAGCTCCTCCGGCAACGCCCTGGCTTCGCGCCTAGGTTTGCCAAACAGACAGTTCCATAGATCATCCTTCTCCACGAACTCACCACCGCTCTTGCCTTTGCTGAGCAGCGAACTAATGGACGCCTGCTGCAGCTCCAAGCTGTTCGCCTTGTCCAGCGCGTTCTCCTGCAGCGCCGGCGTCGACCTCCCGGAGACTGCCCTGCTCGATGACGATGAGGACGATGACGAACCTCCACCGGTGCTCATGTGCGCCAGTCGACGTGAAACCGAAATCTCGTAGATCGCCTCCTCCACCGTATCATTGATGAGATACATGTAAACCGTCGTCGGTCGAAGTTGTCCGATTCGATGAACTCGAGCGATGGCTTGTAACTCGATGGCCGTGTTGATGAGAGGCTCGCAGAGGAAGACGTGAGTGGCGTTGACGAGGTTGAGCCCTGAGGAATCGCTTTTCGCATCCAGAAGGAAACATTCGATGCTTGCGTCTCGTCGAAACCGCTCGATGCCACCAGTGGCTTGAATCGACGTGTTGCCGATTTTGAATTCCGTCAGAGCCCCCGAGAGGACCGATAAGAAATCGCTGAACTGTGAGAAGATAATCGACTTTGCTCCAGGGTCATTCGACCTCAGCCAGATGAGGTGCCTGGTAAGGGTGTCTATCTTGGTCCCGTAAGAACCTGGAAGGTCGATGGCTTTGATCTCGTTCATCGTGTCAACGCTCATGTCGGCGTAAATGGAAACCACCGAAGACGCCGACTGTGAACCACGTTCTGAGCCCGACTTTGATAGTGAAACTACATTATTCGATTGCTCCTCTTGAGCACGGATTTCCTGCGGTTTGTATGTGATCTCGTGAAAATCCACAAGGTGAAGATTTCGCTTGCAAACAGGGCAACTCCGATGTTCCCTCCACCACATCCTGATGCATTCGGTGCAGTATTGATGGCCACAGATGGTTAGCACACCAATTTCAAAAGGTCCCTGGCAAATAACGCAGAGACGAGCTTCGTCTTGTTCCGTCGATTCCGTACGTAGATGTAGAAGAAATCGACGTTTGGTTCGGTACTGTGCCAGTCGACTTGAGTGTTGAGTCTCTTTATACACGGCGCTATTCAGGGCTGCCATGTCAAGTTCCTCATCCATATCTTCTTTGTACGGAGCCACGGTGTCGGAAATTTCTTGCAGCTGTCGGTAGAATTCAACACGTTGGTTCATGGCAGTATGAAAGAGGTCTTGTTCCTTTTCAAGTTCTGTTAAGATCTCCGTTTGCAACGTCAAGACTTTCTGAACTTCTTTCAAATAATTCTCCACGATCTTCAGCTCGACTTTTGCTCTATCGGAAGGATTTCCCATGAGTCTTGTCGCTAGCGAACGTAAATCTGAGATGACAATTCTCATGGCGCCATCTGAGGGTTTGGGCTTCAGATTTGTACGCTCTTGAATAACCTGGAGCATGAGCTTGGGCGCATGACCTTCGTCCATTTGCGCAGCTCGAACTGCCTCTCTCAACTCTTGATCCATTCTGAAGTTGGAAACGCCATTGAGTGCGGAGTTACGGTCGGCTATCAAAGCTCGTAGGATAGTAGAGTAAACGAAAAGTTCATCTTGCACTTTGGTTGAGTCCTCATACTCTTCACCGGTTGTTTCTTGGCCTTCATCTTCATCAACCAATGGCTTGGAAATACGTTGGATGACACTCTCCCTCCATGATTCGATTTGAGTGGCTTGCTTATCGAGAAGGATGCTTATGATATCCATCTTCTCGAGAACCTGTCGACTTTCAATACCACCAAGTCCTTCGATCTCTGGGATCATTTTCACGATGGTCCAGGATTTGGAGGTTGTTTTTGCAGCAACTTTACGCATGGCTCTTTCAGCTCTAGCGTGGGCTTCACTGAGAAGTTCTTTACGGATGATCTTTGCTTTCTCGTAGTATTTCATCTCGAGTTCTTCGAGTTCAACGTATTCTTTGGAGTCTTTGATTACCTTTTCCTCATCCATTTTCATCTGATAGTAAGCGGTGCCAACAAAGAAGTAACACGTATGTTGCACTTCCAAGCATGATCGAAGTGTTTTCTTGAGGGATGACATCTTTTTCGCTTGATCAGACTCTTTGCCTTCGTTTTCACTTTCGGATATTCCATCGTCGATTTCCGTGTCTGGTGCCACGAGCGTTTTACTCTTTTCGGCTTTAAGCTCTCCTCTGCATTCGAGAACAAATGTGTCGGCCTGTTCCAGAGCTTCCAGGTAGATATCGAGAGCCTTTTGATATCGTTCAGGATCGTTTTTGCCGTACGCGATGATGTGACCTCGCAACATCTGCGCCATAACGACCTCTCGCTCGCTCGCACGCAATGACATGTCGTTCTGCTCGATCATGACCTCCAACACTTCGTTAACGGTTCGCAGAGGCCCGTTACCGCGACCCAAGGTTTTCTTCTTCCTACCCATATGTGGATGCAAACATGTTTGTCGAAGCCGACGAAGCCACGCTCGCATCTCGGATGTTAGTTGCAAACTTTGAGGATCATAATCCTCCTTTGCGGGAGAGCCATCCGAATTGACACCTAAGCCATTACACATTTCTTGGAACAGTTGAAGATAATGTTGATCTTCGACGGCCGTGAATGGTGATGTGATGACAACACGTTTTTGAGGAGGCAGTCGTAGCTCATGTCGCACTTGATCTTTGCTGTGTCGGAGAGCGATGGTACCGAAAATTTGCTTGAAAGTTGATCTATCCATTCGCGCCCATACCTTCGGGTAACTGAATGGACGATATCGCAGAAAGCAAAGCAATCCCTCTAAATCAGAGGTGCCTTTCTTAATTGGTGTTCCCGTTACGCTCCAAGCGTTGACTCGTGGGATTAATCCAGCCACCAATGCCGCTTGACTAACTCCGCTCTCTATCATTTGAGCTTCGTCGAGACATACACGCCACCATGATGTCAAGACCAACGGGCTTCGACGTCGCTCGTAGGTTTTCGCATGCCTCAAATTTCGGTCCGGAGCAGTAGCGGCCCAATGTATTTCTCTTGATAAGATATTGTATGTGGTCAACACAACATCATAGTTGAGCAAAGTTTCAACGATCTCTTGTTCGCTGAGTTCGGAGTTTATCGACGACATGCCTTTGTAGTGAAGGACGCGAAGATGTGGCGCATGCATCTCGATTTCATTCATCCACTGCTGAAGTATGTGTGGTGGGGTGATGATCAAAGTAGCGCCTGAAGTAGTCACCTCAATTTGCGTATGGTCATCAAAAACGACTGACGAGGGTTCTGACCGCTTGTGTAAGCACATAAGAGCGATTAGTTCCACCGTTTTGCCCAATCCCATTTCTTCTGCTAGAATACCACCGCGAACATGAACATTTGACACCGAGTCCGTATTTCGGGTTATGACACCAAGTGTGGAACTAACGTAGCATTGTTGACCTTTGGCGTCTGTGGCGATGGAAAATGACAGAGGCAAAGTAATGTCTGGATCTGACTTTTGTACAAGTTGACCATTCTGAAAGGTAACACCTTCACGATCCAGAAGCCACTGTACAGCTCGCATTTGAAACGGATAAAGACGGCAGCCTAGTTGGTCATCTTGAATCTTAGGTTCGACTTTGCCATCCAAAGGTGGGGAATATACGCTTTGATAGAATTCCTCGGGAGACCATCTCATGACATGATCCTGTATCTCTCGTATGAAGCAATCTCGTAGCAACGAGCTTGCAGGTTTAGCTTTTGCAGAGTCATCTACCGCTGCATCAAGTCTCCAGTATATATCTGTCTTGAGGAGGTGCCTGCCAGTGTCATCCGGCTTCGTGTTGAATGTGAATTTAGTTTTTACGATGCTCTCAAATGGAGAGTTTCTGAACGAGATGGCATGTCGAATCAAATTTGCCGCTCGAGCGTGCGAAAAACGAAGAGTAAGGACGGTGTCATCGATCGAACCGAATGCAGGAGAGACAATCAGACCAGTTTCTGCGTCATCCAACTCCGAGCCGTGATCAACGATGACAGGATAGGCACTGAAGATGGCGTTCGGAGAGAATTCTTGTGCTGACAGAGCGTCGGTTGGAGGTAACTGAATCAAGGGTTAGCGAAGGGATGGCTTAACCCGAGCGGCGAACGCACGATGCGCAGTTCTACCGAAGCAATGATAACATGATCGTCCTCTGAAACATCACACACATGGTTGTGCGATCGCTTCAGTTTCTTTCTCGGAGGCTGTCCGTCAACCGGGTTGGACGGAGGTGAGGAACGAAGGGATGAACAGAACCGGGAGTAATGCTGGCTTGCCGAAAGCACGGAATGCGATGATGAGACAAGTGAAATGTCGAAGTGGGCATCCGTTTGAATGTTCGCCATTGTTTCGGAAGGAAGGAGAGGTAGGGTAGAAGGCGGATGGAAGAAAAAGGGTAGAGGGTAGAGAAGAATAAAAGGAACGGAGTAAACAGCTGGAAAAGTGGGAGGAAGCGTTGAAATCACGAAGCTCTTACTCTATCGATAATGCACACGAAGTCACGTGCAAGGCTGCAGCCTGTTGCCTGTGCTACAAGGCTCAACATTCTCGAATGATATGAGATATCTGCTGCAGTAAAAATTTAATTTGTACCGTTCAACAATTGAAAAGGAAATATAGCTTCATTACAACTTGAGGATTTGATCCTCGTGATACCGGTAGTTCTAACATACTGGGTACGTTTTGTAGCTGCTAGGCCTTGGAATTGCTCCCATCAAACTAACAAATTACGAAATTTTTTGTCTCCTCTAAAACTCCTTCATGTTCGCCATTTTACCGTCCGTTCACTTCGAGTTGCCGCATATTGGCCGGAAGTGTTGCGACCTTGTCTTCAAATAGCTTCTGGGCCCGGACCCAGACATCGTTGTGCCTCCAGTCTTTGAGCTCGAGGAGGTAAGGGAGAAGATCATGGCTGAATGCTTCAGAACTCTCGCGTGGTAGCAACGACGGTAAATGGTCTATAGATATCACCGACAAAGGCAGGTCTCCTTCCACTTCCACCGGCACTGTAGGATCAGTGAAGGTAGTGTTGACGGTATAAACCGGAATTGGGTTATTTGGATTGGTCGTGTCGCAGGAGACGTCACAAATCACTGACAACTTGCGCGAAGCTGATGCAAGAGTTTCGGCGTCAATGAATGGCTTGATAGGATCAGAGAGGTAGATGCAGTTGACGAAAATGTCCGACTCGACAATCTCACGGTACGGCCCAGGATTATCCGTAGTCTCTTCCAAATCCCACTTCAAGACGTGAGAATCATCCAGACCTATCTCGTGGAGTAATTTGACTGCTCCACGACCACAACGACCCTTAGCGCCCATTACGAACACCTTCGGCTGTCGTCCGGCTTTTTCTATTCCCTCCTTAAGCTCGGCGCGCAGTTGAGTGAGCATTTCGTCCTCATTCAAATAGTATCCTCTTCCCTGGGTGAAGGTTTCGACTCCTGGAAGCCGTTCATGCGGGTTGACGAGTTGCCATCTCCATGTTTTAACAGCCAGTGCCGCGCCGGCAAAGCCAGCATGATATCCGAACGCAGCCACTCTTCGGCCATTGGCAAGCTGCAGAAATTCAAGGTCGAAAAGCGTGCCACCACCTCTTGGAAACCTTGACAAGACTTCTTGCCAGCCTCCTTGACCTTTGTAGCAGTGTGCGAATTGAATGTGAGTGTGGATCAGAGGGAAGTTTTCAGGCTCCAACTCTTTCAGACCGATGATGATGTGATTTCGTGGTGCTTCCGTCCAAGTCTGATCACCCACCAGCTTGGCACCTACGCTCTCGAATTCGCTATCATCGTATATCCTCTTGCGACTCGGGTCTTTGGGACTTCGCTCGACATGGACCTCATAACCAGCCTTAAGTAACGCCTTGGTGGTTTCTGGTGTGAGTGCAGAACGGTGTTCCAGTGGCTTTTGTTCACTGCGAAGGTGTAGAACCGTGGTGTTGTTCGCCATTGTTGAGATTGTGATCACGTAGGAAGTGCAATTGAGTAAAGTTGAAGGTTCAAACGGAAGAAATTTGCTCTGAGTATGACTCCTCTGGTGCATGAATTTGACCGGGAAAAAATAAGGTGACCGAACGGCGGTGGATCCCGAAGTTCCGACAGCCGACATCGATGAGTTCATAATCATGGCTGTCCCTGAACGCCCGGACGCGTTTTCTCATCAACGCCACTTTTTCATATGCAGCTCCAGGAAGCTCACGCGACTGTCGTCAACAAACACCAACCTTTTCACCTCTTGCTATTCTTTCTCTACGTTCTCTATTCCCTTATTCTCCGGCATCATGTCGGACGTGTCCGATGTCGAAGAAGCTCCACCAAGCTCACCACCACATTTCTCACTACCCTCTCGAAAGCGCGCTCGAAACTTGCACAATGAAGACGTAAACACTTCTAGCGACCCTCCTTTATTTTCGAGTGACCCGGTCGACCCATCCATAGACAATTATGGACAGAATTCCCGCAAGAGGCAATATCGAGGTGTGTGGTGGGGACAGCAGGTGAAGAGCAGCCGTCAATCCCACAAAGCTCCGATAGCGAAGAGTCCGTTCGCGAGGAATCTAGACAGCGGTGTGTGGATGGGTAGCGATAGCAGCGATGATGCCACTTCCTACGAACCTCCGAGCCAGAAAGATGTGGATCCCGCAGAGTCGCTTCCGGCTGTCAGCCGCAATGCATTTCGTTCTTCCTTGACGGCTGGCCGTTCGGCCGCTCTCAACGTCGCCTATCAAATAGTGAATGTGAATGCCGACCTGGATGGTGAATCTGTGGATCTATCGTTAGTGTAGCACCTCTCTTGTCAAGTCATAATGGCCTAACAGTGTCCAGAGGTCTCGATCTGGGCGTGATTCCAGCCGATCTTCTTTCTCCCTTGCGTTTGGTAACAAAGCAGGCGGGTTTTCTTCGCTGCGAAGACTCTCCAAAAGACGAAGATTTCGAACCACTTCATCCTGAGCTCCAGCTTTATATGCAACAGAATGCTCTTCGGAAGCTTCCCGCTGAGCTTTGGAATTTAGAGAACCTCACGGTGCTTAGCTTACGCCAGAACAAATTAACGTCTATCCCGGCTTCCATTGGACGACTTCGGAATCTTCGAGAGCTTAACTTGGCTTGCAATCGACTCCGGTACCTCCCATGGGAGCTCCTCAACCTAATCACTGGTGATGGAGGACCCATTCGAAACGGTCCAATTCGTAATCTCACTGTGTCTCCCAATCCTTTCTTCCGAGCAGTATTTCACCCAAGTATTCTTGGAACAGCATCAAAATCTGGGTACGGACTCATCGACACTCTTAGGGATCGAAAACTAGACTTTGGCAGTCATTTCGAGGAGCAAATGCGATCTGCAGCGATCCAGGAAGAATACCGTAATGCAGCATGGTCGAAAAAGTTACACCAATATTATCATGATCTTCGAAAGCGCAAGGCTGAATCATCTGATGAGATACCATTCTCATGGCACGACGTTCAACCACTCTATATGTCATCCACGCCGGTGATCTATCTCGACATTGATGGCTCTCCATTAAGCTCGAACTGCTTTCCATTGGTTTCCAGGATTCCTTACACCGATGATTCCCTTCTCTTCACAAATCCTTTCGACGACAGTCAAGAATCTTCCCAAAGTGTTCAAGGTACATGGGTGCCTTCACTCTTCGAACTCTCCACCTCAATGGCCAAGAAAGCTTTGTTTCTCTCAGAGTTGCATACTTTGCTTCCAGAAAACACACCCGCTCCAATCTTTCGAGCTCTGGACCTGGCCAAAGCCGTAAAAGAAGAAGAAGGAGAAAGGGTATGTAGTATTTGCAAGCGTAGCTACGTCATCCCACGCACGGAATGGGTAGAGTTTTGGCACAAGATCCCGGTCAATCTTAGGTCTTCGGAATTCCTTACGGATATCAGCATGGATGAATTGTTTTTGCCTTTCTTAAGGCATGGCTGTAGCTGGCGTTGCATTCCGACATGATACCATGGAGAGATTTCAAGTCTCCCAACATATCTCTGGATGTTAACTTTATTCCACCAAAGACTAGGCCAACTACATGCAAAATTTGCGATAGATCGGTCAGGATTTCAACGAATTCTGGATCATGATCTAGCATTCTGGTCTACCCTAGAGGCAGCATGAGTGATTTGAAACTAAATGTACAAAGTTGCATGTTGAATTGCTTCAAAGATCTAGCGTGAGCATCCGTCTTTCGGGTTTAGATCCGACAAACACCGATTATCGTTACGACACACCCGTACTCTCAAGGACTTCTAGTGCACCTCCAACAAGATGCAGACTTCCAGTTATGAAACACATCAGATCTTTATCATGTCTTGCATTTGCCTTCATTGAAATGCGACGGACCTCTTCGATTGCCTCCTCTATGGTCGCAGTGACCATGGTCTGAGCATCTCCGTCAAGTTCGTTCCATACTCGTGCAAGCTCATTCTGGACCCTCATCACCTTGATGTCGTCACCGTTGCTATTCACCGAAACCAGATCCGGTTTGTAGCCTGTTTCCTTGAAGGTTATGTTTGTCGTAAAGATGGCATGGGTGAATGGCTTTGGGCCAAGGACTATGGAGAGAGTTTTGAAGAGTGCCGCAGCGAGAGCCCTGGCATCACGTTCCTGTTGGTTGAAAATCAGTATTCGTTGGTGTTGTGTCTTATCAATGTCGCCAACATCGATCTTTTGCGCTTTTCGGGCTTCATCCGCAAACCATTGTCCAGAAACTTCAATACTTTCAAGAGTATGGCCACCGTCGAGACACCAGGTCACTCCATTCCGTCGATCGTGTCTCATATCACATCTACCAGGCCACTTTACAAGTTGCAAGCCTTGTTTGAATTCCCTGGGCATGCCGTTCTCTGACTCCAGCGAAGATTCCACAAGATTACCATGTCCCAGTTGTCGTAAATGCGCTTTACTTACTTCCACAGCTAAACTCGCATTTGATTGTTGAAAGTTCCCGGCAAGTCCTATTTTGATCTGTCCAGACGCGATTTGCGCATTCGGCTCGACCACTTGGAGGTTTACATCCTTTTCCTTAGCCCTTTCTTGTAACACTCGCATTGCTGGTTCGGGTTGAGGCGTTGTGAAAGCCAAAGCTCCTCGTTTGAATATTCCTGCCTTGTGCCATGCAATTTGATCAATGGTATCTCCGAGCATTCCAACGTGATCGATACTGAGCGCAGTAACAGCCGTCACGGTAGGTGAGACGAAAAGATTCGTACTGTCATATTCACCGCCAATTCCGCATTCAATGACCGCAGTTTCGACGCGCTCCTGGATAAACGCGTGGAAAGCAACCAGTGTCAAGAAGCGAAAGTATACCGGTTTTGATCCGTCTCCGATTGATGATAGCCGGTCCCAGACTTCAAAGAGATATTTGGTAAATAATTGCTCTGATATCGGTTCATTGTTGATCTGTATCCTCTCACGGACAACCCGAAGATGTGGCGATGTATACAAGCCGACCTTTGGAAGTATTGATGAATACCGAGTAAGAATGGAAGAAATGAAAGCACTTGTCGAGCCTTTCCCTTTAGTGCCAGCAATATGTATCGGGTGAATGGTATCGAGATCAGATGGCTACGAAATGCTGTTAGCCATCACCAACAATAGCAATGACAAAGGACTTACTGTATATCCGACTTTACCTAGCCATTCTATCATTTCGGGGATGGCATACTGGTTCAGAGAACGTCCTGAATCTCGGATCGCTTTTACAACACTATAATTCGATTGGAGAGAGTTCAAAGCTTTAATGGCGGCCTTGGATTGATGTCAGATTTTGATTGAAGTCTTAAAGTCAAGCACATACATCATAGTCACGCTGCTCCATGGAGTGAAAGGCTCTTCGAGCGCCAATCAACCAGAAGCAGCCACGCCGTAGTATCATTAACGCATACTCTGGTAGAGTTTGATGCGTCGAAAAATTATGACTGGGATGCAACAAGGAATGATGCGAGGTCGGCCAAGCAAAATATATCTCCGCATTCAGGGTCCAAAAGCTTCTGGAACTTTACTCATCTCAACCGAGGACCCATTTTGAACGAAAACAACACTGGGAGCCTTCAATTTTACGTTTACGAAGATGGCGCTCAACGGGAGCTACGATGGAGAACTCACATTCACGATTCTAGGTTGTGGTATGTGCATCCAAGGCCATGCGCCGCACCACCTTAAGACTGATCATACTGTTTAGGAACGATGGGAATCGCTATCATGAGTGGCATTATGTCCACTCTCGAAGAACTTTCCATAGGTATTTCTCATCGGCATTTTACCACTGGTCCTTCGGCTCCTCCTACACCCTCCGGAGACCTTCCACTACGATTACCATCCCAATTTATCGCTTGCGTTCGTCGGAAGGAATCAGAAAAAAGAATACAACAAGCTCTCAAACGCTATAACACACCTCTCAAGATTTACACAGACGATAATGTCAAAGCCGTACAGGAAGCTGATGTAGTGTTGCTTGGCTGTAAACCACAGATGTTCAGAGAAATACTATCGGAAGAAGGCATGAGAGAAGCATTGGCTGACAAGCTTCTGATCACCATCCTGGCCGGTGTTACTGGTGAAATGATCGAACAACTAGTCTACGGGACCACTTCTGCTTCCGGTGACCTACCAGCGAACGCATGCCGAGTGATCAGAGCGATGCCGAACACCGCATCTCTGGTACGAGAGTCCATGACCGTCATTGCCAATCCATCTCCTCCTCTTCCACCAGAATGGTTCAATTTTGTGACTTGGACGTTTTCTCGAATCGGTCGTGTCGTTCACTTACCTCCTACCGCCATGGATGCCTCTACGGCCTTGTGTGGAAGTGGTCCTGCATTTATGGCTCTTGTACTGGAAGCTCTTGCAGATGGTAGTGTGGCAATGGGTTTGCCACGAGCCGAAGCTCAGTTGATGGCGGCGCAGGTCATGATGGGTACTGCGGGTTTGGTGATTAGTGGAGAGCATCCAGCCATGCTTAGAGACAAAGTCAGCACCCCGGGTGGTTGTACCATCGGTGGTCTTTTGGTGTTGGAGGAAGGCAGAGTAAGAGGAGCAGTGGCTCGAGCAGTGAGAGAAGCAACGGTAGTTGCCAGTCAGCTGGGTAAGGGAGTCATCGGCGTCAACGGGACGAGGTTCATGAGTAGCGGTGGTTTTGACGGTTGATCAAATGTCAATGAAATTAGGTGCATTTGATATGGCGTAGCCTGGAAGGATTCAAAGAGAGCCACTGGATGGAGCTAGTGTCTGCTTCCGAGTGCTTCCAATATGTGTAAACTTGATAGCAGAACGGCCATCCTTTGTCTCCGAAAAGCAAATGAATGTGACAAATCTAGCTGTACATAAACTAATATTTGTGATTGTCGTAGGCTTGTCATATCTTCAATAATCTTATACCTTCCATCTTAAGAATTCCATAAGATTCTCTTCACTGTTGACGACTTGATACTTGGTCCGACACTCTTCCAATACTTTCGCACAGCTAGAAGCTTCTCTTCCTACGCTTCCACCTGCTTTCTTTTCTCTTTCAAGACATTCCTTGAAAAGTTTCCACATAGACTCCTCGAATAGCCTCCGTCGACCTTCGACATCTAAGTACTCTGAACTTCCGCCGCCGGTGGAATCCATGATCAAACGAACCGATGCAAACGAATCTTGATCTTGGGATATCATAAATTGCTGGAAGTTGGTGTATGGAAAGTTACGCCTAGCATCTTCGGCTTGGATGGGAGCAAGATCGCGTGTCTGCGACAACCCGGCAGAAAGAAAGAGAGAGAGCACGCGTAAGGCTTTTGCTACAACGTTGTCGGATTCGGGTTTTCTACCGGACGTGGTATTGGTGGATCCACTCCAGGCGTCATAAGTGGTCGTATCTTTACCAGAAGACTTGCCTGAATTCCACAGTAGCATTACCTTGAATGTTTGCAGTGTATCCATCCACCCACCTCGACTTTTAACCACTTGGAGTCCAGCGTTTTCGATTAACCATTCCATAGCGTCCAGAGAGGTTAACTGAACACCAACCGACAGAGAAGCCATACCCGCTCGTACGTAGAGCAATATCTTGCCGGCTTGTTGTTGAACATCTTGTTGTGGTAATGCCCGAAGGAGTTTCAAAGTATTTGAACGGACAGTAGATGACAGGTTGAGTAGTAATGGTGCAACCTTTGGCAAAAATGCGGAAAGAGGTTGAGGTGGTCCACTTTCTTCTACGATTGTTATGAGGCGAGCAAGTGACTCCGTTTGTTTGGAGGTTGATTTATTGTTACAGAGAGATAGGTGATGCGCGAACAGTGAAGCCGGAGTCTTCGAGGAGGTTTCGAGAGATTGTTGAAGGATGGCAATGGCTGAAAAGGTCAGTTTGAGAGACTACGGTTAGAGGGAGTGAAGTCTTACATCGAGATTGGAAACTAGTGTCTGTAAAGTTCGCGCTCTTTAGTTTGGTTTTGCCGACTTTGAGTTTTGGTTTTTGGAAATCCTGTGCTTTGTCCTTTTTCGCCTTTTTACTTTTCGCCATAGCAATGAGGCTGTGTCGTCTTTCTCAGAGCAATTAGACAGGTTTGAAGTTGAGGTTTGAAGATCAGAAAATTGCTCGGAGATAGCTTCGGATTTATGATATGCTCGACTTTCCAGCAATGATAAGTTAACGATCATTCACAATCAGATATTAGCGAGTATTTGAAGAAATAATTATTGGATTTAATCTGAGGGAAGGAAAAGAAGTTTGAATAGCGTTGAAACTCGTGTCATCTCAGTGAGTTCTTGGAATCCTCTTGCCAGATCTGAGTATACTGTGCTTCGAATCTATCTACTGCGCAATGTCTATTCATTCGATCTATCATTGGAATCTAGTACCTATCTATTTAAAATTGAACTTATAGAGGTCAAAATATCCCGAGCACTATCTACCATCATATCTTCCACAGGTGCTATGACTCATCATGAGTCGGCGAACGATCGAAGATATGAATCCGATTTGAGTTCTTGATATGCAGGCCGAGCGAGACTTTGCAATGTAACATCAATATCCTTCTCAATATCCTTGATCAAGGCTTCCTTAGACACATAATCATATTCGGGTCGTATGAAGCCAAGAATCAGTAGATTGAGTTGACCTCCGTAAAAATCCTTGTCAAACTGATGAATGATATGTACCTCCTTTGTGCTTATTAGAATAAAGAAATCCGAGTAGGAATCACTTACAACACTCCGTTTTTCATTCTTGTAGAATGGATTCCAGCCCACACTCATAACCATAGGAAAGACATCTTTGGTAAGTTCGGCACCATTCTGACCTTCTGGCGATGGTTTTGCATCAGGATACTCCAATCCGGCCCAGCCAAAGTAGATACCACTCTCGAGATCTTTCTGACCACCGACAGTTAGGCCTTCAATCGGAATATTTGCGGTTGGAATTCCTAGCTGATAAGTACGTATCAGCATTCGAGCAACGACTAACCAATTTCGAAAGTAATAACGGAGGCAAACTTTACAACAAATTCCAGAGATATATAACAAACATAATTGAGGACTTGAGCTGCTTGAAGGAAAAGTTCTTACCTCCTTGCTACCTCGTCCAAACCCTTTGATAACTTCACCACCAAGTTTGAGTGGGAATGGTGCCTCAGGACCAGTGTTCGGTCCAACGATGGATTCTCGTGGGCCATCCGGCCGCATCTTGCACTATGATCGATGGTGTTTATCATGTAGTTCGTTGCGTATCAAGATGAAGTGAAAGTCGAAGTTGAAATAGCCTTGTGTGCTCTTAGAAATTCTGCCTGACGCTGACAAAGCAGATCCGATATCACGAACTGATTTCGGGTGTTTCATATGGAGGAAGACGCTACTGTAAGGATTGTGCCTAGAAACCTCCCCTATGCGGATCAAAAGGATAGGATGATCCGAATTAGATTCGGATCATTGCAGGCACAGTACTTATTGTCCGAACAAATGCCGTCCATCCACATTCTACTCCGTACACCTACTTGTCGGTAATGAAAACGGGGTTTAGCAAATATTGATGGTCACATTGGTTTGAATATGCTTTTAACAGTAAGGCCATAAAATTTAAAGTCGTGAAAAGAGTGGCATGTACTGCAATATCTCTTGAGCCAACGCCAACTTCTTTGATGGTAAGGGAAATTTTGGAAGTTTTAATTCCGGGTTGAGAATTGAGGCCTGAGGCACAAAAGCACTCCACGCACCAGCACGTACCGTATCTGGCGCGTAAATTCGCGTTTTACGCGCCCGGACCCGCTACTCACTTCTTCATTACCACGAACCATTACGAGTCCTTCCTTCCACTCGCAACACCCGTCGGCAATTATCTCCTCAATCATGCCTCCCTCCGTACTCGGAAAGCGTTGCAGGAACAATCTGGACAACCCGGAGAAAGAGAACGTGAAAAGGCGATCACTACTCGTGATTTCCAACGACGAGAACATCAATCCATTTGTCACCAGCCCAGCGTCTACGCCACAAAAAAGCGAGCGAACTGCGAAGATTTCTCGTGTAGTCGGCCAAAGCGTATACAATGAAGCACGTCACATCCTGAGAAAGAGTGTCAGTCGACTTGTTGGACGCGAAGTGGAACGAGACGAACTCGAAGCCTTCATATCGACGCGCTTAAGTGGTCGAAAATCTGGAGCCATCTACATCTCGGGTCCACCTGGTACGGGTAAAAGCGCGACGGTCACTGAAGTTTTGGAGAATCTACGTCAACATCCAGCTACAAGAACGAGTTTCGTCAATTGCGTGAGTTTGAAGGATGCTTCAGGAGTCTATGCGAAGTTACTAGCAGATTTCGATGCTCTTGACGTGTTGCAAGACTCTGAATTATCTGCGCTTCAAAAACTATTCCACATGAAAGACAGAACACATCTCGTTGTGTTAGACGAAGTCGACCATCTTCTGGCTGTCGATCTAGACTTTCTGTACAACATATTCCAATGGTCACTACAGAAGTCTTCGAATCTTATTCTAATTGGAATTGCAAATGCGCTGGATTTCACGGATCGCTTCCTACCTCGACTCAAATCCAAAGGTCTCAAACCTCAATTGTTGCCTTTTATGCCCTACACAGTGACGCAAATCGCCTCCATCCTTTCAACAAAATTGAAATCAACGCTCCCATCTGGTGGCTCCACCTCGGCAGATTTCGTTCCCTTCATCCACCCGATGGCACTTCAATTTGCGGCGAAAAAGGTTGCGGCTCAAACCGGTGATCTTCGAAAAGCGTTTTCGCTATGCATACGCGCGATCGATCTCGTGGAGTCTGAGACCAGAGCGAAATCTCAAGCCATTACTCCATCTCCATCACCCAGTCCACCAAAAAAGCCACTTGCCGAAAATAAATCACTCTCACCCATCAAATCACCATTGGTGGAGAATTTGAATCTTTCATCACCACCGCGACGACACGACAGCAAGTCACCATCGAGAAACGGATCGGATATGATTTCCAACTTCACAGTGGAGAGTGCACCAAGGGCCACGATTGCGCACATGGCGCGAGTTACAGCAGCCGTGTTCAGCAATGGTACATCTACTCGTCTAGCTTCCCTCAACCTTCAACAGAGAGCTGTTCTATGCGCTCTATGCGTCCTTGAAGCCAAATATCGATCGACAAGGCGAAATCCTATTGATTCTAATGGCAATCCTATCACTCCTTCGAAGAAAGACACTCAATCATCAGCTCCGACGATGAAAAAACTCTACGAAACTTATTCACAGTTGTGCAAGAGGGAGAATGCCATCCACGCGGTAACCAGCACCGAATTTCATGATGTTGTTGGAAGTCTGGAAGCTCAGTCTCTAGTGACATTCGTCGACGGTCGAAATGGTAGCTTAACACCATCTAGGACGCCAAGTGGAACACCGAGTAGGCGTGGAAGAGGATCGGGTGGATTTGGCAGAGGATTTTCGGAAGATAAGAGAGTGACAAGTTCAGTAGGATTCAACGAAGTTCGTGAGAGTTTAAATGGACCAGGTGCAGGTGTACTGAGGGACCTGATGGATGGAGAAGATTAGTGATTTGTTATCTCCAATCGAATCAAGGGTTTTGAAGTAGAAGATGAGCGATTATGCTGGAGCGATTATGCTTCAACTATCATGGTGCGCTCGCGGAAGCTTTACTAGGGTGAACTGTAGATGGATTTATGCCGTTAGAAACTGAATCAATATCAATCTCTCTTGATACATTGTAAAGATCCCACTCGATAATTTTCAGACAAAACTAGCAGTGTTGCGTTCATGGTTCAAAACTTCAACCTCATTGAGTCGTGTCATCCATTCGTCCGCCAAGTTCTGACTCAAGCTTTCATTTCGACACCACAGATTTCCAACTCTTTTCCCACTTTAGCTACACATCCACCTTCAACATGGCTCTGGCACGTCAAGAGTCTTCGGAAACTCGATATCGTTCTCCTCCAAGGAAAAGAGACCTCCTCTACGATCGTTGTGTGGCAACCAAAGCTATCGGGGATGTCTTCACATTACGAGAATTGGAAGAGTTTGGTGTGATTGAAGATGCAGAGGAATTACGACAGACATGTCAAGAGTTGATGGATTATCATCTATTTGCAATGCTTAATCGGTCAACTTATAAAACTCGTAGTAAAGAGGATGCGGTGAAGATTGCAGAACTTCCTCAAGAGAGTTTAATGCTTTACACTCAAATCGAATCAAGTCATAACAATGGCATCTGGCGTCGTACACTTGTAGACAAAACCAGAATGCACGAAAGTGTCATTACCAAAGGCATTAAAGAGTTGATATCCAAGACATTGATCAAAGAGATCAAACTGGCCAAATACCCGGCAAAACGAGTCTACATGTTGTCACATCTCGAACCTAGTTCTCAAGATTCAGGAGGAAACTTCTTCAATGATGGTGAGATGGATGTTGGAATGGTTGAAGTGATTGGTGATATCATTGTGAATGAGATTCAAAAGTATGGATGGACAGAGGAAGAAATCCAAACGATCACGAGAAAAGAACTCAAACGAAAACGAACTTCAGGATCAACCGTTGATGATTCTAGACTTTCAGAATTCCGTCATTCTTATTCCAAAGGCAAAAATCCACGTGTACTAATTCCAAAATCGTCGACTTACGAAGGTTATTTGAGTGCTGGTCCGTTGCTTGAAAAAGTTGAAGAGTTTGGAATCCTCAAGAATTCGGTTTCACTTGGTAAAGGTGACATTCAACAGTTATTGGATCAACTCGAATATGATGGTCAAGTACAAAAGATGGGTTCACGATTAAAGGAAAAGCCGACCTACCGAAGTGTTCGACGAACTTGGGAACCTATTCAAGATACGTCCGATCAGGATCCCTCTGAGAAGGTTCAATCACCAACCAGGAACTTTCTTGGACCTGGTAACGGTCTTACTCATACACCTTGTGGAGTTTGTCCTGTTTTCAAGAGTTGTAAACCTGGAGGGGTTGTAAGTCCAGAGACTTGCGAGTATTTCGATGCGTGGCTCGAATTTTGAATTACCATCATTCGGAAAATTGCTACCAGGTCTGGATCAGCATAGCGAACGGTGTTCAAAGGTCACATTGGTAGTGTCAATCCCTAGGTAGAGCGACGCAGTACGTAACGAGACAATCCAAGGATACTTTGACATTAAGCTGATTGAAATTCTGACAGCTTCTTGATATTCGCGTAGTTCGACTACAATCACGTCCTGTGACAAATCTTGAATGTCATGACACTTGCTCCTTCAAAGGTCAACAACCTCTTCAGTCGCACCGGTATGTAGAACCGCGACGACGGTCACCATAGCTAATACAGGATGTCTCCAATAACGCAACGTATTCCTTTAGCACCCTCCTGCGACTTCTGAACGTGAGCTATACGCCTAACTACAACCACTTCTCCCTCCCACCGCTATTCTCTTTTGCGCACTTCTCCACACTGTTGAAGAATTCCTTCCCGAAAGTCGAATGGGCATCCTCTCGTACTCTCAGCTCTTTGTGCAATAGGCCCGTCCGACGCGAAGCTAGTTTACTTCTTTACATTTAGCGGCAATCTGAAGAGCTTCCTCTTCACGGACTAGAACTTACGATCAGGCTCTCCCATTTTCCGACGCTCTGGAGGGCTACTTCTAGCTTTAACTCCGAAGCGAACATTATTCGAAAGGTTTTACGTCTCGCAAACTTCCAGAAAGACTGTTGCTTAGTAGTGCTCGGTCTGTCACTTCCAACAGATATTGCAGCGATAGCGAAATGTTGAATTTTTTTTTTTTTTTTTCTCATCAGCAACTGCGCACAAATACAGTAAATACCCTACTCGTTCCATTCCCATCAGCCATCATCAATCACCGTAGTGAACTGGTCCGATCGAGCAAGTCAGTCACAAAGAATTCCTCCTCGCGTGCCTAAGTCTAGCCATGCACTAGATCGTGGCGAAACTACCCTCTATCATCGTGCACGCAGACGACACTCGATTACCAGAAGATCACGAGCTAACAGTGTCTCACCCGTGGGAAGAGAACGCCATCGTCAAGGTTTTGCGAATGTCCGATGTCGGACAACCTCGTTGATGCATCAACTAGATTTCAGCATCGCCCGCCAGCGTCCCGTCACAGACAAAGCAGTCAAGCTGGCAGATAAACCCGGGCTCATGTCGTCTGACTGGCGCATCACATATTTTGTAAGCGGTGCGCCCCGTTATGCGTGATATGACTGTTTGTATGTACTCTGTTTTGGATTCATCTGTGACAATATCGTGGAAATTGTAAAAATTGAGGCGAATCTCGTGGCCGCTCTGCTTTAATGGCCTATATAATGATGCCATAGTTTTTCAACTGGAGATATAGTTCTTTACTTGAACGTAGAGCCTCCAAGCAGGTAGTGAATGAAGGACATTTCTAGAAGCCAGCCGCTCTGCCCATGACAATACTGGGAAAATGGTTGAAGAATACCGTGAAAGAATCTTCATAGATTTGCAAGCGAAAGGTTTTGGCGGTCTAGACTGTGAAATTATCTCGCGACGGCGTACATCTCTCCACCCAAGGAGACGTTAGAACCTGCGATAAACATTTAGGCGTGATGTATCCGGAGTAGGCTTCGATTCCTACGACTTGATAGCATTCGCATGAATATTCATATTTGATTTGGTGTTCTATGGTGGAGCGTTCATTGTTTTCAGTCCAAAGCTTCTATCTACTTTAGGTCTGAAGCAGCAGGTCGTTGTCGACTACAACAGTAGATATCTCTTTCTTCCAACACACCGCTTGGTGATGCTACGCTCTCCATTACGCTCATGAAGTCTATACGATATCTCATATATTCCACCAATAGCATTGTCCAACATCTTCATTTCAGGAGATACGACTGTCATGAACTACGTGTTGAGTACGCAGTCATAACAGAATAGTTCCGCCGACGTCACGGATCTTAGGTCCTTTCCGTCGAACTTTTGGAACACTGATATAATGCCACGAGTTAGCCTCTTCAAGGACCCATAGACAATTGAATTCCTGGTGGCGCAACTTTGATGCCGTGCGTGAATGGTTCTCGGCCGAACGAAATGTTCATTCCCGTCATGTGTTCAAGGCCTTCGAAATCGATGACATGCTCATTCGCCGGTTCTAAGCTTTTTTGAGGTCATCCCATGTTCATTGTCTTCTCTACGGCGTTTTCGTTCAATCTCGTCTCTCATGATTCGTTCCATAGCACTCATTTTCTTCGGAGCCTCCTCAGTATCTTTATCTTTTGCTTTCTTCTGCTGCTTGAAGACCTTTTGAGGTTTTGACTTGTTGGTTCCAAAACGACCAATGGATAGTTTGAATGGTTTCTTTGAGGTCTCAGAATCAGGCGATGCGTCTGTTGCTTCCGGAGATGCTGAGTCGACCTTTTCGTTATCCTCCTTCGACTTTGATACTTTCAATGAGAATGCAATCTTCTGGCCATCTTTGGGTATCTGCTCCGTTCGCTCTTCATCCGACCGTGAGTTTGCTTCCTGCTCCTTTTCCCGCTCTTGCATTGCTTGCTGTGCACGTTTGACCTGCGCCTCGAGTTCTTTTCGGTCTCGTTGTTCATCTCCTCGGTCCAAAGCTTCTCTCCTCTTGACAGCTTCACGCCGAGCAAGTGCATCAGGGCTATTATCGATCCAAGCGATGAACATACCCTTCTCTGTCTCCGTGACCCTACAGATGCCTTCTCTTCCAAGGTATTTCCCAAATTCGGTCAATGAATTCCAACGTGTGGAGTTCATATGGATGTGTTCCTTGTCATGTATGTATTCCTGATAGAACTGATTGATGTGGACTGCTTTATCGACGTGTGCGGTTTTTAGTAAGTGGATGAAGTCGTTTTGAAATTGACGTGAGTAGTCACTAATCACTCGACCAGAGTTTTCTCCGACAAGTTGCATGTTACGGACATGACTTTCCGATTGTGTATGACATTTGAATCCGTTCTCATCGCGACATTGTTTTTCGCAGACTTGACAGTACCATCTTAGTCGTTGAAGGCCTTTGCTCTTCATTTTGTTGGCTAAGGCCTTGGAGGATCCTGCTTCGGCGCGTGGCATTTTGGAGTTTGTGGAGAGTTTGTTAACTGTAGAAGTCTTTAGCTACTGTGACGAAGGAGAGTTAGAATGTAGTAGTCAGAATGTAGCAGCCAGGATGGCGTGTAGAAGATGGTGTTATGAAAGTTGTGACTCGCCACTTTATGAGAGTAGAATACGGAGTACGGTAGAGTACTGTCTGTGGCGCAGCTTCGGTAGAATTTTATTCCGTCAAGTGGTTACTCATAGAGATCAAAGGTTTAGACTTCGGCGCGAACGAACATGAAAATGACCAGTTCAGATTCGATGAAGGAAAAGTAGCAGTTCTTCTCAGAAGCAAAAATGTCGACCGTCGGTAGTTCAGTTGTCAACAAATCCGGGAAGAAGGTCGCTCCTAAGGCACCTCCTCGAAGAAGATTTACCAATACACCATCAGCAACGACCAGTGCATCTCCGAGATTGAGTTTAGAGCCTGGAAGACAACGTGAATCTCATGATACAACCGTTGGAGAACTCTCAAGTGTGGTGACGAAAGATATCCCAAGATCCATTGAACCAGTCTCGAAGAGAAGAAAGATAATCGATCCAAACTCTCTGAATATCGGTTTCACGACGTTCACAGAGTCAATCACATCGGAATCTTCAAATCGAAATGAACCAACTCAAGAAGTTTCGGAGATCCCACAAGTCTTAACGCCAAACCATCAGGCATCACATTCAGCTCAACCCAGCACTCGGAACAGATCTAATCGACTCAGTATTTCATCGACTTCAGAGGTAGTTTCTGGTGTTGATGATCCAACATCGACATTGGAAGTACATTTGATCTCAGCATCTGGTTCCACGATAGAAGCATTCGCCGACAATCACACATCGGGATCTTTGGAAGTCGTAGCTTATGAGGCTCCAAACCAAACCGCCAGTCAAATTACTTGGAATCTACGCACAGGCAAGACAACTGACGAAACAGTTGGTCCTGGAAGAGGCAAGAGAAAGTCCACCAGGAGGAGTACGAGGGTCACAGACAAGAATGATGAAGGCGAGGATGGTACCAATGACAACCAAGCAGTTATGACGGGCGCTGTACAATCACCTTCAACTCATTCTGAAATTGAATCCAGTACCACATCGAAAAGTCTTCGTAAACGAAAATCTCAACCCAAGATCAACGATATGCAAATCAACACTTCCACCGAAGATATAAGAACCAGTCCGGTTGATCAAGGTTCAAGTTCACATGCAAAAGCACAAACATCCTCAAGACTCAGAAATCAAGAGAAGCGTAAAGAAAAAGCCGCTGCTCGACTTCAAGAAAGTACAACCATCGAAACCGAGTCGGAGATCATAATCTTAGAACAAGTTCAACAGCAAGATGAAGTTGATCAGACAACCAGTGATTTTACTGAAAAGAGGCAACATCGAGCTCGTGCCAGTACTCCTGAAGGTTCTGAAGCCGTACAAATTGTACCATCAGTAGTGACGATGTTTGAACTCTCAGCTCGTAATATTAGAACTGGTTGGAAAAGTGAACGAGAAAAGTTGATGGCACAAATAGATTGGGATGGAGTTAAACGAAGAAGAAAAGCGGAAGAAATGGCACTCGCTCAACAACCACATATCATCACTGAAGTCATCGGTGGTACATCAAATGAAAATGGGAATGATGAGAATGAAGGACAAGTAGACGGCGATCTAGATGCACAACTTACCAGAGCCGTGGCAAAGAACAAGAAGAAACAACAGACACTCAAGATTCGACTAGTCAATGGGGAACATATCATCGATGAAGCTTCACAATTCGTAGACAGACATGCTCTCGCCAATGAAGAAGAAGAATTGGTGGAAGAAGTCGAAGAAGATGATTTGACTAAGAAATTCAACACACAATCACTCATTCGACTTCGACGTAAAGATCCTGCTGAAAGAGTTCGAAATTGGGATCCATGGACAATACAATTGACCGATCGTTTTTACGATTGTCTTCGAAAGTTTGGAACCGATTTTATGATCATCGCCAAATGTTTTCCAGGACGTACGCGACGAGAGATCAAAGCAAAGTTTGTTAGAGAAGAACGAGATGATCCGGATCGAGTTCATAATGCACTCGTTGGTATTTCGAATGAGACTGAGAGTTGGAACTTGGAAGATTTTCAGGTCTTGGCGAATTTATCTACTGACAACATTACGGATCCAAAGCAATTGTATGCTGAACTCAAACGAAGACGTGAAGAACGAGAGAAGGAGATTGAAGAACAAAAGAAAGAAACCGCAGAATTGGAACGTCAGAAGAAGTTGGCTGGTATAAGCAATAGTGATGAAGAAGAAGATGGTGGAGCGGTTATTTCCGAAGCAGAAACTCCACCCAAGACCAAGAAGAAGTCAAGTAAAGAGAAGAAAAAGCGTGAGAGAAAGAAGAGAAAGGGTCATCCTAAAGATGGTGGAGATGAGGAAGAGATTTTGGAAGATATGGAAGAATAAGATATCATTGTCGGTAATACCTTAGGTTGAATCCCCGAACTTGACTTCCAAAATAAGTAGAATACCACTTTGTCGACTTATTCACATTCACGGTCTCATTCTCATTCTCATTCTCATTCTCATCCATATTTACGATCTCTCATGTTTGATTTGACCCTTTCCAAGAGTTCTTCTCGTGATGCTGAACCACTTGGAAGAAGACCTCGCTATTTCGTGTCAGTGCGAGACAATTGAAGTCGCAAAGTACCACTCACGTTATTAAGCCATCGTCGACATTCATCATAAGTCCAGATATCCGGATCACCTTTTGGATCTGGTTCAGATGGAAAGAAAGTTCCTGAACCCCAAATTGTCCATGCCGCAACAGCTGTGACAATAGCACCAAATCCAAGAGTTAGATTCTTTTACAATTAGCTCGTGTCTTTAAAGATTTGAGGAAAGCTTACCCTCTGGTTCAAGGCTCTATCAAGTGGAGTTGGCATCGTTCTGGAAATGAGGTTGGATATCAAATTTCAGAAAAAGAGATAATCAAGAGGCAGGCATCTATTTGCTATGAGTATGAGGTTGGATTACGATTTCTATTTGCAGTAAAGTAGTTGCCTTGCGTTGGTCAGTTGCATGTTGTCTCAGCTGCATGTTGCCACGCATAAAGTCCGCATGCCAAGATTTTCGCGAACTCAGTTCCCACAGCCGATTTTGTAAGGATCTAAACTTCACAACTTCATCGATCATCAACATAATCCACATCTCAACCAACTCTCAACCCACCTCTCAGTGTCACCGGTTGATCAACATGCCGAAAGAGGTTTCAGATATCAAGCACTTTATCGAAATTTGTCGTCGTACGGATGCATCCTGTAAGTTCTATTCACCTCGTCTCCGATTTCGAGTTCAGATCCTTTATTAAAACTTCTACTGACCATTGAATCCACAGCGGCGCGCATAAAGAAGAACAAGAAGACCAACGCCATTAAATTCAAAGTTCGATGCAAGCGTTACCTTTACACTCTCGTCCTCAAAGATTCCGATCGCGCAGAGAAGCTCAAGCAAAGTTTACCTCCAGGTCTGCCAGTACACGACATGCGCGTGAAGGAGAAGCGCAATACTAAACGTATCAATAGGTCTCACAATAAGCGACGTACCTAAGAAGAATGCCAAGGGCAAACGGACAGCTTAAAATCTGATGGGATTAGCGACATATTTATGGCTTTCGGAGTTCAATGGGAACAATGGCATTGCATATAGCAGCTCTTGTAGCTAGCTTACTGGTTTAAACACTTCAATAAATTGTTGAAGAGCAACGATATGTCTTTGATTCAAAGTTGATTGATGATAAGTTACAACCTTTTGACTTCAAAGTGATACTAAACATCTTGATACAAGAACGAGAACTTATCAACCTACAAAATTGTATTTCGATCGATTCTGTGATACATAGAAAAACAAAGGTCATCCTATTCGAACTTTGAATCGTATCCACTCTACACGAAACGTCGAACTGTTCAACTCATCCAAAGATGACATTCGTAATAATTTGATCCATCAAAGTACGACATCACAACTTCATTTGACCTTTTCCAGTATTCAAGAAGTGAAAATCGAGACTAAGCCATCACTTTACAGTCCCGGTAGCTTCCCGGTGAATATCTTAGACGGTATCTTAGTCGCACGACGGACAGAAGTGACAGGCAATCTTCGACGCATTTGAGGAACCATCACTCTACTTTCCAATCCAAAAATAAAAGGTACACTTTACATCGAACGAAGAAGCTTGTGATCGTTTCGTTATCGAATCGCCGGTTTAATCCATAGTCCGCCGATGATCTTCCATCCGAGGTTTTTCCGAAGTGAATCTACAGAACTTTTCCACGCTGTAGACTACAATCTCAACGCCTTGCTTCGCGCGAGTACTCTTACCCGGTCTTCCATCAAGCCAATATGACAATGTAAGACTTTCCCATCATTGATGAAGCGACGCTAATGACGAGATCGCAGATGGGACACCCTCACCGGGCGTAAGTCCTCATCACAGTCGAATACCAGTATCTCGGAGGTTCATGATACCTTCCAACCAAGTCCTTTCGATCCTACAACCGCTCAAGATGTAAATCAATTCCTTATCGATCCCGCACAACTACATCCTCTTGCAAATCTATCGAAAGATACCCTCGAATATCTCCAACTTGAAGATAGCGTTCTCTCGGACCTACCAGGAAGTAGATCAGCTCTACCGAGTAGAGGATGGAGTGATGATTTGTGTTATGGTACCGGAGTTACATATCTCACAGCGTTGGGTATAGGTAAGTTGAACCACAACAATTCCAAAAAGATTCTAACCTCAAGGTAGGAGGAGCTTGGGGTTTGGCCGAAGGATTACAACGTACTCCAGTTGCAGCACCACCAAAGATTCGACTAAATGCAGTTCTCAACTCCGTTACAAGAAGAGGCCCATTCTTAGGAAACAATGCTGGTGTGATTGCCATGATCTACAACGGTATTAACTCATACATTGGTTACCTGAGAGGAAAACATGATGCAGCGAATAGCATAGCAGCAGGAGCCTTGAGTGGAATGTTATTTAAGAGTACAAGAGGACCAAGACAGATGATGATATCTGGAGGTCTTGTAGCATCGATTGCAGGAGTTTGGGCTGTAAGTACCTTTTGATTCAACCTATAACTCAACTAACAATTTATTCAGGTAACACGTAAAGTTCTCTTTGATTGATAGTTTTGCTACATTTTGCATGGAGTCGGATGCATTGCATGGAATGATTTTAAAGCTTCATTGCTTACGGATCTTGTGATTACTCCACTCTTAAGCGGATTGATCTTGTACATTAGAGAATCGAGATTCAAACTCACAAAAACTATGTTGCCTGAGGTGTTAATGTTTCGGTCCGCGGTCTATACCATTCCGCGCGTGAAAGGACAACTTTAAAAACATTCAACTTCGAAACCTTTCCATTCTTCACTCATTCTCCTCTTTAATAAGCCTAACCCTCGAATCAATGCGCCTTTAACCACTGTGCCTTTCCTTGTTCGTCCTCCGTGACGCCAACCTTCCAGAATGTCCTTCTCGATCCCTCGAAACGTTCCGAATTTCACAGATCCAAGACGAAGACAAGAAGATGACCTTTGGAGATCTGTAGGTCAAGGAACTAGGGGATTGCCCATGTACAAAGACAAGCCGTACTTTTATCCCTCTTCCCAACGACGAAAATCTCGACGACTTTGGATTGGATTGCTCATTGTTTCACTGATTCTATGCTGGTATGAGTTCGGGTCGACTTTCAGCAACAAAGACTCTTTGGCGCCGTACCACGTAGGCAGTAGATTATGGGATAAGTTTGACTTTGGAAGAGAAGGCAAAGTGAATTGGAGAGATAGGCAAGAGCAAGTGAAACAAGCAATGGAAATATCATGGTCAGGTTACGAAAAATATGCTTGGGGATATGATGAATATCATCCAGTCACAAAAAATGGAAGAATGATGGTTCCACCAACAGGTTTAGGATGGATCATTGTCGATGCGCTAGATACTTTGATGCTCATGAATATGACGACACAGTTGATGCGCGCAAGAGATTGGATATCAACCACCCTCACCTACGATCTCGATCACGATGTGAATACCTTTGAGACAACAATAAGAATGCTTGGAGGTTTTCTAGGAGCTCATTACCTTCAAACTACCTTTCCCGACATATGTCCAGTTGATTTGACAAAAGGTGGAGAAGACTTGTACATCGAACAAGCAACAGACCTTGCAGGTAGATTACTTGGTGCTTTTGATTCCAAGTCCGGTATTCCGTATGCAAGTGTCAATCTCAAAACCATGGAAGGTATTCCTTCACATGCAGATGGAGGTGCATCTTCTCTTGCTGAAGCAACATCCGTACAATTGGAAATGAAGTATCTTGCTAGGTTGACTGGTGAGAAACATTTCTGGGATACAGCAGAAAAAGTTATGGAAGTTGTGGATAAAACAGGATCGAAAGATGGATTGAAAGGAATTTTTATTTCACCAGATACCGGAACCATAACCACCACTACCATTCGTCTAGGTAGTAGAGGTGATAGTTACTACGAATATCTCATCAAGCAATATCTTCAAACGAACAAAGAAGAACCAATTTACAAAGAGATGTGGGATGAAGCTCTTCACGGTATCAAGAAACATTTGATTACCTATTCATCTCCTTCAAACTTTACTGTACTTGCAGAAAGACCAAATGGTTTGGATGGTAGTATTGAACCGAAGATGGATCACCTTGTATGTTTTATGCCTGGTACGATGGCTTTGGCAATTACTGGTGGTATCAGTGTTCAAGAAGCAAAAGCAAAAGGAACTTGGACGAAAGAACAAGAAACCGATCTCGAATTGGCCAAAGAATTGATGAAGACATGTATTGGTATGTACAAAGTTACCAAAACAGGTCTTTCTCCGGAAATCACTTATTTCAACTTACCCGATGAACATATCATGTGGAATGAAGATGGACCTCATCCAAAAGGTCCAGATACTTTCGATGAGGATGAATATGCTTCTTGGAGAAGTGATTACAACATTCATTCCAATGACGTTCATAACCTTCAACGACCGGAAACCGTCGAGTCACTCTTCTATCTCTACAGAATCACCGGAGATGAGATGTATAGACAAGTCGGATGGGAAATATTTGAAGCTTTTGTAAAGCATACCGCGGTTGAAGATGGATTTAGTAGTATCGGAGATGTCACTACTATTCCACCACCAACAAGAAATAATATGGAAAGCTTTTGGCCGGTACGTCAATTGACTTTTCTGAAGTATCACACTGACATGATTCAGGCCGAAACTTTGAAGTATTTCTATCTTCTTTTCGCCGATCGTAGTTTGATTCCACTTGATCAAGTTGTTTTCAATACCGAAGCTCACATTTTCCCTCGATTTGAACTAGGTAAACTCTTTCGAACGGGTTGGAAAAGAAAAGGTCGAGATGATCGAGGATATCCACTACAATGAGTGCTATGCGAGACGAAATTGCATCTTTATTAAAAGCATACTCGGTTCTCCATAAGAGCATGGCTTAGGACATTTGCATAGCGTTGGTGTTGTACGATTATGGAAGCATGTATTGTGGCGTTTATCACCCATCGGTAATAGAGAACAAGTACGTTCTAACATGCCTTCCCAAAGCTAACGAACTTTGTGAGCTTCTTATTTGTCACGATCACTTTGAGTCTTTTTGAAAGCGACTTCACAACTACCTTAGAGGGTTCGAAGCACTCCCTCGGTACTGCCACTTGTACTATCAAAATTGTGGGTATTTACGACCATACTGAGGCCTTTTTCTGGGCCCAGGTCTTCCCCCAGAAGTTGCACATTCTCTCATTCGCTCGGCCAACCGCACGCAGCTTCCAAACTGTTGGACTTCATTACAAAGAAGTCGTCCACATCTCCTAACGTCAAATGGACCATCTCTAACCGCAACTTGAGAAGGATCCGGATACCGTGATGCAAAAGTGAGACTGGAATCCGTCTCCGCTACCATTGCAACATATAATAAAACCTCCATGGCACAATACCGAATCTCTTTTACGCGATCAACAACGATGGTTTGAATTTCATACAAGCTACCTCAATCCTTTCTTGATCGGCAAGCCTCTCATACAAAATATCGACTTAACGGAGTCAAATATTCTATCTGACGAGCAGAGAAAGGCTCTTAGGCGATATTTTCAACAACAACGACCTCATCCCACACAGCTAACAGCCCCTAGATGGTTCGAATCACAATATCAACATAAGATCACACAGTCAACGGTCTTAGAATCGCCGTCAGACCGTTTCAAATACTTAGATACCGCTGCAGAAGCCTCCTTCTCCCCTCTCCTTCCAAAAGCGACAAGCTCAATGGCCTTTACTTGAGGTGATCCTTTTCGACTGGCAGCAACGCTCTTGAATAACGAAGTGCTGATATCACTGGAGACATACTTTGCAAGAAGGCAGCTGAGATCTGGCGTCGTATACCAGAATACACAGGTCTAAGAGAGCAACGGCTGGCTCGAAGGCTTTAAAAGGAGGCATAAGATTAAAAGGCGTACCAGGCACGGTGAAGCTGGCTCTCCTGATACCGAAATGCGTCTGTGGCGAATATGCTGAAGAAGATGTATTCAATATGGATGAAACAGGCCTCTTCTAGCGCATGGCTCCGTCTTCTGACCTCTCCACTGAAGCCAGGCCTGGTTTCAAGAAGGATAAGAGCCGGATATCGATGGTCTGCTGCACCAACTTTCGAAAAGCTTCGTCTATGGGCAAGTCACAGCGACCTAAGCCTTTGAAGAATCAATGTTGAATGGCGAGACACGAAGAATGGGGCTGGATGACGAGCCTCATCATGGCTCAATGGCTTCAATCAGACGATCAACTCATGGATAACTTCGGCGCTCATAGCTCCGGAGTTGAAATGGCTCCTCCTCCACTCAATATACGAATACAGTAGCTTCCTCCGAATTCCAAAGTCACATTCAAAGGCGTTATCCAGAATTTGAAGGTCTATTACCGAAAGAGCTGGCTGGAGTTCATGATACAACGATATAAGAATGATCAAGAGACAAATCTTGGCTCAGGATGGCATGATTCACGGAGGTTCAACCATCGCTGCTTTCGGAAAGGCAAAGATTCAACCTCAATCAGAGCCACTCCTTCTGTCAGGCAATCCGAAACCAGATATAGCTTCTTTATATAGCTCACCTCAATTGTTTAATGTTCAACATGTTTGAGTAATGGTTCTCCGAAATTTGTGCCATGCCGTCGTCTTTTGCTTCACCTTTGGCCTCAAATATCCCCATTCGAGTAAGCTCACGTGCCTTGCCTAAAATTAGGGGGTTCTGCGCGTATTTTGATCACGCCCTGCCTATCCTTGGTCTCATATATCTCAAATAGGCAATAAAATAGACGACTATATCACACAGATTTCAAAGAGCGATTTCTCAACAACTACTTAACGAATGAAGAAAATTCAAAATTTAAGTAAGAGAGATTAATATCAGCTACTACATATGTGAATCTTAGCTTAGGAAATTTTGTGGTTGAGCCGTGAAAAATGTCATTCGGTAGAGGGCAATAGAACTCCACTGCAGAGCTCAATTTCGCTCAATTCGATCAAAAATTGGACTATTTAAGCCTTGTCAAGAGTTCTAAAACGTGCTATGCCTCATTTCGAAGGTATTCCGGTTCTATATCCTCTCTCCTGGCGCCACCTGGCTCCAGAAAGCGGCTTTACAACCTTCCCTCTAACCTATGTCTGAACTGCCTGAGGCTTTAGCATACCTCAGGCATGAATGCAGCCTTGCTGCTAGAAGCCTCAGGCGATTGTTGTTGCCTGAGAAATACAAACTGTGAAAACACAGAAACTTGGCTAAGGCAGAAATCTGGTTCTTGAAATTTGCAGTGCGTCTTCAGAAATACAAACCACCTTCAAAATTTAAGGGCTACCCCCTAAATTTAGGCACATATCCCCTAAAATTTAGCATATACCTCCCAAACTTTGCCATGTATCCCCTAAATTTCGGCAGGTATCCCCTAAATGTAGGCAGGGCGTGTGTATACGTGACGCCTCACTAAATAAGCAAGTAAATATCGGAGTGGGTTCCCTAATTTAGTGGGTAAAATTGAAGGGGCTCTCTGTGCGGGGAGCGCCCTAATTTGGCATTGATTAGTGGTCAACGTTAGTGGGTACCCCTTAGAGTTGTCCTAATTATCGGGCAGAATTAGTAGTTACCCCCTAATATTGTACCAATTGATGGGAAAACCTAGAAGGTACCCCCGAATATTTTACCAATTGGTGGGAAAAGTTAGTGAGTACCACCTAAATCCGTACTAATTAGTAGGCAAAAATTAGCAGTGAGTCGCTGATTTAGGACCAATTGGTGGCTAAAATTAGCGACTACCCCCTAAGTTAGTAACCTTTAGTGTGTAAAATTTGGGATGAGGTTTTTTGTGCTTATTTTGCGCTTTCTACTAATAAGTTCGAGAGTGATTTCCCCCTCAAACTTAGCACCTACCCTTCCAAAGATTTCGAGGGGGATTTTCCCCCCACCCCCCTATTGAGTTTTGCGTTTACCCGGCTAAAAATTAGACGGATTAACGGGGGATGCCCTAATATAATACAAATTAGTGAGTAAAGTTCGTGGGTAACCCCTAAATCAAAAACAATTAGTGGGCAAAGTTAGTGGGTACCGCCTAAATTAAAAACAATTAGCGGATAAAATTAGTAGGTAAATGCAAAGGAGGGATTTCCCCCTCAAAATATGCACTTACCCTTCTGTAAAAATATCCCTCTTTAAATTGGACGTTATTTGCGCTTACCCGGCTATTGATTTTGGAGAGGGAAATCCCCCTGTTTCCCAGCCGGGTAAGCACAAATTCAGAGGGGAAAACCCCCTTTTCAATTTACCCTACTAAACTGCGTCTAACGTAGGGATCCCACTAACTTTGCGCGCTAATTAGTATGAAATTAGGGGGCAACCCCCTCTTTCCCCCTCTTAATCCCCCCATTTACCCCAATTTTTACTCAAACCCCCCAAACTTACTCAACCCTCTGGAAATGCGGCAAGACAACGCACTTTCGGCAGTTTTCATAACAGCCAAAATTTATAAAAAAAAAAGGGGGAGAGACAGTTCGATGTGAATAAATATTAGGGGGTAGTAG
>Ga0335072_10000232_pt1 | contig 120546 bp, 85 predicted proteins | sample Lox_Sample_21_FD_206725 | JGI IMG/M metagenome (GOLD analysis project Ga0335072, IMG submission 206725) | Soil microbial communities from Loxahatchee National Wildlife Refuge, Florida, United States - Lox_Sample_2.1 | ecosystem: Environmental > Terrestrial > Soil > Wetlands | place: USA...
GAAATCCGCGACTACTACAACGCGCATAAGGCCGACTTCGATCTGATCGAGCCCACCTACCATCTGGCCTGGATCTTCGTGACCGGCGCTTCCGAACGCCAGACCGGGAACCTCCAGGACAACAAGGCGCAGGGCGATGCCGACGCCCGCAAGAAGATCGAGGCGCTGCACAACCGGCTCGACAGCGGGCAGGACTTTAGCACCGTGGCGACGCTGTTCTCCGAGGATCCCAATACCAGTTCGAACGGCGGCGATCTGGGCTTCTGGCCGGAGTCGCAGTTGAAAGCGAACCCCGACGCCTACGCTGCGATAGGCACACTCAAGCCCGATCAATACAGCAACGTCGTTCCTGTTTATAACGGCGTGGGTCCCGAACGCCACCAGATCGGCTACGCCATCTACAAACTGATCGCGCTTGAGCCCGCGGGCCAGCGCGAGCTCACCGATCCGCGCGTGCAGCAGACCATCCACGACCTGCTCCACGAGCGCAAACGGCAATTGCTGCAGTACGCCTACTACGAGACCGTCAACGATGCCGCCAAAGTCCGCAACTACTACGCTGAGCAGATTCTGAAGCAGGGGGCCCCGTAGGGCGGGAAGCGTAGCCGCCACCCCTTCCCGGCAGCACAAGCGCCGTCGGGCCCAGACGGTTGACTCTTCGCGGACCCGCGCCAGTACAAAAGACCTTTTCCCCGCAGAGAGCGGACCGCCGTTGGCGCTGCTACCAAGAGGCCTGCGTGCTGGCGCTCCGTGCAACTTCGAAACCTCCGAAGCTGCCGTGAATCGCCAAGGGCCTCGGCACGAAGGCAAACGCACTGCGTGAGCGAGGCGATGGACGTCACAAAAAACGGCCCTCGCCGCTCCAGGCGAAGGCCGTTCTGGCTCCGGGACGCCCGGCAGGCCGATTATTGGCTGCTGGACTGCATTGTGATTCCCTGCGGTCCCTTGTTCTTCTGTTCTTCGTTCAGCTTCCGTGTGGCCATTGCCTTGGCGCGCCAATCCTCGGCCTTGGCAAGGTCGGCCTTCACCGCTGCGGCGTCGCCGTAGTCCACATCGGCCTTGCTGCGATACATCAGGTTCAGATAGGCCATGGCGTCGTCGTAGTTAGCCCGGTTGGCCTCGGCCTGTTGCAGGTAGTGCAGGCCTTCGTCCACGAGCGCACCGGTCTTATCCTTCACCTGGTCCATCAGCTTCTTGGGCGCCTTCACGTTGCCCTCGCCGTCATCGTTCAGGCCGGCGGGCTGCAGGATCGCGAGAAGGGTTTCGTGTGCCTGGCGCCAGTCAATAGCACCAATGGTATAGGCCGCCTCGGGATCCTTCGGATCCACGGCCAGCACCTTCTTCTGCCAGTCTTTGGCCTTTTCGAATTGATTCACGTTGAAATAGATGCCGGCAATCTGCTTCATGCTGTTCACGTCCGTCGGGTTCTTGTCGAGAACCTCCTGGTAAATGCCAACAGCCTGATTGGCGATTTTCAGATTCTCCGGAGTATCCACGCCAGGGATCACGTCCTGCGCCAGCGCGGTGGCCAGGTAGGTCTTCGCCATCGAAAGCGTTGGGTCCAGTTCCGTGGCCTTCTGGAAATGGCCGATCGCCTCTTCGTAGTGGGCGCTCTTGTAAGCGTCGACGCCTTTATTCAACTGATCGCGGGCTTCTAACTGCTGGCACCCGCTCATCGAGAGCACCATGCCTGCCAAGCCAACCGTAAGGGCCACAATCCGTGCCGGTCCGTTCATGTTCGTATTCTTCTCCTTGAGGCAGGCTTCAACCCGCGCCGCTTCTCGAATTCAATGGCACCGGATGCGGCTGGGGAAACCAAAACTAAAATGAAACCCTAGTGCCGCGGCCCATAAGCGCCACGGCGCGCATTCCCGCTACTGCCCTTCCTGGATCTTCGGCGTCAGCAGGCCGATATGATCCACGTTGGCTTCCTTGCCGATATCGATCACGTTGGCGATATATTGGAAGTCCACCTGGTCGTCGCCCTTGACGAACATGATGCGCTCGGCACGGTTAGCGTAGATCGCCGTCAGCCTCGGCAACAATTCCTGGTAGTTCACGTCGGTCTCGTTGATCTTGTAGGCCGGTGTCTGGCCGGGGCGGTACAAAACCTGGACCACGATGGTGCGGTCGTTGGGCTGGGTCTGCTTCTGCGGATTCTTGGGCGGCTGCGGCACCGCGGCATCCAGACCGTTGGGCACCGTGGGCACGATGACCATGAAGATGATCAGCAATACCAGAAGAATGTCGATCATCGGCGTTACGTTGATGTCGGCCATGCTGCCGCCATGGCCCCCCATTGTCATTGCCATCGCTGATAACTCCTCGTTTCCTTGATAGGTCGTTCCTTCGCCCGGGCTTCCTGCCGGGCAGATGGCCGCTCCGGGCTACTGGCCGCCAGACAGGTTGTTATCGATCCTCTGCGTAAGCAATCCTACGTCGTCTACGCCGGCGGTGCGGACGTCGTCGATAGCGTCCTCGACTGCCTTGTACTGCGCGCGCGCGTCTGCGCGAAAATATACCGTCTTGTTGGTCTTATCGGTGAGCCGGTCGGCAACCAGCTTGCCCAGATCGTCGGGCGCTACCTTGTCCTGGCCTAGGAACAGGCTCCCATCGCGGGTAACTGCCACTACGATGGCGTCATCCTTGTCGGCGTCGGGCATGGCGACCGGGTTATTCACCCTCGCCAGGTCGATGGAGACCTTGTTGGTGAGCATGGGGGTAATGACCATGAAGATAATGAGCAGCACCAGCATCACGTCCACCATCGGCGTTACGTTGATGTTGGAATTGACCTTACTGCCTTCGTCGCGAACTGCGATTCCCATTGTCGGGGCTCCGTGAGTTCAGGATTCTTCGCCGGACTTCTCCGGCCTTGCTCGGAACGGCCGGCCCTTGCAGGAAACCGGCGGCGGGAGCAGCTCTTCTCCGCTCCTCCCGCCGCCGCACGATTCTCGCATGCCGGCAGCCGCTTCGCTTAGCGCTTGTGGCTCTGCTTGATGAAGTAGTCGATCAGCTCGCTCGAGGAGTTGTCCATCTCCACGTCGAACGCCTCAACCCGGCCGGTAAAGTAGTTGAACGCCATCACGGCGGGGATGGCGACCAGCAGTCCGAAGGCCGTCGTAACCAGGGCCTCGGCGATACCACCGGCCACCGCGCCGATGCCGGAGGTCTTCTGCGTGGCGATCTGCTGGAAGGCGTGGAGGATGCCGACCACGGTGCCGAACAGGCCGACGAAAGGCGCCGTCGCGCCGATGGTCGCCAGCACCGACAGACCTCTCTTCAGCTTCGCGTGCACGATGGCTTCGGCCCGCTCCAGAGCACGGCTCGAACTCTCGATCGTCTCCTGGGTCACCGCGCCGGCCGCAGTGCGAAACTCCTGCAGGCCCGAGGTGACCACCTCGGCCAGGTGCGACTTCTTGCTCCGGTCGGCGATCTTGATCGCCTCTTCGAGCTTGCTGTCCTTCAGGGCGCCGGCAACCTTGGGCGCAAACTCCCGCGACTGCTTGCGAGCCGCCGAGAAGTACAGGTAACGGTCGATCATCACGGCCAGCGACCAGATCGACTCGATGAAGAGGATGATGGCCACGGCCCGCGCCAGCCAGCCCATGTTATGCCACAGGCCCAGCGGGCTGAAGCTGACGGTCTGATCCTCCTGGAACAACGCCAGGCTGTGGACGGTGTGCGAAGCGAAGTGTGCAAGCTGAGCGAGAATCACAGATTCTTTCCTCCTAAGGAGTTTGCTGATAAGTTGCAGCGTCCGCCGCGGCGGACCAGGCTCGGAGTGCGGGCGCCCCTGCGCCCGCATTCAGGTCCAAATCGAAGCTCCTTCCGCGCACCACGCCGGAAGCAGCCAGAGAGTTCGTCATCCACCCAAAGTAAAGATCACGTTGATCGTGGTTTCCACTTCCACCGGCTCGTTGTTCAGCAGGTAGGGCTTGTAGCGCCACTGCTTCACCGCCTCCATCGCGGCGTCCTGCAGCATAGCCGGGCCGCTCACCACGTGGAGATCGGTGATGGTCCCCTGCTTGGAGATCACCGCCTGCAGCACCACCGTTCCCTGAACGCGCGCGGCCTTGGCGATGGGCGGATACATGGGCATCGTCTTCTGGATCAGGTAGCCCGTCATCACGCCGGCCGAGATATTGACCTTCTTGGGAGGCGCGACCTTGACCACCGGCCCTTTGCCCGCCCCAAAGGCGCTGCCAAACACGCCCGAGCCGCTCCCGCCCAGGCCCTCCATGCCGGCCACACCAAAGCTCGAAGGCGGCGCCTCTTTCTGCGTCACCATTTCGATGTTCTTGGGAATCTTGGTCGGCGCCGTCAGCTGGTTGTTCATCATCTCCGACTGGACGTGCACCACGTGCACTTCCTGCGGCGGCGGCGGCGGCGGCGGCGGTGGCGGTGGCGGAGGCGGCGTGAACAGAACAGTCTGCATCATCGCCTTCGGCAGTGCCTCGGGATAGATCAGCGGGATCAGGATCAGCAGAAGCAAAATCGAGCCGTTCACGATGAACGTGAAAAGCATCCATCGCCCGCTCTTGCTCTTGATCCTCCCTCCGGATTCAAATGTGGAATCTTCAAACATGGCCAGCCTCGGAGTCGGAGTGTTGGTTACCTCTATTTAGACACCACGGGAACGTTCAATGTTCCCAGGGGAGCGAAGTTGTCCGAGTAGAAGCGATTTCACCTTAACAGAATCTCGCCCTACCTGCCAAATCTGATGCATCATCTGTGAAGTACGGCCATCGCCGGCCTCTGGCCCGCGCCACAGACCCCGGCTGAACTGCCGCCAATTCATTCCTGAATTCGTTGCGAGTGACCCACAGCCAACAAGAGCCGGCACCAGAGATTTCTCTTGTCTCTTGTCAGCGGCCGCGCCTCGCGGCAGGCAGAGCACTGGCCTTCCCCTTATTTGCCCGCCATTCCTGCCATGCAACCAGCATGGGTGAGGCTACAGCAATCGATGAATAAGTACCTATCAGAATACCCACCACTAAGGCAAACGAAAAACCACTTAGCACCTGCCCCCCGAAAACAAAAAGCGAAAGTACGGTCAGAAACGTCAGACCGGACGTGAGCACGGTCCGGCTCAGGGTCTGGTTGATGCTGCGGTTCACCAGGTCCGGCAGCGACTCCCGCCGGCTGATGCGCAGGTTCTCGCGGATGCGGTCGAAGACGACGATGGTATCGTTCATCGAATAGCCGATCAGCGTGAGAATAGCCGCAATCACTGTGAGCGTCAGCTCACGGTTGGTGAGGGCAAAAGCGCCCACGGTGATCAGCGTGTCATGAAAGCATGCCACCACTGCGGCCACGCCGTAAATTAGCTGGAAGCGGAACCAGAGGTAAACCAGCATGCCCAGCAGCGAATAGAGCGTGGCCAGCGCCGCCTGCTTCTCAAGCTGGTGCCCCACCGTGGGGCCCACCACCTGCACGCTACGCACGTTGAAGTTCCCGCTGTAGTGCTCGCGCAGCGCGTTCTCGATCTCGGCCCGGCCCGTGTCCAGCGCCTGCTCGTTCATCTGCTCGGGAAGGCCGATCAGCACCTCGTTGGGGGCTCCGCCGCCTAACGTCGTGGTCTCCGCATTCTTAAGGCCCGCCGCGTCAATCGCGTGGCGGATCTGGGCCACATCAGGCGGCTGCTTGAACTCCACCGTCACCTGCGTGCCGCCCTTGAAATCCACGCCCAGCGGCAGGGGGCTGCCGATCGTGTGGGCGTGCCAGGCCATCGAGATTACGCCCGAGATACTGAAAATCATGGAAAAGGCCAGGAAATACCACTTCTTTCCCAGCCAGTCCACTTTGACATCATGAAAAAATTCCACTGCTTCCCTTCCTTGTTAGTCCCGGGTCCCTAGATCGAAACCATCTCGCCCGGCTTCAGCTTGTTCAGGTGCGCTTCAAAGATTACGCGCGAAACGTACACCGACGTAAAGAGATTGGCGGCCAGACCAAAGACGAGGGTGGTGGCAAAGCCTCTCACCGGGCCGGTTCCGAAGATAAACAGGAAGGCCGACGAAACCATGGTCGTCACGTGGGTGTCGAAGATGGTGGTCCAGGCATGGGCAAACCCCTGATCCACGGCCGCCGCTGCCGCCTTGCCGGCGCGAATCTCCTCGCGGATACGCTCGAAGACCAGCACGTTCGAGTCCACGCCCATGCCGATGGTGAGGATGACGCCGGCGATGCCCGGGAGCGTGAGCGTTGCGCTGGTGAAGCCCATGAACCCGAGCAGGATCACCAGGTTCAGAAACAGCGCCAGGTCCGCGTTGATGCCCGAGCCCTTGTAGTAGATCAGCATGAAGATGAATACCAGCAGCATGCCGACCATGGCCGCTGTCACGCCGTCGCGGGTCGAATCCGCGCCCAGCGTGGGGCCCACCGTGTTCTCGTCGATATAGCTGAGCGAAGCCGGCAGCGAACCGCTGCGCAGCAGCTTGGAGAGCGCCTCTACCTCATCGGGGCTGAAGCTGCCCTCGATCACGCCGCTGTCGCGGATCGGCTCCTTGATCACGGCCACTTCGCGCACCGTCGATCCCATCACCACCGCCATGTACTTGCCCACGTTGGCGCTGGTGAAGTCCCAGAACTTGTCCCCCGCCTCGTCGGTGAGGGTGAAGTTCACGTCGCGCTGCCCGGTGTTGGGGTTGGTGCCGGGGGTCGCCGAGCGAAACTCGCTGCCCGCCACAATCGCGGCCCGCTGCAGAATGTAGTAACTGCCGCTGCCGTTCGCGCCCGCCAGGTCGCCCTCTGCAGGCAGAATCTCCTGATCCGGGGGAAGCACCCCGTTCACGCTGGCCAGCGCCGCCTGCTGGGTCGGGAAGGGTCCGCCGACGACCGCATGTATCTCGAGCCGCAGCGTCGACCGGATCATCGCCTTCACCTGGTTCATATCGCTTACGCCCGGCAGCTCCACGAGGATCTGGTTGGCCCCCAGTCCGTACGGCGCGATCTGGGGCTCCGTCACGCCCAGCGAGTTCACGCGGTCGGTGATCGTCGAGATAGCCTGCTGCACCGTGCGCTGATCGAGATCCCGCTCGTAGATCGGCTTCATGGTCAGCGTCCAGGTGTTGTTATCGCCCTCCGCTACCTCGTACTCGTTCGAGTACCGGTCGCTCTGCAGCAGCGAGCTCACCGCCCCGGACTGCGCCGGCGCGGTCCCTTCCACCCGGATCACCTCGGGCTTGTTCGGGTCGGGCTTGTAAACCTGGGAAAATGTCAGGTTGTTCTTGTGCAGGTCCGACTCGATATCCTGGATCGTATTGGTCGTCTCGTCGTTCACCGCGTCCTGCACGTGCACCTGCAGAATCAGGTGCGCTCCGCCCTGCAGATCCAGCCCAAGATGGATCCGCTTGGTAAGCGCCTGAACCAGGTCTGTGCCGCTAAATCCCGAAGGCATGCCGAAGATCCCGTAGAGAAACACCACCAGGACGCCGGCAATCAAGATAATTTGATTTCTGAGATTTTTCTTCATGGTTCCGATTCCCTGGTCCGAAACTTAGGAGGAAGCTCCCTCCTGCGTGGTCACCGACGCGATTGCGGTCTTGGCAACCTCCAGCTTGAGGTTGTCCGGCGCCACGCGAATCACGATGGTATCGTCCTTGATCGAAAGGATCACGCCCCTCAGGCCTCCCGCGGTGGTAATGCGGTCGCCGGCCTTGATCTTGCCCAGCATCTCGTGCCACTGCTTTTGCCGTTTTTGCTGCGGGCGGATGAGCAACAGATAAAAGATGGGGATGAACAGCAGGATCGGCAGCAGCATGGAAAGCCCGCCCCCTGCCCCGGCGGGCACCGCCGCCAACAATGCCAGACTCGTCGTCACACTCTTCCTTTACTCGCCCCGGACGCCGGCGCTCACCGTCCGCCAGGGCACAGGCACACCCCTTCGCGAGCGGATGGAGCCTGACAGAATTTGTCTCCGGGAACGGCCTGCGGCAAGCCAGCTTCAAGCCCAGGCTCCTGGCTGCGAGCCCCTCCGCCGTTCCCAGGGATTCTACGACACAAACCCGGAGACGGCTCTGGGTCCTGCCAGCCGTTTGCTTCCTGTTCGACACGCTTTCTTCCGGACGGCCTACCGGCAAGGAAACGGGTTAAGCCCGCGCCTTAACGGCCCGGATTCCAAAAGAATGCCTAGAAAGATAAGATACGCGCGGCCGGTTGCGTGTCAAGGCGCGAAACCGGGCCTGCGCCTTTATAAAGTTCTTACAGCTTGCGTAGCGAATCCTTACCTGAATGGCCTTCTTCTGGAGAAGAACGTTCTACGCTTTCCGGAGTCCGGCCAGGCTGGGAGAATCGCGCGGGGCAGGGGCGCGCACGACTCTCCAGGCGCCCGCAACGCCTCGGGAAGCGGGACAAGGATCTGGCTCCCATGCACCAACCCTACTCCGGCTGGCTTTTGTTGATTCCCGTGCTTTTGGCGGTCGGCTTTATGCTCTGGTTTCTCTGGCGCCTCTGGAATGACGAGCGGCGATAAAAGCCGCCGGGGGCCGTCCTCGGTCATCTGGATGGATCCCCTGCAGCCGATTGCGACGGCGTCTTATTGCCTGTAGAGGCCGGCTGGGACGGCGCCCCCTTGCTGGCCGGCGCGGCCGATTCCGCCGGCGCATCCTCATCGTCGCCCGCGTCTTCCACCAGCACCGCCGAGCCCGGCGCAATATCGAAGCTCACCGCGTCTTTGCCGGCCGGATGAAAGATCACCCGCATCGGCTCGCGCTGCCACTCCGACGGGCCGCACTCAGGCTGGGCATGATCCCCCGCGTCGAAGGCCGAAAGCTTCTTGGCCAGCACCGGCTTGCGCACAGCAAGCTGCGTCACCACCGCATAGAGGCTCTTACCGCTCGCCGTCACCCCGCAATAGGCCCCGTAGTCGCGGAACCAGACCACCTGGCTCACGGCGGGGCTGTAGTCGGGCAGTTTGAGGGCCGTGAAACGACCCGTGGCGCGGTCCACCAGCAGCCAGGGGCCCCGCTGCCAAACCCAGTGCTCCTTGGCGTCGCCGGGCAGCGAGTCGTTCATCCGGATCGCGCGCCGGACCACAAAGCTGCGCTCGGTCACATCGTGCGCTTCGCCCGTAGTCCACTCCTTCAGGCCGCCGTCCACAATCAGCGCCCGCACCTCCAGAGAGGTCTCACCCGGCCCCGCGCCGGAGGGATCGCCTTCCTTCGAGTACGGTTCGTGCCGCACCGCCCCCAGCACAACACTGTGACCTTTGCGCGCCGCAGCGTGCGTGGGCACACCCCAAGCCGATAGGAACACCACAGACACGAAGCCGAACGTCTGCCAGGCGCGAAGATGGTTCATCGCTGAGCTCCTTACGCGGGTGTCACGCGGAACCGCCGCATTCCATTGGAAAAATGGAATGATAGCAATACAAAGAGCCCTTCGTTCGTGAGCCAGATCACGCAAATCGAGGCATGGCAAGAGAGGCGCGAACCACGGAAGAGCCCGGCGAATCTGCCCGCCTAACTCCGCGCCGACTCCACCGCCCGCGCCACGCGAAAGGCTGTGCTTTCGTTCAGATGCGCCGCAAGCACCTGCATTCCAACCGGCAACCCGGCCCGCGTCGCGCCGCAGGGCACGCTCACGCCGCAGATTCCGGCCAGGCTCGCCGTCACCGTGTAGATGTCGGCCAGGTACATCGCCAGCGGGTCGCCGGCCCGCTCGCCGATCCGGAATGCCGGCACCGGCGAGGTCGGCGTCACGATGGCATCCACCGCGGAGAAGGCCTGCAAGAACTCCTCGGCAAGAATCCTCCGCACCTGCTGCGCCTTTTTGTAGTAGGCGTCGTAATAGCCGGCGGAAAGTGCATATGTGCCCAGCAGGATGCGCCGCTTGACCTCCGCCCCGAACCCCTGGTCGCGCGAGTTCGAGTACATCGCCGCCAATGTCTCCGACTGCGGCGACCGGTAGCCGTAGCGCACGCCGTCGAACCGCGCCAGGTTGGCGCTGGCCTCGGCGGTGGCAATCAGGTAATAGGTGGGTACGGCGTACTTCGTGTGCGCAAGCGAGACCGGCTTCACGACGCATCCGGCGGCCTTCAGCGCTTCGATCCCCGATTCGACCGCTGCCCGCACCTCCGCATCCAGCCCCTCGGCAAAGTACTCTGCAGGAACCCCGATGCGCAGCCCTTCGGCCGGTTCATCGCTCTCAGCCGCGTAATCCGGCACCGACGCGGTCGAGCTGGTCGCGTCGCGCGGGTCGTGGCCGGCGATCGTGCCCAGCAGCGTCGCCGCGTCGCGCACATTCGCCGCGAACGGCCCGATGCGGTCCAGTGACGAAGCGAAAGCGATCAGTCCGAATCGCGAAACCCGCCCATAGGTGGGCATCACGCCCACTACGCCGCAAAAGCTCGCCGGCTGGCGGATCGATCCGCCCGTGTCGGTGCCCAGCGTCGCGACCGCCAGGTCCGCCGCAACCGCCGCCGCCGATCCCCCGCTTGAGCCCCCTGGAACCCGCTCCGCATCCACCGGATTCCGCACCGGCCCGTAAGCGGAGTTCTCGTTCGAGGAGCCCATGGCAAACTCATCGCAGTTCAGCTTGCCCAGCAGCACCGCGCCCGCCGCTTCGAGCTTTGCGACAGCCGTGCAATCGTAGGGCGGTCGATAGTCTTTGAGGATCTTCGATCCGGCCGTCGCCGGCGCGCCCCGCATCGTCAGCACGTCCTTGATCCCCACCGGAATCCCGGCCAGAGGCGGAAGTGGATCTCCCTTGGCCGCGAGCGCATCGATGCGTCCCGCCTGCTCCCGCGCCCGCTCTTTCGTCAGGCTCAGGTAGACATTCAGCTCGGGATTGATGCGCGCGATCCGCTCGTAGTAGCGGCCCGCCAGGTCGGCAGCCTTCGTCCGGCCCGCGGCGATCTCCTCACGCAGCGCGGCCAGGCTCTGCGGCCTCTCGACAAATCTCTCGGCAGTCTTGGCCTCGCTGCTCAATGAGACTCCTCCCCGTTTCTCGGCTCCCCGTCCCCGGCCACTGATCGCTGACCACTGATCACTGCCTTTCAATCACCTTCGGCACCTTGAAGAAGGCTCCATCCGTCTCCGGCGCCTGTCGCATCACAACTGCGCGGTCGAGCGACGGCTCCAGCAGGTCGGCCCTGAGGACCTTCGCTTCCCCCGCGGTTCCAAGTTCGCTCACCTGCGCCAGCGGCGCCACGCCCGACGTATCGATCTCATTCAGTTCGGCAACGTAGTCGAGAATGGCGTTCAGGTCGTGCACCATGCGGCCGGACTCTTCTGAAGTGAGCTCCAGGCGCGCCAGTTCGGCCACGCGCTCCACATCCTTTACCGTTACTTTTGACGCCATTCCGGCTCTTCCTCGCACCGCGCTCCTGCACCGCACGGGTGCGGCTCCCGCGGCTGATCTTCCATGCAGCCCCCCGAAGCTCAAGTATAGCCGGTCGCCAACTGCCGCTTCCGGGCAGGCATCAATCGACAACGAGCGTGAAGGTCACCGTGTGCTGGATACCGGTCGAGCTCACGGTTACCGGAACCGAGTACGTCCCTGCCGGGGTCGCGCCGCTGCTGTTGCCCCCGCCGGAAGAGCCACCGCCCGTGCCGCCGCCGGAACTGGTGCAGCTTGAAACTCCAAGGCAGACCGTGGCCGCCAGCAGCGCAACCAGCAGGAGGCTTCGCCTGCGCCGCACGGCCATTGGCAGCAGGAGCACGGCCCACGCCACCGGCAGCGCGCCCCACGGCGCTTCACGGGGACGATTCGCCGCGGCTGCACCGCCGGTCGAGACTTGCACACTCACATTGCCCTGCACTCCGGTCGCCAGCGTCTCCCCCGCCGGATTGAAGATGCACGATGCGTTCTGCGGCAGCGTCGGGCACTGGAGTGAGAACGTTCCCTGCGAGCCCAGAGGCGTGATCGCCAGCGTGAACGTCGCCGTCTGGCCGCTGGCGACTGTCTGGTTCGTCGCGCCTGAGGCCGCCGCCGTAAAGTCGAAGCCCATTCCAGAGAGAGTGACGGGCGTGGCCTGCAATGTGCTGCTGGTGACCATCAGACTCCCCGACTGCCGGCCGACTGTGTTGGGCGTAAACTCGACGCCTGCGGTGCAGTACGACTGCGCCGCCAGCGTCCCCGTGCAGTTGTTCGATACCAGCTGAAACCCCGGCGGAGCGGTCAGGGTGAGCCCCGCAATGGAAGAGGTCACCGCCAGATTCGTCACCGTCAGGGTGACAGGGCTGCTCGTGGCCCCCACTCCGGTAGTTGAGAACGTGACTGTAGCGGGCGACACCTCGATCCCGCCTCCTCCATAGAGAGCCACGCTCGAGGCGGTTGCGATCGACGGCGAGCTCACCGTCAGCGTTCCCAAAGCTGCTTCATTGGTCGCCGGTTGGAACTCGACTGAAACAGCGCAGTTCGCCCCCGCTGCGAGCCCGCCGATGCAGCCGTTCTGCGCGATGATGAAGGGCCCCGAGACCGTCGCCGAAACGGCGCTGAACGCATATTGGGTCGTGTTGCTCACCGTCACCGTCTGCGCCGCGGTCGTCTGTCCCACATTCGCCGCAGGAAACGTCAACTGCGTCGGACTGACGCTCAACCCGGTCGAGACAAGGGCCGTGCCGCTCAGCGGGATCGACGCCGGCGTTACGCCGAGGGTGGAAGACGAAACCGTCAGCGTGGCAGCCACGCCGCCGGCCAACTGGGGCGTAAACGTCACCTGCACGCTGCAGCTGCTGCCGTTGTTGAGGGTGGCCCCGCACGTCGTCGCATCCGTCGAGAAGCTGCTCGCCGCAGAGCCGGTAATTGCAAAGCCCACGTTCGCCATGGGCGCGCCGCCGCTGTTGGTCACGGTCAGGGTCTGCGGCGCGCTGGCCACGCCCGGCTGCTGCCCGGAGAACGCCAGGCTCGCCGGACTCAACGAAAATACGGGCGGCGCCAGGCTCACGCCGCTCAACGCCACCGTCTGCGTCCGCACCGCGTCGGAGACCGTCAACACACCCGACTGCGCGCCCACCTGCGACGCACCGGGCGTAAACGCCACCGAGATCGTGCAGCTCGCCTCGGCCGTGAGCTGGGTCGTGCAGTTATTCGTCGTCTGGAACGGCCCGCTCGCCGAAATCGCAATCGACTCCAGCGGCTCGCCGCCCGCGTTGCTCAGCGAGATCGTCTGCGCTGCGGAGGCCTGCCCGGCAATCGTCGAAGGGAATGCCGCCAGCGTGAAACTCGGCGCGGAGCCCGTCAACGTATTGCCAACCAGCAAATCCGTCGGCACCGCCGCCCCGGTCCCGCTCAGCCCGATCGACTGCGTTCCGCCCGTATCCGTCACGGTCAGAATCCCGGTCGCGCTCCCCGCCACCGTCGGCTTGAAGGTCACGCTCAGCGCGCAGCTCGACTGCCCTGCCAATGCGCTCGTCCCCGAGCCCGGGTAGCAGGAGTCGCTCGCCACCGCAAACGGCCCGGTGACCGTAACGCTCGAAATCGTTATCGCAGTACTTCCGGCATTTTGTAGCGTGGCCTGCAGCGGCTGCGAAGTCGTCCCCACCTCCGTCGGCCCCTGCAGCGCCGTATCGAAGTCCAGCGGCGAAGGCGAAAGCGTAACCGCCGACGCGCTGGGGTTCCAGTTCAGCTCGACGGTCGCTTCCCCTCCGTAGAGGTTCCCCGCAATCGTCAGCGTCGCCGTGGCGCTGCTCTCCGTCTGTGGCGTCAGGGTCACTTCGATCGTGCAGCTCGCCCCCGCCGCCACGCTCTTGCCCACGCACGAATCCGTCTCCGTGAACTGGGCATCGCTCGACGTGATCCCGCTAATCGTCAGCGGCTGACTGCCCGTATTCCACAACGTGACCGCCATCGGCTGGCTGGCCACGCCCACCGTCTCCTTAACCGGAAACGTCAGGCTCGACGGGCTCGGCGAAGCTTCGGTGCAGGTCGTGCATGCCGAACTCCACAGCGGCGTCTCCCAGATGCCGCGACCATACGTCGCCGCCACCAGCACCTGCTGCGCCGAGCTGCTCGGTGCCGCGCTCAGCGCCACCGCCGGCGCATCGGGCAGCCCCGATCCGAAGGCCGACCAGCAGTCCAGGTTCGGCGTGGCGCAGTTCGCCACCTCGGTCGTAAAGTACACGCCCGCATCCGTAGCCACATAGACCACGTTGCTGCTGAGCGGATCGACCACTACACTGTTCGCCGGCGCCGCGGGCAGGTTTGATACAAGCCCCGCCCAGTGCGCCCCTCCATCCGTCGACCCATACACCGTCTGCACGCGTTCCTGCGCGCTGTTCACACCCTCCACCGTAAGGTAAACCGTGTTCCCCGTCGTATCGTGCGGGTCGATATAAATGCTCGACAGGTCGTACTGGTAGTAGTTCAGCGTATGCGTATCGTTCGTTACCGGATTCAGCGTCAGATCCTGCCATGTAGGCATGGAGCTTGAAGATGGATTGATCGTGGTCTTGAAAACATGCCCTGGCGCCGTGCCCCCGCCATCGAGCGCTCCGTACATGCCCACGTAGACCACCTCCTTGCCGCCCGCCAGCGCCAGCGCCGCCACCGACCGGATGAGCGAATCCCCATTGCACGCGACTCCGGTCGCTCCACTGTCGAGCACCGGGCTGATGGCATTCGACGAGGTCCACCCCACGCCGCTCCCCCCCCCCCCCCACACCCGGCAAGTCCCGATCAAAAGCTGCGTCGGATCGAGCGCGTCCACCAGGAACGGCGCCGGCGTCGTCATCGTGTACCCATCGCCGCCCACGTCGCTGTCGTTCACCGCCGCATTTGCGCCAAAGTCCGTCTGCGTGCACACGCTCGACTGCGAACACTCGTGGATCGAAACTCCGGGCCCGTTGTTCACGTACCAGTTGTCCGGGTTGGTCGAATCGATCGCCACCGGGCCGCCCTCGCCGGTGAGTATCTGCGGCCAGTCCGCGGTCGCTCCGGCTGTGCTCTTCACGCCGGCCGTACCGTTCACGCCCAGCCCGGCCATCATCGTGTACGCCGTCTGGCTCGACTGCGCCAGGCTCACCGGTTCGGCCAGCGAACCCAGCCCGCCATTCAGATTCTGAAAATGCGTCGCGTCCGACGCCGAGCACACGGCCCCGGTCTCGCCAATCGCATCCGTCGAGCGCCACAGCCCGCTGTCGTTGCCGATGAAGATCTCGAGGGGATTGTTCGCATTCCACGCCAGCGCATGCTGGAACTCGCCCACCTGCGCGCTCTGGCAGGTGGTGGTATTGGTCGTGTTACGCCAGGAGTTGCACACCCCGTTCGGCGCGCACTCCGTCTCCCACAGATCGTTCGCGCCGGCCAGCACCTGCGTGTCCTGTCCTGAAGGTACGGCCGCCAGCGCCAGATTGTAGTCGCCGTTGGGGATGGTCGCCGCGCCGAACAGGGAGTTGACTTCAAGCGCCGCGGTGTTGAATTGCAGGCCAAAGCTGACCGCCGGATTGCCGCAGGCGCCGGCGCTGAGGCCGCACTGGTCCTGCCAGATCCCCTGGTCCTGGTTGTTAATGTCCACCGTCCACGCGAACGTGTCCCCAGTCTGCGGATTCACCGCCAGCGTCCCGCGAAAGATCGGGCAGGCCACCGACCCCACCGCGTCCGGATTCGTCGGGCACAGCGAAGCCGTCAGTGCCGCACCGGGCTGCGCGCTCATCCGCGTCCACGTTACGCCATCTGCCGACTGGTAGTAGCCGTGATAGCGTACCGCCGCCATGAACAGCTTGCGTACCGGATTCCACACCACCGAGGTCGCCGCGTTGCCATCCGGCAGCGTGAATGAATCGAGCGGCCCCTGCACGTCCGAGCCGCTTCCATCCGTGATCCGCGCCAGGTGCCACGTCGCTCCCGCATCGGTCGAGTAGTAGAGCCCCTCGTAGCTGATCCCCGTCTGATTCGCATTCACCAGTGCGCCTTCGTAGGCCTGCGAGACCGCCGCCACCACCAGGTCGGGATTCACCGTGCTCCAGGCAAACCCCGCAAACCCCTCGCCCACAAAACCGAAGTCCTGCGCCGCCTGCCCCTGTTCCAGATCGCTCGTCTTCTGGATCAGGCTCCAGGTCGTGCCGCCGTCGGCGGAGCGCAATATCCCGGAGCCGTAGTAGGAATCGAGCGCATCGTTGGGATCGCCCGTCCCCGCCAGGATCACGTCCGTTCCCCCCGGCTGCACCGTCAGAGCCCCGATGCTGATCGACGCTCCCGGCGCGCCTCCCAATGCGCTCACTGAATCCATAAGCGGCGTGAATCCGACCAGCGACGCATTCGACACGTCCGCGTTCTGAGCCTCCCACACCCCGCCGCCCGTCGTGCCGATATAGAGATGGTTGCCGGTCGCGTCCGACGGGTCGAGCGCCAGCGACGAAACCCGCCCCGTCACCAGCCCATAGCTCGCGGTCTGCACAGCCGTCGGTCCCAGCGGCTGCCAGGTGGCCGTCGACGTCGACGATGGGGAGGAACGGGTCGCGCTCCGGGCGTTGGCCAACCGGCTCAGCACCTGACCGGCCCGCGCAGCTTCGAACCGCCGCATAGCCGGCTCCATCGTCCACTGGTGTGCCTGTCCCGGCGTCCAGCCGCGCTGGGCCAGGAATCGCTCGGCCTGCGTCACCTGCGGCGGCAGATTGGTCCGCACATCGGCCTTGCCCGCGTTGGCCGCTGCAGCCGGAACGTGCGCCCGCACTTCAGCCGAAGACTGTCCCGGAGATTGTCCCTTGAACTGGGCCTGCAATCCTGTGCAGAGCCCTGCGATCACGAACCCGGCCCACATCGCCGGCGCCGCCCTCCGCCTGCCGCGCCGGATGTTGGAGCCGCGCCCCCCCGCCCTGTCGTCCCTCGCAGGCCAACTGAGAATCCGCTTGCACCATCCTTTGGTCACACGCGCGTCCGGAGTCCAATTCCGGCCTCCCTGGGTTAAATCTCCCAAAGAAAAGCGCGCGGAACCCATCGGATTACACCCGCCCAAACAATCGGTTTCCAGGATTGGAATCGTGGCCCATTATAGGACAGCGCGTATAGCAACTCTTTGTGACCCAAAACACAGAAGCGCAGGTGCGATCCCCTGGCTGAAGCGCACGATCAGCCCTCGTTGTTTTCTCTGCCCGGCCTGTTCTGGCGGATGTACCACTCCGCATCGAACTTCCGCCCCAGCGATGCTCCCGTCATCGGGCGAATCAATCCAAAGACAGGCCGGTTGAACCAGGGCCGGTCGTGCCGCCCCACAATCGCCCACGCTATACCCGCGTAACCATTCGGGTCGCGCCCATCCAGCTCGTACCGGTCGTTCAACAGCACCGCCCAGTCAAAGGCCGTCGTCGGGTCCGGCGCCCATTCCAGGATCTTTTTGGCCCAGTACATGCGCATATAGTTGTGCATCCACCCGGTCAGGACCATCTCCCTTTGGGCCGCGTTCCAAAGCTCGTCCGCGGTCTCCGCGCGCTCCAGTTGCCCCAGCGTGTACCGCTGCGTCCGTACATCTCCGGCGTGTTCCGTCAGCTTCCTCCGCGCCCACGGCGACGCGCACTCCCAGTTGTCGTAGTTCGGCTCGTGCCGCACAAACAACACTGAGAGCTCCCGCCAGCCGATGAGCTGCTCGAGAAACCGCTCCGCCGCGGCGGGCGCCGCCCAACCCCGCCGCACCGCATCGTTCACGGCCAGCGCCACCGTAAGCGGCCCGATGTTCCCAAAATGCAGGTACGGCGACAGCCGGCTCGTCCCCCGCAACTCTGGATGGTTGCGCTTCTCCTCGTAATCCTTCAGTCCCTCCCGGACGAACGCACCAAGCTGCTTTCGCGCCGCACGTGCGCCGCCCGTGAAGCTGTCCACCGGCCGCACTTTGCGGTCCAGCTGGTCGAATCCCTCGGTGATGTCGCGCTCCAGCGCAAAGCTCGCCGGCGCCTCGTCCGGCTTCCACTCGTAAAGCGGTTTCATCTCCTCCGGCGGCACAAGATGCTTCGGCAGCTCCGTCTTCAGGTGCGGCCGGAAGTGGTGCAGCAATGCATAGCTGCGCCCAAAAACTTGCGAAGGCACCACCACGTCCGCATCCACCGTCCAGAATGGCAGCTTCAGCCGCTGCGCCAGCACCCTTCGCCACCGCTCTGGCTCCCGGCAGGGATTCTCATCTCCAACCACCAGCGCCGCCCCTGCCTCGTCAAGAAAAGCCTCCAGCCGGTTGTCCGGAGGCCGCCGCACCACAAACCCCACTCCCCGGGCTGCCGCATCCTCCGCCACATCGCGCAGGCCCTGCGCCAGAAAGTGATAGTGCCGCAGATTGGCATTCGGATAATTCGGAATCACCGAGAAGAACACCACCACCGGCAGCCCCAGCACATTCGCTGCCTCAATCGCCACCTCCAGCGCAGGGTTCTCCTCGATCCGCATCGCCCGCTGCATCCAGTACACGACGCAGCGGCCCTCCCGGCGCGGCGCGCCCCCTCGCCGCACCAGCACCCGCGGCCGCCCCACGATCCGCTCCAGCTCCCGCGAGGTCCCCGGCAGGGTGAACGCTTCATGCAACCCCGAACCGGCCGCCGTCTTCCGATCATCTACGAATAGTCCCGCCCCGGCGCCCCCGCGCATCCTGCTCATCGAATACCCCCCGGAATGCGATACAGACCGATTACGATGGTTGGGTCCATTCGCAACGCCGCGCCGCACCCGCGCCAACTTGCCTCATCCGTCCCTACGAGGTCCCCAATGCGCCGCCTCTTCCTCGCCGCTCTGCTCGCCGCTTCCGTCGCCCTCGCCGCAGCCCAGAACGACTACACCCTCGGCCCCGACTCCCAGCCCCAACCCGGCGTCCCGCAGGGCACCGTGACTCACTACACTCTTCCGCCCGGCAAATTCTATCCCGGCACGCCCCACCACTACGCCATTTACGTCCCCGTCCAGTACAACCCCGCCAGGCCCACCCCCTTCATGATCTTCCTCGACGGCAGCCAGGCCCTCGGCAAGAGTGTCCGTGCCTCCACCGTTTTTGACAACCTCATCGCCCAGCGCCAGATCCCCGTCATGATCGGCATCTTCGTCGATCCCGGCGTCCTTCCCGCCTTCTCTGACCAGGACCAGAACCGCTACGAGCGCATCTTCGAGTACGACTCCCTCAGTCCCCGCTTCTCCAGCTTCCTCCTCGGCGAACTCATCCCCGCCGTCGCCGCCAAATACAATCTCTCCACCAATCCCGACGACCGCGCCCTCAGCGGCGTCAGCACCGGGGCCGTCGGCGCCTTCATGGCCGCCTGGAACCGTCCCGACCAGTTCCACCGCGTCCTCAGCTTCATCGGCACCTACGTGGACATGAAAGGCGCCGACCACCTCCCCGCCCTCATCCGCAAGACCCAGCCCAAGCCCATCCGCATCTTCATGCAGGACGGCACCAACGACCACATCGTCCCCGCCGAGCCCTACGGCATCGCCTTCGCCGGCAGTTGGCCCATCAACAACCAGGTCATGTACCAGGCCCTCCAGTACTCCGGCTACGACGTCAAGCTGGTCATGGGCCACGGCACCCACAGCATGAACCAGGGCGGCGCCATCATGCCCGACGCCCTCCGCTGGCTCTGGCGCGACTACCCCGCTCCCATCGTTGTCCACGAGAACCCCGCCATGCACGAACCCGGCTGGGACCCCCGCGGCAAGGTCTGGGACACGCTCTATATCGATAAGCCCTGGCAGGAGATCGAAGGAGCTTATAGCGCCTCCGCAACGCTCGCCTCCGACAAGAACGGCAACGCCTACTTCGCAGATCCAGTGGCAAAGCAGATCGATAAGATCGCCCCCGATGGCTCGATGACAATCTTCCGCAAGGAAGCAGCGCCGATTGTCTCGCTCCGCGCCGGCGCCGCTGGCCGCCTCTACGCCGCCGAACCATCGCTTCGCCGCATCGTCGCCTTTAGCGCCAACGGCGAGAAGATCATCGCCCGCAACGTCGACCCGACTGCCCTGGCCGTCACTCTGAAAGGCGCCGTCTACTTCACCGACCAGGCCCGCAAAACCATCCACCTCATCGAACCCTCAGGCCACGTCCGCACCGTCTACGCCGGCGAAGCCATGGCCCTTCCCGCCGGCGTCACTCTCTCGCCGGACCAAGCCTTCCTCATCGTCTCTGACGCACAAAGCCGCTACAGTTGGTCCTTTCAGATCGCGCCCGACGGCTCGTTCGTCAACGGCGAGCCCTTCTACCGGCTCGAAATGCCCGAAGAAGGCCCCGAGAACTGGCTCAGCCGCGCCGATGATCTCCGTGAGGACTCCACCGGCCAGGTCTACTTCGCCACGCCCCTCGGCATCCAGGTCTCGATGCCCAACGGCCGCGTCGAAGAGATTCTCAACTCCCCGCACCCCGGCCCCATCGCCGCTCTCACCTTCGCCGCCGGCAATCCTTCGTTTCTCTATGTCGTGGAAGACGGCAAAATCTATCGCCGCCCCGTCAAAGTCACACCCGCAGAAATCTGGGCTCCCAACAAACCATCGAAACCCACGCTGTAAAGCATTTTCGCTTCACTTATCAACATTGCTGCATTCTTCAAGGTGGCCTTTTCTTCAGGAAAAAGCCACTCGGCAGTACTGGTTCTGTAAGCAGTAGAAGCGAAAATGCTGTAAGGCGGCTCTCCAATTACCGTGCGGCGTTTCGGGTCTCTTTCAAGGTGGCTATCTCATGATGAAAAAGCCGCTTAGTGGCCTGTAGTGAAAGCTGAGTTTTGAGAGGGCACAACTTTAGTCGTGCCGTAAGGGGCGCAAAATCAACGCGATTTTAGCCGCCGTGGGATGATCTTTACAAGTCATCGACTTTCACCAAGGGCCGTTAGCAATCATCCTCCGCCCTGCGCCGATTGGAGAGCCGCTATAGTGACCTGAGTCATGAATTCGCAGTCTCAATGGTCTGCCGTCCAGAACGGACTTTGACCGGTCCTCGGGCCAAACGCAGCGCTGGGTATGCGGTTCGGGACTGCTGTGCGGGAGTCCGACTTATGCAGCGAACTTCAGAATCACCTCTAGCTCACCGGCCGTTTGATCTTGTACTTCTGAGAGTGCCACAGGTTCCCGATTTTGGGACCTGAGATTGCCCACCGCAGGTTCAGGACCATCCTGCCAGAGACCTGGGCAGCGTGGGATGAATCCTGGCCGGAGGCGCTTTGAAAGAGCACGGTGGTCGAGACCATCGGGCGACCGCGGCTCTCTTTTCGCGGCTGTTTTTGCAGTCCTGCTCGCGAGCGTCGCCCTGATTTTGCCCGCCGCCCTCCTCCGGTTTTTCGTGCTGGACGCCCGCCTGCCGGGAAAGGCCGCTGCAGGTTTCCCCGGCTGCCGTTCTGCTTTTCCATGGGGGCTGCGGGCGTGGCCGGTCTTCCGGCCCGGGCCGCGGTATCGCAAAAGTATGCGCCCAACGCTCACCCGCGAACGGACCACTGTCCACTGTTCACTGACCACTGTTCACTGTCCACTGCTTTTCTACCACCGCCCCCAGGCCCGGCTCACGTAGTCCGAGAGCGTCATGCTGATCAGACCCATAAAAATAAACAGTCCCGACAGGATCGTCAGCTTGGTCAGCTTCGGGCTGTACTTCACATGCATAAAGAACAGCACCACCAGCGAAGCCTTGATCACCGCGATGGCCAGCGCCACCACCACGTTGAAGACGTACATCTCCACGTAGGACGCGGCCGTCGTCAACGCGGTCAGGCACAGCAGCGAGACGAAGATGGCCACATAAATCTTCGGACTGACGATATGGTGTTCGTACTCGTACGCATCTGGTTCGCTCATGGCCGTCCTCTCTCTCCAAATCCTTCCGTTCCACTCCGCGCCCGGGCCCCGTCAGGCGTGCCGGCTCACCAGGTAGAGCAGCGGGAATAAAAATATCCAGATAATGTCCACAAAGTGCCAGTACAGCCCGAAGTTCTCCACAAAGGTAAAGTGCCCTTCGGTATATGCGCCCCGCGTCGCCTGAAAGATCATGAACACCAGGATGCTGATCCCGATCACCATGTGCAGCGCGTGCATCCCCGTCATCGCGAAGTAGAGAAAGAAGTACATCTCCGTCTTGTTGGCCGCGTCGGGGGCCATCGCCCGGTCGTGGTACTCGTGATAAACATCGGCGTCAAGCGCGGGATTGATGAAATCCGAATCGGTGAACCGCAGCCCCGGCACATGGTGATCCACCCACTCCCCGTGCCACTCGATTCCCTTGATGCAAAGGAACATGATGCCCAGGATGAACGTGAGCACCAGGCACAGCACCAGCCCGGCCTTGCGGCGCGTCTGCGCGCACCACACCCCCATGGCCATGGTAAAGCTCGAAGTGATCAGCACCGCCGTGTTCGACGTGCCCCAGAAGATGCTCAAGTGGTGCGACCCTTCCACAAAGGCCTGGTAGTACCAGTTGCGCATCAGCAGGTAGGCCATGAACAGCCCGCCGAAAAACATGATCTCCGTCAGCAGGAACAGCCACATGGCGAAGTTCGTGGCGTCGAACTGCTGCGCGACCGATTCGAAGTGGTGGCGCTGATACGGCGGGTGCTCGTGATGGCCCTCGGCCAGCGCGCCCTCGCTGATCACTGTGCTATCCGACACTGGCTACCTCTTTCGCTTGTTGGCGCTCCAGCCACTCGTAGTCGTAGGCTTCGTGGTCCATGATCGGTATCTCGGCAAAGTTCTCGGTCAGCGGCGGCGACTGCGTCTGCCATTCGAGCCCCGTGGCCTGCCACGGGTTGTTCCCTGCGATCTGCCCGTACTTCAGCGACCACGTCAGGTACAGCACCGGCAGCAGGTAGCCCACCCCCAGTACCGTCGCGCCCGCCGTCGAAAACACGTTCAGCACCTGGAACTCCGGCGGATACGCCGCATACCGCCGCGGCATGCCCAGCGTGCCCAGGATGAACTGCGGGAAGAACGTCAGGTTGAACCCGATGTACGTGGTCACCGCCGCGAACTGCGAAAGCTTCTCCGGGTACATCCGCCCCGTCCACTTCGGCCACCAGAAGTGAATGCCCGAGAGGAACGCCATCAGCATCCCGCCCACCATCACAAAGTGGAAGTGCGCGACAACGAAGTACGTCTCCGTCAGGTGGATGTCCGTGCCCGTCGCTCCCAGGAACACCCCCGTCATGCCGCCAATCGTGAACAGCCCCAGGAACCCGATCGAGTAGAGCATCGGCGTCTCAAAGGTGATCGATCCCTTGTAAAGCGTGAACGACCAGTTGAAGATCTTGATCGCCGAAGGCACGGCCACCAGCATGGTCAGCAGCGAGAACACCAGCGCCGCATAGTTCGAGATGCCCATGATGAACATGTGGTGCGCCCACACAAAGAACGCGAACACCGCGATGGCCACCGAAGAGAACGCGACCGCCGTATAGCCGAAGACGCGTTTTCGGCTGAAGGTCGAGATCACCTCGCTGATCACGCCCATCCCCGGCAGGATCATGATGTACACCGCCGGATGCGAGTAGAACCAGAACAGGTGTTGAAACAGGAGCGGGTCGCCGCCCAGCTTCGGGTCGAAGACGCCGATGTGCACCGTGCGCTCCAGCACCACCAGCACCAGCGTGATCGCCAGCACCGGAGTGCCCAGCACCATCAGGATGCTGGCCGCATAGTTCGACCATATGAACAGCGGCAGCCGGAACCACGTCATCCCCGGGCAGCGCATCTTGTGGATGGTCACGATGAAGTTCAGCCCCGTAAAGATCGAGCTGAAGCCGGCGATAAACACCGCCAAGCCCGCCGGCACGACGTTGGTGTTCAGGTAGTGCGTCGAAAGCGGTGTAGTGAAGGTCCAGCCCGTATCCACGCCGCCAATCATCATCGTGTAGAGCATCAGCCCGCCGGCCGCGATGTACAGATACCAGCTCAGCAGGTTGATCTTCGGCAGCGCCAGGTCCTTCGCGCCCACCATCATCGGAATCACGAAGTTCCCGATGGTCGCCGGCACCGAAGGCACCAGGAAGAAGAAGATCATGATCAGCCCGTGCATGGTGAACACCTTGTTATAGGTGTCCGCGGCCATCAGATCGCTCTGCGGCGTCAACAGCTCCAGCCGGATCAGACCCGCCAGGGCGCCGCCGATAAAGAAGAAGAACGTGATCGAGATCAGGTACAGGGTCGCGATCCGCTTGTGGTCGCCGGTCAGCAGCCAGCTCAGCAGGCCGTTCTCCTTCGACAGAAAGTTCATCTTCGGAATTCTTGCTGTCGACTGATCGGGAAGACTCACGATGGTGGCGCTCATGGCTTCACCTCCCCTTGTCCCCCGTGCGCCGACGGCGCGGCCTTCTGGCCCGCTGCCGTCCCCGCCTTCTGCTCGATCGTCGGGGGGATGTCTGTGGTGTTCAACGTTTGCTGCAAGCGGTAATCGGTCTTCAGGTTCTTCAGGTATTCGACCAGCGCGATGACTCCATCCTCGCTGATCTGTCCCTGATAGGTGGGCATAATCGGCGTGTATCCCTGCGTTACGTGCTCCGAGGGATCGAGGATCGCCTGCCGCAGGTAGGCATCGTCGGCCGTCACCGTCTCGCCGTTGGCCAGTGACAGTTGCGATCCATACACACCCACCAGGTTCGGGCCCCGCGCATCGGGCCGCGTATTATGACAGGCATTGCAGCTCAGGCTCGCGAACAGCCGCTCTCCCTGCATCGCCAGGCTCTCGCCGCTGGTCGAGTTCGCCAGCCACTGCCGAAAGTCGTCCGGCGACATCACCACGACTTCCCCAATCATCGACGAGTGGCCCGTCCCGCAATACTGCGTGCAGAACAGGTGATACGTGCCCACTTTCGTGGCCTCGAACCACTCCGTCGTGTAGCGCCCCGGAATCGCTTCCCGCTTCACCCGGAACGCCGGGATCGAGAAGCTGTGAAAGACATCCTGCGAGATCAGGGTCAGTTGAATGGGCACGCCCGTCGGAACGTGCAGCTCGTCGATCTCATGCTGCCCGCCTGGATGCTCGATCTTCCACATCCACTGTTTGCCCACTACGTAAATGTTCATCGCGTTCGCCGGCGGCGTGTAGATGCGGAAGTAGATCAGCGCGCCCCACACGAACATCACCAGAAACAAGCCCAGCGGAATAATCGTCCACGTCGTTTCGAGCAGCGTCGAGCCCTCGATCTGCACCGCCTTCGGATGGCGCTCCTTGTTGTAAAGAATCCCGAAGCCCACCACCAGCAGCACCACCAGCGTCAACCCCACCAGGCTCACCAGGGTCATGAAGAAGTACAGCGCGTCCGAGTCCGGCGCGATCGTCGACGCTTCCGGCGGAAAGAGCGGGAAGTTGTGAAGCCACTTCTCGAGAAACTGCCAGATTACTGGACTGATGTGGTTCATTCCGTTATCCGTTCACCTTCTTCGCTGTCCCTTGCATCGCCATACCCACCGGATGACGCCCCTGCCCGTAGTCCTTCCTGAACATCACCAGCATGAATCCGCCCAGTATCAGAATTGTCAGGATGCCCCCTAGCTGAACCACTCGCGAGACAATCAGATCGTGTGTGTTGGTCAGCGGATCGTAGTGATAGCAGTAAGTCAGAATGTTATCCACCGGCGACCCGATTTTGTCGTTCGATGCCTCGTCCAGCCCCAGCAGCATGTCCTTGGGCGAGTACTCCACGCCCATGTAGTACTGCGCCAGCTTTCCCTGGGGCGTCACGATCTCGAGCGCGCTCGCGTGCGCGAACTGCGTGATGTTCGTGCCCGGCACCTTCAGCTTCACGTACTTGAACCCGACCACGTTGGTGATGGTGTCGATGTTGGCCTGCGTCCCGGTCATGAAGTGCCATCCGTCCGCGGTCTCCGGGTGCCCGTACATCTTCAGGTACTCGGCCTTCTTGGCCGCCGCCATCGCCGTCGTCTCCGTGGGGTCGATGCTGATCACGATGATGTTAAAGTCCTTCCCCGGCCGGAAACTGATCATCTTCAGCGCGCTCGTCAACCCCTCCAGTTCCTCGGAGCACAACATCGGGCAGCGGTAATAAACCAGCAGAAAGATAGCGGGAACTTTGCCGAAGTATCTGCTCAGTGGAACCAGGTTGCCGTGGTCGTCCGTGAAGGTGAGATCGAGCGGAAGTTGATAGTTCAGGTGCTGGTCGATGCCCACTTTCTTCAGGATCTCCGGCGTGGTATCCGTCTGCCCCCCGGCGGAGCTCATCGCTGAAGTCATCGCCGGCAGCCCCTTGGCGCCATAAGTCGAGATCTGCGCCACAGCCTGCCGCGCGCTCATCGTGAGCACAATCGCGCAGGCGGCTATCGCCACGCCGCGCAAACTTCTCCGGATTGTGCCTTGATACTGCATGATCACTACTCCTGTTCCCTTACTTGCCTTCCCCCTGCAGCACCTTCGCGGCCTGCGCGGCGGCCTGCTCCTGCTCGAACGTCGTCGGCGCAAATCCATCGGTCAGTGGCGCCGTCACCTCAGGCCGCGCATCGCCCGTCATCAGCAGCTGCGTCTTCACCGGGGGCGCCACCGGCAGACCCTGCTGCGCTATCAGCTGCATCGCGCGCTCGATCGGAATCCGGACTGTCCCCTTCGACTCGTCGATCCACGTGTAGTGGTCCAGGAGCAGATCCTCCTTGGCGTGCAGCACTGCAATGTCCTCGTTGCCGTTGTCCACCTGCACCCGCGGCGTCGGGAAGGTCTGCATCAGCTGCGCTACCTTGTTCTGCATCTCCGGGTTCGAGGGAAGATTCCCCAGTTGACGGATGTCCACGGTCTTTGACCACTTGCTGGTCGGACCGTCTTCCTTGTTCATCTGCGCGTTGATGACCTTACCGATGTAGTAGCACGAAGCCGCCGTCACCACCACGAAGATGGCCATCGACACCATGAAAACGATGATCCCGGTGACGCCTACGTCGCTGCCTTCGTAGCCGAGCGACGTGTCGACTTCCTCCGGCTTGTGATCCTCGGGCTCGTGACCAGCGCCGTTCCCCGAAGTGTGATCGCTATGCGATGGCATGTTCAGGCTCCAGAATCTCTGCGAGATGCGGATCGTTGGTCTGCACCAGCGCGCGCGTCTTCAACTGCATGCAGAATGCGGCCACCCAGAATGCCGTCATGGCCACCGGCACGGCCGCGTACTGCAGAATTCCCCAGCTAAAGTGCAGGTCGCGCGCGGCATCCTTGAAGTTCGGCTCAATCAGCCAGAACTGGTTGAACGCCACCGCGAAGATCATGAACTGGCACACCCGCGTCAGCCGCTTCTTGTTGCGCTTCAGATCGCGCGAAAGCAGCAGCGTGAACGGAACCAGCCAGTGGAAGATGAAATCGAGCGTGATGATCACGCCCCACCCGCCCCGGATACGGTCCAGGTACCAGTTGATCTCGTTGGGCAGGTTGCCGCTCCAGATGATCAGGTACTGGCTGAACGCGAGATAGATGTTGAGCATCACGAACGCAAAGGTGAACTTGCCCAGGTCGTGCTGCTCGGTCTGCCGCAACAGCGTCTTGAACGGCTCGCCCTTGGCCAGCGCGATCGCAACAATAATCGAGAACGCCAGCACCTGGAAGCCCTGCTCCACCAGGAACAGCAGGCCGTACACCGTCGAGAACCAGGTCACGTCCATCGACATCACCCAGTAGATCGAGGCCGCCGTCATCGTAACCGCGTAGACCACAATCCCCGGCCCGCAGATGTTTTCGAGCTTCTTGATCCAGTGGGGCGTCGTGTCGGGTCCTTGCGCGTCGCGCTTTGCGCCCAGCATGTTCAGGTACCACGTGTAGAATCCCCAGATCAGGAAGCACAGCACGCTGACCCATACAAACGAGACCGGATTGAGCATCGGACGCTTGAAGTTGAGACAATGCGCCTGCGCCTCGCTGATCAATCCCGATTTGAGCGCCGTTGCCGTTGCGGCGGGAGTGGTGAACCGCGCCCACTGGAAGAGCCGCTTCATGAAGATGGCCACGACCACCCAGTAGACGAAGATCAGCGGCAGCGTCCGGCTCATCGCTTCGAGCGGCCGCCGCAGCAGCAATCCCCACTTGCCGCCCGAGCAGTACTGCACCATCAGCAGCGCCAGCCCGCCCACGGCAAATCCGAAGGTGATCATCAGCCCCATCACCCAGGCGCGCATCAGGTGGTCAAGAGGATCGTGGCCGCTGGTCTTGTCGAGCAGCGCCAGGATGCCCGCAATCACGCAGAAGACCACGCCGGTAATTAGCGCGCGCGTCCTCCACGTATCGACGAACGCCGGCGCGCCCAGCTCCGCCGGAAGCGTCTTGGCGTGCGATGAATTGTGCGACTCGTGAGCCATTCCTCTCGTCCTACTGTTGCTTTGGCGCCGCGTGTGCGGGCGGGTTGGTTTTCGGGATCGAAATCAGCGGATAGGCCGGGTTCGCCGGCGCCATCGCCGGAGTACCTTCGCCAGCCGGCGCGGGCAGCGCCTGCACCGCCGTTTCCGGTAGCGCCCATGGCCTGGCGTAATTAGGATGCCCCTCGGCATCCGCAACGGTCTGCAAGCTCTGCACTTGCACGCCCGCGGGCACATCCTTCAACGTCGCCGCCTGACTCAATTGCAGAACACGGATGTAGGCCGCAACCGCCCACCGGTCCGCCGGCGTCAACTGCGCTGAGTAGTCGGGCATCGCCCCGTAGCCGTGCGTCATCACGTAGAAGTAGTGCGAGACCGGCTGCGCCATCCGCACCTGGTCGTGAAAGTTCGCGGCCGGCTTGTAGCCGCGCATCACGATCTCGCCCAGACCGTTGCCCACGCGCGAGTGACACGGCGTGCAATAAACGTTGAACCGCTCCTGCCCGCGCTCCAGCACCGTCATCGTCACTGGAAACGGCATCAGGTCCGGCTCCTCGCGATACCCGTTCGGCCCCTGCACCACGCCGGTATAAAAATACGTGTCCTCGTGCAGCTGGCCCCGCGCCACGGTGCCCGGCACCTGTGGGCGCGCTCCGCGATGATCCGCAAACAGGTCCGATCCACGCTGCGGAATCATCTTCGGCTGGTTTTGCATATCCTGCCGGCAGCCCGCGACCAGCAACAGCGCGCTCATTCCCATAGCCAGCGCGACTCGCCGCACCGTAGTCCCCGTGAAAGGACCCGGCTTCAAACGGGAGGCAAACTGATCACTGACCACTGACCACTGACCACTGACCATCAGTACTCCACCTCCACCACCGAGACCGGCGCGAATTCCTCGAGGTATTTCTTCGACTCCAGCAGATCGAACTTCGGGTCCAGCGCTTCCAGGCACAGGAAGAACTTGTCCGTTGACGCGCCATCGCGGAAGTTCGGCGCATTGAACAGCGGGTGATACAGCTCCGGCAGTCCGCAAAGCGCCAGCATTCCATAGGCCGCCGAGAGTCCGGCCCACAAGATCGTCCACTCGTACGCGGGGACAAGAAACGCGGGCCACGAATACGTCGGCCTTCCCGCGACATTGATGGGAAACGCCAGCGTCGAAATCCACGTCTCCAGCGAGAACATCGCCACGCCGCCCATCAATCCGCCAATCAGCGTCAACAGCGGCACCTTGTTGCGCGTAAAGCCGATCGCCTCCGCCGCTTCTTCCAATGGATACGGCGAGTAGGCGTCCAGCCGACGCCAGCCGTCCTGGCGGGCCTGCCGCGCCGCGCGAATCAGGTCGCCCGGAGTTTCGAATTCGGCCAGCAGGCCGTATGTTCCTTCGCGTGGGGGCATCAGTCACCAGCCTCCGCCGTCACCTTCGGCTTGATCTTTGCGCCCGGCACCATGGTCCGGATCTCCGACATCGGAATCATGGGCAGGAAGCGCACAAACAACAGGAACAGGAACGTGAACAGCGCCACCGTTCCGAAGTACGTCATGTAATCCCACTTGGTCGCGCGGTATGTGCCCCACGACGACGGCAGGAAGTCGCGGTAGAGGCTCGTCACGATGATCACGAACCTCTCGAACCACATGCCCGTATTGACGATGATCGAGAGGATGAACATGAACAGCATGTTCGTGCGCAGCCTCCGCGACCACAGCGTCGTCAGCGGAATCGCCAGGTTGCAGGTGATCAGCACCCAGTACGACCACCCCATCGGTCCGAAGGCGCGGTTCCAGAACGTGAACGCCTCCCAGTGGTCGGCCGAGTACCACGCCATGAACGCTTCCATCCCGTACCCGTAACACACAATGAACCCGGTCGCCAGCATCACCTTGCCGCAGTTATCGATGTGCCGGTCCGTCACCAGATTCTCCAGGTGATAGAACTTGCGCAGCGGAATCGCCAGCGTCAACACCATCGCAAAGCCCGAATAAATGGCGCCGGCCACAAAGTACGGCGGGAAGATCGTCGTATGCCAGCCCGGCAGCACCGCCACCGCGAAGTCGAAGCTGATGACCGTGTGCACCGAGAGCACCAGCGGCGTTGCCAGGCCCGCCAGCAGCAGCGAAGCCGTCTCGTACCGCGCCCAGTGCCGTACCGAGCCCCGCCAGCCCAGCGAAAGCATCCCGTAGAAGTACTGCGAGAGCCTGGTCTGCGCACGGTCGCGCATGGTCCCGAAGTCCGGCACCATGCCCAGGTACCAGAACACCACCGAGATCGTCGCGTAGGTTGAAACCGCGAAGGTATCCCACATCAGCGGCGACCGGAACTGCGGCCACACCTGCATGGTCAGCGGCAGCGGCAGCAGCCAGTATCCCAGCCATGGCCGGCCCACGTGGATCAGCGGGAACATCGCCGCGCAAACCACCGCAAAGATCGTCATCGCCTCGGCAAACCGGTTGATCGAATTGCGCCAGCCCTGCTTGAACAAGAGCAGAATCGCCGAGATCAGCGTCCCGGCGTGCCCGATGCCGATCCACCAAACGAAGTTGATGATCGCAAAGCCCCACGCCACCGGCTGCGAGATCGCCCAGATCCCCACGCCCTTCAGGAACAGCCACACCAGGGCCACCAGCAGCATTGTGGTGCCCGCGCCCGCGATCCCGAAGATCGCGAACCACCCCAGCGGCGTATGCGGCGTGAGCACAATGCGCGTGATCTTCTCGGTAACCGAGAGGAAGCTCTGGCCAGGCGCGATTACCCGGTACTCGCCCGTCGCCGGGTCGATGCGCCTCTCGTCGACTTTTACTTCGCTGGTTGCCATCGTGAACTTTTAACCCTTCGCCGGATCGAACTCCACCGGCGCCATTTCAAGATCAGGATTCATGTTCAGGACCTCGGCCACGTAGGTCGTGCGCGGCCGCGTATTGATGTCGGCAATCACCTGGTAAGTGCGCTGCTGCGCCCTTAACTTTGCTACCCGGCTGGTCTTATCATTCAGGTTGCCAAACACGATCGCTTCGGCCGGGCAGGCCTGCTGGCACGCCGTGATGACCTCCCCGTCGCGGATCTGCCGGTTCTCCTTGTCCGCCGTGATCTTGGCCTCTTCGATGCGCTGCACGCAGTAGCTGCACTTCTCCATCACCCCGCGCGAGCGCACGCTCACGTCCGGGTTGCGCATCAGCTTCAGGCTCTCGGTCTCATAATCGGAGTACAGCAGGAAGTTGAACCGCCGCACCTTGTACGGGCAGTTGTTCGAGCAGTAGCGCGTGCCCACGCACCGGTTGTAGACCATCATGTTCAGGCCTTCGGGCGTGTGCAGCGTGGCGCCCACCGGGCACACCTGCTCGCAAGGCGCGTTCTCGCACTGCTGGCACGGCATGGGTTGCAGGTGCCCGCGCGGCGCCGCCAGGTCGCCCTCGAAGTACGTGTCGATCCGGATCCACTGCATGATGCGCCCGATGCGCGCCTGCTGCTTGCCCACCACCGCGATGTTGTTCTCCGCATAGCAGCTGGCGATGCAGGCATTGCACCCCACGCAGCTGTTCATGTCGATCGACATGCCCCACTTGTACCCTTGCGAGTAATCCCAGTTGGCGAACAGCGAAGTATCCGCGCTCGGTGTCTCCCGCCCCTCGCCCTCGTGCGCAAAATCCGGATTCTTCTTGAACTCCTCGAGCGTGGCGTACCGCACGATCGCGCGCGGACCCAGCGCCTCGTCGGCCTCGAGCGAGTTGTCCCCGTTACCCTGCTGCCCGAACATCTTTCCGCGATGATCCTGGTAGTGGCTCTTGGTGATGGCCACGCCCCACTTGCCCGGCACCTGCCGGATCGAACCAGTCGCATAGAACGGCGCCCACGTATTGCGCACCAGGTAAGCGTTGAATCCCAGTCCGCCGCCCACGCGCCCCGCGAACTCGCGTCCGTAGCCCAGGTACACCGTCACGGAGTTCTGCGGATGCCCTGGCATAGCCACCACAGGCGCCTTCACCTTGCCCTCGCCGACAGACATCTCCACAATGTCTTCTTCCACCACGCCCAGCTTGGTGATCAGCGCGCCCGGCATCAGCGACCCGTTGTCCCAGCTCAGGTTCGTAACGGGCCTGGGAATCTCCTGCAGCCAGCCCACGTTCGAAAATCGCCCATCATATATATGCGGCTCGGGCCGGAAGATAATCTCGAGCGAGTCCTTCGGCGCCGGCGCGGGCACGCTGCCGCGATAAGCCGCCTCTACCGTCATCTTCGCCGTCTTATCGAACGCCGTCCCCTCGATCCATCCGTCGTGCAGCACCTTGCGCCAGCCCATCTCAAAGTCCCCGCCCGGCGCAACTTTCGTGATCGTATCCTTCCAGGTCTCGCGCACCAGCTCGTATGCGCTCAGCATGGGCTGGTTCAGGAGCACCTGCAGCACCTCGTGCGCGCTCTTGCCGCCGTAAAGCGGCGCGATCATCGGCTGCACAACTGAAACCGTTCCGTCGTAAGCCCGGCAGTCGCTCCACGACTCCAGGTAGTGCGCCGAGTTGATGTGCCAGTGCGCAATCTGCCCCGTCTCGTCCAGGTGCGACCCCAGGTGCACGACCGTGTTCACCTTGTTGAACGCTGCCGGAAATCCCAGATCGGCGGGCGCCGTATAAATCGGGTTCGCATCCAGCATCACCAGCCAATCCACCTTGCCGGCGTTCATATCGGCAACCAGCGCCTTGAAATCGCCAAACTGATCGCTCGGCAGCGGATTCACTGTCTCCGTCGAAACAAAAACCGTCTTGCCCACGTTCCCCAGCGCACCGTTGATCGCCATCGCCAGCGCATACACCGACGTGTCCTGATAAAGCCCCGGCAGCACCGCGCTCTTGCCAGGGTTCGACTTCAGGTCCTTCACCAGCGCCGCCAGAAACTGCTGCTGATCGTAAGTCCACGCATACGCCGGCGGATTCGCCCCCGCCACCCCCAGCGCCTTCGCTAGCTCCGCCGTGAACGCCGGAATCTCGCTCGCCCGCAGCCCCAGCCGGTGCTCAGCCTTCATCCCCGTCGTCGCGGTCGAGCTTTCGATCGCGTACAGCCGGTTCATTCCCTCTTCCGGCCGCTGGCGCCGTGCCGCGTACTGCCGCGTCAGCTTATGGAACCCCGGGTACGCCGCGCCCGAGATAAAATCCGCGTCGAGCGAAACCAGGATCTCCGCCCCGCTCAGATCGAACTGCGCATTGATTCCCTTCTCCGCCCACGTCCCCGCGATCGCCGGTTCATACTGAACCAGCTTCGCCTTGGGGTACGCCGTCTGCACCGCCTGCCACTGGCGCGCCAGCGTTGGTGAAGTGAACATCGCGCTCAGGAAGTAAACTCCCGTCCCATCCTTCGTCGCAGCCATCTTCGCCGTGAACGCTTCAACGAAGTCGCCCCACTCCCGGTTCTCGCCGCGATAAAGAATATGCTGCGACCGGTCCGGATCGTACATCCCCAGCAGCGTCCCCTGCGACAGCGGATCGCTCCCGCCCTGGTTGTACGGATGCTCCGGATTTCCGTCCACCTTGATGGGCCGGAACTCCGAGCTCTTGATCAAAAGCGGCACCGCGCCCGTCGGGAACGGGTGCGCCGTGGCAAAGTACATCGGCTCGCCCAGCACCAGGTCCGCCGGCGCCTTCACATAGGGATAAATCGTCTCCTCGGGCTGCTTGGTGCAGCCGGCCAGCCCGGCGAGCGCCATCGAAGCACCCATCAACTTCAGAAAGCCGCGCCGCGATACCGGATCTACCCACTCCTGCGCCGACGAGGGAAACTCCTGCTCCACCGCCGCCCGGAACTCCGGCGTGTCGGCCAGCTCATCCAGCGAGCGCCAGAATTTCTTCCCTTTCACGCCCTTCAGCTCCGCGCGCACCGCCTCCAGGGTCATCGGCCTCTCGGGCGTGTTCGCCTGGATCGTCGCCGGAGCGTTGTTTTTGTCCTTATCCACGGCATTCCCCGTCTGGTCTTCCGCACTCTTCGCGGATCGATTCATCTCGTGCCCACCCATCTCGCCCTTACCGGTGGCAGGTGTTGCAGCTCGTAATCTGCTCCGGCGTCTTGATCTTGTAATGCACCAGCAGGAAACGTCCCAACGCCTCCTGGTCGGTGAACTTCTGGTAATCCGGCGTCGCCGGCATCGTCGCCGCGCTTACTTCACCCACCACCCCCGTCGCGGGCGTCGCCGGCAGCTCCAATGCGGCCATCTCCGGCCCGTTTCGCGTCGGATCCTGCGTCGTGCAGCTCACGCTTTCGGCCGTCGGAATCCCCGCCTTGTTCGGCACCGAAGTGCACCACACCGGGTGGTCGCCGGAGGGCTTCTTCCAATCCATGTTGTAGATTTGCGCCGTCGGCCGCAGGTTCTTCGCCGGGTTCCGGTGGCAGTCCAGGCACCACTCCATCTGCAGCGTGTTCTGCTCGTACATCAGCGGCATCTCGTCCACGTGCCCGTGGCAGGTCGCGCAGCCAATCCCCTTGTTCACGTGAATGGAGTGGTTGAAGTACACAAAGTCCGGCAGGTCATGCACCTTGATCCACGGAATCGACTGCCCCGTGTACCAGCTATCCCGCACCGGCTTGAGCAGCTGCGCGTCCGTCCAGATCTGCGCATGGCAATTCATGCACGTCCGCGTCGGCGGAATCCCCGCGTAGCTCGACTTCTCCACCGTCGTATGGCAGTACTGGCACTGCAGCCCCAGCCCCATCACGTGGTGCTCATGGCTGAACGGTATCGGCTGGTCCGGACGCTGGCCCTGTCGCGTCACCCACGGCGACCGCTGCAGTTGGTCCAACGTCACACCAAGGGCGATGACAATCAACCCCGTCAACACCAGGCTCATCCGCGCCAGCGCGTTCGAGCCGCGGTCAAAGATTTGCGGCATGAATCAATCCCTGACTTATGTGTTAGCCACGCCCCCGCTGTGCCGGCGGTCGCCTGGCTTCTGTGCAAGTTTCGGCTTTTGACAAAACTCAACTGGGCAGGCGAGGAGCTCTGACCACCAACGACCTCAGCACCCCAACACTGCGCAAGCCCTTACGGCCTCCGAATTGCAAAAACTCGGACAGGAACGCTTTTGGTAAGCAATTGAAGTAGAAGAGCCAATGTTCCAAGCAAGTATGATTGCGGGGAATCAGATACCCCTTAGCGGCCTTTCTCGCCAGGGGTTTCAATGTTGGCAACCACGCTATCACGTCAAACCAAACTAGCGCCAGTGAAAAATTTTGCACTAACTTCGACCCGATAACATAGCCGTGTAACATCGTCGTAACAATGCCTGCGGAGCCGCGGTGCTTTGGAATCAATCCCCCAACGCCCTCCCGTCCTCCCCAAAAAACCCACGTTCCGAGGCAGCTCCTGCGCTCGGCACGCATTCAGCCTCCAGCCCGGAGATCCCGTCTACGCCCCCAGGGACTGAAGTGCCCAGCCAAAATATGGGGGCCCCGGAAACTGAGCCGCCGTGGCCCGGCCCTGCCCGGGCAGCCGCATCCGCCGGAACGACCCGCCGGCGCCACGGAACACCTCGCCCCGCCTCTGCGTAGTAGATTCTGTACATCGCTTGCGAGGGAGGTCGATATGTACTGCAGTGGATGTGGTTTGGCTCTGGCTCCGGGGCAGGCCTTCTGCCCCCGGTGCGGACGTCCCGTGGCCCCCGCCGCTCCGCCCGTCCCCGGCCTGCAGTATCAGCTCGACAGCTACGCCAGCAAGGTTCGCGCCCTCGGGGTCCTCTGGTTCATCTACGCCGGATTATCAATTCTGCTCGGTCTTGTCGGCCTCGCCTTTGCCAAAGCCATCATGTCCGGCCCCTGGGGGCCCTGGATGCACGGCCCCGCGCCTCCCACCTGGATCTTCCCTGTCATCTTCCACTTCGCCTGGATCTTCCTGGCCCTCCGCTCCGGCCTGGCCATCGCCGCCGGATGGGGCCTGCTCGAACGTACCCAGTGGGGCCGCATTGTCGCCGTCATCGCCGCCGTCTTCAGCCTGCTCAAGTTCCCTTTCGGCACCGCCCTCGGCATCTGGACCCTGGTCGTCCTCCTCGGCTACCGCAACTCCACCATGTACGACCAGATCCAGACCGGCGTCTGAAAGTGCCGTCACCCCGCTGCCGGGCTGTGCAAGGCGCCGCTCGAATCGCTCTTTGATTCAAGCTGATTTCCAGCGCGACTCTCCCGCATTCACGTGCGCCCGCGATCGGAGACCGTCAGGACGCCCCTCCGACATGGGCGCCCTGGCGCAAAATCCCTTGGGGCCCCGTCATTTCCGCTGGGTCTCGGCGCGTCCTACGAGGCGCGAATCGGAGCAACCTCGTAAAGCCGCGACCGGAGGACAGCATTGCTGACAGGCACTTCGTGGAGCAGTCTCTCCGTCGCCTGCACCACCGGATTGGCGTGAAACCAGCGCTGCACCGCGTCTCGCCGAAGCAGATTCAATACCGCCAGCAGCGCCATCCCCTGATGGTGTGCCATCCATTCGCGCACCAGCGCGGGCTTGCGCAACGAGCCAGAGTAATCGCCCGACTCGTAGAAGCCGTAGGCGCCAATCCATCCCGCGGAGGCCATGCGGCGCAGGTTCGCCAGCGCCTCCGCCGTATCGACCTCAAGAGCCAGGAAGGTCGAGTAGGGCGAGATCACGGGGCCGGCCTTCGCTTCTGCCGACAGCGCTACCTGGGGCACGCCGTAAGCGAGGTAATGATAATGTCCCGCGTCATCCCGGCGTGCGTCGCCCGACTCCGAGATTCCCCACGGCACCCCCAGCGCGGCGGCGAACCGGCGCTGCACCTGCACGCATGCGGTCTGCGTCCGGGCGATCAGTGTGCCCGCGTAGCTGCGCATCCACAGCGACGGCATCAGATACTCAAACATCGTGCCCGTCCAGGAGAGAAGTACGAACCTGCCAAACGCAAGGGTGTGATCGCGCCCCAGCCGGAACCAGCTCTGCACCGGCAGGTCGCCCCGGGCAATCGCCAAAAACGTGGCCACGCGCGCCTCCGACGCCACCAGATCGTAGCAGGCATCGTGAAGCTTGCCCGTACCCGCGTCGTAGCCGATCGAGAGAATGCGCCGCTCCCGGTGGACGAGAAATGCGAAGTCCATCGCCTCCGCCAGGCGTTCGGCGTCCTGCGCGATCGCGCGCAGGTTCGCGGCCAGCGCCCTCTGGTTGGCAAGGGCCCTCCCAAGCAGCTCACGAAGTTGCCGGGCGAGGTCCGCTATGGCCGGCCCTTCGGCGAGCGCACCCTCTGACCGCGCCAAAGAGGTGTCCAACGCCTCCGTAAAGGGAATGGCCCGATTGACGGAGAACTCCACGGAATCTTCATCGATGCGTAGTTCCCGTAACGCACGAAGCGGCGCGTACTCGGGGAGCATCCAGGGCAGATAGTCCCGCAATAGCGCCAGAATCGCCTCGATGCGGTGCAGCGTTGCGGCCGCCCACCATACTTTGCGCGGTTCTGCCGCCTCTCGCACCGCTTCAGCAACAATAGTCCGCGCGTCGGCCAGCCACGCGATCCATACTGCAGGAGGAGCGCCCGCGGCCGGCTGATTCAGATGCCTGGCCGAAGTGGTCAGATTTCCTTCCTTGTGCGCCAGCCGCCAATGCACCCATAAGCCCTCGAACAGCGCCGCCGGCACCAGCGGCTGGCGCGCCAGCTCTTTTGTCCCCGCACAAAGCGTGTAGAGCGAAGCCACCAGGTTGCCGCTGTCTACCGAAGATACAAAAGGCCCACCTCCGCCGCCTGCCTTCATTGGATCCAGCTTTTCCGTGTCATACCAGTTGTAGAGGTGGCCATTGAACTTTTCCAGCCGCGCGATGGTGGCCAGCGTACGGCCGGTGAACTCGGCGAACTCCGGCACGGTCAGGAATCCCAGCGCGCAGGCGGCCTGCCGTGCGTTCAAAAGCAATCCGATATTGGTCGGCGAAATGCGCGCCGCCTCGCTCAGGCCGTCTTCTTCTACGTTGTCCGGAACCAGGTAATGATGGCGCTCCGTGCTGAACTCATGAAAGTACCGCCAGATGCGCAGCGCCGCGAGAAGCAGAAAATCCCTGTCCGCGGCGGCCAGCCGCACGCGCTCGCGCGGCGGCCGGTTGAGCCATGCAATCACCGGGTTGGCGATCGCCCAGAGCAGCAGGACAGGCGCCGCGCAAATAATGGCCCACCGGTGCGCGGCGGCGAACCAGACCAGCACGCCGAGCCCCAACGACAGCAACGGCGTCACCCCCAGGTAGCGGTCGAGTCCGCCGCGGCGCGCGGAGTTCCTCTCCGCCTGCGCCGCCGTCTCCCACTCCAGCAGCCTCTCGCCGGTGATCAACCACCGGATCATCGAGCGGAAGATCGCATCGAAGGCCAGAAATGTCTGATGGGCAAGAAAAACCAGGTGAAGGAATGCGATGAGGCATGAGCGCCAGAACCCGGTCAGAACATCCGCCGCGCGCCCCTTCTGGCCGCTCAGCAACGCCCGCCCCATCCCAAACCCCAGCTGCGCGATCGATGGAAAGGCAAGCAGGAAGAGAGGAACGATGGTCCAGTAAAGCGGACCTCCCGGCAGGCCCAGCCACCCGGCGACGAAAAGAATCACCAGGAATGGGTCGACCAGCGAGCGGCGCAGATTGTCGAAGATCTTCCAGCGGGAGATGTCGGAGATCGGGTTCGGCACCCAGCGGCCCGATTCGTCCGGCACCCTCCCGAACATCCACAGCGCGATCTGCCAGTCCCCGCGCACCCAGCGGTGCTGCCGCCGCGTGTAGGCGCTGTAGTGCGAGGGATAATCGTCTACCAGCTCCACGTCGGTCACCAGTCCCGCGCGCGCATAAGCCCCCTCGATCAGATCGTGGCTGAGCAGGGCATTGCGCGGAAACCGGTGGTTCAGTACGGCATGAAGCGTCTCCACCTCGTAGATGCCCTTGCCCGCGAAGATTCCTTCGCCGAACAGGTCCTGATACGCGTCCGAAACCGCGCGCGTGTAAATGTCGAAGCCGCTCTGCCCTGAATAGATGGCGGCCAGGCGCGACCGCGCTGTGGAGCGGACGGTCACGCCCATGCGCGGCTGCAGAATGCCGTATCCTTCCGTGACGATGCGCCGCTTGGGGTCGATGATGGCCTGGTTCAAGGGGTGAGCGATTGCGCCCGCCAGCTTGGCCGCCATGCCCCGCGGAAGCTGTGTGTCCGCATCGAGGGTGAGAATATAACGGACTTCGCCGAGCACATCGAGCTTGCCCGCTTTGATCGGGAACGCGTCTCCTTCTCGTTGCAGAAGGCGGTTGAGGTCGAGCAGTTTGCCGCGCTTGCGCTCCCACCCCATCCACACGCCCTGGCGGGTGTTGAAGACGCGATGGCGATGGAGCAGCATGAAACCGCCGCCCCTGCCCGGGCTGTATTTGGAATTCAGTTCGCCGATCAGTCGAATGGCAAGCCCCACCAGCGGGTGCGCATCCCTCTCCCGCGGTTTGGTCACCGAGTCGGGCAGATCGGTGAGCAGCGCGAAGTGCAGATGGGGATCGCGATTGGCCAGGTAACGGACCTCGAGGTCCTGCACCAGCTCGCGCACCTGTTTCTCGTCGATCAGCAGCGAGGGAACCGCGACCAGCGTTGTGCAGTCGCGCGGAATCCCTTCGCTGAATTCGAGTTTCGGCAAAGGATCCGGGTCGAAGAACGACGTGACCGCGTTGTTCACCAGCTCAACCGCGATCTGAGTCACGGGCACCAGCAGTGCCGCAATCGTCACCACCAGCCCGGTAAAGGTGACGATCCGCGGCAGCACCAGGAAGAGCACGGCCGCCACGAACAAGATGCTGAGGAGCTGAGTGCCCGTAATATAAAAGTCTTCCGCGCGGGCAAGAACGAACTGCCGCAGCCGCCACGAGACCGGAGGATGGAAGCCCACCCGGAACGCGAGCTCTGAAAATCCCTTGCCGACAAGGTAATGCCCCACGTGAACCAGCCGCCGCTCCATGCGCGGATGCGTGGAAGGAAGGTCGCCTCCGTGGCGCGCCAGGTCGAGCGCCGTCTGCGCTACCTGCGTCTCCGTGCAGTCGGAGCGGCGGGCGATGAACGCCACGCGCCGGCGGTAAAGCTCCCGGCTCTCGAAATCCATGGACTGGTAAGCGCCCGCCGGATCCTGGTTGAGCAGCGCATCGAAGACGATGAGCGGCTCCATGAGGAAAACCCAGTCGGCGTTGCCGATGGACCGGAAGCTCTTGAGACGGACCGAGAAGGGCTGGACGGCGGCGGACTCGGGTGCGCGGCGGAGCGAACGCGCCTGTTCCAGTACCGATTCGAGCAGGACAAACTTCAAAAAATCCGCAAGCGCCCACAACTCGTCGACCGTGAGTGGGTCCTCGGCCTGCAGTGCGCCGACAAACACCTGGAATGTGGGCGCCGAGAACTCTCCGTCCACGGCACGCAGATAAATGCTTGCGGCGGCGGCGGCGCGCGGTTCGTCCTGTCGTCCTGCGGCGATCACCCGCGGAAGCCTTGCAATCTGCCCCCGCCGTTCCACGATGGACGCGACCGCCGATCGCAGCAGACGGAAGTTTGCACGGAGTTCCTGCAGCGCGGCCCGGCACGAGGCCATGCGCGGATCCTCGCTCATGTACATCGCCGGCGGCCGCGTAAGGAACTTCTCCAGCAGCTCCAGATTGCGGCGCGCTGCGCTCACGCGGCGCAGGAAGGCGAACTTGCCTGACGGCCGCGGAGCAACCGGCCAGGTTGCGGCGATGCCCGCCGCGCTGCGCGAGGACTCGAGCCGGTCCTGCGTCTTATCCTGCCCTGGCTCGGCGATGAAAAAGGAATTGGTCATAGCGCCTCAACGGTAGCTGGCGGCTTGCATCTCGAACATCGCGGCGTAGCGCCCGCCCAGCGCCACAAGCTGGTTATGGTTGCCTTCCTCCACCAGCCGCCCGCCCTCGAGGACCACGATCCTGTCGGCCATGCGTACGGTGGAAAACCGATGCGAGATCAGCAGCGCCATCTTGCCCAGCGTCAGCTCCGCGAAGCGCTCGAAAACCTCGAATTCGCTGCGCGCATCGAGCGACGCCGTGGGCTCGTCGAGGATCAGCATCTGCGCATCGCGCAGGTAAGCCCGCGCCAGCGCCAGCTTTTGCCATTCCCCGCCCGAAAGATCCACTCCGCCTTCGAAACGCCGCCCCAGCATCTGCTCGTAGCCGCCTTTGAGCCGGCCCACCACGCCGCTCGCCAGGCTCTTCTCGGCGGCGTACTCAATCTCTTCTGGAGTGTGCGGCGCGTCGATGCGGCCCACCGCGATGTTCTCCCGCGCCGTCATCTCATAGCGCATGAAGTCCTGGAAGATCACCCCGATCTCGGAGTGCAGGTCCTCCAGGTCGTACTCGCGCAGGTCCACGCCGTCCAGCAGGATCTCGCCCTCGCTGGGGTCGTAGAGCCGTGTGATCAGCTTCACCACCGTGGTCTTTCCCTGCCCGTTCTCGCCGATCAGCGCCACCCGTTCTCCGGGACTCAGCGTAAAGTTGAAGTTGCTCAGGACCCGCCGCGTCGTCCCCGGATACATGAACGACACGTTGCGGAACTCGAACCCGCGCGCGATCGGCCGCGGCGCCGGCAGCGCATTCGCCTTCGACTCCACCCGCGGCTTCATCTCGAAGAACGCGATAAGATCGGTGAGAAACAGCGCCTGGTCGGCCACACCCGACGCCGTCGAGAACGCCTGCTGGATGTTGCCCATCGCCTGCATGATCGCGGTCGTGATCAGCGTCAGGTCCCCGATCGTGTAGCGCCCTTCGATGGTCCGGTAAATGCTCAGCACGTACGCCGAGTAATAGCCCGCCTGGCCCGCAATCGCCAGCAGCCCGCTCCAAAGCAGCCGCCGCCGGTTCAGCGCCACGTCTTCCTCGTAGATCCGGTGGGCAAGCGCGGAAAAGCGCGTGGTCAGAAAGCTGCTCAGGTTGAACAGCTTCAGTTCCTTCGCCGCCTCCTTGCTTCCGCCCACCTGCCGCAGATAATCCATCTCTCTGCGCAGCGGCGTCTGCCCGAAGTTCTTCGCATAGATCAGAAATGCGAAGTGGCTCTCGCCTAGAAACGCGGGGATCACCCCGGCTGTCAGCAGAAACAGCAGCAGCACCGAGTATTTGAGCAGCACCGCCGAAAACGCGAGGGCCGTCACCGTCTGCTGGATCAGCCGCCCCATCTGCTGGATCATCACCAGCCGGTCGGTGGCCTGCACCCGCGCCCGTTCCAGCCGGTCATAGAACACGGGATCTTCGTACGCGGTCACGTCCAGCGCCGCCGCCTTGCGCATCACCTCCACGCTCACGTGCTCCGTGTAGCGGTCGGCCAGCAGGCTGTCGAAGTAATCCACCGTCCGCGACAGGACCCCGATCAGCACCGCCAGCAGCGCTTCTCCGCCCACCAGCCACCAGAAATATCCCGGCAGCGGGCGATGCAACCGGATCTGATTGACGCCATCGATGATGAACCGGCCGATGATGCCGATCCCCACGGGAAGAAATGCCACCGTGATGCGCGTGGTGATGTTCCAGAAAACAACCGACGGCCCCGACTCCCAGACAAAATGCAGCACCGGCGGAATATTCTTGAGTGCGCTCACACGGTCAGCCCACGCGCTGGGCGTACCGCGCGCCGGCTCTGCAGGTTGTCCGCCACCCCTTGCACGATCGTTGGCTGAGGACATAGCTCTCTTCCGGCCCGCCGACCTTCTGCCCTTGCGGCATGGGTGCGAACCAAGCTGCTTCCCTGAACCAAGGCATTTTGCGCCGCTCTCTGGCGAATCGCGAACGTCTATTTATCTGGTGACAATCATCTTTTACCGCTTACACAGTGCGATGCGCCGCTCGCGCCAGGCGTTGTTTCGCGGCGGCCGAGGCCTGCGTCGTCTGCGCCTGGCTCGCCGCGTCATCCTTGAAGCCGGCCAGTTCCATTCCCCGCTGCGCCTCGGGGTTCTTCATGAAAGTCTCCCATACAAATCCCGTCCGCGCATTCTCCGCCATCACCATCGTGATCCCGGCATCGATGCCGATCACATCCGTGTCGTACCAGCCCGTGAGCGGGTTGAATGCGTCCACGAAGCCGTACCGGCACCACGCCTTCGGGTACCGGTCGTGAATGGTGCGCAGCACCTGCATCGTTTCCGCCGGCAGAAACGGCAGCGAACCGCCCGCCGCGCACGGCACCACCGTGCCGTCGATCGGCCCCATCGCCGGCGGCCCGCCCCACACCACGTATCCCTTCGCCGAGTCCGACGCCGTGATCCCCCACAGCGACTCCGTGTAGTCCTTAAACTCCGGATGCAGCTCCAGGCAAAAGATCCTGTGTGCATCCGTGGCCACAATCGAGTTTTCGAAGTAGTTCGCGTACTGGTCGTGCTTGTGCCTGAAGTCGAACCACGCCTGCGAGTACTGGTGTACGAACAGCGGCGCGAACGAGCCGATGTAGCGCAGGCCGGCGTACTCGAAGGTCGTGCGCTTCCACGCCGACCACGCGTCGCTCTTCAGCGGATGCGAAGCCGATCCCATCCCCAGCAGGTACATCATCATCAGCTCGCTATAGAAGCCCCACCGCGAAGTGATAAAGCCGAGCTCCGGTGTCCACCCCATCGAGAGCAGCGTCGTGTCCTCCGAGAGCCATGTCCAGTCCACGCGATCGAAGATCGCGTGCGCCAGTTCCTCGATGTCCCGGTCGTGAAAATACTGCCGGCAGGTCAGCACCCCGCACAGCAGAATCGCCGTGTCCACTGAAGATGCCTCCGACTCCCACACCCGCTCGCCCGTATTGATATCGGCAAAGTGAAAAAAGAACCCTCGATGCGTCGGCACCTTGTGCCACAGGAACGATAACGACTCAATCACCCGCACCCGCGCCTGGTCGTATGGAATGAAGCCGCGCTTGTGGGCGATGCAGATGGCCGTCAGCCCAAAGCCGCTCGACGCGATGCTCGCCACTGTGCTCGTGTCGTTCGTGCGCACGTTGCAGCGGTCTTTGATCAGGCCCGTCTTGGGATTCGCCTGCTCCCAGAAGAAAAGGAAGATCGCCTGCTCCAGGCCGTTCAGAAATGCCTCGTCCTGGGCGGTAAGAGTGCTCGGTGCCGGCAGCACCGCCGGATGCGCCTCCTGCTCGGGCTCCACGTACAGCTGCGCCGCGCCGTCAGCCGCCGAACTCCCTAGAGAGGCCGCCAGAGATGCGTACGCCAGCCCCCGCAGCATCTCGCGCCGGGAGTAGCGTCTCCCCTCTTGCTCGCCGCATCTCTCGCCGCGCGCTCCGAATTCCCAGTCGAGTGGATTCTCCACGCCCATTCCGGCCGCGCCGCCCGGAGAACCTCCGGATGAATGCTGCGGCGATACCAGCTTGGATGCCTGCCGGCACAATTCTGGTTCTTCGCCCTCAGGCTTCGTTCCAGGCTCGGGAAGCGTCAAAATAGGGTAAAGGCGTATGCGGCCTGTGAGGTTGAAGAAAAGCATCATCTGGATGGTTGCGGGAGTCGTGGGCGCCGCGGCGGTCATCGTTCTCGTCGTGCGCTTGCGCCACTGGCGGCCGCGGTCCATTACCCTCCAGGGCGCGGCGATTCGTCTCGATGCCGATCCCCGCAAGGAGATCCCCATCGCCAATGCCACGGTCGTCGCATCGGACGGCACATCGCGCGCCGTCACTCTCTCCAGCGCCTCGGGATACTTCAGGATCACGGTCCACAACCGCATATGGCCGGCGACCACGGTGCAGCTCGCCTTCAGCGCGCCTGGCTATCAGTCCCTCGATATGGTGCTGCGCATCGGGCTGCGCACCGATCTGCGCAAGCTCTACATTGCGCAGATGAAGCCTCTGGCCGTTCCTGCGCGTCCTGACGTCAGACGTCCCACCGTCCTGGTCTCCGACATACGCATTCGCTATACGATCAACTATCAGACCGACACCAACATCGGCAGCGCCGTCAAAACCTTTCAAGTGGTCAACACGGGAAACCTGCCCTGCGCCGGCAGCGGACCGTGTTCTCCCGACGGAATGTGGAAGGCCGCGTCGGGTTCCGCCACCATCGATGCCGGTGCGGGCAACGTCTTCCGCAACGTGCGCGCCTCCTGCATCGCCGGCCCGTGCCCCTTCACGCAGATCGACGCCAGGGACTCTGCCGGCGGCGGCCAAATCGTTGTCGCCACGGCCACGGACTGGTCCCAGACTGCAACCTTTCTCGTCGAGGCCGAGGTATTTCATACAACCATTGCCTCCAGCGTGCGCGAATCCTACCCGGTCAAGTACGGCCGCGACCTTCATTTCACCCTCCCGCCCACCGCCGAAGGTCCGTCCATCGAGGCGGACATCGATGGAGCGCCTATCGTTTTTCCTCTTGGCGGCGACCTGTATTTGAGTTGGGCCAACTGCTCCTCCAGAACCGATTCCCAGACCGATAATTCGGCCATCTATCAGTGTGTCCTCAAACCCGGATACCGCTTCTGACCGTTCGAACCGCTCATTACCGTCAATCAACCTGTAATGCGCCGCGACACGCAATCGCCGTAGAATACAAACGGCGCCTCGCCCGGTGGCCATGTCCTGCTCCTCAAACCCGGGTGGGCGGCTGGGTATTCCACCTCATCACCCCGAGTCCCGCATCCAGTTGTAAAGCCTCTTCCGAAAGGAAACTTCATGCGCTCGCCGCTCAGCAACCTCGCTCCCCTGTTCCTCGTCACCGCATTGGCCTCGCCCCTGGCGATCACGGGCTGCCAGTCCCAGCCTCAAATGCAATCGCAGCCGCAGCCGCAAGCTCAGCCCCAGTCCCAACCCAGCAGCTACGTCCAGTGGGAGCACGAGACTCATCGCCCGCACGTAGACCTGAATCGGCGCAGCGCCGAAGAACAGCGGCAATACCAGGACTGGCTTCGCAGTCACAACGGGCGCCACTAAGTGCGCGGCTCCGATCCACCGGCCCGAGGCCTCTTATGAACCGTCGCGCCAGCAGCGTCAGCGAGTCCCGCCCTCGCCGGCCTGCTGACAAGAAAAGACCCGCGACCTTGCGAGCCTGCCACCTCCACGGAGTGGAGGCCAACCTGCGAGATTGCCCACAGGCGTTTCAACCCTCCGTGGCCTCGTTACGCCGATGGGCGGCTATTGCGGTTCTCCAATTGGTGTGGAGCGAAGCGTGAACAATAAGAGCCCTTTGCATTTCCGGGGTCCCCGGCGACAGGTCTTCGTCGCCGCGGTGGAAATGAAGGCCACCTTGAATGGCGCCGGAAATGCCGCACCGTAATTGGAGAACCCCCCTAATTCGCCAGCTTGCTATCTGGGCCAGTAGTGCTCTTCCGGGCACGCCCGCAGCCGCTCGGCCGCAACCTCCGGCGTAATGTCCCGCTGCGGCATATCCAGCATCTCAAACCCGACCATGAACTTCCGCACTGTCGCCGACCTGAGCAGCGGCGGCAGATAGTGTGCGTGAAAGTGCCACTCCGGGTACTCGCTCCCATTCGTCGGCGCCTGGTGAAAACCCATCGTATAGGGGAAGCTCGTCTCGAAGAGATTATCGAAACGCGTCGTCACCCGCTTCAGCGCATCGGCCAGCCCGTCCCGCTCTTCGCTTGTGAACTCAGGCATCGCCTCGGCGTGACGCTTGCTCACCACCAGCACCTCGAACGGCCACACCGCCCACCACGGCACCAGCGCCACAAAGTGCCGGTTCTCGAAGATTACCCGCCGCCCTGCGGTGCGCTCCGTCTCCACGTAATCGCACAGCAGGCAGCGGCCCGTTCGCGCCCGGTGCGCCCGCTGCGCCGCCGTCTCCGTCGCCACCTCGTCCGGCACAAAGCTCGTAGCCCAGATCTGGCAGTGCGGGTGCGGATTGCTCGCCCCCATCATCGCCCCGCGATTCTCGAAGATCTGCACATGCTCGATCCAGCCCAGTCTGCCGATCTCCTCATACTCGCGCACCCATGCGTCCACCACCCGCCGTATCTCCGGCCGCGTCATCCGTGCCACCGTCAGGCTGTGGTCCGGGTGAAAGCAAAGCACCTTGCACAGCCCCCGCGCCGGCGCCGCAACCAGCAGCGGCGCGCCCGGCGCATCGCTGTTTGGAGGCGCGTCCGGCAACAGCGCCGCGTAGTCGTTCACAAACGAGAAGACGCTCTCATACGGGGGATTTACCGCCCCGCCCGCCCGCGAATTCCCCGGGCACAGATAGCAATTCGGGTCGTAGGAAATCGCAGAAGGCGCCGTCTTCTGCGCCACTTCCCCCTGCCACGGCCGGCTGGTGCGGTGTGGCGAAACCAGCACCCAGGACTGCCGCAGCGGATTCCACCTCCGGTGCGGGTACTGCGCGTTCGCTTCCATGCCTGCTCCCCATCCGATTGTAAGGTTCCGGATCGGGAGCCAACCTTCACGGCTCTAAATCGAACGCCGGCCGCAGACTCGCGTCCATATAAAACGGCACCGAAGTGTGCTCGTGCACGATCTTCCAGGCCCCCCCGACACGCTCCAGGCACACCGTCTCCCGCATCCAGAAGCTCACGCCGCGCTCCGCGCCATGTTTCTTCCCGCTCATGCGCATGTATCCGTGCGCAAATGCGAGGTCGCCGCTGACCCGCAACCACAAATCCCGCGCTTCAAGCTCCACGGGGGTCTCCCAGCTGGCCAGCCACCGTTCCTTCCGTCCCACCTCGATCCCATCATGTGCCAGCGGCGGCTCCAGGTCGTAGACGGCCGCGTGCGGCGCGTAAGGCGCGGCGATCCCGCCCGCACTCTTGTCCAGATGGGCCTTGCGCACCCCGGCAAGCAAGGCAAGAATCTCGGCCTCATCTGTCGAGGCCGGCGTCTGCAAGGTCGCGGTGGTCATACAAACCTCCTCAGGTCTGATTGCTTCCTGTCGCTGCCATCGGCGGCTGCGCACCTGTTACAACGTTGGGAACAAGATCTCGGTGATCAGCTCCGCTTCCGGCGTCACACGGGGATCGTTCACGTAGTTCTCGATGTTGTAATCGTCGCGCAGGGGGATCTGCTTCTCCGCGGCCAGCTCGAAGGCCCGTCCCGTCGCCTCGCCGAGCTGCGAATACGCGCCCGTCAGCACAAACCGGCTGTACTTTCCGCCGGCAAACTTCTCGTACGCCACCCCCTCGGGCAGCTTCACCGGCTCCGCGGCCACTGAAACACCGGCCCGGTAAAGACCCGGCCCCGTCTTGTACAGGCTCAGGTAGCCGGTAACCTGGTTGTGCTCCGCAATCGCCGCTAGCAACCCGTGCAGCTCCTGCCAGGCTGCCGGCGCGTTCTGGGCAAAGGGCCCGGTCCTCTCCACGAACACATAGTGTGTCTCGGGCCAGTTCACGGTCTCCGGTTCCTGCGTAAGCTGAAGCGTCGAACCCTGCGCGGTCATGAAATCCTCCTATGCCGGTTGCGGTTGAAGCTGGGGAACGTACTGCATTTGACGCCGCTCCTGCGGCCGTTTGAACACGAGCTCCAGGTACCTCCGCAGATGGTCCAGATTCGCCGCCGCCACCGCGGCGCTTTGCTGCGCCTTGGCCAGGATGAACGCTCCCTGGATCACCGCCTGCGTATACAGCGCCAGGCTCGCCGCCGTCCACTCCTCGTCCGCCCCGTACATCGCCATCGCCGCCGCCACGTCTTCTTCCACCATGGCGGCATGGTGTGCAATGTACCGGTCGCACGCCTCGCGGATCCTCGGATGTGTCTCGTACACCTCCTGCACCATCGTCCCCAGCAGGCAGGTGAACTGCGGCAGCTTCCCCATCAGGATCGCCTTGCGGAAATCCACATATCCCAGAAGCCGGTCCAGCGGGTCCGCCAGGTTCCGGTACGGCGCCGTCGCAAACAGCCGGTCCGCCATCGACGAGAAATACTCCGCCGCCGCCAGCGCCAGCTCCTCTTTGCTCTTGAAGTGGTGAAAGAAACTGCCCTTCGTCACCCCCGCCACCTCGCAGACATCCTCCACCCGGGTGGCCGTATACCCTTTGGCGCGGATCACGTACAGCGCCGCGTCCAGCAACTTCGCCTTCGATGCGTGATGTTCGGCTTCAATCATGGTCTCCCAACCTCATCGAGTTAAACATACCGAGTAGTCGGTATGTTGTCAACAGTTATTTTTCCACTGCCGCCGCGCAGCTCACCTCCATGGCTTCCCCGGCGTTCGGGACGCGCCCGCAGCTCAAAGGCGCCCGCTGCGTAAAGCCATCGTGTCTCCTGGCCGATGAACCAGGCACATGAGGATTTGCAACTCATTGCTCGCGACTGTGGCTCTTGTTGCTGGTGTTTGCGTCCTGGAAGCAAACGCGCAGGCCGCAACTGCCCGGGTCGGATCCGCAAGGATCGCGCGCGTCTATGCCCGATTCGATCAGGGGCCTCTGAATGGTTCAACACCGATGCGAAACCTCCTGCTGGTCTTGCAGCCCGGTGCAAAGCGGAGGGCCGATCTTCTGCAATTTACCGCCAGTCAACAGGACCCCCACTCGCCCCACTATCACAAATGGCTCACTCCCCGACAGTTCGGCGAGCGTTTCGGTGTGTCCGCTTCCGACGCGGACGCGGTGGTATCCTGGCTCGAATCTGCAGGCATGACCGGCGTAACCGTTGCCAACGGTCGCATGTTTGTGAGGTTCTCCGGAACGGCGGACGCCGTTTCACGGGCCTTTCAGACTGAGCTGCACACATTCGATGTCGCCGGAGTTCAGCATTATGCCAATTTTTCCGCACCGGCGGTCCCGTCCGGGCTGTCCTCACTGGTCTCCGGCGTTGTCGGCCTCGATGACTTCGGGCCGGCGCCGCAGGCGGTTCGCGCTCAGCCCCAGTACGCCACGGGCCCGGGCGGGTTCACATCCCTCGCGCCCGGCGACCTGGCGGCAATCTATGACATCAACGGTCTTTACGCAAAAGGAATCACTGGCGCCGGCGTCAAAGTAGCCGTCCTGGGGCGGACTCCCGGCGCTCCGCTGCTGAGCGACTACCGTTCGTATCGGCAGACCTTCGGCTTACCCGCCAACGACTTTACCACCGTGGTCGCCTTCAATAGTTCCTCGGGCAGTACGGCGCAGAGCGACATTGCGGAGGCGACCCTCGATCTTGAGATTGTCGGCGCGGTCGCCCGGAACGCGGAAATCCTCTACGTGTGGGGCGACACCGTCGACCTGGCGGCCTATGCTGTCGTTGACTACGGTCTGGCACAGGTGATGAGCGAAAGCTACGCCGGCTGCGAGTCTCCCGATGAGGCCTTCTACCAGACCCTGGCTCTCCAGGCAAACGCCGAAGGCGTTACCTGGGTCAGCGCGGCCGGAGATTCCGGAGCCGCCGGCTGCGACGCCTCCGGTGAAGATGCCGCGCAGGATGGTCTGGCTGTCGCGCTGCCGGCGGACGCCCCCTCGGTAACTGCTGTCGGAGGGACGACTCTCGCTTCCGGCGCCTATTGGGGATCCGCGCCCGAATCCGATGGCGCCACGGCATCGTCCTACGTGCCCGAATCCGGCTGGAGCAGTTCCAGCATCGTCGAGGGCGGTGGGGGAGGGATAAGCCAGCTCTACGGAAAACCCGGCTTTCAGAGCGATTTCCTGACGTCGATCACATCGGGGCGCATGCTGCCGGATATTGCCCTCGCTGCATCGCCGGACTTCGCCCCCTATTACGTCGTTCTGAACGGCGAGGCGAACTACTTCGGAGGGACCTCCGGCGGAACCCCGCTGTTCAGCGGCATCGTCGCTTTGGTCAACCAATATCTCTATGCCTCCGGGAGCCTCCCGGCTCTTGGGCTTGGCAACATCAATCCAGTGCTTTATCGCCTGGATGAGACCGGTCCCTCGAGCTTTCACGATGTGACTGCTGGCAGCAACGATGTTCCGTGCCTCACGGGATCGCCGGACTGCGCAGATGAGGTACTCGGCTACGCCGCCGGCCCCGGATACGACCTTGCCACCGGTTTGGGCAGCGTCGACGCGGCTGCCCTGGCCGCCAACTGGACCCACGCTGCATTCACTCCCTCCACCGCCACCGTTTCCGCGTCGGCCTCCCAGGTCACAGCCGGGCAATTCGTCACAATCGCGGCAAACGTTGAGTCTGCGTCCGGACCGGTCGCCGGAAGCCCTGTCCAGTTCTACCTGACCAACCCCTTGTCCACGTGCAATCAGTCGAGCATGCTACTTCTCGCCACGGTGGCGACGAACCAGTCAGGCGCCGCTGTTTTGACCACGGACTCCCTGCCCGCCGGCGTAAATACTCTTGATGCCTATGCGACCGGAACTACTTCCGTATCGGCTGCCGCGCCCGTTACCACCACAGTGACGGTTGTCGCCCTTCCCAGCGCCACGGCTCTGCAGTCGGCGCCTGGGCCCTACCAGGCCGGACAAGTCGTATCCTTCAACGTCCAGGTCTCGGTTCCAGGCGGCGCTTCCCTCTTTGGCCCGGACCAGAACGGCGACTCCATGGGTGGGCAGGTATCGCTCTATTCGTCAAACGGAACCCTCCAGTCCGGCCCGGTGACAGTCAGCGAAGCCGGCGCTGCAACCCTCGCCACCAACGCATTGGGCGCTGGCGATAACGGGTTCTATGTCATATACAGCGGGAACTGCTACATCGCGTCCTCTCAATCCCCATCGGTTGACCTGAACACCTCCAGTGCTTCTTCCCTCGCGTCCACGACTACGTCACTTACCGTCAGTCCCACTCAGGTCGATCAGGGCGGCAGCATCACCCTGACAGCAACCGTGACCGGCTCATCGGACAGCACAGCTCCGACAGGCACCGTTACGTTCCTGTCCGGCGACGCCCGTCTTGGAACAAGCCAGCTGAATTCCTCGGGAACAGCCGTCTATTCGTATACCGGCGCCGATCCTGGAACCTCCCAGATTACGGCCGCGTACAATGGCGACGCCCACTTCGCCGCCTCCACCTCGCCGGCGGTCTCGCTGACAGTGGCGAGTTCTTCCTCTCCGGACTTTACTCTTGCGGGTCAGGATGCGGTCACCGTGTCCACCGGATCCTCCGCCACGGTGCAGCTCGAGATCACTCCGGAAAATGGGTTCAGCCAGGCCATTCAGCTCTCCTGTGCCGGGCTCCCCGATGGCGCCAGTTGCTCGCTGCCGGGCTCGGTGACCCCTACCTCGCCAATCACGGTCACCATGACCGTTTCAGCCACCGCTGCCTGCACTGCGCTCGGACTGCCCTTCGGTATGCTCTTAACGTTCTTCGCCCCCGGCAGAAACCGCAAGAGCTGGCCCACGTTCATTCTGTTTGGAGTCTGTACGGTCTTTCTGGCAGGGTGCGGTGGAGGAGTGTCCGGCGCCGGCTCCGCTGCGTACTCCTCCAAAACTTATCCAGTCACGATTACAGCCACCTCCGGGGCGATCACCCGCCAGTACCAGGTCAACGTGACCATCGCCGAATGAAGCTGCGGCGGCTAGGCGCTTGCGTACATCATATGGTGGTAGGTTTCCAGTTCATCCTGGAATATGTCCCAATACCATGGGCGACAAAGATTAGCGCAGAGTTGAATGTATGGACTCGAGTGGGTGTCGGTACAGAAATAGACCTTCGTGTCAACTCGTCGATTGCATATTCCGCAGACCGGGACCCGCTCCGCCGGGTCTGGCTGAATCCCCTCGTGGGGAAGGGAGCCTGAAGAAATGCTGAGCACAAGGAAAATCAGGATTCTGACTGTTGACGACCATCCATTATTAAGAGAAGGAATCGCAGCCGTGATAAATTTTGAAGATGACATGTTTCTGATCGGGAACGCGTCAGATGGCCGTGAAGCCCTCGAACTCTTCAAGAGGCACCAACCGGATATTACGCTTATGGACCCGCTAATGCCGGAATGAGCGGCATTGATGCGATCTTGGCCGCCATGCAACGGGATTCCTGGTTGCATGATCGCAGGAACAAGTTGTCCTGACCGCCCTTAATTGAAGTCGTCATGGAACGCACCGCCGTTCGCCTTGACGAGGACAAGGACATTAAGGAAGATTTGCATGTCGATTTGTGGCTATCGCCAAGCGAAACGATATACGATCGCATTGCTTCTTGCAGTCACGCATATGCTCCTGACGGGCTGTCATTCCAAAAGCTTGTCAACAGAGCCATCTGTCGAAATCACGCAAATACCTCCGGCTGGCCATGGTGGTCCTGACCAAATGGTCCTGATTGGGGGGCGGGCGACCGGTGTAAAACCTGGAGAGCAGATCGTATTATATGTTTACAGCAGGCTTTGGTGGGTCCAGCCATTTGTAGATCATCCGAATACCGAAATACAGCCTGACTCCTCGTGGCACAATTCGACCCATTTGGGTTGGCAATATGCTGCGCTTCTGGTAGAGCCCGGCTATCATCCTGCTTCAAGACTGGCAAAACTGCCGGACGTGGGTAATGGAGTGGTGGCAGTTACAAGTGCACCGGGAAAGCCGGCAATACCGACTGTCTCGAAAATCATTCATTTCAGTGGGTATGATTGGCGCGTAGAAACCGGAGGTAATGGCAGGTTAGGCCACGCAGATTTTTATGACCCAGCGAATGTTTGGACCGATACCAAAGGCTACTTACATCTGCGTATACAGGAGCATAATGGCCTTTGGGAGGGAGGGGGAGTTAGTCTGATTCGCAACTTGGGATATGGATCCTACGTCTTTGTTGTTCAGGACACCAGCAAGCTAGGTACGGCTGCATCTCTCGAGCTGTTTACCGCCGAAGATGTCCGGACCGCCGACATACCGGGTGAAATGGACATCGATTTGCACAACGGGAGCCTTACAGAAAACAAGAATGCGTGGTATATCATTCAACCTTTTTACATCCCCGAGAATTTGGCACGCTTTACTGTCCCAGGCGGAGTCTTGACTCATACTTTGCGGTGGGAACCTGGACGTGCGTCATTCAAGACGGTTCGAGGCTCGACAACCGACCCGCATGCTCCGATGGTTGCGGGACACATCTTCACATCAGGTGTTCCCATTTCAGCCAAGCAAACTGCTCACATTGACTTGTATCTTCATCATCGTTCGAATGACTCACCTCCCAAACAGGAGGAAATTGTGATCGAGCGATTCGAATTCTTCCCCTAAACGAATGATGCCATCTCGCCGATTCTGCAGAAACCTGATGCTTGGTCTCGCTCTGCTGCACGCGGGAGATGCGGCATTCTCACTTGACCCGTCCAGGCTCGTCTCGCAGTACGTCTATGACCATTGGGGGGAAGGCGGAAGCTTTATTGGGGGCGCGATCTATGCAATCGCGCAATCGTCGGACGGCTACCTTTGGATTGGAACCGAGAGAGGCTTGGTTCGTTTTGACGGTTCGAACTTCACGCTGATACAGCGGCCGGTCCATGACCAGCCCGTCGGCTTGGTTCGAGGATTGGTCTCCGACGCGGATGGAAACCTTTGGATTTTCTTCGAAGGCCCCCGGATTATTCTCTATCGTGATGGAAAGTTTGAAGATATTTACCAGCGATTCGATTTGCAGGACATAACTTTTACGACGTTTGCTCTCGATCAGCAAAATCGTATTCTCCTCGCGGGACTCGAAGGACAGATTCTGCGATACAGCCACAGTCGGTTTGAAACTGTCGTAGCCGCGGACAAGAGTCCCGGCACTGTGCTCTCAATCGCGGGTACGCGGGACCAGAGTGTTTGGCTAGGAACGAGAGAATATGGTCTGTTTCGTTTCCAGAACGGTCATCTCTCGCAAGCAGATACGGAACTTAGACGCTCGAGCATCAATTGTTTATCTCCAAGCAACGATGGCCGAATCTGGGTTGGGACGGACGATGGTCTCTACCAGATGGAACCCGGGGCGACAAGAGTAATCGCTGTGCCTTCTCTCAAAGGTCTTCGGATTTTTGCGCTGAAGACAGATCGCGACGGCAATCTCTGGGTTGGAACAAACCATGGAATTGTTCGAATCACTTCGCTCGGAACGGTGTCTCTGGAATTATTTGATCGAAAAGTCATCCATGAGGTGAGATCCATTTTTGAAGATCGTGACGGCGATATCTGGTTTGGGGGTCCCGACGGTATCGAAGTGCTACGCAATGGGATGCTGGCATCCTGTTCCGCCGCTTATGGCCTTCCGGCGGCTGGCGGCGGACCAATTTACATCGATCCCGAGGATCGAGTATGGTTTGCACCATTTGCCGGCGGACTATTTTTGATAGAAAAAGGCCAAGCCAGGCATGTTACAGTCGCAGGTCTTGAAAATGACGTTGTGTATTCAATCAGTGGTGGTGGAAATGAAGTGTGGGTCGGCAGGCAGAGTGGGGGACTAACGGATATTTCGGAGAATAATGGTTCGTTTTCGGCCCGCACTTACACGACTTCTGACGGCCTTGCACGAGGAAGTTTCTATTCAGTCTACCGCAGTCGAGACGGGACGATTTGGGCCGGAACCGTTAGCTCCGGTATCAGCGTACTAAAGGATGGAAGGTTTACCGACTACTCGGACGCAAATGGACTACCATCCAATGCCATTAACTCAATTGCTGAAGGATTTGACGGTACGATCTGGGTCGCGACTGCGGATGGCTTGGCCTCTTACCAAAATGGACGCTGGAAGAATTATTCGGTTCGCGATGGACTGCCGTCACCCTCAGTGAGAGCCGTTTTTGAAGACCAGGCGCACGTGCTTTGGATTGCAACGGCCACGGGCCTTGCGTATTTTACTTCAGGGAAGATAACAGCTTTAGGAGATTTACCAGAGATATTGCGAGAGCCAATCTTTGGTATTGCGGAAGATTCGATGGGCTATCTCTGGTTCACAACTTCCGATCATGTGATGCGCGTCAACCGGGAGAGACTCTTAGCGGGTACCCTGCTCGAGACCGATCTCCAAAGCTTCGGCGCCGAGGATGGGCTAAAGGGCACCGCAGGCTTCAGCCGCGACAATACGATTGTTGAAGATCGCACGGGGCGCATTTGGCTTACGCCACGCGAGCAAGACGTATTCCAATATACCGTCGCCGGCTTTCTCAACAAGCAGGCGGCCGCAGAGCTGGGTATTACTGAAAACACCTTCCAGGTGCATCGCGGTCGCGTGATGAGAAAGATGAAAGCGGACTCTCTTGCAGATCTTGTGCGCATGTCTACGCGCTTGGAATCCCTAGGCTGCTTCGTGCGAGAGAATGAAACCTCGACGCAACCGTCTATGGCTGTTCCTAATAGGCAAGCACACGAGAATTGGACAAGTAGAGGCTCCTTGCTACAAATGCGTGATCCATGTCTGACCAAGAGGACAGGTCCCGCACCCGACGGAGCGGGGCGGGGGCTTATGACAGCCGAATACCCTCCCAGGCAAGAATCCGTTTCGCACACTAGGGCGTCCGCCTTGACCTGGCCTAATGCAATTCGTCGGCCCTTTTGATCGAGAGCATCCGTCTTGACATTAAGATCCTTTTTCTTGAGCTTTCCAGAAGGCGCATTGAATTTGCCTGATTTGCAAAACACCTTGCTGAATCACGTCAGCTAGTCGCGTACAGCAACACTAGTCTAGGTGGGTTTTGGATGAAATGGAGGTTAAGAAATTCATGTACAAAGCGAAAGCATTTTCTGCACACAGCTCAACATCACCTCTCGCCCGCACTTCGATTTCGCGCCGTGATCTCACCGAGCTTGATGTGCAAATCGAGATTTTGTTCTGTGGGGTGTGCCACTCGGACCTTCACCAAGTTCGGAACGAGTGGAAGGATGTGATGCCGACTGTGTATCCCTGTGTACCGGGTCACGAGATTGTAGGCCGAGTCACTAAGGTCGGGCCGGCGGTGAAGAAGTTCAAGATCGGCGACCTGGCCTCCGTTGGCTGCATGGTGGATTCCGATGGAACTTGCCAAGCTTGCAAAGAAGGAGAGGAGCAGTTCTGTCCAAGCCTCATCCTGACCTATAACTTCCCCGACAAGTACCTGGGCGGCGTAACGTATGGCGGGTATTCCGACAGCATTGTGGTGACGGAGAAGTTTGCGCTGCATGTCCCGGAGAATCTGAATCTGGCGGGTGCAGCACCGCTTCTGTGCGCAGGAATCACGACCTATTCGCCAATGAAACGTCACAATGTTACCAAAGGAGAGAAAGTGGGCGTTATCGGCCTGGGCGGGCTGGGACACATGGGCGTGAAGTTTGCGCACGCGCTCGGCGCATACACGGTGGTGTTCACGACATCAGAGAAAAAGAAGGAAGATGCTCTGCGATTGGGCGCGGATGAGGTGGTGATAAGCCGTGACGCGAACCAAATGCAGAAGCATGCGATGAGCTTCGACTTTATGCTCGATACGATCTCAGCTCAGCACGACGTCAATGCGTATCGAAGGATGGTGCGTCTCCGCAGCCGCATAGAGGCGCAAGCAGCGCAATCGTCGGAATGCTTGCAAGAACTGTGTGCCCTCTCTTTAATGAGTGATGTCTGTTTCCAGGATTCATGCTGGCCTCCTCAGGGACCTGGTTGCGTCGGTTGCACTTGAATGAGGTCTGCAGTCCGGAATTCAAGATCGGCCGCCTGTAAGAGTAATTGTGCCCGTGCGGCAACATCTTCGGAACGAGCCTGCGCGAGGGTCTTCTGGGCAGAGATCACGTCAAGCTGATTCCGAACGCCGAAATTGTAGGACTGGCGAGCGGCTTCATAGGACTGTTCGGAAGCAGCGAGCAATGCTGCCGCCGACTTCTGTTGCCGGAGTGCGGTTTGCATATTCGTGTATGAGGTGAATACTTCCTGATCTATCTGGTCGCGAAGCGAATTGAGATCCGCCTCCGCCCCGCGCTTTTCCGCATTGGCGCTTGCTAGCGCCTTTTCTCTCCGGCCGCCGTCAAACAAAGTCCACTTCATCTGGAGTCCAACGGACCAGACTTCCCCCTCGGCATAGTGTCCGGGATAGAGATCTTGCTGTCCGTAGGCACGAGCGAGCCCACCATCCCCAACAAAGCCGATAGTCGGGACATATGCCGATCGCGCTGCTTTGATTGATCCCTTGGCTGCACGTATGCGTGCGATTTGTTCGAGCAACTCTGGTCGCTGCCTGAGGGCGCGATCAATCTCCTGGTCGAGTGAATCGGGCACACTCGAAGGTATGGGAAGTTCATGAATATCCTGAATGCGAAATGTCGTCTCTGCCGGCAGTCCCATTGAGGTTGCAAGTCGTCCCTGGGCAATTTGTTCAGCACCGAGTGTTGCCTGGAGGTCATAGTCTGCCTGCTCGCGGGCGGCAGTTGCCTCCAGCAGGTCTGGGAGAGTTCCCAGCCCATTTTTCAGACGGCTCTGCGCATCGTCCTCCACCATTTGTGCATTCTTCAGGCTGATCTCGGCTGCGTCATGTTGTCCCTTTGCATTGATCAGCTGGTAGTAGGCTGCGGAAACCTCATAAATCACCCGTCGATGTATGTCATTAAATTCAAGATTTGCCCTGATCAGGTTAGCTTTCGCGATATCGACCGTCCCGCCACGGCCGCCAAAGTCGAAGATCAAATACTCGACGTGCAATGTCGGCTCGAAAATGCCCAGAGTCTGGCGATGAAAGGACTCACCAATGAGCGCTGCATCGCGTATTGTCGAAGCTAGCGCGATGGCCGTCAGCGTGGGAAAGAAGGCGGTTCGAGCAATGCCGACTTCAGCGGCGCGTTCCCGGGCCGTTTCCCATGCAACGCGAGTGTCAGGATTGTGCATCTCGGCAAGATCGATGAGTTCGGGCAGAGTGTAGACCTTCCCGGGATCGACATCGTATGCTGGCTGACGATTCGCCACAAGCTCCCGTGCAACACCTCTTTCGGCCTTTGAATGCCAGGGCTTATCCGGAGAAGATGACGTACTCTGTGCGCAAACAGATCTGTAAGCAAGCATGCCAATCAGCAGAGTCACCTTCGTCACGCCTCCTCTCATCGTTTTCCCACCATCCGCGCATGCTCAGCGTGCGCCCGCTCTGCCCGTTGCCCGGCCACCTTCGGTGGTCTTCAGGATCCTGAATAGCCGACGCTTTACACGCTGGGCACGGGACTTGCTCGATGCCAGAGTTATCCCCAGGGATGAGGCGATTTCCTTGTGCGGCTTTTCTTCGAGACAACGCCACTCGGCATGCTGCTTTAATGGGCCTGGCAGTCTGCCGATTGCATCTCTGACGATCGTGACAGAGCGAGTACGCATGTACGTCTTCTCAGGGTCCGTTCCACTTGTGAGGGCCGGATGCGCGATGTAGTCGTTGCCCTCACCAGGCTCTGTGTTCAGGCTGACCTCACGCTGATACCTCATTCGGCGCAAAAGCATGAGAGCGTTGTTGATCGCGATGCGGGTCAGCCACGTTGAAAAAGTTGATCGTTCGTCGAACGACGCGAGCTTAGCAAATGCCTTGAGCAGAGTTTCCTGCAAAACGTCCTCCGCGTCGGCTTGGTTGTACATCATGCGGCGTATCGCCCTCAGAGCAACCGGAGAGTTTCTCCGCACCAACTCAGCAAACGCAGCATGATCTCCTCTTTTGCTCTTTGCTATCAACTCATGCTCAACCGCTGAACCATACGCGGGTGTGAGGCGATCGCGGAGGATAAGTGGAAGCATCGTAGTTGCACTCCATTTCGATGAATATTGCGCGCTTTCAGTCGCCGGCCTGTTCCTGTTGGGTCACTCCCCGGGTTCCTTTGAAAATTGCGAAGAGCATCGTCAGCGAAGGAATCAGAACGATAGCGCCACAACCCAGTGCAACATCGATTGCGGCAGCGACATTACGGGGAGCGGCGCTATTTGCGATCGTGATGCCCGGTCGAATCAGATATGGGTACTGAGCAATTCCCCAGCCGACAACAATCAGCGCCACCTGAATTGCAGCGGCAATCCTCGCCTGCTGGTACCGGCGAAGCAAGAGCCCGCGAAAGGCCACAATCATCGAGCCCAGAGCGCAAACTTCGATGAGCCAGGCAACTGGCCTATTTGAGAGCTCCTCACGGATTCCCACAGCCGAGCTTCCCGCGATGACATAGGTGATGACGGCCATTGCAATCGAAACGAGACCGGCAATCAGCCCCCGAAGCCGGAAATCGTCCCGGAGCTCTGCGTTACCTGCATCCACTGCCAGGTAACAAGCAGATAGATAGGCGAAAAGAGAAACTGCCAAAATACCGACAGACAGCGGGAAGGGAAGAAGCCAGGTCTTCAGGAACCCGTTCTCACTCACTCCTCCGTGGATGATCACGCTGTCGCACGAGATCGATCCAATGAGAATTCCGAGAAAAAGTGGCGTCATGCTGCTTGAAATGGAGAACACTTTTCCCCAATAGAGCTGGGTCCGCCTTTCCCCCGTGAAATACGACCGGAAGACAAAAGAGCAGCCACGAAGGACGATCCCGAGCAGAACGAGAAACAATGGAATTGCCAGCCCAACGCAGAGAGCGCCAAACGCGTCCGGGAAGCCCGAGAACAGTAGGACGATCGTCAGAATCAGCCAAACGTGATTTGCCTCCCAAACCGGTCCGATGGCTTGTTCGATGAGGTGTCTTTGCTCTGATTGCCGGGGACCGTGACACAGAAGGTCCCACAAGCCTGCTCCATAATCGGCGCCCGCCAAAAGCGAGTACATCACGAGGCTGGCGAGTATTGCCCCTGCAAGTAGACTCACAGAGCTCATACAGTCTCCTCCTTCTCGATGAGGCGGGTTTCTGGCGAGGCGATCACGTGCTTTCCGAGGAGCCAGGTGGTGATGACTCCGAGGATCAGGTAGGTGATTGTCATCACGGTGAACGTGATCGAGATGTTCGGCAGAGATGTGACTGCATCTCGCGTGCGCAGGATGTGATAGATGATCCAGGGCTGTCTTCCGAGTTCAGTCACCATCCATCCGGCTTCGAGAGCTACGAATCCGAGCGGGCTCAGAAGAACGATGAGGCGAACAACTGAGCGGGAAAAGAGTCTTCTCTTTCGATGTAGCCAAAACGCGGCGAGAGAAAACCCGCAAAGAATGCTTCCGCAACCAACCATCGTTTGGAAAGAGAGATGAACAATCCGAACATCAGGCCAATCCGCTTCCGGAACCTGATCGAGTCCCTTCACTAAGGCGTTTGGATTGTGAAAAGCCAGAAGGCTCAATCCGTCCGGGATCTCGATAGCATACTTTGTCACTCGCTCCTTGGGGAAAGGAAGCCCCCCGATGCGAAGGGGGGCTCCGGTCTCGGTTCTGAACTGGCCTTCCAGACTTGCCAGTTTGGCGGGTTGAGTGGCCGCTACCATTCGGGCCAACGCGTCGCCACTCACGCCTTGTAGAAGGACCGCAGTGCCTCCGACTGCCAAGGCGATCCCTATCGCCACTTCGTCGAAGCGATTCTTTCCGCGGCGCAAATAGAGCCAGCCATGGATTCCCGCGGTAGCGAAACCTGCGGCCGTATAGGCTGCCAGTATCATGTGCACTGCTTCCGGTCCGCCCGCAGGATTGAGCATCGCGGCAAATGGACGGATATTCGTAAACTTGCCGTCGGCGAGAACAAAACCGGTCGGCGTGTTCATCCAGCCGTTCACGAGGGTGACGAACATGGCGGAGAGCAACCCGCTGAGTGCGACGATCACACCTGAGAGAAAGTGAAACCATGAGGGAATCTTGTTCCAACCATAGAGATAAATGCCGAGAAAAATTGCTTCCAGAAAGAAGGCAAATCCTTCGAGGGAAAACGGCATCCCAATGATCGCTCCTGCGGAGCGCATGAACTCGGGCCACAATAGGCCAAGCTCAAAAGACAGCACCGTACCTGAGACGGCTCCAACTGCAGCCAGGATGGTCGTTCCTTTCGCCCACCGCTGCGCGAGTTGAAGATAGGCCTCCTCCTTGGTGGCTCTCCACCTCCACTCGGCGATCACCATCATCAAAGGAAGAGCGATGCCGATTGCCGCGAAGATGATGTGAAATGCAAGCGACATTCCCATCTGTGACCGCGCTGCGAGTAGGTTGTTCACTCCTGTGGACCTCCGTGACGCATGGGGCAGAGCCGTGCAACAGCCAAAGTGTGTTGATCTGGACCGACCAACTTCTTCACTTCGCGTCCTATTGGCTATAGCGTAGACATGATTTCGTTGCTTGGATATTCACGCTTTCTGCTATATGTCTGCGTAGCGCGATTGCTTTGCGGGCGGTGAATTCGCTCGTTATGTGCTTATGAAGTGCGATCGGCTAGTGCGCGCGAAGTGGGCCAGCCAGGCCCGTCTCCTCGGATGATCGCCGAGAACGCGCGCTTCCCCGATAAGCGATAAAGTGTAGGCTGCATTAGTGACGCGCGGCAGCAGCTGTTTACGCCAGAGAAAGCAACGCATGGAGAAATGGCGAGACAGAGAGCCCGCACATGGGGACTTAACAAGAGCTAAGTCCCCAGTTCCATGACCACACCGTAGCGCACTGCTTGTGGGATTACCGCACTGCGCATGACTCATTTGGGTTTGGGAAAGTGTCGGAGTTCTCCTCATCGCTCCGATCCAGGCAGGCGAAGTCCTTCTCGAGAAGAACATCAAGTATTCCTTGTGAGCCGATATTCTGCGAAAAGAAGATTCCCACGTCTTCCGAATTCGCCCATCTTTTCAGCTCTTCAGCGGCGACCGACACAGTAACTCCATTGGATGCGAATTCAATACTGGGTCCGGCCGGCGCAGAATGCTGAGCAATGCCGTAGGACCACATTGCCGCGGGGCTGTCTGCAAAGTGGATTGCACTTTTGATTTTGCCGTTCTCGGCCAATGCAGTCAGATCGGAAGGCGAGACCCGCAGACGAATCGAGTTCCCTTTAATCCTCAATTTCATGTCGCTTTCCCTTCTGTCCCTGCAAAGCGGACTCTCTCCGGCCGGGAATAGATGTTGAACTGCTGGTCGCGGAGGAATCCGACAAGAGTCATATCGAACTCCCTGGCGACGTGGACTGCGAGACTTGACGGGGCCCCTATTGATACGACCATCGGGATGCCGGCCATGAGCGCCTTTTGCAGGAGTTCAAAGCTGGCGCGGCCCGACAAAAACAAGAGCCGATCACGCAACGGCATGCGATCTCGAAGCAGCTCGGCACCGACCAACTTATCGACCGCATTGTGGCGCCCAACATCCTCCTGGATCGAGTGCAGACTGCCAAGTGAGTCGAAAAGGGCAGATGCATGAAGCCCACCAGTTATCTCGAACAGACCTTGCGATGAGCGCGCCTTTGCTGGGAGACCGCACAAGAGCGATGAGTCGATCGCAAAGGAATCGGGAGTTCTCGGGGGGCACACGGTTCGCAGCGCCAAGAGCGACGCCTTCCCGCAGATCCCGCAACTCGATGTGGTGTAGAAATTTCGCTCTAACGTCGCGCTGTTGACCACCACGTCCGGATGGAGCTCTACCTGAAGCGTGTTGTAACGGGAGGTCCGCCCGTACCCTGATGGACTGACACTAAGGGCTGTTGCGGATCGCGCTGAGGGTTGGCAGGCAATCCAATCGATTGACTGGATGTCGGCAGAGTCGCGAATTACCGCTTCTGTGGCAAGGAATCCAGCGGCCAGTTCGCAGTCGTTTCCAGGTGTCCTCATGGTGACCGATAAAGACCTGGTCTGCCGTGCGCCGATCGGTCCATGACATAGCCGAATCTCGAGCGGTTCTTCAACGGCGAGGGTATCTTCGACGTTTCGAAGCTGGCCCTTCCGAAAACGGACAATCGGATATGCCAGCCCGGAATGCTCGCCGGTTTGGACCTCGCTTGCGTTTGCTTGTCGAATTTGACTGATTTGCATGGATTAAGACACGCTCTCGCGACCAGTGCGCTCACAATATCAGGTGCGACCATGCCCGACAATTACAGGTTCATTGAAGTCGTTCGAAGGTCTCGCCGGACCGTCCGCGGATAGAAATATGCGTCGGAACCCCTTTCATGGGCGGCGGCAAGGCACTAGGATTCTTCAGGCAGATGTCGAAGATCGAGATTCACGGTCGGATCGGCGTAGGGAAAATCATTCGCAGCGCGTTAAACGCAGGGCACCTTTCGCGGCCCACCGTGCCCGACGACAACCAGGCAGGTGCTTGAACCTAATTTGGATTGGTCTCTAAGCCGCCCTTCGAGGCTGCTGATGCCGGATCAGTCTCCAGAAGGGCGAAACTCGTCGACCTTTGGCTCCAACCCGTTCGCAGTTAGAAATCCAATGAACCAATCGACAACTCATAGCTTTCATCGACCTTCGGATATCGTCCTGATCGCTCTGCAGGCGCTCGGAGCGTGTCGAGCAAGCGGGCTGCATCCGCGATGCCGCCCTCATCGTCGTCCTGGGCAAATTTGTCTCGCGCGGTGGCAAGCCAGCTCGCGACGGATGAAGTCTTCCCCTCTGCCAGATCGATCTCGGCCCACAAGAGGGCGAGCCTGCCCACGACATTCACAAGCCCACAGGCGTCTGCCAACGGCAACGCCTCCCTGATGCGCTCGCGTGGCCGCCGTCTCTCTTCGGATACACGATTGATTGGATATCCCGGGCCGTGATGTCCTTCAGCGGTCGATCTCCCAAGGCTGGGTACAGATTCTTCTCGAGGTAACGGAGTTCGCCGCTCGGATCCTTCCAATTCTTTGCGACCTGCTCGTCGTAATAACGCTGACCAAATGCCTTGACGGTCAGAACCGCCGCATTCTTGACGCCCTCTTCGCGAAGCTTCCGCTTCTCTTCGGCAGGGGATTTTCCCTCCGCCACTTGAGCTGCCAGCTTGTTACCTGCCTCCCGTGCCTTCTTCAACGTGAGGTCCGGTTAGCGGCCAATTACAAGCTTCTCTTGCTTGCCATTGAAGCGGTATTTGAATATCCAACTCATTGCGCCACCAGGAGTTACATCAATATACAGACCCCTCTCCAAGCGCTTGGAGTACCTTTTCAGCGATGGCCGTAATGCATTTATTTCTCTATTAGTTAAGCTCATTTTGAGTCTCCAGACGGAAAAATAATCATACAACAGCACTGGAGACTTGCTGGAGACTCAAAATTCCTCGGCTGTCTTCGGAGTGCTCCGAACATATTCGGACAGTTACTTATTTATTGTCAACGATTTGTATGAAATCTACAAACCAGGCCGGAGCTAGCCGAAAGCCCAATTATTTGCCGATGCAGAAACTGGAGAAGATCAAGTTAAGAATGTCATCGGGCGTAGTTTGTCCCGTAAGCGAGTCGAGGGCCCAGAGCGCACGATAGAGATCCAGCAGCATCATCTCGTGCGGGACACCGGTCGCATTGGCCGTGGCGGCGTCGTTGAGCGCTGCGAGAGCTGTGGCGACGGCCTGGTGGTGGCGCCGCGTCGTCAACATGCCCGGCTCCGACGCGGCGCCGCCGGTAGCCAGCGCCACGATCTGTTTGCGCAGCGTTGAAATGCCCTCGCCCGTCAGAGCCGACGTTGCGAGCGCCGGCACACCTGCCATCTCAGCGGCAGAGGGATGCGCCGCAGCAAGATCGCTTTTATTGACCGCGACCAGTGCCGCGCGCCCCTTGACGGCGGCCAGTAGACCGCGTTCTTCCTCGTTAAGGGCCTGCGTGGCGTCAAGTACCAGCAACACCAGTGAAGCGTCAGCCAGCGCCTCGCGGCTGCGCGCGATGCCTAACTGCTCCGCTTCTTCATGGCCTTCGCGAAGACCGGCGGTATCGACGAGCTCCAAAGGAATGCCCTCGAGCGAGATCCGCTCTGTGACCGGGTCGCGCGTCGTGCCGGGAGTCGCCGTCACAATGGCTCTGTCGCGTTCGACCAGGCGGTTAAATAGCGAGCTCTTGCCCGCGTTGGGGCGGCCCACAATCGCCAGGGTGAGACCGTCGTGAATCAGGCGGCCGCGCCCAAACGAAGCTTCCAGCGCTGCCAGCGGAGGCGTCAGATCGTCCATGCGGCGTGCAATCTCGGCCCCAGGTGCGACCTCAACGTCGTCCTCGGCAAAATCGATTCCGGCTTCGAGAAGCGCAATCAGTTCCGTCAGCTCCTCTTTCACGGGAGCCACGCGACGGCTGATCGCACCGCCCATCTGGCTGGCCGCCAGGCGCGCCTGCGTGAGCGTCTGCGCTTCGATCAGGTCACGCACAGCCTCGGCCTCGGTCAAATCGAGCCGCCCGGCCAGAAAGGCCCGCTGCGTGAACTCGCCCGGCTCCGCCAGCCGCGCTCCAAGCCCAAGCGCGCGTCGCAACAGCAGGTCGAGCACCACGGGCGCCCCATGCGCGGCGATCTCCACCACGTCCTCTGCCGTATAGGAGTTCGGCGCTGCGTAATAAGTAACCACCGCCTGGTCGATGCGGGCGTTGCCCGCGCCGTCCGCATCATCGAGCACATCGGCCAGCCGCGCCCGTGCGTGCTCTAGCGGATGACGTAACGCCACCAACTGGGCCGCGATCGGCGCCGCCTGCGGCCCGCTCAGCCGTACAATCCCAATGCCGCCTCTTCCCGGCGGCGTGGAGATGGCGGCCATGGTGTCGCTGACCGCGCTCGGACTTGCCGAAATGCTCTCTGCAGTTGCCATATCGATGTATCCCTATTGTAGGGATGCTGCGCCGGACCGGCTGCGTCCCAGGCAGGGCCCTGGCCGTGTTGCGCATAACCGGCCTCTCCGCCCGGCGATTTCTTGAGCTCTCCCACGAATATTCCGAAGACCGAAAGGCGCGGGCGCTATCGGTCCTGGGCGCGCCTTGATCGGGTTTTGAACTTGCGTACGCAGCGTGTTACCCTTTCCTCGCTTTAATAAAACGATTTGCTCAAAACTGCATATTCGAAGGTCGGGCGGTCATTCGCCGAAAAAACTACTGGGTGGAGACAATCGATGAAGTTCGAAAAGCCTGTGCAAGATGCCTTGCCAGTCGGGATCTCTCGTCGTGATTTCCTTGCCGCGTCGGCGGCAGTTGCAGCCGCAGCCGTATTCGACCCGCGCGCCATCGCAGCTTTGCCGGCCGCCGCTTCCGGCCCGGCCTCGAACGAGGCATTCGAGAACGCCCGCCGGCGCGCTTCCCAACTGGTCGATCGCATGACACTCGAAGAGGTCGTCGGCCAGGCCGGAAACAATGCACCCGCGCTGCCCCATCTGGGCGTCAAGCGCTACGACTACTGGACCGAAGCGCTCCATGGCGTGTTAGTCGACGGCCCCATCACCTCGTTTCCTCAGCCCATCGCCCTCGGTTGCTCCTGGAATCCCGAACTCGCCCTTCGCGTCTACACCGCCGTCTCCGACGAGGCGCGCGCCTATCACAACAAGACCGGCCGGGGCCTCACCTTCTTCTCACCCGCGACCGTCAACATGGGTCTTCGCGATCCCCGCTGGGGACGCATCGAAGAGAACTTCAGTGAAGATCCCTGGATGGTGCAGAGCTTCGCGATCCAGACCATCCGCGGCATGCAGGGCGACAACCCCCAGTATCTGAAGACCGTGGCCTGCGCCAAGCACTACATCTGCAACGACACCGACTCCGACCGCGATTATGCCGACGCCGCTCCCGACCGCCGCAGCTTTTGGGAGTACTACACGCGCGGTTTCGAAGCTGCCGTTACCCAGGCGGGGGTCTTCAGCGTGATGTCCGCGTACAACTCCTTGTGGGGGCTTCCCTGCTCTGCCAGCCCGCTCCTGTTAACGGATATTCTGCGCCGGCGATGGGGATTTAAAGGGTATGTCGTCTCCGATTGCGATGCCATCGCAGACATCTACCAGACCCATCATTACGTCGAGACCGGCGCCGAAGCCGCGGCGCTCGCAATCAAGGCGGGCTCCGATCTGAATTGCGGAAACACGCTCTCCGGGTTCCTCATGACCTCCGTCAGAAGCAATCTCGTTACGGAGGCGGCCATCCGCGCGGCGCTGGTACGCGTCTTCACCGGCCGTTTCCTGCTGGGTGAATTCGACCCGCCCGCCTCGGTACCGTGGAGCCAGATTTCACCGTCCATCCTTGAGGATCGTCCCCATCGCGAACTGGCTCTGGAAGCGGCCCGACAATCCCTGGTCCTCCTCAAAAACGAAGGCAACTTACTGCCGCTCGATAAGACCAGGATCAAGAGCATCGCCGTCATTGGGCCCATGGCGGGATCGTGCCACCTGGGCGGCTACAGCGGCAGCGCAACCCACCTGGTTTCACCCTACGCGGGCATCGCGGCCGCGTTGGGCGTAACCCTCTTTTCCGGCGAAGTTCCCGCCGGGGAATATCTGTGCACCTCCGACTTCCGCGGTCCGGTGGTCGGATTCTCAAACGATGGACGCGAGCTCCTGACCGAAATTCAAAACAACACCTGGGCCCAGTATGGCCCTCTCGACTTCGCAGGCAAGACATCCATTGCCTTTGACGCCCGTGCCATGGCGGACGGCGAGATCCATCTCTATCTCGATAGCCTCGCGTCCAGCCCCGTCGCAACTGCGCCAATAAACGCTACCGGCGGCGCCGATGCGTGGCAGACCTTCACGGCCCCGCTCCACGGCGTAAGCGGAGAACACATCGTATTTCTCCGTTTCACCTCTGCCAGCCGTGCGAAGTTTCTAGATCTGCGCTCCTTCAAGCTGCTGCCAACCGCAGTTGCGCCTCCCGCTGCCGTCAAAATCGTCTATGCACCCGGCTGTTCCATCGCCGGCGCCAGGATTGACGCGCTCTTCGACGCAGCCGTCAAGGCTGCGTCCGAAGCCGACGTAGCCCTGGTCTTCGCCGGCGACAACCGCTTGCTCTCCGATGAGGGCCGCGACCGGTACTTTCTTCATCTTCCCGGCGCGCAACACGATCTCATCAAGGCCGTCTCCGCCGCAAACCCGCGCACGGTTCTCATCGTAAACTCCAACTGCCCGGTAGCCATCAATGACGAAAAGCAAAGCGTGCCGGCCATCCTCTGCTCGCTCTTTGCCGGCGAGCGGCAGGGAAATGCGATTGCCGATGCGCTGTTTGGAGCCTTTAACCCCGGAGGCAAGCTGTGCTCCACCTGGTATCGCAGCGTCGAGCAGTTGCCGAACTTTCATGACTACGATATCAAGCACGGCAGAACTTATATGTACCTTCGCGGCGAGCCACTCTATCCCTTCGGTCATGGGCTCAGTTACACGGCCTTCAGTTACCGGAACCTCCGTACGGATAAAGATCGCCTCTCCCCGGGCGAATCCATTCAGTTGACCGTTGACATCCAGAACTCAGGCTCAGTCGCCGGTGACGAAGTCGTTCAGTTCTACGTGCACGCCGGCGGAGCAGTCCAGCGCCCCATCAAGCAGTTGGCCGGATTCCACCGCGTCTCATTGCAGCCCGGGGAGACGCAGACGATCCCATTCCCCCTGCCCCACGATCACATCGCCCTCCGCTACTGGGACGAGACAAAGAACGAATTCACTTATGATGCGTCCGAAGTTGAGTTGCTCGTCGGTTCATCGAGCGCCGACATACGCTTGCGCGCTACAGTCGCGCTCGCATAAGTCGGCAACCAGTGATCTTCTCCCTTGGGCGTAAAGCGAAACACGTCCAGCAGTACCGGCCCCGATGCAGCGGTCTCCTGCGGCGGTTCGGTCTGACCTCGCAATCGCCGAGATCATCGGGAGAGGTGCGCAGAGGTGTCAAGCAGAAAATGCCGTCTTTGCCGATGACGCAAGGCAAATTCATTATTATGTAAAACTTATAGATAGCTTACGATTACGTTAACGAAACTCAGCGGCAGGGACGCGGCGTGAAATTGGTCTGTCCGCCTGAACTTTCATTTCTCTCCGCCGATGACAGTCAGCCCGATATATGGAAGCATTTCCTACGCAACGAGCCGGGCGCATGCGCGCCCGGCTCGTTGCCGTCCATTCCTGATCTGTCGCGCTCGTCAGCTCATCGAATCCACGTAGCGCGCCAGCAGCACCAGTTGCCCGCTGGTCGGGTTCTTCAGCAGCAAACCCACCACGCGCACGTTGGCTCCGCCCGTGATATCGGTGAACTGCCCGAATCCATAACGGTAGCCGCAATGGTCTCCTACGTATACCGTGACGGGCGTCGGCACCAGCACGCCGGCAAATCCGTTGATGTTCATCTGGAAAGTGCCCTGCGACGCATTCACCGATCCCGCCACGACGGTGCCGTTGAAGCCCCAGTGTTTCAGCACCACGCGATTGGTCGTTACCGCGCTTGCGTTCGCCGCGCCGCTCGCGGGGCCGCCAATCGAAACATGCTGCCCCGCGACCAGCGACGACGAGTTGAACAGGAACTCCGTCAGCGGGTTATGCATCCAGTAGATGAAGTACTTCTCGTTCCCACTCAGATCCACTGTCGCGATCTGGCCAAGCGTGAGCCCCGTCGTGGTGGGCTCCAGGCCGCGTACGTACAGGTCGAAGCTCGTGGCCGCGCCCGAGGATGGCTGAACATAGGTGATCTGGCCGCCCGCGTAGAATCCGTTTTGCGACAAGATCGCGACCTCGTCTGCATCGATTGTCGATTCTGCGTTGTCGATCGTCCCCGAAATCTGGACGATGCTGCTCGTCGTCAGGTCGTTGATGCTCTCGTTGTTATCCCACTCAGTCTGCCCGTTGACGCTTACCGTCAACTGGCGCCCGTGCGGCCCCTGAATCACGAACGACTGGCCTGCCGCATTCACGCTCACCACGCCGCCTACGAACTCGTCGATGTAGCCGCCCGCGTCGCCCGGATGAACCACGCTGACATCGAAGGTCGGATTCACCGTGCCCGTGATCTGGCCGTTCGAATCGGTCTGGATCGACTGCCGCAGATCGAAGTCCACGCGCAGTCCCATCGAGGTGGACTTGGCAATCACCAGCGGATTCTTGAGCGTGATGCTCACCGTTGAATTGGTCAGCGTCGCGGTTTCGGTTTGAATGCTCGGCGCTGCCCCCGTCGACGTATTCAGGTAGCCGATCGTCGCCGTTCCCAGCGTGATCGTCACCGAGTTATACGTTCCGACCGGTACGTCGTTCAGGTCAAGCAGGGTTTGCAGACCGTTGTAGCGTGCAAAGTCAACCGTCGGTGTGCCGCTGATCAAAGGTACGTTGTTGCCGCTCGAATCCACGGCGTCGATACTTTCAAGCTGCACGCTGAACGAAACCACGCTCGCCGCCGGCGCATCGGTCCCTACCACAAAGGCCTGGCCCGTCGGCGTATCGCTGCTGCTGCTCGTTGAGGGGTTGGACATGCTGCTGCCGCAGCCCGCCGCCAGAAGCGCGGCGAGCGAAAGACATGCAATGGCAATCCCATTGCGCGGAAGTTTGCGGGGCATATTCGGTCTCCTGGATCTGCGCACCTCCGCAACACAAGCGATCGCAGGATGACCCATGCTGGCCACTCTGCGCCTGAAAGAACCTGCCCCGCGCCGCTCCGGGAGTGCCCTCGCTCCCCGCCGCCGTGTGTGCGCCAGGATCGCGAAATCGCATACGTTTCCCCTCGCGTGACATCGTCACGCTGCGGTGAAACTCTCCCATGTTCGGTGCAGGCAATTAGAGAAACAGATTCTTCCAGGGCACGTTCGCGTGCGGAGCATTCGCTGGAATCAATTTGCGGCAGCTACTCAACCTGCGGATCACGGCCCATGGCTGCCGATTACAACAAACCCGGCGCCTTTTCAAAGGTTGCGATTTTTTTGAAACATTTTTGCCGGTCGCAGCGTCAATATTTGCCGGCTCGCGCGGATAGGTCACCTCGCCAACGCCCGGCAGGCGCCAAACTCCGCCCCAGGCACGATAATCTTAGAGTCAACGTGATCCGTGACGACAGCCAAAGCGGCGCTCTTCAATCCGGTCTGTTGAACAGAATCCCCGGCGCCGTTCCACCCTCGCCTCAAACGGACGGCGAGGATCGGTCACAGGACCGGGGCCCCGGCCAATTCGAGCTCACTGCGCCCACCCCTCGCACCGAGGCCAGCGCTCCCGAACTAACGCCCTTCATGCGCCAGTGGACCGCCGCCAAGCGCGAGAACCCCGACGCCCTTCTCTTCTTCCGCATGGGCGACTTCTACGAGCTCTTCTACGACGACGCAACCGTCGCCAGCCGCGAGCTCGAGCTCACCCTCACCGCCCGCGATCGCGAGCGCCAGATTCCCATGTGCGGGGTTCCGTACCACGCCGTCGAAGCTTATCTCGCGCGGCTCCTGCGCAAGGGCTACCGCATCGCCCTCTGCGACCAGATGGAGGACCCCAGGCTCACCAAGAAGATCGTTCGCCGCGAGGTCACGCGCGTTCTCACGCCCGGCACAGCGCTCGACGCCGGCCTCGGCCAGGAGCAGAACAACTTTCTCGCCGCGCTCTATGAATCCGGACCGGCGAACGCGCGGCTCTGCGCCCTCGCCCTGCTCGACGTCTCTACAGGCGAGTTCCGCACCGCCGAGTATGAAGGCCCCCAGGCGCGCCTCCAGGCCGTCGAAGCCCTCCTCATCGCCGCGCCTGCTGAAGTCCTTTTTGCCCAAAGCGCGGAACTCCCTGATGCCCTCCATCGCATCCCCGCGCGCACCCGCGTTGATGACTGGGTCTGGACCCGCGACTTCGCCGTTCCTTTGATCGAGCGCCAACTGAATGTCCGCTCGCTCGAAGGTTTCGGCCTCGCCCATCATCCTGCGGCCTCCATCGCTGCCGGCGCCGTGCTTCATTACGTCCGCACCACGCAGAAGAACGAAGCGCTGCACATCGACTCCCTCAAGTTCGAGGAGCATTCGACCGCGCTCGAACTTGACCAGGTCACGGTCCGCAATCTCGAACTGGTCGAGCCGCTCTTCGCCGGCCAGAACGACCGCGTTACGCTCTTTCGCACCCTGGACGCCTGCCAGTCGCCCATGGGCAAGCGCCTGCTGCGCGCCACCATCCTGCGCCCGCTCATCGATGCCACTGCGATCGAGGCTCGCTACGAGGCGGTCGCCGAAGCCCACGGCGATCTCGTCCGCCGCGAGGAGATTCGCCGCGCCTTCTCGGGAATCCTGGACCTCGAGCGCCTGCTCGCACGTATCTCGCTCGATTCTGCCGGCCCCCGCGATCTCCGCGCGCTCGCCTCCAGTCTCGCCCGTCTCCCTGCGTTGAAGTCCGCTCTCGATGCCATGAGCGCGGCGCTCTGGCGCCAGCTCGCCGCGCGCCTCGATACCCTCGAGGACATAACCGCCCGCATCGCCGTCACTCTCGTCGCCGAACCTCCGCTCACCCTCGTCGATGGCGGCGCCATTGCCGCCGGTGTCGATGCCGAGCTCGACGAACTGCGCACCATCTCCACTTCAGGCCGCCAGGCCATTGCCGCTATCGAAGACCGCGAACGCCACAGAACCGGCATCGGCTCGCTGAAAGTCCGCTATAACTCCGTCTTCGGCTACTACATCGAAGTTACAAAGGCGAACCTATCGCTTGTGCCCGCCGACTACGAGCGCAAGCAGACCCTGGTCAACGCCGAGCGCTTCACCACCCCCGAGCTCAAAGACTACGAGCGCAAGATCCTCACCGCCCACGACCGCTCTATCGAAATTGAAAAGAGAATCTTTGCCGAGCTGCGCGCCTTCGTCCTTGAAGCCGCCGGCCGCATCCGCCGCTCCTCGACCGCCGTCGCCGAGGCGGATCTGCTGGCCAACTTCGCGCATCTTGCCGCCAGCCGTCGCTACGCGCGCCCCAGGCTCGTTGAAGAGCCCGTCATTGAAGCCGCCGCCGCCCGCCATCCCGTCATCGAGCAGTGGCTTGAAGAGACTCGCGAAGGCAGGTTCATCCCCAACGACGTTTATTTGAACGCATCCGAAGAAGGCCCCGGCCTGCTCCTGATCACCGGCCCCAACATGGGCGGCAAAAGCACCTATCTTCGCCAGGCCGCCATGCTGGTCCTCATGGCGCAGATGGGCAGCTTCGTTCCCGCCGACAGCCTGCGCTATGGCCTCGTCGACCGCATTTATACGCGCATCGGCGCCAGCGACAACGTCGCCCGCGGCCGCTCCACCTTCATGGTCGAAATGACCGAGACCGCCACCATCCTCAACACCGCCACCCGCCGCTCGCTCATCCTCCTCGATGAGATGGGCCGCGGCACAGCAACCTTCGACGGCCTCAGCCTCGCCTGGGCCACCGTCGAGTATCTCCATGCCGAAATCGGCGCGCGCACTCTCTTCGCCACCCACTACCACGAGCTCACCATGCTCGCTGAAAAACTGACCCGCGTGCGCAATCTCCGTGTCGGCGTCAAAGAAGCTGCCGGCAGCATCGTCTTTCTCCACAACATCGAGCCCGGCGCGGCCAGCAAGAGTTACGGCATCGAAGTCGCCCGCCTCGCCGGCCTGCCGCCCGCGGTTATCGAGCGCGCCCGTCACGTCCTGCGCCAGCACGAGAAGCAGGAAAAACAAAACGTGCAGGTCGAGACCGCGCCCGACCCCATGCAGTTGACCATCTTCACCCCGCTCTCGCAGCGCATCGTCGACCGCCTGGAAGCAGTCGACGTCAATGCGCTCACCCCACTCCAGGCGCTGAACCTGCTCGAAGAACTGCAGCACGAATTGAAGGAGAAAAAGGACTAAAGCATGACCCAGACATTGCGCCAGGCTGCAGGCAGTTTGCTGGTCGTCGGTCTTTCGGGCAAGGAACTCACGGCCCTCGAGTGCGCTTGGCTCAAGCTCATCCGGCCGGCCGGAATCATCCTCTATAAGCGCAACATCGCCGACGCGAAGCAGTCGCGCGCCCTGCTCCAAGAAGCGACCGCGTTCTGCGTTGCCTCCAGTGTCCGCTTCGTTGATGTCGAAGGCGGCACAGTCAACCGCCTCAACGAAGCGCTCGCGCCTATCCCATCCGCGCAGGCCGTTGCCACTGCCAGTCAATATACGGGCAAGCCCGCACTCTGCCAGGAACACGGCGACTTGATCGCCTGCGCCGTCGCCGCCTTTGGCTTCAACACGTCTCTCGCGCCCATGGTCGACTTGGGCCTGCCTGACTCCGCGGAAGTCCTGGGCACGCGCTGCGCCTCGCCCGATCCCGCTGCCGTCATCGACTACGCCCGCAATTTTCTCACCGGTCTTTCATCGCGCGGCATCGTCGGATGCGGCAAGCACTTCCCCGGTCTCGGCGGCGGCGCGCTCGACTCGCATCTCGAAACCCCGGCGATCCAGCGCAGCACGGCCGATCTCTGGCGCGATGACCTCGAGCCCTACCGCGCGCTGCGCGGCCAGTTGCCCATGGTGATGATCAATCACGCCGCCTATCCGCAAACGCCAAGTCGGGATTGTCCCGCAAGCGTCTCCCGTTACTGGATCGAAACCGTCCTCCGCAAGCGCATCGGCTACAGGGGAATCGTTCTCTCCGACGACCTCGAGATGGGCGGCATTCTCAAGTTCATGCCCATCGCCGAGGCCGCCGTCGAAGCCATCCGCACCGGCTCCAACCTGCTCGAAATCTGCCACCATGCCGAGCCCATCCTCGCCGCTTATGAAGCGCTCATCGCCGAAGCCGAGCGATCCTCCGCCTTCGCCAAGCTTCTGCTGGCGCGAGCGCGCGAATCCCAGCGCAAGCGCCTCCGCACCTTCTCCGCTGCTCCGCTGCCTGCTCTCAGCGCCCGCCAATTCGAGGCTCTGCGCAAGCGCATTCAACGCTTCTCTGAGACCATCGCCAAAGCGCAACCCGCCGCGCAGGACACCCTCGCATGAAGCCGAAGCCGATGACCGTGGCCGGCGTCATGAGTGGCACGTCGGCCGACGGCATTGATGTCGCCGTTGTCCGCATCGCGCCCGGCAAGCTGCATCCGCGCCTGACCCTCGTGGCCCATGAAGCCTTCGCCTACCCGCCTGCCCTCCGCTGCGCCGTCCTCGCCGCCATGAACGCAGCCTCCACCTCCACCGCCGAACTGGCGCGCCTCAACTGGCGCCTCGGCCTCGCCTATGCTGAAGCTGTAAGCGCAACCGCCGCGCGTCAAAAGATCAAGCTCGATCTCGTCGGCTGCCACGGCCAGACCCTCTACCATCAGGCCCGTCCTGAGCCGTACCTGAGCCGTCGCTTCGCCTGCACCTGGCAAGCCGGCGAAGCCCAGGCCATCACCGCAAACCTACGCGTCCCGGTCGTCTCCAACTTCCGCCCCGCCGACATGCTCGCCGGCGGACAAGGTGCGCCCCTCGTTCCCCTGCTTGACTACGTGCTCTTCGCCCATCCCCGCCGCGGCCGCGTTCTCCAGAACGTCGGCGGCATCGCCAATCTCACCGCCATTCCCGCCGGCGCCGCGGCCCATCGCGTCATCGCCTTCGACACCGGCCCCGGCAACATGATCATCGACGCGCTGGCTCTGGAACTCTTCGCCAAACCCTTCGACCGCAACGGCCGTTTCGCCGCCGCCGGCGCTGTCCTCGCGCCCGTCCTCAAGAGCGCTCTGCACCATCCATTCTTCCGTCAGAAGCCTCCCCGCACCGCCGGCCGCGAGCAGTTCGGCCGCGAATACGCGGCGGAGTTTCTCGCCGCTTGCCGCCGCCGCGCGAGCAAACCGGAAGACGCTATTGCCACCGCGACTGCGCTTACCGCCGAGAGCATCGCCGCCAGCTATAAACACTACATAGCACCCTCGATGCAACGCCGCCCCGTCGACTTCATCGTCTCCGGCGGCGGCACCCGCAACGCCACGCTCATGGCCATGCTTGCGCAAAAGCTCACCCTGCTCGGCTGCGAACTGGCCACCAGCGAGTCCTTCGGTCTGCCCGCTGAAGCCAAGGAAGCCGCGGCCTTTGCCCTCCTCGCCTGGCAAACCTGGCATCGTCTCCCCGGCAATCTTCCCGCTGCCACCGGCGCCGCAGCTCCCGTCATCCTCGGCCAGGTCACCTATGCGTAAGGCCCTCGCCCTGGCGGCCCTCCTTCTACTCACCGGTTGCCGCGCGGACCATCGCAATCCGCAAACCGTCGTTTTCCTCGTTGAAAGCAGTCCGGCCAACCTCGATCCCCGCATCGGCACCGACGAAGGCTCCGAACACATCGACGCGCTCCTCTTCGACGGCCTCGTCGACCGCGACGCGAGCTTCCGCTACACACCCGCCCTCGCCACCAGTTGGGACCACCCCGATCCGCTCACCTACATCTTCCACCTGCGTTCCGGCATCCGCTTCTCCAACGGCCAGCCCCTCACCGCCCGCGATGTCGTCTGGTCCATCGACTCCATGCGCAACGGCGCCGTCATCTCGCCCAAAGCCGCCAGTTACGCCACCATCGATCGCGTCGAAGCCGCCGGCCCTCTCAGCGTCGTCGTTCACCTCAACCGCCCCGACAACTTTCTCCTCACCAATCTCTCCACTGTCGCCTTCGGTGTCCTGCCTTACGGCAGCGGCGCCAACTTCTGGCGCCATCCCATCGGCACCGGCCCCTTCCGCTTCGTCAGCCAGCGCATCGATCAGGACGTCGTCATCGAGCGCAATCCCTACAGCTGGCAGCCCGAGCCGAAAATCGCCCGCGTGCGCTTCGCCGTCGTGCCCGACGCCATCACCATGGCCCTCGAACTTGAAAAAGGCTCCGCCGACATCGAAGTCAACTCCCTCCCCTACGACGTCCTGCCCGTGCTCGCCCGGCGGTCCAACCTGGCCGTCGACGACTCCCCCGGCACCGAGATTCAATATCTGGCCTTCAACACCCGCGACCCCATCCTCAGCCACGCGCGCGTCCGCCAGGCCATCGCCTGCGCCATCGACCGCGGCCTCATCATCCGCACCCTCATGGGCGGCTACGCACGGCCCGCGGTCAGCCTGCTGCCGTCCACACACTGGGCCTGGACCGGCGACGTCCCGCGCTACCCCTACGATCCCGCCCGCGCCAACCAGCTCCTCGACCAGGCCGGCTACAAGCGCGGCCCCGGCGGCATCCGCTTTCATCTCACTATGAAGATCAGCAACGACCAGAACACCCGCCTGTTGGCCATCGTGCTCCAGCAGCAGTTGGCCCGCGTCGGCATCGCCCTCGCCCTGCGCAGCTACGAGTTCGCCACCTTCTACTCCGACGTCACCCGCGGCGCCTTTCAGATGTACTCGCTCCACTGGGTCGGCGGCAACGAAGAGCCCCAGATCTTCACCTACGTCTTCTCTTCGGCAAGCTTCCCGCCCAGGGGCGCCAACCGCGGCCGCTACTCCAACCCGCGCCTCGACGCATTGCTCGAGGACGCTGCCCAAAACGGGGACTTCGCCCGCCGCCGCGCCGATTACATGCAGGTCCAGCAGATTCTCGCCCGCGATCTTCCTTCCATCAACCTCTGGTACCTCGACACCGTCGTCGTCCACACCCGCCGGCTCACCAACGTGATTCCTTCCCCCTCCGGCAGCTACCGGTTTCTCGAAACGGCAACGCTCACCGCCAATTGAGGCGGTCGTGCCATCGCGGCATCCGCCATCCCAACCGTCCCTTTACCGCTTTGCCCAGCCCCTTCCCTGTCAATCCCTTAAGCCACGTTTAAGCCCGCGCTCCACGCCGCAAAACCTGGTTCAACCTTTTGCCCCACTGCTTCGTCTACCCCAATAGTGAACAGCTTTGCACCCTGAATAGCCGGATTTCGGCCCGTACAGAGCTTGGTTGTGGAGAGTTTGGTTATGGATGGCAGGACAGCAACTCGCATTCGAACAGTCTTTCGGCCCCTGGCGTCTCTGGCGATGCTGACCTCGCTCCTCGCCATACCGGCGATCCATGCCCAGGCGCCCCAAAAGTTCCTCGGCGCCATCACCGCCGTCAACGGCAACTCCCTCACCGTGAAAACCGCCTCGGGCGATGTCCATCAGTTTGATGTCCCGGCTTCCGCCTCCATACGCCGCATCGAGCCCGGCCAGACCTCGCTCAGCGGCGCCGTCACCATCCCGTTAAGCGACCTGGCTGTCGGCGACCGTCTGCTCGTGCTCCTCAGCACCTCAACGCCTGCCGGCGCCACGCCTCAAGCGTCTGAAATCATCGCCATCAAACACGAAGACGTCGTCAAGAAGCAGGAACAGGAAAGCGCGGCATGGGCTGAGGGTTTCGGTGGCCTCGTCAAAAGTGTCGATCCCGCCAGCGGCACCATCGTGCTCGCCGCCGGCGCAGGCCTCTCCACCAAGACCATCACCATCCATACCACGCCGTCCACCGTCCTCAAGCGCTATGCGCCCGCCAGTGTCAGTTATGCCGAGGCGCAGCCCGCCCCCATCACCGCCATTCATCCCGGCGATCAGCTGATGGCGCGCGGAGCCAAAAACGCCGACGGCGCCGGAATGGATGCCGTCGAGGTTGTCTCCGGCTCCTTCCGCAACATCTCCGGGCTCATCTCTTCCGTCAATCCGGCCAACTCCACCATCACCGTCAAGGACCTGCTCACCAAGAAGGATGTCACCATCGACATTCCCGCCACCGCTCAGATGCGCAAGCTGCCCGAGCGTATGGCGCAGTTCCTCGCCGCGCGGCTTAAAGGTGAGGCCCCGGCTGGCGGCCGCGGCCAGATGGCTCGTGAAGAAAACAGCGGCGGACAAGCTGGCATGCGCCACGAAGGCCCGGGCGGTGAGGGCCAGCACGCCGCCTTTACTTCGCAGCAGATTCTCGACCGTGCCCCCGAAATCAAGTTTGCCGATCTGGCAAAAGGCGACGCTGTCATGCTCGTCGCAACCCAGGGCACCAGTGAAGTAACGGCCATTACGCTCGTGGCGGGCGTAGAACCCCTCCTCGAAGCTCCGCAAAGCTCCGACCTCCTCGCCAGTTGGAGCATGAACAGCGGCAGCGGAGCCGCCGAGAGCGCGGGGACGCCGTAAATCTACCGGCTTTTTCTGTCATTGACTCGTTTTTCTGGCCATTCAAATCAAGTGAGGGTGACGTGTATCCAAAACTGCACTGCTTTATACATCTCGCAATCGCCTTGGCGCTCGGATTCGCGGGCTTCGCGGCCCACGCCCAGGGCCCTGCGTCCGCTTCCTCCGCCGCCGCGGCCGTCCACGGCCACGTAGCCGACCCCAGCGGCGCCCGCGTCCCCGGAGCTACTGTCACCGTGACCAACGCCCTGGGAGTTGCCGTCAAGTCCGCCACTGCCGACGCCACCGGCGACTACACCATCACCGGCCTCGCGCCCGGCAACTACATCGTTGAAGTCCAGATGCCCGGCTTCGCCCTCTTCACATCCCCCACCTTCGCACTCGCCGCCGGGGAGTCAAAACACGTCGACGTGGCCCTGGCCATCGCGGTCGCCCAGCAGCAGGTCGAGGTCGCCAGCGAAGGCGGCCCGTCCGTGAGCACTGAAGCCAGCGCCAATACCAACGCCATCGTTCTCAAGGGCAAAGATCTCGACGCTCTCTCCGACGACCCCGATGAGCTCTCCAGCGAGCTCCAGGCCCTCGCCGGCCCCGCCGCCGGCCCCAACGGCGGCCAGATTTATATCGACGGTTTCACCGGCGGCCAACTGCCGCCCAAATCCGCCATCCGCGAGATCCGCATCAACCAGAACCCCTTTTCCGCCGAGTTCGACCGCCTCGGCTACGGGCGCATCGAAATCCTCACCAAGCCCGGAACCGATACCCTGCACGGGCGCGTCTTCGGCATGGGCAATGACAGCGCCTTCAACACCCTCAACCCCTTCACGGGCGCCATCCCTTCCTATCACAGCTACATGGTCAACGGCACCGTAAGCGGGCCGATGTCCAAGTGGGCTTCCTACTTCTTCTCCATCGAGCAGCGCAACAACCAGAACGACAGCATCTATACCGTCCAGCAGCCCGACGTCTCCTCTTCGGGCGTTTATTACGTGCCCACCACTGTCTCCGGAAACACCGTCACCGTCGTCCCCTTCAACGGCGGCCTCCTGGCTCCTGAGACCCACACCAACATCTCGCCCCGCGTCGACCTCCAGCTCGGCCAGAGGAACACCCTCACCCTCCGTTATCAGTTCTTCCGCAACAACGAGAGCGGCAACATCGGTTCCACCGCGCTGCCCTCCCAGGCCAATACCGAAGATTCCGTCGAGCACACCGTCCAGTTCGACGATACCCAGGTGATCAACGACCACGTCGTCAATGAGACGCGCTTCGAGTACCGCCGCGGCATCTCCACTACTACGCCCGTAAGCACGGCGCCCTCCGTCAGCGTCTCCGGCGTCTTCAACGGAGGCGGCAATAGCGGTCAGTTCTCGAACTCGCATTCGGATCACTTTGAGCTTCAGAACTTCACCACCATCGCCGCCGGAGCGCATGCCATCAAGTTCGGCCAATGGCTGCGCGACAACCGCGAAGCCATCACCACCGATGGAGCCTTCAACGGCGGCTTCAGCTTCGCTACCGTCTACGACTACGCCGGCGCCCTCAACAAGCTCTACAACGGCACCGCCTGCCCCGCGGCCCCCTCGTCTTCCGCGGTCACCTGCGGTTCCACCAATGCCCCGCTCAACCTCACCTACGCCGCCGGCAACGAGGATTTCCGCGGCAATGTGTTTGACGCCGCGCTCTACCTCCAGGACGACTGGAAGGTCACTCCCTTCCTGACCCTCTCGGGCGGCCTGCGCTGGGAGTCGCAGAACCACGTCGCCGACCATAACGACTGGGCGCCCCGCGTCGCCTTTGCCTACGCCCTCGACGGTCACAAAAAGGGAGCCCGGCAGAAGACCGTGCTGCGTGGAGGCTTTGGCCTCTTCTACGATCGCTTCGCGGTCATGGACCTGATGAGCCTCGAGCAGTTCAACGGCGGACCGGACAGCCAGTCGCAATTCACCATCAACAGCCCCACCTGCTTCACCAATACAAGCCTCACTTCCATCGATCTGGATTCCTGCGGCTCGGCCTCGGCCCGCACCCCGGAGATCTTCCAGATATCGCCCAAATACCGCTCGCCCGACACCGAGGTGTTCAGCACCAGCCTGGAACGCCAGCTCACCAAGTCATCGACGCTCACCTTTACTTACGTGCACTCTTACGGTGTACACCAGCTGGTCACGCGCGATTCCAACGCCTATCTGCCCGGTGACTACGTTCCCAGTTCCACTCCCGGCGGACAGGCGACCATCCTCGCTCCCCGCCCCGATCCCTCGCTCGGTATCGTTCAGCAGTACTATCCCGAGGCCATCTTCAAGGAAAACCAGATCATCGTGAACATCCGGGCTCAGTTCAGCCCCAACTTCGGCCTCATGGGCTTCTACAACGCCAGTTGGGCCAACTCCGACGGAGGCGCCGGCTCAAACCCGACCAACTCCTACGATCTGATGCAGGACTACGGCCGCGCCGGTTTCGTCCACCCGCAGTGGCTCTTCCTGATGGGGAACTATACCGGTCCCTGGGGGCTCGCGTTTAACCCCTTCCTGATCGCCGAGGCCGGCCAACCTTACAACCTCTCCACTCCCTACGATCTGACCGGCGACGCCTTCTACAACGACCGTCCCGCCTACGCCGGTCAATCGGCAGCCGATGTCGTTCAGACCAGCTTTGGCGCCCTCGACGCCATTCCGCAGCCCGGCGAGACCATTGTCCGGAACAACCTGGGCAACAGCCCGTCGGCGGTCTCCGTGAATATGCGCTTGAGCCGTTCCTTTGGCATCGGTCCCAAAGTCGAATCGTCCGGTGGCCCGCCGCCTCCAGGTGGCGGAGGCGGTGGTGGCGGCCGCGGCGGACGCGGCGGATTCGGCGGCTTCGGCGGGCCCTTCGGCGGCGGCATGCGCGGCGGGATGCGCGGCGGCATCGGTAATACCGGCCACAAGTACTCCCTCAACTTCAGCGCCCAGGCCCTCAACCTCTTCAACGATATCGACTACGGCGCCCCCGTAGGAAACATCACCAGCACGCGCTTCGGCCAGTCCACCAGTCTCGCCAAGGGGATCTTTTCCTCCGGCTCCTCAGCCCGCCGCATCTTTTTCCAGGGTGCGTTTCAGTTCTAACCCCTTGCTCGGTGCCTGAGTAAGAGCCGGGGCCTCGTGCTCCGGCTCTCTTGTCTGCGCCTCGCTCATGCCGATCCTCCGTCTGCCCCGCGTTCCAACCGCCGCAAGAATGCAAATCTCCGGCATCGCCGGCAGCCGGTATCGTCCCACCGCCTGCGCCCCGCCCGCAATCCCGATGAGGTAAGCCGCCGCGCCCGCCAGCAGCCACATCTGCGCACTCTTCGCGCCCAGCCGCACCCCTCCCCGCACCGCCAGCAGATAGAGCCCCACCAGCACGCCCGCAAATAGAACCAGCACGCATGCCGTCCCCGGGTGGCGCGCCGCCAGTCCCGCTGACGACCGCACCGGCCCTCGATCCACAATGCGCGCCGGCCAGTCGTGCGGCCAGGTTCCTGTCAACCCCAGCAATTCGGCCCCTCCCGGCGTCAGCGCCACTACCGCCACTCCCTCCGCATACATCTGCAGCGCCAGCCCGGGATGCGCGCCCAGAATTGCGGACGCCGCCTTCCCCATAAACGCCGCGCGCCGCCCTTCGCTCCACTCTGCCTGTTCCGGGTGTCGGGCAAGATAGCTCTGCTCATCCGCGTAGCCCAACTCCTTTTGCACCTCGCTCAAAGGCCGGCGCTCCGCCCGCGCCTCGACCTCCGCCGCCTGGTAAAAGTACAGATTCCTCGCTGCAATGCTCGAAAACCCGCCAAAACCCGTCTCTATCCAGTTCCGCGCCTGCCACACCACCAGCCACGGCAGAACCGCCGCAAGGAGCACCGCCGGAGCCTTCCAGCGCAGCCCGCGCTCGCGCCGCAGCGCAACAATCAGTCCGCCCGCCAGCGCGAACGGCAGATAGTACCCCACTGGCCTGACAAAGATCGCCGCCGCCAGCCAAAACCCTCCCGCAACCAGCGCACCCAGTCGGCGGCCGCGCAAAAAAGCAGCCACCCGCTCCAGGCTCATCAGCAAGAGCGCCGCAAACAGCGTCTCCGGCAGCAGCCGCGCGGAGTAAACCACGGCCAGCGGCTCAAACGCATAGATCCACGCTGCAAGGATGGCCGCACCCTCATCGCCCACCGCCGTCCGCGCCAGCCGCGCTACCAGAATCACCGACGCAGCCGACAGAACGACCTGAACGAGCGCCGCAAACGCCATGCCCGGCAGGCTGGTCACCGCCAGAAACAGTGCATAACCCGGCGTCCGGTCGATCTCCGGCAAAACTCCCGTCGCAAACCGTCCGTGCAGCAGCAAACTGCGCCCGGGAATCAGGTAGCTCGCCGTATCTCCGCTCGCAATCGCCGTGGTTCCCGTACGCGCCAGCGCAACCGCCAGCACCGCCCCACGCACCGCGAACGCCCCAATCGCCGGCCCGGCCAGCCGCGCCGCAAAACTCCCTTGCCCGCCCGCAGTCTTCACGCGCGAGCCCCAACCAGCGAGCCATAGAGCGCCTCCCACTCGTCCGCTCGCGCATCCATGCTGAACCGCTCCTCGATCCTGCGGCGCGCCCTCCATCCCCTCTGCCGGCGCGCCTCCTCGTCCCAATCCATCACGCTCAGCATCGCGCCCGCCAGCGCCTCATGGTCCCGCGCTTTCACAAGAGTTCTCGTTTCGCCCACCAGCTCCCGCACCCCGCCCACATCGGTCGCCACCACCGGCTTGCCCATCGCCATCGCCTCGCCCAAAGCCAGCGGCATCCCTTCCCACGCCGACCCCAGCACGAACCCATCCGCCGCGTCCAGCAGCGCCGCCATATCCCGGCGCAGTCCCAGCCAGCGAATCGAATCGGCGAGGCCAACCTCTTGCGCCAGGGCGCGAAGCTGCGCAGCGTTCACTCCGCCTCCTTCTCCGGCAACCCAGAGCCGCGCCTCCTCACGTGTCTTCTGCACACGGGCAAACGCGCGCAGCAGGTTCGGATAGTCCTTTGCCGGCGCAACGCGCCCCGCCGCCAGCCACACAAACTCCTCACCTGTTCCCATCTCCGCCCGGGTCCGCGCACGTCGGCTATCGTCCGGCATAAACTCGGCAGTATCGATGGCGTTCGGCACAACGCTGCACCTCCGGCTCGCAATCGCCCGCAGCCGCACGAAGCGTTCCGCCGCGGCCCGGCTCACCGCGGTTGTGCGGCCGGCCAGCCCGTCCGTCAGCCGGTAGGCCATCATGCGCGCCCCGCCGCCCTCGTACACGTTGTGCAACGTCGAAAGAACCCGGGCATGGGGCCAGAGCACCTTCAGCAGTCGCGCAAAGATGTTCGCGTGAAAACAGTGGCTATGAATCAGCTCGGGCCGAAAATCCCGGCAAAATCGCCGCGCCCGCACCAGTCCCGCCGCCAGGCTCACGGCCGACTTCCGCACATCGAGCCGGTGCACCTCGAGCGCTGTCGCCCACTCCTCCTCCACGCGCGCCATCAGCGTCAGCACCGCCACCGCGTGCCCGCGCCGCGCCATGCGCTCCGCCACGGCCAGCGCCTGCCGCTCCGCGCCGCCCATGCCCAGCGATGTCAGGATATAGACAATGCGCATTCCACCTGAAAAGCAGCTTTCAGCGTTCAGCTCGATCGACAGAAACAGAGTGCCGGCGATCCCGGCAGATTAGCCGATAGCTGATCGCTGAAGGCTGAAAAAGTCTTCGGTGGATTGATCATAGCGCGCTGCGTCAGGGTTTTGATTCCGGGACCAGCCATCGTCTCAACAGCGTATCCACCGCGAACAGCCCCGGCCCCAGGATCAGGATCAGCAGCGCCGCGAACCAGTAATTGTATGCGTCGGCCGCCTGGAACTTATCCGGATTCGAGATCAGGCTCGTGAATGCGTCCTTCTCCGCCGCCCAGAACGCGACGGTCATATTCACGAAGAGCACTAGCGAGGTGAGCCGCGTGGCGATGCCCGCCGCCAGCAGAATGCCGCCGATGAATTCGATGGCCGCGACCAAGAGGGCCGTCGCATGGGGCGCGGGGAGATTCAGCGTTGCAAAGTACGCGCCCACTCGATCCAGATGGTTCAGCTTGCCCCAGCCGTCGGTAGCAAACTGCCAGCCCCAGTAGAGCCGGATGGCGAGCAGCAGCGGGCTGCGAAAAAGGTTGAGGAGCGAGACGAAGCCGTTGTGTGCGGCCTTAGCGGCGCCAAGAATCTTGTTCATGTCTTCCTGCTTTCGCCGCTATTGCGGGATAAGGTCCTCGAGCTCCGGCGCACAGATCCATCCCAACTGGGCCCAGCTGGCAAACCACCCTCGTACCTGCGCCGCCCGCCGCGTCTCCGCAATCCGCGACTGCGCAAACCCCGCCGCCAGCGCCTCCGCCAGCGGCAGCCCCTCGCGCAACGCCGCCAGTGTCTGAAACTCCTCGCGCCGCAAACGCTTGTAGTAGACCGAAAGATCCAACCGGTGCGCCGCCAGCCACGTCGCCCTGCGCCGCAGCTTCGCCAGCTTCGCCGGCGCCTCTTCGTCGTCCTCGTGCTCCACACCGGCTTCGCTCGTCTGCCGCTTCTCCTTGCCGTGCAGTCCCAGCACCAGGTCGTCCGCCGGATAATCCAGCGCAACCAGTCTGAGGTGCGGCTGCAGCGCCAGCCGTGAACCTCCGTCCAGGGTCCCGATCTGCTCGAGGGTCAGCGGCGGCCGCTCCGCCAGGTCGAACGCCTCCACAAATGCCCACTCGATCCGCACCACATCCAGCGCCAGCCCCTGCCTGCGTCCCGCATACTCCGGATGCGCCGCCAGCCACTCCGCCAGATGCGACCCCAGGTTCCGCAGCGTGAACGACCGGCTCGGATGTTCGGTCAGGTACGCAATCGAAAGCGCCTCGAACCGCCGGCTCCCAATCACGCTCCGCAGCGCCGGAAAATCCTCCGCCAGCGCCCCCAGCACCCGATACCAGTACTGTCGGTTGTAGATCTCCAGCCGCTCGAAGGCCGTCAGCCGGCTGTTCGGCGCGATGAAACTCTCAGCCACCGCCGCTGTACCGCGCCCATCCGGCAGATGCGCGCGCATCCCGTCGCTCGCGGTCAGCGGCTGCATCACCGCCGCCGCCATCTCGCGCTGCAATGCGGCCAGATCCATTGCGCCTCCCATGCTCATCGCGCCGCCTCCGCGAGTTCGGCTCGCCGTTCGATCCTTGCCCCTTTGAACACTGTGACCGGCGACCCCTCGGCAAGAAACGCGGAATCGGGAAACCGCAAAAGTGTCCGGCCAAGCTCGCTCCCATAGAACCGGGCCGCATTTCCCGAGAATTCCGCCTCCTTTGCTTTCCAAACGCTCCAGCGCGGGTGTTGAACTTCGTATTCAAGGCATCCGCCGTCCGATTGCGCCGCATATCCCCAGTAATGCTCGGTGATGAACTGACTTAAAGAACCCTCGGGCGGCAGAAAACTCCGATTATGCGCCTCTATCCGCATCCAGCAGCGATCTGACCCCGAACCCCAGGAAAATTCCGCCTCCACGCCATCCGGATGCAAGTCAACGCGATGCGCCATGGGCGCACAGCAGTAATTCTCCCCAAAGGCGAACCGCGCAACCGCCGCGACAGCAGGCTTTGGAACCACTTCCCGGATGAATGCGACGCCTCGCCTGGACGCCCGCCTCACATAGAAACGAAGATTGACCTCTTCGAACGACCGGTGAAAGGGAACCGCGATTCCGGAGAGACGCGTTTGATTAAACTCGAAACCGACGAGACTTATGTAAGTGCGGCCGTCGAACGTGTCAACCTCTGTGCCAGCAGGAACGTATTGCTCAAGCAGCGAGGGCTCAACAGCATAGTTGAACATCACCAGATTCTTCCATTCCGCAGTCAGGAATCTGGCTTGCTGCCTCATACTTTCCCGGCCGCCCGAAAATGCGTTCATCGCGCCGCCTCCGCCAGCTCCGCCCCTTGCGGATGCAGATAGCGCTCGGCCTTCTTCGCCTCCGCGTGCACCTCGTCGAAGCTCGGGATATGGTCATCCCACTCCAGCAGCGTCGGCGTCGGCCCGCACCGCTCCACCGCCCGCGCATAGAGCCGCCACACCGGGTCGATCACCGGATGATCGTGCGTATCCAGAATGTACTTCTCGTACTTCGAGTGCCCGGCGATGTGCATCTGCGCCACCCGCTCGGCCGGCACCGCATTCACGTATTCCATCGGGTCGAACTCATGATTCATCGCCGAAACATAAATGTTGTTCACGTCGAGAAGGATCCCGCAGTCGGCCCGCTCCACCACCTCGGTCAGGAACTCCCACTCCGTCATCTCCGAGCCGGTGAACGCCGCGTAGCTCGAGACGTTTTCTACGGCTACGGGAATCTCCAGGTAGTCCTGCACCATCCGCACCCGCTCCACGGTCCGGTGCACCGCTTCCCATGTGTAAGGCAGCGGCAATAGGTCGTGCGTATAGGTCCCGTCCACGCTGCCCCAGCACAGATGGTCGCTCAGCCACGGCGTGCCCGTCCGCCGCACCAGCTGCTTCAGCCGCCGCAGATGCTCCGGATCGGGCGCCGTCACCGACCCGAAGTACATCGAGACCCCGTGCTGCACCACCCGGTACTGCTCCAGAATCCGGTCCAGCGTCGCCAGCGGCCGGCCCCCGTCGATCATGTAGTTTTCCGAGATGATCTCGAACCAGTCCACCACCGGCTTCTTCGCAAAGATATGCGCGTAGTGCGGAATCCGCAGTCCGATCCCGACCCCATAATCCCGAAATGCATTAAACCGGTTCCGCATAACGACAGTTCACTGTTCACAGTTCTGAGTTCGCAGTTCGCAGCTCACAACTCCGCCATCCAGGATGCGGACGGCACCCTGCCGGCTCTGAAATGTGAACCACGAACTGCGAACTGGGGTTTCGCTTCGTTAGACCAGGCCCGGCATCTTCGAGCCGTCGGTCGCGCAGCCGCCCTTGCCCTTGCAGCTGTTCTTGCCCTTGCAGCCGTTGTCGCTCGACTTGCAGCCGCCCTGGCCCTTGCAGTCGTTCTTGCCCTTACAGGAGTGCTTCGCCTTCTTGGCGTTCATGCCCTCGTAGTGGAAACCCGCGCTCATCAGCGTCGGCGTGCTCGTGGGCGAGCTGCCCGGCGTCGCCGCCTGCGCCGCGATGGAGGTTCCGCCGACCAGGCCGGAGAGCGCCGCAGTCAACAGCAATGCATTCAGTTGGTTCTTCATGATCCTTAGACCTCGCTGGGGGGGTTGGGGCGGTTAGGGTCCGCCGGTTGGATCCTCGCAAAGGCACCCTGGCGGCTGCCTTGCACGTTGGCTGTTCTACATCCCTGCGCGACTGCCAACGATCCCCGCTTCGGCCCGCTTGTCCCTCGGGCCGTTCGCTTGAGACCGCCGCCTCCCGGCTTGCGCAGCTCTTCGCTGCGCTCCCGCCGGTTCGCTCATAGGAGTCGCGGCCTGCCGTAAAGGTTACAAGGAAACGCCATCCGCCGTACATGAAAATCCGGCGGGCCGGGCTCTTATTTCCTTCTTGCCCCGACGCCCCGCGGGTTGAGAGAATGACCCCCAGGAGAGGTTCTTTGCCTTCCCCGCCCGTCTTTCCCTTCATCGCGCCGCCGCCCGTCCCGTTCGCCCTCGTTGCGCCATCCCGGCTTCGCCCTCCCGCGCCCCGCGGCTTTGCGTCTCGTCGCCATCCGGAGTCCGCATGGAAAAACTGAAGAGCCTGAGAATCCTCTCGGGCGCAAGCCTTCTTTTTGCCGCCGCGCAAAGCCTCTGCACCGCGGTTCTCACCATCAGCACCGTCCGCGTCGCCATCGGGCTCACCGCGCTCGCCGCGGCCAGCATCTACCGCCCCCTCGAAATCCTCCACGGCGACGCCTTCCGCATTCCCATGCTCCTCCTGGCCACCGCCGGAGCCGTCGTCGATCTCCTCGTCCTCGCCTGGATCTGGCGCCTGCGCAGCCTGCCTTCCGCGCAATGGCGCAAGCGCGAGCTCAGCCCCGGCGAAAAGCGGTCCGAGCGCCTGCAGGTGCTTCTCTCCGTCCTCACTCTCGTCCTGGTCGCTCTCGAGGCCTGGACCCACCCGATCCTCAACCACGGCCGCTCGGCCTTCTAGAGCCTGTTATTAACTTTCGCGCTCTCTCCGCGGCTCAACTTCCTCCGGCCGGCTCCAGCTCCTCGTCCAGCCGCGCGTGCAGCCGCTCGCTGAACCCTGCCGGAAGCTCGAACACACGCTCGTCGGCCATCAGCACCACTACGTTCCGCGTCGAGTCCAGCACCGCCGAGCAGATCTCGCACGTCTCCAGGTGCCGGTCGATCTCCGCGCGCAGCTCCGCCTCCACCTCGCCGTCGATGTAGGCCGAGATATGCTCCCAGACGTGCTTGCAATCGATCCTCATGCGCCCCACCTCAACAGCCTGGCTCGCTTCGGAACGACCCCCTTCAGCTTCGGAGCCAGCTCCCGCTGCAGCAGAGCCCGCGCGCGGTGCAGCCGCACCTTCACGGCTCCCTCCGTGATTCCCAGCGCCGCCGCCGTATCGCGCCCATCCAACTGTTCGATGTCCCTTAACAACACAACGTTACGGTAGATCGCCGGCAGCCGGTCGATCGCCTCCCGCAGCAGCGCCCCGACCTCCTTCCTCTCCAGCACCTCGGCCGGCACCTCCCGCCAGCTCATCAAAATGGCCGGCGTAAAGTCGCCGCCCTGTTCTTCCGTCAGCTCGTCCAGCGAATCCTCGCGCCGGCTCTCGGCCCTCCGCAGCCGTCCCAGCCCCTCGTTCCGCGCAATCGAGAGCACCCACGTCCGGAACTGCGAATCCCCGCGAAACATCTGCAGGTTGCGAAATACCTTGATGGCCGTATCCTGCGCCGCGTCCTCCGCTTCTGCCTCATTGCGCAGCATCGAAAGCAAAAGAAAATACACCGCCCGCTCGCACGGCCTTATCAGCTCATGAAAAAGCTGCTTCTCCCCATCCAGCACACGCCGGATAAGTTCCCGCTCCCACTCCGGATTTCCGGCCGCCGTCTTCATGGGCTGAATTGAACTATAGCGCGCCCGGTCCTCGGCCGGCTCCCGGCCGCCTCCTCATGCCCTTCCTGGCTGTTAACTTTATTCATTTCTACAAAGAAAACTTGCGTGAAAAAGTTACTTTGGGCTGTACAATCACTCCACGAGGATTCCCATGGCGGGAGATATACAACTTACTTGCAGCGACTGTGGGCGTGACTTCACCTTCACCGCTGCCGATCAGGCGTTCTTTCAGGAACGCGGCTACTCGACCCCAAAACGTTGCAAGCCATGCAGGCAGGCCAAAAAGAACGACCAGGGGGGCTCCGGCTTTCGTCCCAGCTCGACACAGGGAACACCTGTGATTTGTTCGGGTTGCGGACAGCCTACAACCGTGCCTTTTGAGCCGCGCGGCGACCGTCCCGTTTATTGCCGGGACTGTTACCAGGCGCGCAAGGGAAGCGGCGGTTCGCGTTCCCGCGACCGCATGTAACCTCGCTCCGGCCCAGCCTTCCCCAAAATCGTTGGGCCGCTCCACCAAGGCGCTCGTAACCTTCCGTTAGTAAAGTTACCCGGAGGCACAGGGCATATCTATCTGCGCCTCCGTACCTTGCCTTGTTACCTCTCTCGCCTGGTTCATCGCGGAGTCCGGCCCCGTCTCTCTGCGCGCCGGCCCTGCGCTTCCTTTTGTCTGGCCGCGCGCCTGCCCCTCGCGCAGCGCTTTCCCCTTTCGTCTCCCCGCGCAAATACCCAATAGACATCCCTCGCCCCGACCGTTAAACTTGCGCTCACAGGCTTCCCCTCTCGATACGCAAGCTTGTTGAGGGTTCTGCGACCGCGCCATGGCTTCCCAACTGTCGTTCACCGCCTTCGCCTGGAAGAACCTTTGGCGCCGCCGGCTCCGTACCCTCCTCACGCTCGGCGGCATCGGCATGGCCATCGGCGCCTTCGTCGGCCTCGTCGGCTTCTCCCGCTCCTTCGAGCACGCCTGGCTCATGATGTACGAATCCAGCGGCACCACCATGGACGTCGTTCAACAGTCCTTCCTCAACACCTCCGTCGATCAGTCCGACGGCGCCAGACTCCGCGCCCTGCCCCAGGTCGAGCTCGCCGCTCCCATGATCCTCAACCTGCTCTCGCTCTCCTCTGACGTCAACGCCCTCAGCTACGGCTGGAAGGCCGACTCCTACGAGTTCCAGTCCCTCCACATCCTCGCCGGCCGCCGTTTCCGCGACGGCCAGCCCGAGGTCATGCTCGGCGACCTCCTCGCCCAGAGCCTCCACAAGAGCCCCGGCGACACCATTGAGATCGAAGGCTCTCCCTTCACCGTCGTCGGCGTCTACCACGGCGAATCCGCCCTCGAAGCCGGCGCCGTGATCCTGCCCCTCGACCAGATGCAGAAGCTCGGCAGCCTCCAGGGCAAGGTCACCGCCTTCCACCTCCGCCTCAAGCCCCCGCCGCCCGGCGTGCCCGAGGACCGCTACCTCGCCCAGGTCTCGGCTGAAATCGAAAAGATGTTCCCCCGTCTCCGCGCCATCCCTGCCGCCCAGCGCGCCAGCAACAACCAGCTCGTGCAGCTCTCTCACGCCGCCGCCTGGGGAACCTCCCTCATCGCCTTGCTCATCGGCATCCTCGGCATCGCCAACACCATGGCCATGTCCGTCTTCGAGCGCACCCGCGAGATCGGCATCCTCCGCGCCCTCGGCTGGAAGCAATGGCGCGTCATGCTCCTCATCCAGCTTGAAGCCGCCACCCTCGGCCTCGCCGGCGGCCTGCTCGGCATGGCCATCGGATTCCTCGCCCTCCGCGTCCTCGCTCTCCTCCCGCAAACCGCCACCGTGGTTTCCACGTCCATCCCGGTAGCGCTGCTCGCCGAGGCCCTGGGAATCGCCCTCCTCGCCGGCCTCGTCGCCGGCGCGCTTCCCGCCTGGCGCGGCGCCCAACTCTCTCCTGTCGAGGCCCTGCGCCATGAGTAGCCCCATCCTCGAAGTGCGCGACCTCCACAAGAGCTACGACGAGGGCCGCATCGAAGCCCTCCGCGGCGTCGATCTCCTCATCGAACCCGGCGATTACGTTGCCATCAGCGGCCCCAGCGGCAGCGGCAAATCCACCCTCCTCCAGCTCCTCGGCGGCCTCGATGAGCCCACCCGCGGCCAGGTCCTCTTCCAGGGCGCGCCTCTCGGCAGGGGCGCGGCCCTCGACAGCTACCGTTCCCGCCAGATCGGCTTCATCTTCCAGGCCTTCTACCTGCTGCCCACCCTCCGCGCCGTCGAAAACGTCCAGGTGGCCATGCTCGCTGTTCCGGGCGCCGCCAATCACCGCGCCCAGCGCGCCCAGACCCTCCTCGAAGAGATGGGCCTCGCGCACCGCATGAACCAGTTCCCCAACCAGCTCTCCGCCGGCGAGCGCCAACGCGTCGCCATCGCCCGCGCCCTCGCCAACGACCCCGCCATCCTCCTCGCCGACGAGCCCACCGGCAACCTCGACAGCGTCAACTCCGCCCACGTCATGGAGATCCTCACCGGCATCCAGAAGCAGCGCGGCATGACCCTCATCGTCGTCACCCACGCCCAGGAGATCGCCTGCTGCGCTCCCCGCCACATCCGCATCCGCGACGGGAGGATCGAGCCATGAGATCGCTCGCCCTCCTGGCCCTCGTCGCCGCGTGCCTCCCGGCCCGCGCCGCCGATCTCCACGCCATCCTCGCTACTCCGCGCCACCGCATCGAGACCGCCGACTTCCGCATCACCGGCCGTCTCGTCCAGGTCGCCCCCAGCGGCAATCGCACCAGCGACAGCCTCTCCATCCGCGCCCACTGGTTCCCCGGCGTCCTCCGCGTCCTCGTCGAAATCACCGCCCCGCCGGCCGCTCGCGAGCACATCCTCCTTGAAATGCGCCCCGACGGCCGCAACTCCATCCTCATCGCCCATCCCGGCGACGCTGAACCCCGCCCGCTGCCCCTCGACCAATGGAGCGACGGCCCCCTCGGTCCAGTGTTCAGCTACGAGGACTTCATCGACCCCCAGTACTTCTGGCCCGATCAGTCCTTCGTCGAAACCACCACCTTCGGCGCCCGCAACTGCAACGTCCTCAAGAGCAGCCCCGGCCCTCAAGACCGTACCCGTTACAGCCAGGTTGAGTCCTGGCTCGACACCAAAATCGGCTTCCCCGTCCAGGTTCATAAATCCGTCAAAGGCTCCGCGCGCGAAATGGTCTTCACTTATCTCGGCCTGCGCCAGGAGGCCGGCGTCTGGTCCGCCTCTCAGATCGAGGCCCGCATCGTCGGCCGTCCCGGCTCCACGCTGCTTCTCATCGAGCGCGGCAGCCCCAGGGCCCACCTCACTCTTCAGGACTTCCGCCCTGAACTGCTCACGCGCTTTTAGGATCGCCCATGTTCATTCTTTACGTAACCCTCGCTCTCTCCGCCGCTCTCCTGATCGCGGGCGTCCTCTATCAGTCGATCTCCAACTGGCGCGACCGCCGCCTTCACTTCAAGCCCGGCCGCTCCGTCACGCTCTCCAGCGGCGCGAACGTCTATCTCTTCGAACAGGGCTCCGGCGGTCCCACCGTCCTCTTTGAAGCCGGCTTCGCCGCCACCAGCCTCAACTGGCGCCACATCCAGCAATCCGTCTCCTGCTTCACCGCTACCGCCTCCTACGACCGCTGCGGCCTCGGCTGGAGCACCCCCAGCCCCACCGTCCGCACCCCCGCCAACATCGCCGCGGAGCTCCGCGAACTGCTCCAGCGCGCCGGCATTAAACCGCCCTTCGTCCTCGTGGGCCACTCCTTCGGCGGCTTCGTCATGCGCCGCTTCGCGCTGCTTTACCCTGAAGACGTCGCCGGCGTGGTCCTGATCGACCCCATGCGCTGCGAGGAATGGCCGCCCCTCGATCCCTCCAAGCAATCCCAGCTCAATCTCGGCAAGCGCCTCATCGGCTACGCGGTCCCCATCGCCCGCTGCGGCGTCGCCCGCCTCGCCCTCACTTCGCTCTTCTGCCGCTCCGGCCGGCTCTCCGCCCGCCTCTCTACCGCCGCCGGCGCCAGCTGCCGCCACGTTATCGGCCGCATCAAGACCGAGGTCGGCAAGATGCCCCGCGAGGTCTGGCCCGTGGTTGTCTCCCACTGGTCCCGCCCCGCCTTCTACGCCGCTGTCCGCGACTACCTCGACGCCATTCCCGCCAGCGTCGAAGAGATGCACGCCGCCGACCCCATCCCCGAGATTCCTGTCCTGGTCCTCACTCCCGGCCGCTCCACCCCTCTCAGCGAAGACTGCCTCCGCCGCATCGGCAACCGCGTCCGCCAGGTGATCGCTCCGGCCAGCGAGCACTGGATCCACCTCGACCAACCCGATCTCGTGGTCGGCTCCATCCGCGAGATGGTCCTCGCCGCCGCCCCCGTCCCCGCCGCCGTAGGCTAATCCGCTAACTTGCTGACTCGCCATCTCGCCCCCCAACATTCCTCGCCAATCAGGGCAATCGCATTTGGGCTTGGGATCGCGAACGGTACTGGCCTTGAAAGGGCACGGCTTTAAAGCCCGCCCTGAGCCTGCCGAAGGGTGCCGTAAGAATCCATGAAAAACGACGGGCTTTACAGGCTGCGGAAAAACTCGATGCGAGAGGGTCTTGTAACAGTCCTCCACCGTCGTTGCCGACCCGCGGGGATGAAACTGTGCCCCATCCATCGGACGTCTTTGTTTTTGTCCGATGGGTGGGAGTCCGTAGAATTCATCTCTTGTTTTGCTGCACTTGCATTTTTGTTTCTTATGAGGGCACGAGTTCACTCGTGCCGCAAACACCACAAAATAAACAAGGGCTTTAGCCCCTGCGGGAAGCTTCAAGATCGAAGCCATCTTCGATATCTCCATCTTCTCCAGCTTCCATAGGCGAAAATCCTAACAACATAAAGCACTATCTGGACGATGTACTAGGTCTCTGACCGCTTGATTTTGTACGAATCTCGGGTGCCCCAAGTCTCGATTTTGAGACCTGGGATTGGCAATCGAAGGTTCAAAACCACCCTGTCAGAGACCTAGCTCCGCTAACGCCGCTGACTCCGCTAGCTCCGCTCTTTCGCTTCTGCTCAAACAAATCCTCGGCCAATCCTGTAACCTTTCCCTCCCGCCCGGCCTTTCTTACAATGAAAGGGGAGAAGCTCTCCATGGAAATCAAGGTAACCCAGCTCGAAAACGTCAAATTCTCCATCGAAACCCGCGGCCACTCGGTTCTCTCCGACCAGCCCGCCGCGAACGGCGGTCAGGACGCCGGCATGACCCCTCCCGAACTCCTGCTCGCCTCCCTCGGCTCCTGCGCGGCCTTTTATGCCGTCCAGTACCTGAAGACCCGCAACCTCGCCTTCAGCGGTGTCCAGGTCTCCGTCACTGCGGAAAAGCTCACCCAGCCGGGCCGCCTCGGCAACTTCCGCATCCACGTCACCAGTCCCGTCCCGCTTACCGGGGAGCAGTCCGAAGCCCTCATCCGCTCCGTCCACCACTGCACCATCCACAACACCCTCCTGTCGGCGCCCCAGATCGACATTGAACTGGAAACTCCCGAACCCGCCGTCACGCGCCCCTGACGCCGCGCCCGCCATGATAGACTGCGCTTATGTCCGCCTTCTCCGCCGTCTCTCACCAAAGTCGGCGCACCCTGATTGCCTTCCTCTTGTGCTTCCTGGCCTTCTCCTTCGCCGTGGAAGCCAAGATGGCTTGGTATCGGCCCGCGGACGGTCCCCACTGTGACGTCCGCGCCGCCAAGGCAATGCCCGCGGACACCCCCGAGCTCGTCTCCGACGGCGTCCCGGCTCCTGATCCCCTCCATCCGCAGTTTCCCGTCGTCTTTCTCCTCGAAATAGTGGCTGTCACTGCCTTCGGCGTACCCCTTACACGCCATCGCAACCCCTTGGGCCTGCGCACCCCCCTCCCTGCCACTGCGCACTTCTATCCAGGCATCTTCCTTCGTCCTCCCCCTGTTCGCTAACGTCCTCAGCCCTCCGGGTACGTCTGAGCCCCCTGCGCGAATTTGCCGCTGAGTGCTCTCATCCGTCGCCGCCGTGCTTCCCACGCACTCGAAAAGGCTGAGCAGGGCAAACATCTCTCCAAGCGATGGCATCCGGATAGGCGCCATCCTTCCTTCCCGGCTTTGTCCCTCGCTCCCGCACCCATGGGACGGCCGGAACACGATTCTCGACGCGATTCCCGATACGTTCCTCGAATCAGGAGCACTTTCGACATGCATAAGAAAGTCCTTTCCATCGTGGCTGCCATGCTCGCCTCCTGTGCCGCGCTGAGCCTGGCCGCCTGCCACGGCGGCGCCTCCGTTGCCAAGGCTGCTACTGTCCCCGCCGCCCAGGTCGCCGTCGCCAAGCGCGGCGACATCTCCCAGGTCCTCACCCTCGCCGGCCAGTTCCAGCCCTACCAGGTCGTCGACGTTCACCCCAAGGTCAGCGGCTACATGTCCCACATCTACGTCGACATCGGCGACATCGTCCACAAGGGCGAGACCCTGGCCATCCTCCAGGTCCCTGAGCTCAAGGCTCAGTTGCAGCAGACCCGGTTCGAGCTCCAGCAGAGCCAGCAGGAGATCATCCGGGCCCAGCACGAGATCAACCGCACCGAGGCCGTCCACGCCGCCCTCCACGCCCAGTCCACGCGCCTGCAGGCGGCCGCCGCCACCCGACCCGGCCTCATCGCCCAGCAGGAGCTCGACGATGCCCGCGCCAAGGACCTCTCCGCCGAAGCCCAGGTCGACGCCGCCAAGGCCGCCATGGCCGCCGCGCAGGAGCACGCCGAAGCTGCCCGCGCCGACAACGAGCGCGTCAGCGCCCTCGAAGCTTACACCACCGTCACCTCGCCCCTCGACGGAGTCGTGATCTGGCGCTATGCAGACACCGGCGCCCTCATCCAGGGCGGCACCAACTCCAACAGCCAGGACCTGCCCATCGTCCGCATCGCTCAAAGCCAGGTTCTCCGCCTCCGCATCCCCGTCCCCGAAAACGACGTCCGCTACGTCCACGTCGGCGACCTGCTCAAAGTCCGCGTCGACGCCATCAACCGCTCCTTCACCGGCAAAGTCGTCCGCTTCACCCGCGACGTCAACTTTGAGACCCGCACCATGGAAACCGAAGTCGATGTCCAGAATCAGAACCTCTCCATCGACCCCGGCATGTACGCCAACACCCTGCTTCAGCTCGCGCAGGTCAGGAACGTGGTCACCATCCCCACTGAAGCCCTCGTCATCAACCCCCGGCAGCAGCAGGTTGTCTACATCCTCGACAGCGACAACCGCGTCCAAGTCCGCCCCGTCACCGTCGGCGTTGAAGGCTCCCGGCTCGCCGAAATCCAGAGCGGCCTCGAGCCCGGCGACCGCGTCATCCTCGGCGGTCAGGGCAAATACCAACCCGGCGAACAGGTCAGCCCCGTCGTCGCCCCCACTCCAGCCTCTGAAACCAATCAGCAAACCGGCGGCACCATCGACCTCGACGCCAGCTCCGACGGAGGCGCCCAGTAATGCCTAGATTCGCCCTCCGTTACCCCTTCTTCATCCTCATGATCTGCCTGGTGGTGACCCTCGTCGGCACCGTCACCATGCTCAACATGCCCGTCGATCTCTTTCCGCCCATCGACATGCCCGTGGTCGTCGTCGCTACCTTCTACAACGGCATGCCCCCCCAGCAGATCGAAGCCGACATCACCGACACCTTCGAGCGCTTCTTCACCCTCGCCGCCAACGTCGACCACAGCCAGTCCCGCTCGCTCACCGGCGTCAGCATCATCAAGATCTACTTCCGGCCCGGCACCGACCCCAACGCCGCTCTCAGTAACATCGCCAACCTGGCCATGGCCGACCTCCGCCGGCTGCCTCCCGGCACACTGCCGCCTGTCGTTCTCGGCATGACCGCCTCCACCCAGCCGGTCTGCCTGGTCACGCTCAGCGGCAAAGGCCTCAACGAGGTTCAGCTCAAAGACCTCGCCCAGTTCCAGGTGCGCAATCAGATCTCGAACGTCGCCGGCGCCTCCGTGCCCCAGCCCTACGGCGGCACCTACCGTCAGATCCAGATCTACGTCGACCCCCTCAAAATGGAGGCCCGCAACCTCAGCCTCAACGACGTCGTCAAATCCGTCGACAGCTCCAACCTCATCCTCCCCGCCGGCGACGTCCGCATCGGCTCCAAAGACTACAACATCTACGCCAATAGCCAGTTCCCGGACGCCAAAGCAATGAACTCCATGCCCATCAAGTCCGTGGGCAACTCATCCATCGTCGTCGGAGACATCGGCCACGCGGTTGACGCCGGCGCCCTCCAGTACAACATCGTCCGCATCGACGGCCAGCGCTCCGTCTACGTCCCCATCTTCAAGCAGGGCGGCGGCAGCAATACCATCACCATCGTCAACGGCATCCGCAACGCCGTAAAACACCTGGTCGACATTCCCTCCCAGCTCAAGGTCGGCGTCGTCTTCGACCAATCCGTCTTCGTCAAACTCGCCATCGCCAACGTCTCGCGCGAGGCCTTGATCGGCCTGCTGCTCGCCGGCGTCATGGTCCTCGTCTTCCTCGGCAGCCCTCGCGCCACCGTCGCCGTCCTCATCTCCGTTCCGCTCTCCGCCCTCGTCTGTCTCATGATCGTCAACTACATGGGCGGCTCCATCAACACCATGATCCTCGGCGGTCTCGCCCTCGTCTTCTCCCGCCTCATCGACAACGGCGTCATCGTCCTCGAGAACATCTTCCGCCACATGGAGATGGGCAAGTCGCCCCAGGTCGCTGCCGACGAAGGCGGCTCCGAAGTCTCCATGGCCGTCCTCGCCGCCACCTTCACCACCGCCATCGTCTTCTTCCCCGTCGCCTCCTTCAGCGGCGTCAGCAAATACATCTTCACTCCGCTCGCCCTCGGCGTCGTCTTCTCCATCTTCGCGTCCTACTTCTTCGCCATGACCGTCGTGCCGCTCTACTGCGCTAAATTCATCAAGCCGCACGATGAAGGCGAGCGTGCCGAGCACCCCAGCAAGAGCGTCTTTGCCAAGTTCGACCGCGCCTTCAACGAAAAATTCCAGGCCATGCTCGATTGGTACGAGGGCCTTGCCAAGCGCGCCATGCAGCGCCCCGGACTCACCACCGTCGCCATCACCGCCGGCCTTATCGTCCTGCTCGTCGTCACCTTCCCCTTCATGGGACGCGCCTACTTCCCCCGCACCGACCCCGGCCAGTTCATCATCAACGTGCGCATGCCCGCCGGAACACGTCTCGGCGTCAGCAACGACTACATCGCCAAGGTCGAGGACATCATCCGCCACACGGTCAAGCCCAAAGACCTCGGCATGATCGTCTCCAACATCGGCGTCTATCCTGACCTCTCTGCCATCTACACCACGAACGCCTCTATGGATACGGCCTTCGTCCAGACCAGCCTCAAAGAAGACCACAGCATCGGCAGCTATCAGTACATGCAGGAGGTCCAGGCCAGGCTCTCGCGCCAGATGCCCGAGCTCTCGACTTACTTCCACGCAGGCGGCCTGATCAACGGCGTCATCAATCAGGGCCTGCCCGCACCCATCGACATCCAGATCAAATCCCAGAACATGGATCAGTCGTATGTCGTGGCCCAGCAACTCGCCGCCAAAATCCGCGCCATCCCCAACGTCGCCAGCGTCTACATACCGCAGAGCATCAACTATCCCGGCCTCCTGCTGAACATCGACCGCGAGCGCGCCAGCCTCATCGGCCTCTCCGCGAAAGATGTCGTCGACAACGTCATTACCGCCCTCACATCCGACGGCATGGTCGCCCCTAGCTACTGGATCGATCCGCGCACCGGCAACAACTACATGGTCACCGTGCAGTACGCCAACCGCTGGATCGACAATATGTCGCTCCAGGACTTCAAAAGCATTCCTCTGCGCGGCGTCAAACCGGCCGGTTACTCGCCCATCGACGAGGCCGAGCAGGCCGATCCGGCTTCGCCGCAACTCTTCCAGGGCGACCACACCACCGGCTACGTCCCTCTTGGCGAGGTCGCCCAGATCAAGCAGATCAACACCCCCACCGAGGTCGATCACATGCAGATTCGCCGCGTGATCGACATCTACGTCTCCACCAAAACCGAGGCCCTCCAGGCCGTCGGCGCGCGCATCAACCGCCTTCTCGCCCACACGCCCCATGACAAGAACACCGTCATCGGCCTCCGCGGCGCCGTCGTCAACATGAACCAGGCCTTCCACGACTTCGGCATCGGCCTCATCATGGCCATCCTCCTCGTCTACCTCATCCTCATGGCCCAGTTCGCCTCGTTCATCGATCCCTTCATCATCCTCATGGCCATCCCACCCGGCCTCGCCGGCGTCGTGCTCATCCTCGTCATGACCGGCAGCACCCTCAACATCATGTCCCTCATGGGCGTCATCATGATGGCCGGCATCGTCGTCTCGAACTCCATCCTCATCGTCGAGTTCGCCGGCATCCTCCACAAGCAAGGCAAGCCCCTGCTCGACGCCGTCGTCGAGTCCTGCCGCGTCCGCCTGCGCCCCATCCTCATGACCTCGCTGGCCACCCTCCTCGGCATGATCCCCATGGCCCTCGGCCTTGAGGCAGGCAGCGAGCAATACGCCCCCCTCGCCCGCGCCATCATCGGCGGACTCACTCTCTCCGTCATCGTCACTGTCTTCCTCGTCCCCGCCGTCTACCTGCTCGTCCGCGGCCGGACCGAACCAAAGCTCGCCACGGCGGAGGAGTAACGACCATGAATGATCAAACGAACTCTTTGACTGCTAATTCTTTTGCTGCGTGTACCTATACCAAATTGGGTGCCCCAGGTCTCGCTTTTGAGACCTGGGATCGGCCATCGCAGCACACCAAATCGGGCCGCATCCCTGGAATAAGACCGGCCTCCGCAGCGCGTGCATCTCTCGCAGCAATCGCCGTCTGCCTCTCCACCTCTGCCTCACTCGCGCAACAGACACAGTTGCCCAACGCGCCCAACGTCGCGCTCAACGTCCAATTGCTCGCCCAGGCCGGCCAGACCTCCACCCCGCAGATGCCCCTCGGCGCGCCGCCGCCCATGCCCTCTGCGCCGGCGGCGGCCACGCCCACCGGTCCCACACTCACGCTCGCCCAGGCCGAGCAGATGGCCCTCCGCAACAACCCCAACATCTCCATCGCCCATCTCCTCTCGCTCGCCCAGGCCCAGGTCACGCGCGAAGCCCGCTCCGCCTACATGCCCATGGCCTATAGCGACCTCGACGCCGTCGGCTCGCACGAGCAAAGCCGCATGTCCGCGCTCGGCAATCTGCAAAGCTCGCGACTGCTCGAAAAAGCTGCTGGGGGACTCACGGTGAGCCAGTTGATCACCGACTTCGGCCGCACCCACAACCTCGTCCTCAGCGCGCGGTCCACCGCCCAGGCGCAGCTTGAAAGCGAGCGCGCCACCCGGCAGGACATCACCCTCACCGTCGACCAGGCCTTCTACCGCGCCCTCACCGCCCAGGCCGATCTCCGCGTCGCCCAACAGACCGTCACCCAGCGCCAGGCCACCGCAGACCAGATCAGCGCCCTCGCCAAAGCCAAACTCCGTTCCGACGTCGATCTCAGCTTCGCCCAGGTGCAGCTCTCCCAGGCCAAACTTCTGCTCCTCGACGCCCAGGACCAGGCCCAGGACGCCATGGCTGCCCTCAACGACGTCCTCGGCTCTGAGCAGGACCAGCAGTACGACCTCGTCGACCAGACCCCCGCCAATCCCCAGCCCCCACCCCAGGACCCAGAGCCCCTCGTCCAGCAGGCCCTCGGCCAGCGGCCCGACCTCGCCGCCCTCAACGACAACTTCACCGCCGCCAACGACTACAGCAAAGCCGAGCGCGACCTCTGGCTGCCCACCGTCTCGGCCATGGCCGTGGTCGGCGGCGCGCCCGTGCGCGACGACCTGTTCCAGTCCTCGTGGTACGGCGGCGCCGGAGCCAATATCAATATCCCCATCTTCAACGGCTTTCTCTACAACGCCGACGCGCGCGAAGCCAAACTCCGTGCCGGAGCCGCCCGGCAGCAGGTGCGCAACATGCGCGACAGCATCGCCCGCGACGTCCGCACCGCCGTCCTCGACGCCCAGGACGCCTTTGACCGCATCGGCGTCACTCAGCAGATGCTCAACGAATCCAACTTCGCCCTCGACCTGTCTACGGCCCGTTACAAGATTGGCCTCAGCGGCATCGTCGAGCTCACCCAGGCGCAGTTAGCCGAGACGCAGGCCCAGATCGCCTACACCAACGCCCGCTACGCCTACGGAACCGCGCTCTCCGTATTGCATTATCAGTTGGGTCAATAACCGCCGGACGTCCGCCCACGATCAGCATCGAATTGGGTTCAATATGCGCGCCCGGCATCGAAATGACTTCGATATAGCTGCCCAATGTCGAAATAGCCGCCGTGTGCCGGGTGCCGGGTGCCCCAGCCGGGTGCCCCAGGTCTCGCCGGGGTGCCCCACCCTCGCCGCGTCTTTGTTTTTGCGGCTAGGGTGGGGTGAACCCAAAGCCCCAGCCGGGTGCCGGGTGCCCCAGGTCTCGCTTCTGAGACCTGGGTACGATGCCTCACCCCTCACCACCGCGGGTCCCCACAGCGCAACCCCGTGCCAACTCGCCGGGGTTGCCCCGGCTTTCACCTCACCCCGGGTGCCCCACCCTCGCCGCGTCTTTGTTTTTGCGGCTAGGGTGGGGTCAACCCAAAGCCCCAGCCGGGTGCCGGGTGCCCCAGGTCTCGCTTCTGAGACCTGGGAGCGATGCCTCACCCCTCACCGCCGCGGGTCCCCACAGCGCAACCCCGTGCCAACTCGCTAACTTGCCAACTAGCTCCGCCAGCCCCGCTCAGTCCGCCGCCATCCTCCGCGCCCGCCAGATCGCCCCGTCGATCGAGACCACCTCTTCGGCTCCCACCGGCATCTCCGGCGCCACCGCCTTCAGCCCCGCAAAGAACGCCTCCCGCACCATCGTCATCTTGTTGATCACGCTTCCCGTCCACGCCACCGGAACCTCGCCCGCGATGCCATGCTTGCGCTTCAGCTTCTCGCGCACCAGCAGCACAAAATCCACCAGGTCCGCCGCCGCCTGCCGCAAGACGCCGAGCGCCACCGCATCCCCGGCTTCCGCCAGCTCGTTCATCGCCGGCGCCAGCGCCGCAAAGTCCGGCCCCGGCGTGCTGTCGCCCAGGTTCACCAGGTCCTCGATCGTCGGCGTCTCCCAGATCTCGCCCACCTTCTCGAGCACCTTCGTCGGCTGCTCGCGGTCATAAGCTGCCAGCCCCCGCCGCACACTGTGCAGCCCGATCCAGTACCCCGACCCCTCGTCGCCCAGCCGCGAGCTCCACCCGCCCGCGCCCTCCCGGCTTCCGTCCGCGGCACGCCCGATCGTATTCGACCCCGTCCCCGCAATCTGCAGAATTCCCGGCCCGCCCTGGAACGCCGCGTCCAGCGCGATCACCTCGTCCCCCACCACCTCCGACCGCTTCACGCCGAAGTCGTTGAACACCGCCGTAATCCACTCCTCAATCCCCGGCATCGACGCGCTCGCCACCCCGCACGACGCCGCATCCACGCCCTTCACCCCCGCCTGCGCGTACACCTCCGCCAGCACCGCGCGCAGATTCGCCTCCGCCGCCTCTGCGCCCACCCGCAGCCGCTTGATTGATCCGCTCTCCGCGAACCCCAGGACGCTCTCCCCGCTCACCACCGTCGCGCGCGTGCGCGTTCCGCCGCCGTCAATTCCCAGCACCACACTCATCGGCTCTTCCACTCTCCTATGGCGATTGGTCCGCAGAATCCGCTCCGTCATCGCGCAACGTTCCCGCCAGTATGTTCAGGCTCCCATCACTCTTCGGCGCCTTCAGCCCCAGAATATGCGCAATCCAGGGGTAAAGATTAACGTTATCAAACGGGCCCACCGTCTTGCCCGCCACAAGGTCCGGCCCCTCTGCAAAAAAAATCGCCTTCATCTCCGGCACCGCCCGCGGATCGAACCCATCCATCCCCGCCGGCGGCGCCTTATCCGCTGCTCCAGCAGAAGGCCCTTGCGCCCGGATCGCATAGGGCCCCGTCGCGATCACCACCGGGTCGCCCTCGCGGGGATTCGCGCCATAATGCAGCTCCGCCGGCACATTCTTCCGCCGGTACACCGTAAACAGCGAAGAAACATGCTTCAGCTGGTTGTAAACCCGCTCCCGGTCCTCTTCCGTCTTCCCGTAGAGCAAATCCCCGTCCGTTTCGAACCCGTTCAAATTCGCGTACTGGTCCAGCGTGATCCATCCCCCCTCGGTCTTCGCCATCCCGTGGTCGCTCACCACCACCAGATCCACCGGCAGCCTCGTCCTGTCCAGTTCCGCCTTCAGCTCGCCCACCACCGCGTCCATCTTGCGCACGGCCGCCCTCGTCTCCGGCGCATCCGGCCCGTACTCGTGCCCCGTATGGTCCGGCTCCGAAAAATAGACACAGATAAAATGCGGCCGCTCCTCCGCCGGCAGCCGCAGCCACTTCATCACCTGCCTGACGCGCGCCTCATCGGAAGCCTTCGCATCGTTGCTCAGGTAACAGCACGGCCTCGCTCCGCCGATCTCCGCATCCGACCCCGGCCAGAACAACGCCGCGCTCCGCATCCCCTGGCTCTCGGCCAAACTCCACAGCGGCACGCCGCTGTACCACATCCCATCGCTCGCATCCTTCGCGTCCGCCATCGCAAAGCGCTTGCCCAGCTCCGGATCGAAGAAGTTGTCCGCAATGATCCCGTTGTGTTCCGGATAAAGCCCCGTCACCATCGCCAGCTCATTCGGAGAAGTCAGCGCGGGGTAGCTCGGCAGCATCCCCTCCGGCGCCCATACACCCTCTTTGCCCAGTGCCAGCAGGTGCGCCGCACCATCCCGCGCCGCATACTCCCATCGGAACCCGCCCAGCGACACCAGCACCACGTAGTGCCTCGTCATCGCCGCAGCCGAGTTCGGCCTGCCGTTTCCTTTAAGGACCGAATCCCCATCCGCTCCGTTCGCCGCCCGGCACCAACCGGCTCCCGCGAACGCCAAAACCGTCCAAAGAGCCGCTCGCATCCACGTCCTCGTTCGCATCGCTTGGCCCTCCCGACAAGCTTACTGCACCCGAACGATAGACGTTACCATCGCGGCTCTCGCGATCATGAAGCCTCGGTCAATTCCTCTGAATCATCCCTCTGCGCCTCCGGCTGAACCGAACCCGCCGGCTTTCGCGGCACACGCCGGGAAGAACCGTTCCCCGCATCCCTCTCCAGCGGGTCTCCCCCTTTCACGCTCCGCCGCAACTGCGCCAGCGCCCGGCCGCACAGCTCCAAGGCCCGCTCCAGCGACCTCTCCGACTCGCCCTCCAGGAATCGCACGAGGCCCTCGCCCTGTCCCTGCCCAAAGTGGCGCGCTGCCTCCGCGGCCAACCCCTGCCAGTCATGCCATTCCCCCACGGCGGCGGCCATTCGCTGCAGCACCGCGGCCGCCCGCGCGGCCTCCGGGTCCGTCCGCCCTTCAATCTCCGCCACGTACCGGATCTTCTTGATCCGTTTCCGGAACCCGTGCAGCGTCTCCTCGTTCAACTCGCCAAACTCTCCCGCCAGCGCCGCCATCCGTGCGGCAATCCCCCCAAGGTGCCCGTCCCCCGCAACCGGCGCCGCCCCGGCAAACGCATCTTCCACCCTGCGGCTCAGCAGCTCCAGCCGCTTTCTCCGCTCCCCGATCTCTGCCGCAACCTTCTTCGCCGCTCTCTGCCGTCCTCGCCCGATCGCTCGTTCCAGCTCCGCAATCGCGTCAACGTACCCCTGCGAACCCTCTGCGCCGTCCTTCCCGCCCGCCGCCTCTTGCCGCCGCTGCCCCAGCATGGTCAGAAACACATCGGCCTGCCGCGCCGGCGCCAGTCGCCGCCGCAGCTTGCTCGCCTGTTTACGCCACCGCCGCACCGCGCGTGCATCCGTATCCCCAAGCGCCCGTCCCGCCAGGCAAAACTCCACCCCCGCCTGCGCTCGCAGTGTGGCCACGCGCAGCGCGTGAACGCATTTCCGTCCCGGCCTCCGCTCGCATTGCGCCAGCAGCTCCCGCCACGCCTCCATCTGGCGCTGCAAGGCCCGCCGCGCCACCGCCGCAGGCCGCCGACTCCCGGAAACAACACCAGAATTCATCAAGCTGTAACCTACCTGCTGCTATTGTGCACCCCCAACCCGGTCCGCGCCTGATCGGCCCAATATTTCGACATCAGCCGCCGCCGGACCCACGGGAACATTTCCCCGCCCCATCCGTACCCATCCCCATGACGGACTCCCAGCCCGCCTCCGCGTATTCCGCGACTCATCGCCCCATCCTGCTCTCGGCCGCGGCCATCGTTGCCGCTCTGGCCCTCGTCCGTATCGTCCTCTACTTCTTCGCCGCCCCGCACTACGGCTACTTCCGCGACGAGCTCTACTACCTCGCCTGTGCCCACCACCCCGCCTGGGGCTACGTCGATCAGCCGCCCCTCATCGTCTGGATCGCGTGGCTCCTCGAGCACACCATCGGAACATCCCTCTGGGCTCTCCATCTGCTCCCCGCGCTCGCCGGCGCCGCCACCATCGTGCTCGCCGCCCTGCTCGCCCACGAGCTCGGCGGCCATCGCTGGGCCGTCTTCCTCGCCGCGCTCGCCGCCCTCATGGCGCCCATCCTGCTCACCTTCTCCCAGCTCTTCACCATGAACGCCTTCGATCCCCCTCTCTGGACCGCGTTCGCCCTCCTCGTCGTCCGCATCGCCAAAACCGGTAACCAGCGCCTCTGGATCCCCGCCGGCATCCTCGCCGGTATCACCATCCTCAACAAGTACGGCATCGTCTTCTGGCTCGCGGGCCTCCTCATCGGCCTCGCGCTCTCGCCCCTGCGCAGCTCCCTCCGCCGCCCCTGGATCTGGATCGGCTGCGCCCTCGGAGCTCTCATCGCCCTGCCCAACTTCCTCTGGCAGTGGTCCCATCACTTCCCGTTCCTCGTCCTCATGCACAACATCCGCGAAGAAGGCCGCGATATTTCTCTCCCTCCGCTGCCCTTCCTCAAAGCCCAGGCCCAGATGCTCGGCTACGCCGCCGTCATCCTCGTCCTCTTCGCGATGATCTTCTTCTTTTCCAGGCAGGGCCGCCAATTTCGCGCGCTCGGTTGGGCCTACCTCATCTTCCTCGCCGTCATGATGGCCCTCCACGGCAAGATGTACTACCTCACCGCCGTCTATCCCATGCTCTTCGCCGCCGGCGCCGTCTGGGTCGAGCGCGCCACGCAAAAGAAGCTCTGGCTCTGGGCCAAACCCGCGCTGGCCGTGGTCATCGCCGCTCTCAGCGCCATCTATCTCCCCATGGCCCTGCCGGTCCTCAGCGTCCCGCGCTTCCTCGCCTACGAGCACACCATGGGCCTGCAGCCACAGCGCTTCGAGCACAACCAGCCGGCCGTCCTGCCGCAAATCTACGCCGACATGTTCGGCTGGCCGCAGATGGTCGCCCAGGTCGCCGCCTTCTACCGCACCCTCCCGCCCGATGTCCAGCGCCAAACCGCCATCTTCGGCAACAACTATGGTGAAGCCGCCGCCGTCGACTTCTTCGGCCCGCAATACGGCCTGCCCCCCGCCATCGGCGGCCATCAGAGTTACTGGATCTGGGGCCCGCGCGGCTACACCGGCCAAAGCATCATCGTGCTCGGCGAGAGCGATGTCCAAAATATGCAGCGCGACTGCGCCAGTTACAAGGTCATCGGCAACGCCGCGTACCCGCTTTCGCGCCTCAACGAATGGAAGCCGATCTATTACTGCCAGGGCCTCAAATGGAACCTCAAGCAAATCTGGCCCAGGCTCAGGCACTGGGACTGAATCCAAAGCCCCGGTGCGTCAATCTCCACACTCCACGAGATTGGGTGCCCCACAAATTGGCCGATTGAAAAAAACGTTAGTTATTGATTCTGAAATAGCGCAGAAGTCGCAGAATGCGTACCATGCGGAGGCTCTGCCTCAAATTGCCACAAAACCCTCGGCGGCTGCCGCGCCAACAGGGCATGGAAGAAGCGCGAGGCAGCATTGCCCAGAACAGATCCTTGAGTGCATTGGCGATTGGGCACACATTGACTCGGCCCGAAAAATCGCTGGAGCGAAGGGCGTTGTCGGGTACTTATCTGCCCGGCCGATCCTAAACCACGGCGAGACGACCCGAGCGGCTTGTGACCATGCTGGGGAATCTAATTGGTCATCCTGATGGTTCGCTGCACCAAACAACGACTACACTAAAATTGTAGTGTTTGCGGCCTGGCTAAAGCTATGCCTAGGTCAAAGAGTTGCAGCTTCGCCTCGGACACCCGGCTCGCCCTGAGCGGGAAATACCGTTCCCACGGAGGCCGATGAAACTAAAGGGTACGCGCAATGTCACTCGCCACGTGTCGGCCGATTGTTATCTTCGATACAAGTGCGGTTAACGCCATTTATGACGACTTAGATCGCGACAAGAAAATCCACCAACTCTCGAATATTTACCTTCCACGACTCACATTCGCCGTTGTAGATGAGGTATTGGCTACCCCCGATGACTACAGAAGGACACAACTCTTCGAAGTAACCTTAAAATTGCAGAACGCAGGCGATTGCATTTTGCCCTTTCACTATCTATTTATGAACCACGTGAGGGCCTTCGCATGTGGAGCGAAGTACGACTGGACTCTCGTGAATTGTTATGGACACAAGCTCAAGGAGGCTATTGTCGAACAGCGGCATGGTCTCGAAGATTCCCTCATCCGGGAACAGCGCAAGCAAAATCTTGACTTGGATAAACAGTTCAAGCAAAAGTTCAAGGGGATTCGAGGACGCCTGCAGGAAGACAACGAATGGAGGGACCGCTTTCAGTCACTTGATGAATTCATGAAGTTTGCATTCGCTGACGATGGGCCATATTGGAGAGAGGCTGTCGCCCATGTCAAAAGAGCGCTTCAAATTTGGGTAGAGGAGGAGGAGAGCAAGGAGCCCAGCGACGCCAAGGTTATTCAAGAACTGAAGGAAGCGGAAAGCAGATTCTCTCTGCAGGACGCTATTCGGTTTGCAGAGTCATCTCCGCCATTCAAGGCGCACATCTATGGAATTGCGTGCACCGCATATTCGTGGGTGCACAATCCATCGCTCAACTCCAGGCAGAGAGAAACCGCTGCCGGAAGGATAGATACATTTACTACATTGTATCTCCCGTATTGCCGCTATTTTGTTACGAATGACCGTGGCCAATTCGATTGCCACAGAAACGTTGGATCTATGATCGGGAACAGGGCTCGTATTTTTATGTACCAAGACTTCTGGGAAGAGCTTCCTTATGACTGAGTGCCGCCGCTGAAGGGCTAATAACTGCGAGCCAATGTCGCTCACTCTTGCCGATGTGAGCAGATCACGTTGCAGTTAAAGCGGCTGAAATGGTTTTGGTACCGCAAGTCGGCCAGTATCCTGCAATCTTGACGGTTCAAATCTCAACTGTCGCCCACAGCCCGAGGCGCTCATTGAGCCGTGTTACCGGTTGGTGTCTTCTTCGGAATTCACTTTCCGTGAGGCACAGAGTTGCCACAAGAATCTGAACGTAACTTTTGGTTCGCTCATTTGAATTAACTTACAGCGCTATCGAGACATGGGACCCCATCCTTTTCGCGCTCTTTGCGAAAAGGGTGGGATGGATCGAATGCCCCAGCACATCGGTCTCCGCAAAAACTGCGTGCCCCATCGCCTACCCCACCTTCTCCCCACCCGACCAACAAGCCGTCAGCTTCGAAAGCGACTCGATCAAACTCTTTCCCCCGCTCCGCAGATAACTCCCGTCGCTCACAAAGTACCGCACCGGCGCCGCCCCCGCCGCCGGCCGCTTCACGTTCATCAGGTACGCGTCCGTCACCCACTCCCCCGGCGTGATCATGCTGCTCAGCGCGATGGACCCATCGATCGCCCGCACATTCAGATAGGTCTCCTCCACGCTCGCGGCCGTCGTCGTCCGCACCCCGATGTAGTCCTGGCCTTGCAGCAGCTCATACTTCGGCGCCGCCTCCGGATTCAAGCTGATCGCCACCAGAAACTGCTGCACCCGCGTCTCCGCAGCCGGCGAAAACGCCAGGTACTTCACCTTCCTATCCGGATCGTGATCTGCCAGCCCCGTCTCCTCGCGCAGACTCACCCCCGGATACAGAAACTCCACCCGCGCCTCTGCCGCTCCGTTCTTCAGCGTCACGCTCCCGTCCGCATTGGCCGTGTACCCGCCTCCGAAGTGCAGCAGCCAATCCATCTTCCCCGCCTCATGCGCTTTAACGTCGTCGAAGATCAGGATCGTCTCCCCGCTCCACAGCCAATGCCGGTAGTTCCGCGTGAACCACCGCGCCATCGGCCCCGTCGCGTCCCCGTACACATACTTCAGCCCCTGCCCGTCCACCAGCGAGTGCATCCGCCCCGGGAACTTGCACCCGTACTCCAGATCCTCCTCGAGCTGCCCCTCCCCGTTAAACAGAATCACGTTGTGCGCCCGGCTCCTCCGGTAGTAGCTCGTGTACTCCGGCCGCCCATAGCTGCACGTCCCCGAGTCGATCACCAGCGGCGCGCCCTTGTGAAATATCTCGAACGTCCCCGCGTCCGCGTGGGCATGGTTCCACGTGTACCCCGACTTCATCGCCACCAGCGTCGCATCCGGCTTCCACGAATCCCGCAGCATCGCCCACCCCATCTCGGGATAGATCGTCGTCAGCGCCGCATCCCCGCTGGCTTCGAGCGTAGTCCCCCGCCGCAGCAAATCCAGCAGCGTGCCCTCCGGATGCGTTCCCACCAGCTTCAGATAGCGCGCCCCGTCCGCAGTCCCCAGCCCGCACGCCGCCAGCATCAGAATCGTCTCCGTCGCGTCCATGCGCTGCGGCGCATCGTTGAAGTTCACTGAGTAGAACCCGCCCGCCGCCGGATACAGCGTCTGCAGAAAGAACCCTGCCAGCCCATCCAGCGGCCCTATCTCCTCCGGCTGCCGCTCCGGAAACGTGTTCATCCACGCCAGCCGGTACCGCAGGTACTCGTTGACGCCGTAGTTCGTATAGTTCACGCCCTCGTACGAAGGCCCCGACGGTTCGAACGTCGGCGCGCGATTCTGCAGCACGTTCCCCTCGTAGCTGAACCACTGCGAAAACCCCGCGTCCACCGCATCGATCCAACCCTGGGCCCGCTCGTCGTCGCCCACCAGCGTCAGCGCGCACAGCCCCGCTCCCGCAACGCACACCCCCCACCAGTTGTGCCCCATCGAGTCCAGCGCGTGAATCCGCTCCCCCGGCAGAATCCAGTCCTCCAGCGTCGGCGTCACCCCCAGCCGCACCATCGCCTCCACAATCCTGTACCGCTCCTCCCGCTTCAGCCATCCGTGCAGCGCGTCGTATCCGCACGCATACCCGAAGCTGAACGTCGTCGTGTCCAGCTCCGAGTGCCATGGCGGCCGCCGCTCGATCAGCTCCGGCCCCGCCCACCGCTCATATTGTCCGTAATAGAGCATCGCGTCGCGCACCTTCTCCGCATAGCGCGCCTCGCCGGTCAGCCGAAACAGCAGCCCCAGCGTCAACCCCATCTCCGCCATCTGCGTAGCCGGCGTAATGTAGTTTGCCTGCTGGCCTCCGCCCTCCTCGGCCACGCTTTCGGGATAGAAATCCGCCGCCAGCAGCTCCTCGCCCCGCTTCTTCAGCGCCGCATCCGCCTCCGCATGGGCCGCCAGCATCTTCTTCAACCGCTCCAGCGACGCCGCGTTGTAAAACAGCCGCGGCCGCCCGCCCTCCCCGCTGGCCTTCTTCCCCGCCGCATCGCCCGGCGCTTGCCCCGCGGCTGGCGAGCCCGCCCCCCAGAACGCCGGGCCCGCCAGCGCCATCAGTTTCAGCACACCGCGCCGTGTCATCGTCTCAGATGTCTTCGTCATCTACGGTTGTCTCGTGTTTTCTGGCTCAAGATCTCATCGAGCTATGCGACCCCTCCATCATCGTTGCCCGCACGCCTGCAAATCAAACTCCCGCGGTGTGAACCACTTCCCTCACCCACCTCACTCCTTCCCAATCGCTCCCCACGGTCGAATTTATATCGTATTGACATGATTCATAACGTTTTGATACGTTTTTATCGTAGAAATACGCAAATCTTTCACCGGCTTACCCTCTCAACCAAAGACGTACGCCGGTCTATTCGTTGGGGGCATCCGATGCACTCTCCCGCCCGCCGGTTCTCTACGGCAAGTTTTGTTCCTTCGCTCTTTCTCGCCTTCGCCACATCCGCCGCCCTGTCGCTCTTCGCGCCCGCCGCCGCGGCCCAATCCGCCGTCCTCTCCGGCACGGTCACCGACCCATCCGGCGCCGCCGTCTCCGGAGCCACCGTCACCGTCCGCGACGTCAACACCGGCGCCCTCCGCGGTACCGTTACAGACAACACCGGCTGGTACCAGGTCTTCTCTCTCCCCGTCGGTGAATTCGAGATCTCCGTCCGCAAGCAGGGATTCGCCGAAGCCGTCCGCCAAGGCATTCACCTCGCCGTCGGCCAGGACGCCTCCGCCAACATCGCCCTCACCCTTGGCCAGGTCCGCCAGCAGGTCACCGTCAACGCCGACGCCGCTCAGGTCTCCCTCACCACCGCCGACGTCTCCGGCCTCGTCTACCAGCGCCAGCTCCGCGACCTGCCCCTCAACGGCCGCTCCTTTGACCAGCTCCTCACCCTCAACCCCGGCATCGTCAACTACACATCCCAGAAAAGCGGCGGCATCGGCGTCTCCAACTCCACCGTCGGCAACAACTTCGCCGTCTCCGGCAACCGCCCCCAGCAGAATCTCTTCCTCCTCAACGGCATCGAGTTCACCGGCGCCGCTGAGAACAACATGCAGCCCGGCGGCACCAGCCAGGAGCTCCTCGGCGTCGACGCCGTCAGCCAGTTCAACGTCCTGCGCGACACCTACAGCGCCCAGTACGGCAAGCGTCCCGGAGCCCAGGTCCTCATCGTCACCCAGGGCGGCACCAACGCCCTCCACGGCTCCGTCTACGAGTTCCTCCGCAACAACGACTTCGACGCGCCCAACTACTACGACAAAGGCTCCGCGCCCGGCTTTCAGCGCAACCAGTTCGGCGCCGCCCTCGGCGGCCCGCTCCAGCGCGACCGCACCTTCCTCTTCGGCAACTACGAAGGCTTCCGCCAGCACCTTCACCAGACCGGCGTCGACCTCGTTCCCGACACCAACGCCCGTGCCGGCTACCTGCCCTGCAAGCTCGTCAGCCCCGCGCCCAATCCCTGCCCATCGTCCGGACTCGTTGATGTCGGCGTAGCCCCCAGCGTCGTCCCTCTCATCAACAATCTCTGGCCCGCCCAGAGCGCCGGCGCCCCCGACTACGGCGGCATCGCCCAGGCCTTCAACACCCCCCTCCAGACCATCCGCGACGACTTCGGCACCACGCGCCTCGACCGCGTCTTTTCCCAGTCCGACACCCTCACCGGCGTCTACACCATCGACGACAGCGCCGACGTCACCCCCACCAGCAGCAACCTCTACAGCACCGACCTCGAGAACCTCCGCGAGCAGGTCCTCAGCCTCGACGAGACCCACATCTTCTCGCCCACGCTCCTCAACGCCGCCCGCGTCGGCTACTCCCGCGCCGCCTACTACTACACCGGCGAGCCCACCCCCAACACCCCCGCCGCCTCGCTCCCCGGATTCGTCGGCGCTCATCCCATCGGCACGGTAGTCGTCGGAGGCAGCGCCGCAGCCAATCCCGCCGCCCAGGTCAGCCAGGCCGGCAGCAACACCGGCAGCAACCTCCATATCGGCCGCAACCTCTACACCTACGAGGACGCCCTCACCCTCACCCACGGCCGCAACGACTTCACCGCCGGCGTCTGGTTCCAGAACCTCCAATCCAACGAGGACCTCGCCCTCACCCAGTTCGGCCAGGCCACCTTCACCGGCCTCCAGCAGTTCCTCTCCGGCACCGTCGGCACCTTCCTCTACGATCCCGCCCCCACCGAGATGAACTGGCGCTCATGGATGGGCGCCTGGTACGCCGAAGACACCCTCCGTCTCACCCCCCGGCTCACCGCCACCCTCGGCTTCCGCGACGGCTTCACCAACGGCTGGAACGAGGCCCACGGCCGCGCCGCCACCTTCGTCACCTCCAACGGCGTCCTCCAGACCCAGCCCCACATCGGCGGCTCCGCCTTCACCGTCAACAACGCCAAGTTCCTCCCCCAGCCCCGCATCGGCCTCGCCTGGAGCCCCTTCAGCTCCGGCACCGTCATCCGCGCCGGCTTCGGCATGTACAACGACATGCAGGACGCTCTCGGCTACCGCATGGACCAGAACGCCCCCTACAACCCCTCCTACAGCATCGCCAGCCTGCCCGTCTCCAGCCTGCCGCTGCCCACCGCGACCGTTCCCTCCAACGCTAAAGTCGCCCCCGCCGGCGTCCAGCCCGACCTCAACACGCCCACTCTGATCTCCTGGTCCCTCCGCGTCGAGCAGCAGCTCACGCCCAACACCGCCTTCACCCTCGGTTACGTCGGCTCCCACGGCTATCACGAGATCGTCTCGCTCGACGACAATGAGCCCACCCCCACCGTCTGCCCCGCCTCGCCCTGCCCGGCGGTCTACCCGGCAAACTTCCCTGCTCCGCTCGCCGGCTCGCCCATCCCCGCCGGCACGTATTACATCCCTTCCGGCACGCCTCTCAACAACCCCGCCCTCGGCGCCGCCTGGTCCTGGTTCAGCGTCGGCACGAGCGCCTACAACGCCCTCCAGGCCGACTTCAGCCACCGCATGGCCGCCGGCTTTCTGCTGCGCGGCGTCTACACCTGGTCCAAGTCCCTCGACGACGGCGACTCCCTCAACGCTACCGCCTCCGGCAACGCCCCAGGCCTCGTCTCCAATCCCTTTGACATCAAGTCCGATTGGGGCCCCGCCACCTACGACGTCCGCAACGTCGCCGTCATCGACGGTAGCTGGCAGCTCCCCTTCGGCGCCCACCAGCACTACCTCAACAACTCAACCGGCCTCGTCAACGCCCTCGCCGGCGGCTGGACCGCCGACTCCATCGTCACCCTCCAGTCCGGCTTTCCCTTCACCCCGCAGCTCAGTTACAACCCCTCCAACAACGGCGACAGCAAGAACCCCGTCCGCCCCTTCGTCAATCCCTCCTTCACCGGCAAAATCATCGTTGGTACGCCCACCCAGTGGTTCAACCCCTCCGCCTTCCTCGCCCCGCCCAGCGGCAGCGGCTTCTACGGCAACGTCGCTCGCGACGCCTACACAGGCCCCGGCCTCGCCACCTGGGACTTCTCAGCGCTCAAGAACACCGCCATCCACGAGCGCATGAACCTCCAGTTCCGCGCCGAGCTCTTCAACCTCCTCGACCGCGCCAACTTCAACACCCCCAACCTGGTCGTCTTCACCCCCTCCGGCGTCTCGCCCACCGCCGGCGTCATCACCAGCACCTCCAGTACCTCACGCCAGGTCCAGTTCGCCCTCAAGCTCCTCTGGTAGCCGCCACGTGTCCAAAAGCAGCGTGCGCGGCCATCCATCCCCACGCCGCGCACCTCCCGGCCGGCCTCCGCGCACGCTTGTGGAAATCCGCCAAATCCACCCGCCTCCTGCCCCAACTTCCCCCGCGCACCGCCTCCAGCTCGCGCAGCCCCGCTGGAAGATAACGTTATGCTTTATCACCACCTTAACGAGCGAGCCCCTGCCGCCGTCACCCCTCCGATTCGCTGACTTTGGCCCTCCACTTGAACGTAATTCACACAACCACCATAAAAAAATCAGCATTCTGATCAATTTTTCGTATAATAATCGTCAAGCATATAAGAGATCTCCCTCCCCGTGACTACGTGGCGAGGGGTTACGTTTCCTCTTCTGATCGTCTCGTTTCGGTCGGCTGCATTTGTAAAACTTGGGCGTTCCCAGCCTTGGCTCATCGCTCTTTCGCTGCAGAAAGGCGATATGCCCTTTTTCCCAAACGTGAGCTTTTCTATCCGAAACAATCATCCTTCCGGCACATCAAAGAACAATACGTGCCCGCCGGTAATAAACCGATTCACTCATAACCATCATTAAGGAGTAACCATGCGCAATCTACGAAAGGCCCTGATCGCCGCAGGCGGGCTTTTGCTGCCCGTCCTGTTGTTGCTTTGTCCGCCTGCTCCACAGGCGCAGACCATCACCGGCAACATCGCCGGTACAGTCACCGACGCCAGCGGCGCCGTCGTGCCCAACGCCAAGGTCGAGGCCAAAAACGCGGCCAACGGCTTTGTCTTCGATACCACCACCAACGCCGAAGGCATCTACAACCTCCGCTTTCTTCCCATCGGTCAATACACCGTCACCATCACCGCCAGCGGCTTTGCCGCCGAGGTCGTCGGCCCCTTCTCTCTTGAAATCGACCAGACCGCCCAGATGAACGCCATGCTGAAGGTCAGCTCGGCTACCACCAGCGTCCAGGTCCAGTCGAACTACACACCTCTGCTCAACACCGAGAACAACACCATTGCCACCACCATCGACTCCAACACCATTGCCAACATCTCGCTCAACGGGCGCAACTTCTCCAGCCTCACCCTCTATCTGCCCGGCTCGGTAGCCACACAGCCCAGCGGCATGGTTTCGGGGTTGAGCAACACCAACGCCACCGAGCGCGATACCAACCAGTCTGACCAGACCTCGATCAACGGCAACCGCAACCAGACCAATAACTACTATCTCGACGGAATCGAGATCAACGAGACCATCAACAACGTCATCGGCTACAACCCCAGCCCCGACGCCCTGGAGCAGGTGCAGGTCATCTCGGCCGACGCACCGGCCGAGTACGGCAACGTCAACGGCGGCGACGTCCTGATGGTCACCAAGAGCGGCACCAACCACTTCCACGGCAGCGCCTTCTACTTCCTCGAGAACTGGCGGCTCGACGCCAACGCCTGGGCCAACAAGTACGTCACGCCCATCATCCCCAGAACCCACTTTACCCAGCCCATGTTCGGCGGCACCATCGGCGGGCCCATCTTCAAAGACAAGCTCTTCTTCTTTGCCGACTACGAGGGCTTCCGCCTGCCGCAGTCAGGCAGCCAGACCGAGAGCGTGCCCACCGCCGCCATGCGCACCGGAGACTTCAGCGCTCTGCTCACCTACAGCAAACCGATCCAGCTTTATAACAACTCCAACGACGGCACTTCCGGCCCCGTTCCCTACAAGAACAACCAGATCCCCATCACCAATCCCGCCGCCGTCTATCTCTTCTCCCACTCGAACGTCTATCCCCTGCCCAACGCGACCCCGGTCGACGGCCTGATTCAAGATAACTACGAGGGCAGCTTCACCAAATTCACGCGCAACGATCAGGGCGACATGAAGATCGACTGGAAGCCCAACCAGAAGGACGATCTTTCCGTGCGCTACCTGCAGGGCGAGGCCTCCGACGGCACCACCAAGGCGGCGCTTGCGATCTCCTTTCCCGGCGTCAACTCCTATCCCACCAAGGGAATCGCCATCAACGAGGTCCACGTCTTTTCCCCCTCCCTGGTCAACGAGTTCCGTGCCGGCTTCACCCGCGTGCGCTGGATTCAGGGCTCGCCGATCGACGAGACCGGGGTCTTTGGCCTGAAGGGCGACTCCGTACTCGGGATTAATGCCGTGCAGCCCTTTGCCGGCTTTTCCGCCATCAACTTTAGCTGCAACAGCACATCGGGCTGCTCAAGCTCGAGCCTTCCCTCGAACATCGGCAACGCCGTGCTGAACACCCAGATCACCGACAACACCTTCGAGTACGGCGACGACCTGACCTGGCTCAAGGGCCACCACAACATGAAGATGGGTGTGGAGTTCCTGCGCTACCAGCAGAACAACTACTACCCCGGCAACAACGGCGCCGACGGCTTCTTCACCTACTATCCCTGGGCGACGATGAACGTCGCCACCGGACAGACCGGTTATCCGCTGGCCGACTTCGCCCTCGACGACGCCGGCCAGATCGGCCAGGGCGGCTTGAACTCCCAGGAACAGGTAGCCGGCGACAACGGACAGCGCCAGTGGCGCGACGCCTACTACTTCCAGGATGACTGGAAGATCCGCCCCAACCTCACCCTCAACCTGGGCGTGCGCTACGAGTACGACCAGCCCATCTACGAAGTCAACAACAAGGAAGCCAACATCGACTTCGCCACCAAGACCGTGGTCGACGCCGGAGTGGACGGCAACAGCCGCGCTCTCTACCCGGCCACCTATAACGACGTCATGCCCCGCGTGGGATTCAACTTCCAGCCCAAAGACAAGCTGGTCATCCGCGGCGGATTCGGGATCACCACCTACCTCGAAGGTACCGGCGCCAACCTCCGCCTCACCTATAACCCGCCCTTCTGGAATGAAACCCTTGGCAACAGCATTATGCCCACCTCTTCGGCAGCCGGCACCTTCTTCACGGTCGAGGACGGGTTTTCGGCGGGCAGTGCTCCCAGCCTGGCCGGCAGCACCTACCGCGCCTGGTACGACGTCAAACCTTCGGTCATCGACGAGTGGAGCCTGGGCACCGAGTACGAGCTCACCCCCAGGACCAGCCTTACCTTGGGATACGTCGGCGAGGTAGGACAACATCTCATCCAGGCCGTAGCCTATAACCAGTTGACCGCCCCCTGCGTCGTCAACGGCGTCGTGGACATCAGCACCACCTCGGCGGCTTGCGCCGCGGCTGACCCGTCGCCTTTCCAGAACATCGTGGGGCAGAACGGAGCCGTCGTCGGCACCACCAGCGAAGGCATGATGAACTACAACGCCCTGCAGGCCAGCCTGCGCCAGCGCGTCACCGGCGGCCTGGAATACACCGTCAACTACACCTACGGCCACGCCTTCACCAACAGCGACGGTTTCTTTGGCGTTGCCGATGTCAACGGGCCCAGCCCCTATGCGCAGGACGCCTACAACAACCACGCCGAGTATGGCCCTTCGGGCTATGACGTCCGCCACAACCTCAACGGCACCGCCGTCTACGACCTGCCCTTCGGCCGTGGACATCGGTTCGGCTCCAACATGAACCGCGCCGCCGATGAGCTCGTCGGAGGCTGGAAGGTGGCCATGTCCGCCGTTGTCTATAGCGGATTCCCCGAAACCATCAACGGCACCGATAACTCGGCAACCGGAGCTCGGGCTGCCCGGCCCAATCAATACCGCGTGCCGAAGATCGTCAACCGGTCGGTGAACCACTGGTTCGGCACCGATCCCTCCGTGACGGAATCGTGCACCACGCGCGACGCCAGCGGCAACATCGAAGACAACGGGGTCTGCGCCTATGCCAACACCAACTATGGGACCTTCGGCGACGAGGCTGTAAACAGCATGCGCGCGCCCGGATTCCAGCAGTACGACTTCTCCGCCTACAAGTCCTTCCCAACCTGGAAGGAACAGTCGCTCACCTTCCGCACCGACTTCTTCAACGCCTTCAACATCTCGAGCTACGGCAACCCCGACAACGGCTACGCCGACTCCAACCTCGGCCAGATCACCAGCGTGCGCTCCGTTCCCCGGCAGATTCAGTTCTCTGCCAAGTACAGCTTCTAGCGCTTTGTCCGCGTTGTTTCGTAGCCGAACCACTGAACTTGGGTGCCCCAGGTCTCGCTTTTGAGACCTGGGAAATTACGAAACCATACGGTCACCGTACTAGGGCCTGTTCACACTACCGGGGTGGCGGCGCCGGGAGCCAATTTTTTCGAGTTCGAGGAGCGAGGAGCGACGCATACCGGGTGTCTGCTAGCGACGAAGGACGACGAAATCGGGAAAATTGGCCCCGGCCCTTCGGGTTGCGGCGCAAATCGGGCCACACTTCGTTGTCGTCCTAGGCGGTGGACCCGCCACAGCCGTCGTCCTC